>WNGA01003685.1_pt1 | contig 22922 bp, 13 predicted proteins | sample 5400061 | NCBI WGS metagenome assembly WNGA01 (sample SAMN13153366, study PRJNA577476) | soil metagenome | isolation source: 100 cm soil or saprolite under grassland replicate 2 | place: USA:California | collected 2016-06-15
CGCGAATGTATCGAACGGCGATCACGAGCACGGGAATCGCGGTCACCACGACCAGCAGGCTCATGGCGTCACCGACGGAGCCGACCGGTCCCGTCCGGTGGTCGCCCAGCACGCCCACGACGAGGGGCCCGACGATCCCGCCGGGGACCTCGAACGCGTTGCGGCACCAGGCCGCGGCTCGGCTGCGGACGTACGTCGGGAAGAATTCGGTGGAGAACGCGGAGGTCACCGCCGCCGAGCCGAGGCCGAAGAAGATCGCCAGGCACAGCAGCGGCAACATCAACACGCTCGACCGGATCTGGAACACGACGACCCCGCACACCCCTGCGCCGGCCATGAACGAGATGAACGTGGGCCGCCGGCCCCACCGCTCCATGAGCCTCCCGGCCGCCAGGAACCCCACCGCGCCGAGGATCCCGGCCGCCGCGATGTACAGCCCGGTCACGGACAGCGACAGGCCGACCTCCTGCTGGGCGTAGTACGGGAACCAGAACACCACCGCCGAGACGAGCGCGAACCGGAAGAAGTGCATGAGCCCGACGGCCATGAGGTTGTAGCGGTACTCCGGCCGCCACGGCTCCCGCAGGCTGGCGTGGTCGAGGCGCTCGCCCGCCTCGGTGGCGCGAACGGCCACGTAGGGCGCGGTCTCCCGGAGGCTCCGCCGGCCGATCGCGACCGCCACGAGCGGCAGGATCCCCAGCACGTAGAACCCTCGCCACGACAGCGGTGTGTGCTGGAGGCCCACGAACGCCAGGACGCCCACGAGGATGCCGCCCAGGGTGTTCATCGACGTGACGATGCCGAGCGCCCGGCTCCGCCGGTGCACCGGGAACTCCTCGACCACGATCGTGATGGCCACCGCCCATTCCGCTGCGAGGAAGATCCCCGCCAGGAACTGGGCGGCCATCAGCCACGCCAGGTTCGGCGACACGGCCGTGAGGATGGTCCCGGCCGTGTATCCCACGATCGTGATCAGGAGGAGCCGGCGCCGGCCGATCCGGTCGGCCTGCGCCGCCAGGAGGAACCCCACCACGGGCCCGATGCCGACGACGCCCCGGACGATCCCCGCCTGGCTCTCCGACCCCCCCAGGTCTCCCAGGACGAGCGGCAGGACCAGCGCCAGGACGAACGTGTCGTACCCCTCGAAGAAGGTCGCCACCGACAGCAGCCCCAGCAGCTTCCGACGGTACCGAGCCTCCGCCGGCTCCGCGTCGCGGGGGGCGCCCTCCTCACGCATCCGGCAGATTGTCCAACGCCGCGACCGGGAGGAGGCGGAGGGCGGCGGCGACGGGCAGCGTCCCGGCCGACACGTCGACGACCTCGTCCGTCAGGACGTTTCGGAGGCGCTCGGGAGCGCGAGGTGGCAGCGTCACGCGCGTGTCCTCCCACACCCTCCCCACCGGCATGCGACCGCGGGCCGTCATGCCCGCCACCAGGCGCGGCACGACCGTGATGGACCACTCGTCCCGGCGCCTCCGGGCGAAGGCCACGACGTGGTCCCGTCGCGGGCCACGAGCCTCGAGCGGCACGTAGCTCCCCGCGGAGAACAGGTCGGCGTGGTCGGCCCGGAACCGCAGCGCCGCCCGGGTCACCGACAGCTTGATCCGGCCGTCCCGCCAGTGGGCCAGCAGCTCGGCAGGGTCCTCGGCGTCGATTCGCCCCGCCAGCTCCCGGCGGGCCTCGAAGTCCACCGGCCTGCGGTTGTCCGGGTCCACGAGGGCGAGCGACCACAGCTCGGTGCCCTGGTACAGGTCCGGCACGCCGGGCGCGGTCGCCTTCAGCACGACCTGGGCCAGCGAGTTCACGGCGCCGGGGAGCGCGACCCGGCCGGCGAGCTCCGCCAGGTCCGCGCGGAAGCGCCCGTTCGACGGCGACAGGACGGAGCGGACGAACGCGCGGAGGGCCCGCTCGTGGGCCGGGTCGGGATCCAGCCAGGTCGTGTGCACCTTGGCCTCGCGGGCGGCCTTCACCGCGTAGTCCTGGATGCGGCCCACGAACCCGCGCTCGTCCCGTGGGGTGAGCGGCCACGCCCCCACCAGCGTCTGGTAGAGGTGCCACTCCTCCCCGGGGTCCGGCACCGCTCGGCCGCCGACGGTCCGACGGTGCTCCACGTTCCACGAGCGCCACCGCCGGACCCGCCGCCCGAACCCCTCCGGCATCTCGGAGAGGACCGAGATCCGGGCCCGGACGTCCTCGCTCCGCTTGCTGTCGTGGGTGGACGTGCCGTTCAGGGCGCCCGGCCACCGCCGCAGCCTGGCCCGCATGGCGCGATGGAACTCGTCCACCGTCACCGCCGGCTTCTCCGGGTGCCCGCCGACCTCGCTCCGCGACAGCAGCCCCGGGAACACGTACATCGCGGTGTCCTCGACGCCCTTGGCCGTCACCGGCCCCGTCAGGCGCTGCCACCGCAGCACGAACTGGAGCCAGCCGGACACCAGCTCGGCAGCCGCGTCCTTCGTCAGGTCGATGAGCAGGACCCGCCGGAGGAATGCGAGCGCGGGGTGCGATGTGCGGGGAAGCCGGGCCCGGGCCTCCTCCACGGCCCGCTCGATCCACCGCCGGTCCTGGGGCCGGACCTCGCGGTCGCGGGTGTAGGTCCGGTACACGGCCAGCCGGGCGGTGACGAGCGAGAGCGCCGTGGCCAGCTCGCCGGTGGACAGGTCTCGGGCGTGACGGTCCGCCCGGGCCAGCGTGGACAGCTCCCGGACCAGGGCGGCCAGCTCGCCCGCGAACAGCGACCGCAGGACCATGGCCTTGCGGGACGCGGCCACCTCCTCGAACGGCCCCTCCCATCCGGCGACGGCGGCCGCGAGTTCCTCGCAGCGCCGGACGCCGTCCGGGTCCACGAACAGGCCGCCGACGGTCTCGGCGAACTCGTAGCCGGTCGCGCCCTCCACCGGCCACTCGGGCGGGAGGTCCTCCCCCAGCCCCAGGATCTTCTCCACGACCAGGAACGTGTCCTCGCCCGCGGCGCCGCGGAGCCGCCCCAGGTACTGGGTGGGGTCGTGCAGGCCGTCCACGTGGTCGACCCGGAGGCCCTGAACTAGTCCTCCACGGACTAGTTCGAGGATCACCTCGTGCGTCGTCTCGAACACCTCATGGTCCTCGACCCGGACCGAGATGAGATCGGTGATGTCGAAGAACCGGCGGTAGCTGATGTCTCGCGCCGCCACCCGCCAGTGGGCCAGCCGGTAGTGCTGGTCATCGAGCAGCGCCTGGAGGCGGTCGAAGCTCTCCGGCTCGCCCGGCACGCCGTTGTGCCAGTACACGTCCTCCGGCTCCGGGGTCGGCCCGAAGTGGCCTCGCACCGACTCGGGCGACAGCGGCAGGCGGTGGTCGTCGTAGCGGAGGACCACCTCGCCCCCGCCGCCATCGCCGTCGGCGACGTCGAGGCGAAGCTCCCCCCGTTCCAGGACCTCGCCGAACGGGGCCCGCAGGATGGGCAGGAGGACCTTGCCGTCCTGCGCCGCCCAGTCGATGTCGAAGATCGGGGCGAAGGGGGAGGCGGGGCCGTTTCGCAGGACGTCCACCCACCACGGGTTCTGCTCGTCGGCAGCCATGTGATTGGGCACGACGTCCACGATCACGCCCATGCCACGCTCGCGGAGGACGGCGCACAGCTCCTCGAGTTCCTGCGTCGTCCCCAGCTCCGGGTTCAGCCGCGTCGGGTCGACGACGTCGTAGCCGTGCGAGCTGCCCCGGCGGGCCGCCAGCACCGGCGACAGGTAGAGGTGGGAGATCCCCAGCTGATGGAGGTACCCGGCCAGGGCGGCCGCTTCCCGGAACCCGAACCCCGCCCGGAGCTGGAGCCGGTACGTGGCGCGGGGCCGGGCCTGCGGGTCGGCCATCGAGGCTACGCGGTCTCGCTGAAGCGCAGCAGTATCACCGAGTGGGCCCGCAGATTGACGTTCGGCCTCGTCACGGGGTGCGTTCCGGCCCGCGCCGTGTTGATGGTCTCCTCCCACACGCCCGACCGGTCCAGCCGGGGCAGCGCGATGGGCTTGGACCGCGTTCCGCCGTTCAGCAGCAGCAGCAGCGTGTCGCCGAAGATCGGCCGGCCCCGCTCGTCGACCTCGTCCGTGGCCCGGCCGTGGATGAGCATCCCCAGGATCCGGTTCTCCGGGTCCGCCCAGTCCTCCTCCGTCATCTCGTTGCCGTCCGGCCGGATCCAGGTGAGGTCCTTGCTTCCGCCCGACAGCGGCCGCCCCGTGAAGAACGAGCGCCGGCGGAGCACGGGGTTGGACCGGAAGATGGCCAGGGCCTGCCGGGTGAAGCGGAGCGTCTCCCGGTGGGCCGAGGACTGTTCCCAGTTGAACCAGCTGATCTCGTTGTCCTGGCAGTAGGCGTTGTTGTTGCCCTGCTGGGTCCGGCCGATCTCGTCGCCCCCCAGGATCATGCGAACGCCCTGGGAGAAGATCAGCGTGGCCATGAAGTTCCGCTTCATGCGCTCGCGCATCTGCTGGACGCGCCCGGCCTCCGTGGGCCCCTCGTGGCCCCAGTTCCTGCTGTAGTTGTCGTCGGTGCCGTCCTGGTTGTTCTCGCCGTTCGCCTCGTTGTGCTTGTGGTCGAAGCTCACGAGGTCGTGGAGGGTGAACCCGTCGTGGGCGGTGACGAAGTTGATCGTCGCGTAGGCCCGCCGCCCGCTCGCCGCGTACAGGTCGCTGGAACCGGACAGCCGCGACGCCAGCTCCGGGACCTGGCCGGGGTCGCCCCGCCAGAACTTGCGGATGCAGTCGCGGTACTTCCCGTTCCACTCCGCCCACCCCACCGGGAAGTTGCCGACCTGGTAGCCGCCCGGGCCGACGTCCCACGGCTCGGCGATGAGCTTGACCTGGGAGATGATGGGGTCCTGCTGGATGATGTCGAAGAAGGTCCCCAGCCGGTTCACCTCGTACAGCTCCCGGGCCAGCACCGGGGCCAAGTCGAAGCGGAACCCGTCCACGTGCATGTCGGTGATCCAGTACCGCAGGCTGTCCATGATCAACTGGATGGTCCGGGGATGGAGCATGTTCAGGCTGTTGCCGGTCCCCGTGAAGTCCATGTAGAAGCGGGGGTCCTCGGGGGTCAGCCGGTAGTACGCGTCGTTGTCGATCCCCCGAAGCGACAGCGTGGGGCCGAGGTGGTTGCCCTCGCCCGTGTGGTTGTAGACGACGTCGATGATGACCTCGATGCCGGCCCGGTGCAGCGTCTTCACCATCGACTTGAACTCGTGGACCTGCTGCCCCAGGCCGGCCGTGGCGTACCCGGAATGCGGCGCCAGGAACGCGATCGAGTTGTAGCCCCAGTAGTTCGTGAGGCCCATCTCCACCAGCCGCCGGTCCGCCACGAACTGGTGCACCGGCATCAGCTCGATCGCGGTGACGCCGAGCGACCGGAGATGGTCGATCACGGGGTCGGCGGCCATCCCCAGGAAGGTCCCCCGGACCCGTTCCTGGACGCTCGGATGATGGATGGTCATGCCCCGTACGTGGGTCTCGTAGATCACCGTGCGGTTCCACGGCGTCTTGGGCGGCCGGTCGTCCCCCCACACGAACGCCTCGTCCACCACGACGCACTTGGGCATCTGGCCGGCGCTGTCGCGTGTGTCCATCGACAGGTCGTCCCCCTCCTCGCCGATGGTGTAGCCGTACAGCGAGTCGTCCCACTGGATGGTCCCGCTGATGGCCCTCGCGTACGGGTCGATGAGGAGCTTGTGGGGGTTGAAGCGGTGGCCCAGCTGGGGCGCGTACGGGCCGTCCACCCGGTACCCGTACAGCTGCCCGGGGCGCACGTCGGGCAGGTACACGTGCCAGATCAGGTCGGTGCGCTCCCGCAGCTGGATGCGGTCGGACGCGTGCGCGTCGTGGGCGCCGTCGAACAGGCACAGGTCCACGCTGGTGGCGTGCTCGGAGAAGATCGAGAAGTTCACGCCCTCGCCGTCCCAGGTGGCGCCGAGCGGATAGGGCGTCCCCGGCCAGACCCTCACGGCCGGCGGCCCTTACCCGCCCGCGCGGCCGTACATGACGAAGGAGGTCGGGCCGAGCGGGAGGCGCTCGTCGCCCAGCAGCTCGGGCGGCGTCCTGGACCCCGGCCCGGCCCACCGTTCGTCGGCCGAGTCGATGAGCCGGTCCCACCGGCCCTCCAGGCCGCCCACGGCCACACGAGCCGGCTCCTCCGAGAGGTTGAACACCGCGAGGACCTCGTCGCTCCCGCTCCGCCGGCGCAGCACGAGCACGCGGGCGTCCTCGTCGGCCGAGACCGCCATGTCCTCCTTGGACAGATGGGCCAGGGCCGGCACCGTCCGGCGGAGGGCCAGCAGCTCGCGATGGAGGTCGAGCAGGGACCGGTGGGGCTCGCGGTCCCGAAGCGACCGGTCGAGCCTGGCGGACGCGAACGTCGCCTCGTGCTGGGGGTCCGGAACCCGGCCCGTCCATCCGAACGACACGAACTCCGCGGCCCGGCCCCTGCGCACCGCGCGCACGAGCCGCTGGTCCGAGTGGCTCACGAAGTAGGGGAACGGCGCGGTCTCCCCGTATTCCTGGCCCATGAACAGCAGCGGGGGGAACGGCGACAGCAGCACGACGCCCGCGGCGAGCTTCTGGGCCTCGAACGAGACGAGCGTGGAGAGGCGGTCGCCCTGGGCCCGGTTGCCCACCTGGTCGTGGTTCTGGGAGAACGCGACGAGTCGCTCGGCGGGCACGCCTCGCGACGAGTTCCCATGGCGGCGGCGGCGGAACTCGGAGTACTGGCCCTGGTACACGTAGCCGTCGGTGAAGGCCCGGGCCAGGTGCCCGAGCGTCCCGAAGTCGAGGTAGTAGCCGCCCCGCTCGCCGGTCAGCAGGGCGTGCAGGGCGTGGTGGAAGTCGTCGTGCCACTGCCCGTGCAGCCCCACCCCGCCCCGCTCGACCGGGGTGACGAAGCGCGAGTCGTTGAGGTCGCTCTCCGCGACGAGGAACAGGGGGCGCGACGCGGCCCGGGCCAGCTCGTCCACCGCCTCGGCCAGCTCCTGGAGGAACGGCTTCGCCGAGAAGTCCAGGATCCCGTGGATGGCGTCGAGGCGCAGCGCGTCGACGTGGAACTGCGCCAGCCACCGGAGCGCGCTCTCGGAGAAGAACCGCCGGACCTCGTCGGAGCCCGGGCCGTCGAAGTTGACGGCGTCGCCCCACGGCGTCCGGTACCGGTCGGTGAAGTACGGCCCGTACTCGCGGAGGACGTTCCCCTCGGGGCCCACGTGGTTGTGGACGACGTCGAGGACCACGGCCAGGCCGCGGCTATGGCAGGCCCCGACGAACCGGCGCAGGCCCTCCGGCCCCCCGTAGGAGTCCTGCACCGCGTAGGGGAACACGCCGTCGTAGCCCCAGTTCCTGGTCCCCGGGAACTGGGCCACCGGCATGAGCTCGACCGCGGTGACCCCGAGCTCGGCGAGCTCGTCCAGGTGCGCCGCGGCGCCGTCGAAGGTCCCTTCCTCGGTGAACGTCCCGACGTGCAGCTCGTAGACGACGTAGTCCGCCAGGGGGCGGCCGCGCCACGCCGGGTCGTCCCACAGCTCCTCGGTCCCGTCGTCGTCCAGCCGGTCGAACACCTCCGACGGGCCGTGGACCCCCTCCGGCTGGAACCGCGACGCGGGGTCGGGGAGCTCGCGCTGGCCGTCCAGGCGGAACCGGTAGCGGGTCCCCACCCCCGTTCCCGGCACCGTGGCCTCGAAGTACCCCCGGTCCCGGCGTTCGAGCGCCACGATGCGTTCGGGGTCCTCCAGCAGCACGACCTCCACGGACGTCGCCGCCGGGGCCCACACCGAGAACGCGGTGTCGCCGCTCGGGAGGACGACGGCGCCCGGTCCGGCGGCTACGGCGCTTCCCCCCTGAAGACCTGGAACCCCAGCGGCGGAAGGGTCAACGACAGCGAGTACGGGCGTCCGTGCCAGGGAGCGGGCCGGGCGTCGACGCCGCCGTAGTTCCCCCATCCGGAGCCGCCGTAGTCCTGGCCGTCGCTGTTCAGGATCTCCCGCCAGAACCCGCCGTGCGGCACGCCCACCAGGTAGCCCTGCCGGGGGATGGGCGTGAAGTTGCACACGACGAGCACCGCGCGCTGCGACCGGTCCAGCCGCAGGTACGAGATCACGCTGTGCTCGCTGTCGTTCGCGTCGATCCACTGGAAGCCGGCCGGGTCCGTGTCCAGCTCGTGCAGCGGGGGCTCCTCCCGCAGGCGGAGGTTGAGGTCGCGGACCCACCGCTGGAGGCCGGCGTGCGGCGCGCGCTCCAGCAGGTGCCAGTCCAGGCTCCGGTCGTGGTTCCACTCGGCCCATTGCCCGAACTCGCCGCCCATGAACAGCAGCTTCTTGCCGGGCTGGGCGTACATGTAGCCGAGCAGGAGGCGCAGGTTCGCGAAGCGCTGCCACTCGTCGCCCGGCATCTTCCCGATGAGCGAGCCCTTTGCGTGCACGACCTCGTCGTGCGACAGCGGCAGCACGAAGTTCTCGGACCACACGTACATCCCGCGGAAGGTCAGCTTGTTGTGGTGGAACCGCCGGTGCACGGGGTCCTTCGCCATGTAGTCGAGCGTGTCGTGCATCCAGCCCATGTCCCACTTCATCCCGAACCCCAGCCCGCCCACGTACACGGGCCGGGACACCATGGGCCACGCGGTGGACTCCTCGGCGATGGTCTGCGTGTCGGGGTGCTCGCGGTACACGTGCTCGTTCATCGTTCGCAGGGACGAGATCGCGTCGAGGTTCTCCCGGCCCCCGAAGGCGTTGGGGATCCACTCGCCGGCCTTTCGCGAGTAGTCGAGGTACAGCATCGAGGCCACGGCGTCCACGCGCAGGCCGTCGGCGTGGTACGCGGTCAGCCAGTGCAGCGCGCTCGACAGCAGGAACGAGCGCACCTCGTTGCGGCCGTAGTCGAAGATGTAGCTGTTCCAGTCGGGATGCCAGCCCTTCCGGGGGTCGGCGTGCTCGTACAGGTGGGTGCCGTCGAAGTACGCGAGCGCGAACTCGTCGGTGGGGAAGTGCGACGGCACCCAGTCCAGGATCACGCCGACGCCGGCCTGGTGCAGCGTGTCCACCAGGGCCATGAAGTCCTGCGGCGTGCCGTACCGGCTGGTGGGGGCGAAGTAGCCGGTGCACTGGTACCCCCACGAGCCGTAGAAGGGGTGCTCCATCACCGGCAGCAGCTCGACGTGGGTGAACCCCATCTTCGAGACGTAATCCGCCAGGCGGGGGGCGAGCTCCCGGTAGCTCAGGAACCGGCCGGGGTCGGCCGGGTCGCGCATCCACGAGCCCAGGTGGACCTCGTACGTGGACATCGGCGCGTCGAGGGCATTCCGCCCGGCGCGCTCGCGCATCCACTCCCCGTCGCCCCACGCGTACGCGAGGTCCCACACGATCGACGCGGTCTTCGGCGGGGTCTCGAAGAACAGGCCGCACGGGTCGGACTTGTCCACCCGGTACCCGCCGCCCCGGCGAACGACGTGGAACTTGTACAGCGTCCCCGGGCCGACCTCGGGCACGATGCCGGCCCAGATCCCGGAGGCGCCCACCGGCCGGAGGGGATGCGACCCCGGGTCCCAGCCGTTGAGGTCCCCCACCAGGGAGACGGCCTCCGCGTTCGGCGCCCACACCGCGAAGTGCGTGCCCGAGCCCTCCTCCGTGGTCACCGGATGTGCGCCCAGCCTCTCCTGGATCCGGCCGTGCGTCCCCTCGTTGAACAGGTACACGTCCTGGTCCGTGAGCAGCGTGTCGTACCGGACGCCGTTCGCCAAGCGCTGGTTCAAGAGGTGGTCCTCTGTTGGCGGATCCGATCCATCTCCTGAAGCGTACCCACGACGCGCGATCGCGTGCGAAAGGCCTCGAAGTCCAGGGCCGCCTTCTGCCGCCAGTTCGGCCGCTCCCGCCACGTCCCGGGGTGGTTCTGGGGCCTGGTCTCGCCCCACAGATCCTCCAGGTTCGCCACGACCAGGCGGGCCGGGCTGGCGGCGAGGAAGGAAAGGCAGGCTCGGAGGGCCTCATCCGTGGCCACGTCGCCGGAGCGGGGGAGGAATCCGGCCCGCCGGAGCTCCCGGATCATCCCCCGGCGGACCCTGGCCCGATCCGCCCGGGCCCTCCGCGCCGCGTCCCTGGGCATGCCCATGGCTTCCCCCTCGTCGATCTCGCGGCCGGACCAGAACGACGCGAACGGCCACAGGTCGTGGGTGTTGAGCGAGGCCACGGACCCCCGTGGCGGCACGGGCAGGACGTCGTCCGGGTCGGCCGCCTCGAGCTCCAGCACGTGCATGCGGTGCACGCCGCGACGGGCCATGGACCGGCGGACCACCGGGGGCACGGTCCCGAGGTCCTCTCCCACCACGAGCGCGTTCGCCCTCGCCGCCTCCAGCGTGAGGATGGCGTACATCTCCTCGGCCGGGTACTTCACGTACACCCCCTGCGTGCTGTCGAGGCCGTACGGGACCCAGTACAGGCGGTGCAGCCCCATGACGTGGTCGAGGCGCAGCACGCCCGCCATGCGCAGCAGGTGCCGGATGCACGCGATGGGGTAGCGGTACTCCTGCTCCCGGATGCGCTCCGGGTGCAGCGGCAGGAACCCCCAGTTCTGGCCGCCCCCGAAGAACGAGTCCGGCGGCGCCCCGCCCGAGGCCTCCCGGGCGAACGCGTCCCGCTCCCGCCAGGTGTCGTAGCTGGCCGGGTGGACGCCGAGCGGCATGTCCAGGTACAGGCCCGTCCCCGGCCCCTCGCGCCGCCCGGCCACGTCGGCGAGCTGTTCGTCGGCCAGGAACTGGACGTACTGGTGGTACCGGGCGGCGTCCGGATGCCCGGCCGCCGGAAGCTGCCCGTCGCGATACGGGGACGGCCAGGATTGCCAGGGTGCCTGGAATCGTTCACAGGCCGCCCGGAACCCCGCGTAGTCGAAGACGTCGTAGGGCGGCCTGACGAACCGATCGAAGTCGACGTCGCGCCGCTCGGAGGGCTCGGCGAAGAAGTCTCGGGCCAGGAGCTCGAGCACGCGCCGCTTCAGCCCGGCCACCAGCCGGTAGTCGACCAGGTCGAGGGAGCGAGCGCGGGCGATCTTCCGCCGGTACTCCTGCGACCCCACGAGGGCCCGCGCTTCTGGCGAACGCCCCAGCTCCGGGATCCGTTCCACGTCCAGGTACAGCTCGTTCCAGAACAGCCTGCTGGCCGGCGAGTACGGGCTGGGCTCGAACGGGTCGTCCCCGTCCAGGAAGCTCGCCAGCAGGGGAAGCGTCCCCACTGTGCTCCCGCCCAGCCCCTTGGTCCACTCGAGGAGCGCCGCGAGGTCGGTGAAGTCCCCGGTGCCCCAGCTCCGCCGGCTGCGAAGGGCGTACAGCGGCAGGAAGGTGCCCCACAGCCGGACCTTCGGGGTGGGGCAGCGCGCCGGTGCCGAGATCAGCAGCGTGGAGGCCTCCTTCCCCGGGCGTTCCAGGTACAGCCGGTGATAGCCGAGCGGGAGCTCCGGCAGGTCGACGCGAACCCGTGCGAACCGGCGGCCGTCGACGACCACGGCCTCCTCGGGTCGACCCGCTCCCCCGAACGCCACCGAGTCGCCGTTCTCGAGCTCGATGCGGCCGGACACCCTCCTCCCCGCGACACCGCCGGGAAGCCGGACGTCCAGCGAGGCGGCCGTCCCCTCCCACGCCACGGTCACAGGCTCCAGGGGACGGGTCCACGTCGCGACCTCGCGTTCCCGCATGGAGTCTCGGACCTCCGGCCCGGTCCGCGCCGGCACGCCCATGCTCCACAGGACGCCGGCCAGCGCGTCGGCCGAGGCCCTGCGGCGGCGCTTCTCCGTGTCGGTGAAGCTTGTCTGGAGGCCGTGCATCGTGGCCAGCCTCCGGAGGTCGCGAAGCCCGGACCGCTCGGCCCCGCGGGCACGGATGCCCTCGCTCATCCGCCGACCCCGCGCGCGGCCTTCCGGACCGGGAGCACTAGAGCCGCAACAGGTCCAGGGTGCCCCGGACCGGGATGTGGATCCACTCCGGGCGGTTGTTGGCCTCGTACCGGAGCTCGTACACGGCCTTCGCCAGCAGGAACGTGTTGAGCATGAGCTCCAGCGGGGGATCCTCCTGTGGCAGGAGGGGGGAGGACCCGGCCACGTCCAGGTAGGCCTGGACGAAGGTGGCCGACACGGACCGGTACCACAGCTCCACCCACCGTTCCAGGACCCCCAGGCCGTCGGGCCGGGTGGCCGCCTCCGGCAGCCGCCCGAGCGCCGTGAACGCCGCATAGTGGAACGACCGGACCATCCCGGCGACGTCCCGCAGTGGGCTGCGCTTGATGCGCCGCTGGCTGAGCGGCAGCGCCGGCTCGCCCTCGAAGTCGATGATCACGAAGTCCTTCCCGGTCCACAGGACCTGCCCCAGGTGGTAGTCGCCGTGGATGCGGATGCGCTGGGCGTCGAGCCGGGCGTTCAGGAGCCTGCCCAGGCGGGCGTGGATCTCGGGTTCCGCGTCGAGGACCGGCTTCACGTCGGGGAGGTCGTTCGCCACGTTGCGCAGCAGGCGGAACGTCCGCGTCGCGTCGTTGCGGATGGACTGGTACAGCGCGCGCTGGGCGAGCGGCGTGAAGCGCTCGGGGGCAAAGGCCGGATCGTCGGAGTCGGCCAGCGCGAGGTGCAGCTCGCCCGTGCGGTGGCCGAGCACGCGGGCGGACTCCAGGTACGCGCCGATCGTCTCCGCGGCCAGCGGCGGGGTCTCGGCATGGGCCAGGTGCAGGATCGACCCGGCCCCGGAGGTCAGCGCGTCGAGCTCGGGCGTCGGCGGCCGGGCCTGCGCCTCCTCCAGGTAGTTCTCCAGCGCGTCCAGCGTGTAGGTCCAGGCGTCGCCCTCGTTGGGGACGAACCCGGTCAGGACGGCGAGCGTCATGGGCTCGTTCCTGCCCTGCCGGTACTCGACATGCCCGCCCACCTGCGGGACGTGGGCGAAGCCGTGCGCGGTCAGGTGGCGGCCCACCTCGAGGTCCGGGTTCGGCCCCTGGTCCGGACGGCGGAACAGCTTCAGGACGAACCGGTCCCCGTACAGGACGGAGGTGTTGCTCTGCTCGGCCGACAGGACCGTCGGGTCGTGTCCGCGGGCCGCCGCCTGACCGCGCATGTCGCGGAAGGCCGGGGTCCTCACGGCCGCGACCTCGCCGCGCTCGCCCGGGGCCCGGCGGCGCCGCGCGATGGCGTGCAGCAGGCTCACGCAGAAGTCCGGGTCCCACAGCGCGTCGATGAGCGCGCACTCGCCCTCCGGGGTGCGGACCATCGCCACGATCGCGTACGTGTGCCCCTCCCGCAGCTCGCGGGTCCGGCTCTCCGACGCGAGCGTGAGCGGCAGGACGTAGGTCTCCGGGTCCCCCTCGTTGAACTCGACGGCGACGAGCGTGAAGTACCCGGCCGGCTCGGCCGCGCCCCTCCGGCCGGCGCGGGCGCGGTCCTCGCCGTCGCGGTGCGACGACCACTCGGCGGGAACCGGCACGGCCTCCACGATCTGCACCGACTTCACCCGCCGGGCCTTGGCCCCGAACCACCGGCGGGGCCGCAGGTAGGCGGAGAGGACGTCCTCGAGCTGCTGGCGTTCCCCCCCGGCCAGCAGGGCCTCCCACGATCCGGTGACCTCCAGGGTCGGGATCCGCGGCTCCCCCGCCGTCCCCGCGGCCTGCTGCTCCAGCGAGAACCAGTAGAAGGCGTGTGGCCCCAGCGTGAGGAAGTAGGGCAGCTCTCCGATGGGCGGGAGCTCCGTGTGGCCGAACAGCTCGACGGGGACCATGCCCTTGAACTCCGACAGGTCGAGCTCGACGTACTGGGCGTGCCGGGACAGGTTCGCCACGACCAGGATGCGTTCCTGCTCGTACCGCCGGACGAACACGAGCACCTTGCGGTTCTCCGGGTACAGGAAGTCGATCGAGCCGCGGCCGAACGCCCGGTAGCGCTTCCGCAGCGCGATGAGGCGCTTCATCCACCACAGCAGCGAGTTCGGGTTGTTCTGCTGCGCCTCGACGTTGACGGACTCGTAGTGGTACTCGGGGTCGATCGTCACCGGCAGGTACAGGCGCTGCGGGTTTGCCCGGGAGAAGCCCGCGTTGCGGTCGCCCGACCACTGCATCGGCGTGCGGACGCCGTTGCGGTCGCCCAGGTAGATGTTGTCGCCCATGCCGATCTCGTCGCCGTAGTAGATGACCGGGGTGCCGGGCATCGAGAACAGCAGGCCGTTCATCATCTCGATGACCTTGCGGTCGTTGCCCAGGAGCGGCGCGAGCCGCCGCCGGATCCCCAGGTTGACCCGGGCCTGGCGGTCCTCCGCGTAGACCCGGTACATGTAGTCGCGCTCCTCGTCGGTGACCATCTCCAGCGTGAGCTCGTCGTGGTTGCGGAGGAACAGCGCCCACTGGCTGGTGTCGGGGATCGGCGGGGTCTGCCCCAGGATGTCGATGATGGGGAAGCGGTCCTCCTGCCGGATGGCCATGAACATCCGCGGCATCAGCGGGAAGTGGAAGGCCATGTGGCACATGTCGCCCTCGCCGAAGTAGGCGACGGCGTCCTCGGGCCACTGGTTGGCCTCGGCGAGGAGCATGCGGTCCCGGAACCCTCCGTCGATGTGGGCCCGCAGCTTCCGCAGGAACTCGAGCGTCTCGGGGAGGTTCTCGCAGGACGTGCCCTCCCGCTCGAACAGGTACGGCACGGCGTCGAGACGAAGCCCGTCCACGCCCATCTCCAGCCAGAAGTCCAGGACGCCGAGCATGGCCCTGGTCACCTCCGGGTTGTCGTAGTTGAGGTCCGGCTGGTGCGCGTAGAACCGGTGCCAGTAGTAGGCCTGGGCCACCGGGTCCCACGCCCAGTTCGAGGGCTCGAAGTCCTGGAAGATGATCCGGGCCTCGCGATACCGGTCCGGTGTGTCGCTCCAGACGTAGAAGTCGCGGGCCGACGAGCCGGGCCGGGACCGCCGGGCTCGCTGGAACCACGGGTGCTGGTCCGAGGTGTGGTTCAGCACGAGCTCGGTGACGACCTTCAGGCCCCGCTCGTGCGCCTCGCGCAGCAGGACCCGGAAGTCCCGGAGGCTCCCGTAGGACGGGTGGATGCCCTTGTACATGGAGATGTCGTAGCCGTCGTCGCGCAGCGGGGACGGGTAGAACGGCAGCAGCCAGATGGCCGTGACTCCGAGGTCCTGGAGGTAGTCGAGCTTGGCGATCAGCCCCCGGATGTCGCCGATGCCGTCCCCGTCCGCGTCCGCGAACGCGCGGACGTGCGCCTCGTACAGGATCGCGTCCCGGTACCACTGCGCGGAGCCGGCCACGTCGCGGAGGGCATCGGCGCGCGCGGTGGCGGGGGCGGGGGCGGGGACACGGCGAGGCATCAACCGCCTCCCATCCGCAGGACGTGCACCGGCAGGACCCCGGGATCGAGCTCGACGTAGTTGGACGATCCCGCCCACAGGTAGCGGGCTCCGGTCAGCAGGTCGCCGACCTCGAAGGGCGCATCGCGGGGAGCCCCGAGGTCGTCCAGCCACAGGTGGACCCACCCCGACTGCCGCCGGGCGGGATCGAGGTTCACGACGACGAGCAGGACGTTCGACAGGTCGGCCGTCGCCTTGCTGTATGCGATGAGCTGGTCGTTGTCGACGGGATGGAACACGAGCCCGCGATCGGTGTGCAGGGCCGCGTTCTCGCGGCGGATCCGGTTCACCGCGGCGACGAACGGGGCCAGGCTCCGGGGGTCGCCCAGGTTCCAGTGGCGGATCTCGTACTTCTCCGAGTTCAGGTACTCCTCCTTGCCGGGGGCGATCGGCTCGTGCTCCATCAGCTCGAACGTGGGCCCGTAGATCCCGTAGCTCGCGCCGAGGGTGGCCGCCAGGACCAGCCTGGCCATGAACGTCGCCCGGTATCCGGCCTGGAGCTGTGCGGTCAGGATGTCCGGCGTGTTGGGCCACAGGTTCGGCCGGAAGTACTCCCGGACCTCGCTCCGGGTGAGCTCGGTGAAGTAGTCGGTCAGCTCCGGCTTGGAGGTGCGCCATGCGAAGTACGTGTAGGACTGCGTGAACCCCAGCTTGGCCAGGCCGTACATGAGCCGGGGCCGCGTGAACGCCTCGGACAGGAAGATGAGGTCGGGGTGGTCGGCCTTCAGCTCACGGATGGCCCACGCCCAGAACCGCAGCGACTTCGTGTGGGGGTTGTCGACCCGGAAGATCCGGATGCCGCGGCCGACCCAGAACTCGATGACGGCCCGGAGCTCCGCCCACAGCTCCCGCCACGCGTCCGTCTCGAAGTCGAGCGGGTAGATGTCCTGGTACTTCTTCGGCGGGTTCTCCGCGTACTGGACGGAGCCGTCGGGGCGGCGGCGGAACCACTCGGGGTGCTCGGTGACCCAGGGGTGGTCGGGAGAGCATTGGAACGCGATGTCCAGGGCCACCTCGAGGCCGTGGTCGCCCGCCGCCGCCACCAGCGCGTCGAAGTCCTCGAACGTCCCGAGCTCGGGGTGGATGGCGGTGTGCCCGCCCTCCGCCGCGCCGATGGCCCACGGGCTGCCGGGGTCGCCGGGGCCGGCCGTGGTCGAGTTGTTCCTCCCCTTGCGGTGGGTCCGGCCGATGGGGTGGATCGGCGGGAGGTACAGCACGTCGAACCCCATCCCCGCCACGTAGGGGAGCCACCCGATGACGTCGCGCAGGGTCCCCGGACGGGTGGGGTCGGGGCTGGTGGAGCGAGGGAACACCTCGTACCACGAGCTGAACCGGGCCCGTTCCCGGTCCACGACCACCTCGAGCTCCTTGCCGTACGACGTGGCGAACCGGCGGTCCGGGTAGCGCACCATGAGCTCGGCCAGCTCCACGGACAGCGCGGCCTTCTCGCCGACCGGTCCACCGGTCCGGAGGTCCAGACAGAACGACCGGAGCAGCCGGCGGTCCAGGCCGACCGCGCGCCCGGCCGCCTTGTCCACCATGTCCGCGCCCGCCAGCAGCTCCACGGTGACGTCCTGGCCGTCCTCGATCTTCACGGTGGTGTCGCGCCGCCAGCTCCCGAACCGGTCGATCCAGGCCCGGAGCGTGTAGCGATACCGTCCCACCTCGGTCACGGCGAACTCGCCGCGCCACCGGTCGTTCCCGATCGGCTCCATGGCCGCTTCCGACCACTCGGGATCGGTCTCGGGCCGGTACCGGACCGTGGCGGAGAGCTGGTCGTGCCCGTCGGCGAAGACGTCCGCCTCCACCGCCACGGTCTCACCGACCGTTCGCTTGATCGGGAAGCGGCCCCCGTCGATCTCGGGGGTCACGGCCTCGATGACCGCGCGGCGCCTTCCCTCCGGCACGTCCGGGAGGCGTCGCCGCGGTTCGGCGGGCGCGATGCGGCGCGTCGTGGCCACGATCTACCACGATAGCCGGAAGCACGGGCGGCCTGGACACGTTGCCAGGGCCGAGCCTGCCTGTAATCTGCATGCATCGCATACTAGAATGCAACCATGAAGACGTTGCAGGTTCGGAACGTTCCGGATACCACCCATGCCGTGCTCCGCCGCCGCGCGGCCGTGGCCGGGATGTCGCTCCAAGAGTATCTCCTCGCCACGCTGAGCGAGCTCGCCGCCCGACCCACCGTGGAAGAGGTCCTGTCTCGAGCCGGCGGTCGGTCGGGAGGCAGGGTCGGGCTCGGTGCCGCGGCCTCCGACCTGCGGGCCGAACGGAGCCGCCACTGATCGTCGTCGACGCATCCGTGCTGGCGAACGCCCTCGCCGACGACACCGAGGACGGCGACCTCGCACGAGAGCGGATGGCGGAGGATCCGCCGCTCCATGCGCCCCACCTCGTGGATCTCGAAGTGCTTTCGGTTCTGCGGAGGCGAGTCGCCGCGGGTGCCGTGGACCAGCGCCGGGCCGCCCTGGCGATCCAGGACCTCCAGGACCTCCCGATGACCCGCTACCCGCACCTCCCGTTCGTCCGCCGGATTTGGGAGCTGCGACAGAACCTCACGCCGTACGACGCCGCGTACGTTGCCCTGGCCGAGGCACTCGAGTGCGCGGTGCTCACGGCGGACGCCCGGCTCGGTCGCGTGTCCGATCTACGCTGCCCGGTCGAGGTGCTCCGGCGTTAGATCCGGACGTGCCGCGTCCCGAGGCCGCTTCCGGGACATACGTTGACGATCAGGTGCCACGCTCCGTCGGCGTGGGGGCCCATGAGTGGGAAGAGGTTTCGGGCAGCCTGGCGCCCTTCCCGGGCGCCGTCACCGCCTCCACGCATCCCGCAAGCGTGAGGAGCTCCGCCGTTCCAACGACGATCCGGCTCGACATCGTGACCACTCTCGAAAGGCACTACGCCCGTGCGCCGAAAGTGGTTCCGGCGAAGGGCAGCCCCTACGGCGCGGCGACGTGGCGGGCCCGGTCCACGACCATACCGATCTCGCGCATCAGGCGGTCGGTGAGCTGCCGGACGTCCTGGGGGTCGCGGGGCGAGCCCACCGGCGTGATCGGCGCCCCGCACACGACCGCGACGCGGGGCCGCCAGGGCGGGCCGAACCGGAAGCCCTCCCGGGGCCATCGGGCTCTCGTTCCCCAGATCCCGGTGGGGATCAGCGGCACCCCGGCGGCCAGGGCGATCCTCGCCGCGCCTCGCCGCCCCGGCTGGAGCGGCCCCGGGCCGACGCCGCCCTCGGGGAAGATCCCCGCCAGGGCGCCCGCCGAGATCACCTCGGCCGCTTCCTCCAGCGCCTTCATGTCGCTCGCCCCCCGGTGGATGGGGATCTGCTTGATGAGCCGCAACCCCTGTCCGATGAAGGGCTTCTCGAACATCTCGGCCGCGGCCAGGAACCGGACGGTCCGTCCCCGAGAGGACGGCGCCAGCGCGACGATCACGGGGTCGATCACGCTGATGTGGTTCGAGGCCAGGATGGCCGCGCCCTGCCTGGGGATGTTGTGAAGCCCTGAGAACCGGATGTCGAAGCAGGCCCGGGCGATGGTCCCCACCGTGTAGACGCCGGTGCGCCACCAGACGTCGCGCTCGACCCGGTCCTCCCGCGGCATGGCCGGGCGAGTCTACGCCGCGGACCACGCAGGACGGTCAGATGGCCACGTTTCGTCGCTCGAGCATCCGCGTGAGGGACTCGGCGGGCTGGGGACGGGCCCACAGGTTGCCCTGGGCCAGCTCGCACCCCAGGGCCCGAAGCGCCGCGGCCTGGTCCTCGGTCTCCACACCCTGGCCGACGGTGTGCAGGCCGAGCGCCGCGGCGGTCCGGACGACGCCGGTCACGATGGCCATCTCCTGTCCCGCCGCGCCGAGCCCCGCGACGAGCGCCCGGTCGACCTTCACCATGTCGATGGGGAACCGCTTCACGAAGGCGGGCGATGCCAGCCCGGCTCCGAACCGGTCGATCGCGAGCAGCACGCCGACCCCCTTCAGCGCCCGGAGCCGCTCGTCGGCCGACTCGAGGTCCTGCACGAGCTCGTTCTCGGTGACCTCCAGACACACCGAACCGGGATCGACGCCCGCGGCGCGGATCGCCCGGTCCACCGAGTCGGCCAGGTCCGGCCGCTCGAACTGGCCAAAGGACAGGTTCAGGCTCACCCACACCGGGCGGCCGTCCGGGGTGGACGCGTCCCACGTGCGGAGCCACGCCGTGGCCCGGCGGAGCATCCAGTCGTCGATGCGAGCCACGAGGCCGGACTCCTCGGCCACCGGCAGGAACTGCGACGGGGTGAGAAGCCCCCGCGTGGGATGCCGCCACCGCACCAGGGCCTCCGCGCCCACGACCGAGTCGTCGCTGAGCCGGACCACCGGCTGCACGTACAGCTGGAGCTCGTCGCGTTCCAGTGCCCCCCGCAACGCGTTCTCCACGCGTCGCCGCCCCCGGGCCTGCGAGCGCATCCTGGCGTCGAACACCTCGTAGCGGGCCCGGCCCTGCCGCTTCGCCCGGTACATGGCGGCGTCGGCGTCCTGGATGAGCTCCTCGGGGTCGCGCCCCGGCTCCGCCGTCAGGGCCACCCCGATGCTCACCGAGATTCCCACCTTCCGCCCGTCCAGGTCGAACGGGTCCGCGAGGGCCTGGGTGATCCGTTCGGCGATGAGGAGGGCCTCCTGCTTGCCGGGGAGCTCCTCGCACAGGATCAGGAACTCGTCGCCGCCGAACCGGGCCACCGTGTCGGTCGGCCTCACCACGTGCTGGATCCGCAGGACCACCTGGACCAGCAACGCGCTCCCGGCCGCGTGGCCCAGGGTGTCGTTGACCGTCTTGAACCGGTCCAGGTCCACGAACAGGACGGCCACCGTGGAGGGATGGCGCCTCAGGCGGGCCAGGGCCATCTTCAGGTGGTCGGTGAACAGGGTCATGTTCGGCAGGCCGGTCAGCGAGTCGTGCAGGGCTCGCTGCGCGATCTCCTCGGACCGGATGGCCTGGGCGGCGCGCCGGCGCTCCACCACCCGGCCGAGCTGCGCTCCCACGTTCGCCATGATCTCCAGCAGGCCCGGGTCCGGCTCGACAGGCCGGTCCGAGAAGAACTCCAGGACCGCCACGACCTCCCGTCCGATCAGGACGGGGAACACGAAGCTGGCCCGGATGTCGAGCTCGACGGCGACCTGACCGTCCAGGAACGAGGGGTCGCCGGCCAGGTCCGTGGCCCAGGCGGGCTCGCCGGTGGAGAGGGCCTTGCCCGGCAGTCCCACGGCGCGGCCGGCGCGAGTGGCTTCGGTGACCGCCCGGAACGTGTCGAACCTCCTGGCGTCGGCCAGCGACCAGATGCCGGAGGACACCAGGCCGGTGCCCTCCTCCTCGTCCAGCACGAACGCGTGGCCCACCGGCCACCTCGTGTGGGCGCACACGAGGTCCAGGGCGGTTCGCAGCGCGTCGTCAACCGACCGGGCCTCGTTCGAGGCCGCCGCGATGGCCCGGACCAGCTCGAGCTCGGCGGTTCGCCGGCCGAGCTGTGCGGCGGTCCGGCGCAGGGACGCGGTGAGCCAGGCCGTGGCCTCGCCGAGGCACACGGCGACGGGGATCACCACGGCCGTCGACGCAAGGCCGGTTCCGCGATCCCCCGCCATGGCCAGGATCGGCAGGACGTACGCGAGGGCGGCGAGCGGCGCCAGCTTCAGCGAGGCCCACCGGGCGTGGCCGATCCCCACCCAGGCGAACACGACCACGAAGAACACGCCGTACGTGTAGTTGACGGTCCCGCCGTAGACGTTGCCCGCCGCGATGAGCGCGAGGGCAGGGGGAACCAGCCACAGGCTGGCGGAGCCGGGCCACCGGTCCCACGGGGCCGCCCACGCCGCGCCGCCGATGGCGAGCGCCACCAGCGAGACCCCCAGCAGCACCGGCCGGTTGAGCCCGGGAGGTCCCGGCAGCGGCAGCGTGGCCGCGGACACGACGCCCGAGGCCAGGAACAGGACCGCGGCGATCCGGCCGATCACGAGCCGGTTGGGCAGCGGCGTCCGGTCGGCGGGAAGCATCACTCCCAGTAGTCATCGGCTCGCGGACCACAAAACCCTTAAGGAAAGCCGCAAGATGATTGAAGGAAGTCCGGGGAGGGAACCACCTGCTCATGCCCGACGAGCTGTGTCCGCACTGCGGCGAGACGACAGGGTTCACGCCCACCCAGCACGTCGACCTGGGACCCGGTGCCCGTTACGAGTCCTACGTCTGCGATCGGTGCGGCGCATCCTTCCAGCGGGAGGAGGCCGACGGCTGGCGGTGGACGCGGGGGCCGGAGCGCGTCACTCCGCCGAAGCGCGTCGTGCCCCCGAAGCGCGTCGTGCCGCGCAGCGCCTGAACACCCCGCCCTCCGGACACCCTCGGGCCGATCGCCCACATCGCTAGGATGCTCGCGGTGCGCCGCCTGATCCCCCCGTTCGTGCTGTGTGCCGTCGCGCTCGGCGTGGCCCTGCCGGCCCGGGCTGTTGCGGCGGTCGAGCCCGCCCGGCCCGGGGTGCAGGTCGTCGTGTCGGGCGACGTGCACGTCCGGAAGGGCGAGGTCTCCCGGGACGTGGTGGTGGTGCACGGAAGTGTCGACGTCGACGGGGTCGTGCAGGGCTCCGTCGTCGTGTTCGACGGCCCGATCACGGTCGCCGGGCTCGTGAAGGGCGACGTGGTGGCGGTCGACGGTTCGGTGACGCTGATCCGGGGCGCCCACGTCACCGGCGACGTCTGGGTCGGGAATGGCCGAGCCACCATCCAGGTGGGGGCGGCCATCGACGGGAGCCTGCACCGGGGCTCGCCCCTTCGCTGGCTGGCGCCGTCATCCCTGGTGACCCGACTTCCCGTCTGGATCGCCATCTCCTTCTCCACGCTGCTGCTCGGCCTCCTGCTCCTGTTGCTGGCGCCACGGGGGGCCGACGCGATCGCGGCCGTTGCCCGAACCGCGCCGGGGGCCTCCATCGGATGGGGCGCGGGCCTGTTCTTCGGCCTCCCCGTGCTCTCGGTCGTGGCGGTGGTCAGCCTGGTCGGCATCCCGTTCGGGGTGGGGTTGCTGCTGGCGCTGGGCTTCCTGTACTCCGTGGGCTACGCGTGGAGCTCGTGGGCGCTCGGGCGCGTCCTGATCCGCCCGTCACGGCATGGCCGGCGGCCCCGGCGCTACCCGGCCTTCCTGGCGGGATGGGCCATCCTGCGGGGGGTAGGCTTCATACCGATCGTGGGCGCGATCACGTGGTTCGGTGCGGCGCTGTTCGGCCTGGGGCTCATGGCCGTGGCCACCTGGCGAGCCCGGCGGCCGGTGCTCGCGCCGGCGGCCGTCGACCGGGGCAGGCTGGCCGGGTTCGGCGAGCCGGTCCCGCCGCCGGCCCCTCCGCCCCAGCCCGCTCCGCAACCCCCGGGCCCGGCCCCCACGCCGCCCCCGGAGCCCGCCCCGCCCGCGCCGCCGGAGCCGGAGCCGCCCCCTCCCCTCCCGGAGCCCCAGCCCGAGCGGGCGGCGGAGTCCTCGTCACCCCTGGAGCGCCCGGGGCCGACCTGACGCAGGGATCGAGAGAGGAAGAGGGGGCCCGAAGACCCC
>WNGA01003687.1_pt1 | contig 22921 bp, 18 predicted proteins | sample 5400061 | NCBI WGS metagenome assembly WNGA01 (sample SAMN13153366, study PRJNA577476) | soil metagenome | isolation source: 100 cm soil or saprolite under grassland replicate 2 | place: USA:California | collected 2016-06-15
GAACCTCACCCGCGCGAACCTCACCGGCGCGAACCTCACCCGCGCGTTCCTCGTCGGTGCGATCCTCCCCAGCGATCGCCTCGGCGGCGCGAACCTCACTGGCGCGAACCTCACCCGCGCGAACCTCACCCACGCGAACCTCACCGGCGCGATCCTCAGCGCCACGAACCTCGCCGACACGGAACTCGCCGACGCGCGATTCTCCGAGGCTATGCCCGTTCCGGAGGGATGGGTAAGAGATGCTGGAACGGGACGGCTCAAACGCAGCGACGAGCGACAAAAGGGTCAACCGAGCGCGGGGTAGATGGAGCGGTGTCCTGAAACGTGCGTCCAGCGGACACCGGTAGTGGCTGGTGCGAACGCGCGCTGTCGATGCCCGCAATCCCGATCCGTTGCCAGGGGTGTCCGCATTTGCTCGCCCACACCCCAGCGGACACAGTGAGGTGGCAGGATCGCCCGGCCGCCTCCTCCTGCCCGATAGCCGGGACCCTTACTTGCAAAATACGCCCGGACTGTCGGAGACAGTCGCTCACCTGGGGCAACGCCTCGCCTGCGTCTGCTGGGATCGGGCCGCGTCGGGTCCCGTTGTGGTCAGGCTTGGTGGTCAACGCTCGCCGCATGCTAGCGGCGACCTTCTGGTCCATAGGCGGTGTGCGCACCTGGGAAAGCCCAGGCCGCGCCTCGATCATTGCCTGTCAGGTAGGTTCAGTTATGGAGTAGTCTCCCAGCTCCTGGGTTATCCCCCAGATCTGCTCGTTAAGCCATTCTTCGCCCGCATCGGTGTCGCCGGGGCCGCCATCCGCAAGAGCCGTGAGGTACGTCAGCGCGTCGCCCACCTCAGCCGCTTGCTGGTGATGGACGAGCGCGTTAGCGATGGTCGCAGCCAGTTCGTAATTTCGGGTTCCCTTGCTCATGAGCGCCATGTAGGCCAGACGGCGCGTTTCGTCCAGGTCGCGCTTGCGGTCCTCTTCCGCCCGCTTCACCTCGGTGCGGCGCTCTCTATCAAGGTCGACGAATCTTGCGGCAGCTGCGCCTGCGAGGGCGGAACCCGCGCCAACCATGGCCGTGCTCGCTGGTGCGCTCCCGACAGCGCCTAGGATCAGGAGCAAGATCGCTCCTAGGGCGAGAGGCCCGGCAGACCAGGAGTAGCGAAGCGCCGAGAGAAACTTCCGCACGACGCACAGGCTAGCGCCGGTCAGTGATCTGCTGATCCGTAGAGTGTGCCACCTGGCGCAGCGACCTGGCATGTGCTAGTTGGCCTGCCTGGATGGGTCTCACTGGTTCGTGTCGATCTCCTTCGTTGCGCGGTTGGTGTCCGGCCAGGATCCGGCCAGCCCAGACGAAGATCGAGCGGCCCATGATCCCCTCGATGCCTGGTCGATGGTGGCCGCGGGCGCAGGTGCGCGGTCCGCCGAGGTCGGTTGCGGCCATCAGCTGTCGCGTCGGTTGCTGCACAGTCGTGCTGCACGTTCGGGATCTTGACGCTTAAGTGTCAACCAGATTCTAGGCACAAGATCATGCAGCAAGAGTATCTACCTGACGCACGGTGAACCGCGGTATCTTGGATCACTGGGGCACACTGGGCATGATCAAGCTTCCGGGCGCTCCCAGCCGACGGTCGAACGGGTTATTGAATCGACGCATCGACTTGCCTGAAGTAGACTTCCAAAATGCCCAAGGACCACTATCTCCCCGCTTCCGTGATCGGCCGGTTCTCTGCTGATAACGCAGCGTCGGCTCGGGAGCGGATGGTCTTCGTGTTGCGTAAGGGCAACACGGCCGCCTTCCCAACGAAGGCGGAGAATATTGGATACGTCAATGATCTATACCGCGTATCCAGGGCACCTGTCTGGAGTGGCGGCCAAACAGGTGCGCAGACAAGCATCGATCCTTACCTACATGGGTACGAACCAGCGTTGCCCTGGGCCTTGGACCAGCTGGAGCATGCTGCCCCGGTAGACATCGCGACGTGGCTTCGAACCCTGGTGCCGTATGTCGCTTCAATCTTCGTCCGCGGATATGATTTCATACCTCGGTTTATGGCCCGACCAAGCTTGGCGGCTCTTAGTGAGGATCATAACACAACAGAAAATGCTAACAACGCCCGGATCATTGAGCTACAGCGTCTGCTCCCGCTGGTGTGCTGCGCACGGTGGGTTGTGCTGCATAAGGATTCCGGGCAGCCATTCATACTTAATGACCTTGGTTTGACACGTACAGTCGATGCGATAACCGGCGACCTGGGCTGGGCAGTGCCGATCGGCAGGGACAGCGTGCTTGGCATTTTCCCCAAGCAAATGCGTGCGGTAGCCCGCTATCATGCTGGTGAATGGTGGGCGATCACCGAGTATCGTCGTTTGGATGGTATCCAAGCGCAGGGATTTAACGATGCAATGGCGCGTGTTGCCACTTCCTACGTGATTGGACCCGATCGGCAGGTCGTAGAGCACCTTGCACCGCTGATTGGTAAGCATGGTGACGCTAGTGGACTGATGGATTCCTGGCCATTTGATCATAAGACCAGGGTCGCACACGCGCAAGACTGGGATCGGCTGGTTTCCGCAACGGCGGGCAATCCCGCTCCTGGCGATCTCGGCGATTTGCAGACGGTTGATCCAAAGTCGCTCGCAGGCGGGTGGTGCCCACCTGTCGGGCTTATAGTAAATATGCGAGAGTTCCCAACCGGACTCAAGCGAATCGGCAATGTAATACGGCTGACTTTGGACACTCCGCCCGATTACCGTGACTACTTTATCCGTCCGGTCGATGTGCAGTCATCAGGATGATGCGGGTGGGATGGCCGCAGACTGTCAGCTTGGGAATGAGTGAACGGTGGTGCTCACCGGCCCTATCGCGTGTGGATGAACCAGCTGCTTACCCGTGAGTGTCCGTGAAGTGTGGCTACCGACCATCTCATCGGGCACGCAGCCGACAGGGACGTTCGGTTGACCTGTTTGGCTGGGCAGCGCCGGTCAGATGAGAAGCAGGTATCATAAAGTATGGCCAAAGATCATTTCCTGCCTGCCGCATTTTTGGCGCGCTTTTCCGGAGATCGGCATACTCCCGTTATGCGGAAACGCCGGATCTGGGTATTTCGTACGAGTCAAGGGAAAGCGTCTTTTGAACGAGCCGAGAACGTCGGTACAATAAATGACATGTACAGGTTGCAGGGTGAGCCTTGGAACGCCCCAGCCCTTGTTGATTCGACCTGGCAAGGTTACGAAAAACGCCTTACTGGAGCACTGAACCAACTGGTGGACCCACATGTAGGGTCGGTTGATGCCTACCTTTGGCTTCGTGTTATGGTGCCGTTTGTCGCAGGGCTTTTTGTCCGAGGCCCGGATTTCACCAAACGATACGAAGGACAGCAAGCAATCATAGACATTGCGCGATCTCGCGAAGCAGAGTGGCAGCGAGACAACACTAATGCATCAAGGCTTCTCGCTATGCGTAGAATCCTTGCACCTATCACGGCGTCTAAGTGGATAGTTGAGTACAGCACCGGACCTGAGCCAATGATTACCAACGAACTCGGCTACGTTAACAGCAGGCATGCGCCAGAGCCATCTGGCATCGGGTGGGCTATACCGCTCGGTCCGGCCGCGATTTTGCAGATTCTGCCATGCCCTGAAGGCTACGGAAGGAAGATTCTCTTCGACGCTGGCGATGGAGACTGGCGCGCCTTCATCGAGCGCGTAACCCTGAGGCCCGGTAACCACGTCAGTCTTAATTCGTCAATTGCGGTCGGTCAAGCTCGGCTGTGCCCGTTTTATCACGGCTGACGCGCTACGGGCCTTTGTCCGGGAACTGGAGCAGGAGTCATCGGGTCCGGCTGACGCGGAGGTGGCCTGATGGCTGCCCGCAAGCCGAACAAGCGCTCGTCGATCTACCTCGGCAGCGACGGCTGGTGGCATGGCTGGGTCACCATCGGGATCAAGGACGACGGGTCACCTGATCGCAGGCACCGCAAAGCAAAGACCGAGGCTGCGGTCACCCGTAAGGTTCGCGAACTGGAGCGCACCCGCGATAGCGGTAGTGTTCTCAGCGCTGGCAGGCCCGTCACGGTTGGGCAGTGGATGGAAACCTGGCTGACCACCATCGCTCCGCGCCGCATCCGCCGGTCCACGCTGGAAACCACTTACGCGCCGAAGGTCCGCAACCGGATCATCCCTGGCTTGGGTAAGCATCGCCTGGATCGGCTCACCCCTGAGCATATTGAGCGCTTTTACACCCGGCTGGAAGCGGAGGGCCTAGCGTCAGCCACCGTGCTCCAGATTCACCGCATCTTGTCACGCGCACTCAAGGTCGCCTTGCAGCGCGGATACGTCACCCGCAACGTCGCCACCCTGGTGGATGCCCCCTCGGCCAGCCATGACGAGATTGAGCCATTGACCCTCGATGAAGCGCTGCGCATAATCAGGCTGGCTGTGACGAGGCGTAACGGCACCCGATGGAGCGTTGCCCTCGGTCTTGGGCTACGACAAGGTGAAGCTCTCGGCCTACGGTGGCAGCACGTCGACCTTGATGCCGGAACGCTGATCGTTCGCTGGCAGCTCCAACGCCTCGCCTGGCGGCACGGCTGCGTCGACCCATACGCCTGCGGCGAGGACCGTCACCGCGACGACTGCCCGCCCGACTGCACCAGGCATGCCCGCTCCTGCCCGCAGCGAACTGGTGGCGGGCTACAGCTCACTGAGCTGAAATCCGACAAAAGCAGGCGCACCATCGCGCTCCCACCCCAGCTCGTGGCGGCACTCAAAGCACACCGGGCCGCGCAAGTCCACGAGCGCATGACCGCCGGACTAGCCTGGCAGGACGGCAATTTCGTCTGGTGCCAGCCCAACGGACGGCCAATTGGCAACCACGCCGACTGGGACGAATGGAGAACCTTGCTCAGAGCGGCCGGTATACGCCAGGTGCGGGTCCATGACGCCCGGCACACGGCGGCCACCTTGCTACTCGCCCAAGGTGTGGATCAGCGCGTCGTCATGGAGATCCTCGGCCACTCACAGATCAGCATGACCTCCAGGTACGCTCACGTGCTCCCCCAGGTCATGACGGACGCGGCCGAGCGAATCGGGCGGGCGCTGTGGGGGGAAACGTGAACCCAACTGCAACCCAAACTGCAACCCGCTCAGCCGTTAATCGTTCTGAGGCGACGAAATCCCTGGTCAGGAGTGGGGCGCCAGGGGCTCGAACCCTGAACCAACGGATTAAAAGTCCGCTGCTCTACCATTGAGCTAACGCCCCGCGGAGCCGGCTGCGGCTGGCTCTACCGGACGAGCGTACCGACTCCGCCGGAGTGAGCGGGGCCGCGATGGCGGTTCCTGGCTCGCAGCCGGACGCGGCACTCAGGTAGCATCGCGCCCCGTGCACAAGGCATTCTTCGAACCGGCCGGGGGCAACGCCTTCGTGGCCACGCCCGCCACCGCGGGACCGTGGAGTCCGGACGCCCAGCACGGTGGCCCCCCGTCCGCCCTGGCGGCTCGCGCACTCGAGCGCCACGACCCAGACGACGGCCAGCGGCTGGGCCGGGTGACCATCGACATCCTCCGGCCGGTACCGGTCACGAAGCTCACCGTCCGCACCCGGACGGTGCGGCCGGGGCGGCGTGTTGCCCTGCTGGAAGCCGTCATCGAGGCTGATGACCAGGAGGTACTGCATGCGAGGGGCTGGCGGGTCGCTCTCCCGGACGGCGCGGTCCCCGTCATCCCCGGCCCCGCCGCCCCGCCGCCGGTACCGGACGCGGCAGGCTCGCAGCTTCCGCCCAGACTGCCGAATGCCCACACGGCCGGGTACCTGGCCGCGATCGAATGGCGCTTCCTTCACGGCGGCTTCGACCAGGCTGCCCCAGGGCGGGCCTGGACCCGGCCTCGCGTACCGCTGGTGGCCGGCGAGGACGCCTCGCCGATGTGCCGGGCCCTGCTGGTCGCGGACTCCGGCAGCGGCGTGAGCGCCGTCCTTGACCCGGGGTGGTTCATCTTCATCAACGTCGACCTCACGGTCGTGCTGACCCGCGACCCGGTCGGCGAGTGGCTGCTGCTGGACGCGACGACGACCGCGGACGCGCAGGGGACCGGGGTAGCCGAGACGGCGCTATCTGACATCTCGGGACGCTGCGGCACCGCCATCCAGACCTTGCTGATCGCCCCGCGCTAAAAGCCCGGCACCAGGCAGGGCCAGTGCCGGGCGGATGTCCGCGACCATCCCCTTATCGCTGCCCGTGGCGGCGCCGCCAGCGGGTTCGTGCGTCGTTGGTATAAGTGAAGTCATGGACGCTGACCTTCCGATCTGCGCGACCTGCGGGGTGCAGTACGGCGCGGAGCGCGCGGACTGCCCTATCTGCCTCGACGAACGCCAGTACGTCGGCTGGGACGGGCAGCAGTGGACCACGCTCGCCCGGCTTGCCGGGGAAGGCCGCCGCGGCCTGGTGCGGGACGAGGGGCCCGGCGTAACCGGCATCGGCGCCGACCCGCCAACGGCCATCGGCCAGCGGGCGCTACTGGTCCGCGCCCCGGGCGGCAACGTGCTGTTCGACATGATCACCTACATCGACGATGATCTCATCGCCCAGGTCCGCGCGCTGGGCGGCATCAGCGCGATCGCGATCAGTCACCCGCACTTTTACGGCTCGATGATCGAGTGGGCGCACGCGTTCGACGCGCCCGTGTACATCCACGAGGCCGACCGCCGGTGGACGGCCCGGCCAGACGACGCCATCGTGTACTGGAAGGGTGACACCCGCGAGATCGGCGACGGCCTGACGCTGATCAACGCGGGCGTGCATTTCGACGGCGGCCAGGTGCTGCACTGGGCCGGCGGGCAGGGCGGCGCCGGCGTGCTGTGTTCCGGCGACATCATGACCGTGGTACCTGACCGCCGGTACGTCAGCTTCATGTACAGCTATCCAAACCTCATCCCCGAGCGGCCGGGCACCATACAGCGGGCGCTGGCCATGCTCGACTCGTTCAACTTCGATCGCATTTACGGTGCGTGGTGGCGGCGGATCGTGTTCTCCGGCGGCAAGGCCGCGATGCACCGGTCAGCCGATCGCTACCTCAGCTTCGCGCTCGATGACCAGGCCCGGCAGGGACGCGAAGGGACGTAGCGGGACCGGTCGGGACGGCGCTAGCCGGCCACGAAGCGCTGCCGCAGCTCCCCGATGCCCTCGACGTAGCTGACCACCTCGTCGCCCGGCGCCAGCCAGCGCTGCGGGTCCCGGCCCATCCCGACCCCGGCCGGCGTGCCGGTGAAGATGACGTCGCCGGGCAGCAGTGTGACGACGGCGGACAGCCTGGCGATCAGCTCCGGCACCGAGATGATCAGGTAGCTGGTTCTGGCCTTCTGCATCTGGTCGCCGTTGACCGAGCAGCCGAGCTCGAGGTCGTCCGGATCGGCGAGCTCATCGGCGGTCACCAGCCACGGCCCGGTCGGGCCGAAGCCGGGAAACGACTTGCCCAGGCTGAACTGCGGCGCCTGCCCGGACAGCTGGGTGATCCGCTCGGAGATGTCCTGCCCGACGGTGAGCCCGGCGACATGGCTCCACCCGTCGGCCGCCGCGATGTTCCTGGCGGCGGTGCCGATCACGGCCACCAGCTCGACCTCCCAGTCGGTGTGGCCGCCGGGCGGCAGCACCACGTCAGTGCGTGGCCCGGTGATGCAGCTGGGGAACTTCGTGAAGATGCTGGGCTGGTCGGGCACCGTGAAGCCGGACTCCTGTGCGTGGTCACGGTAATTGAGGCCCACGCCGAACGACTGTCGCGGCGCCGGTGCCGGCCCGCCGAGCCGGGCCTGCTCGAACGGCTGCCCGGGCACGTCGCCGGCGCCCGGCGCCCAGGCGGCGAACTCGGCCCACCGGTCATAGACCGCCTGCGGATCGGGCTCGAACCGGCCGCCGCTGGCGGACTCGACGTCGACCGCTCCTGCGCCGGTGACGATGACCAGCCGGCCGTCCAGGTTGCCGATGCGCACAAGATCCTCCTTTGACTGGGCCCTGACCGGGCCATGACGCGGCGTGACCGGGGCCATGCCAGCCCCTGACCGGCCGCTGACCAGGCTCTGGCCAGCCCTCTGACCAGGCTCTGGCCAGCCCGTGACCAGGCTCTGGCCAGCCCTCTGACCAGGCCCTGGCCAGCCCGTGACCAGGCCCTGGCCGGCCCTCGCTGGGCCGCTGGTGTCCGGAGTCAGTCTCCAGCCTCGGTGCGCCGCCCGGCAAGGCGGGACGTCGTGCCAACGGCGCGTGCAACCTGCCGACTCGGCCCGCGCCTGGGTAACGCTGAGATAGTTTGGGGCGGATACGACGCATCTCGGGTGATGCGGGCCAGCGAGGAGCCCGCCGCGTTCCGTGCGGTTGCCGGACGCAGCGGAAGGGGAAGGGGGCGCGTGCCCGAGCCAGTGACTTCTGTCGACGAGAAGCCGCCGGATTCCGCCGGGCTCGCAGCCGCCATCGCGGAGGATGACGGTCCGGTCACCAGCAGCCTGCGGAGCCCCGCCCCAGGGCTGGCTACCAGGATCCAGGAGATCCCCGGCACCGGGCTGGTCACCGGCCGCGCTCAGGAAGGCCGAGCGCGACCCGGCCAGCGCACCGAGTGGCGCCCGTTCGCCGACCGCGGCCTCCATGCGGCCGGGCGGCAGCTGCGGAACCTGCTCGCGCTGGCACTGTACGGCGCCGTGTCCGTCGGCCTGTTCGGGCCGTGGATCCTGGACCGGATGTCCACCTGGTTCCTGTCCGCGCAGCCGCAGGACGGGTCCCTGTTCGTCTGGGCGTTCAACTGGTGGCCGTTCGCGCTCAGTCACCACTACAGCGCGCTGTACTCGTACGCCGCCTGGGCCCCGGGCGGCATCAACCTCACCTGGGCTACCACGATCCCGGCGCCGTCGCTCGCCCTGCAGTCGCTCACGCACAGCTACGGGCCGATGTTCTCGTTCAACATGGTCGAGCTCGCCGCGCCCGCGCTGGCCGCCTGGACCGCGTACCTGCTGTGCAGGCGGATCACCCGGTCGTTCTTCCCCGCGCTCATCGGCGGGTTCTTCTTCGGCTTCTCGCCCTCGCTGATCGACGAGGTCGGGCAGGGGCACCCGAGCCTCACGCTGGTCTTCCTCGTCCCGCTGTGCGCGTACTTCGTGGTCCGGCTGCTGCAAGGCTCGATCCGGCCGGTGGTGTACGTGCCGCTGCTCGGGGTCGTGCTCGCCCTGCAGCTCTACGTCGGGGACGAGATCTTCGCCACGATGACCCTGGTGGGCGGGCTGTGCGCGCTGGTCGGGTTCGCCGCAGGCCCGGCCGCCCGGCGCCGGCGGCTGCTGCGCGCGCTCGCGCCGACGGCGGGCGCCTACGCGCTGGCGGCGATCCTGGCCAGCCCGCTGCTGATCACCGCGTTCACCCGGCCGCGGATCATCAAGGCCCTGCACTACTCGACCATCGGGTACGGCGCGAAGGGAGCCGGCGACTTCCTCAGGTACGTGACCCCGGGGCGCTTCACCGACCACTGGGGGCTGTTCGCCTCCCGCTGGGGTGACAACCCGTGGTACCTCGGCGTCCCGCTGATCGCCGTGATCATCTTGTTCGCGGTCACCGAGCGGCGCCGGCGGGCCACCTGGATCCTGATCGCCGGGCTCCTCCTCATCCTGCTGTTCAGCCTCGGCGACACGATGCGGGTATTCGGCGCGCAGATCCTGCCATGGCGGCTGTTCGCCGTCATGCCGGTGATCAGCATCGCCCAGCCGGGCCGCCTGATCACCTTCGCGTACCTGGTGATCGCGGTCCTGGTAGCGCGGTGGCTGGCCCGGCTGTCGCGGCCGGCCCCGCCGCCGGAGCCGTCACCGTACCCGCCGTCATCGCCGCTGTGGCGGCCCACGCCGCTGCCGCCGCGCAATCTCCGCCCGCTGCGCTGGCTGCCCGTCCTGCTGGCAGCGCTGGCGATCCTGCCGAACTACTCGGAAGATGTCTGGGCGCAGCAGATCCCGAACCTCCAGTTCCTGGCCGACGGCACCTACCGGCAGTACATCGCGCCGGGATCGGTCGTCTGGGTGCTGGAGGTCCATCCCAGCCGGCAGCTGATCTGGCAGGCAGACACCGGCTTCTACTTCCGGCTGTCCGGCGGGTTCTTCGGCGGTACCCCGGAAGGCCTGCCGCAGGGCACGCTGCAGCAGCGCCTGGCGATGGGGCAGGTCGGCCCGGCGGTCACGGCGGCCGATATCAGCAACTACATCGCGGTGCACCACGTCGGCACGATCATCGCGGCGCAGGTGCCGTGGGACGTCATCCTCAAGGTCCGCGCTGCGGTCGGCAGCAAGGGCCTGAAGCAGGGCCATGCGATGGTGTTCCGCCTCACCGTCCCGTTCACCGGACCGGGCGGCCAGGTGCGGAGGCTGGCTCCGGCCGAGGGCAGCCTAGTGGGCCCGCAGCGCCGGCTGGCCCAGCACCGGCACCGGGCCCGGCGCCATCACCAGCATCACCGGGCTCACCGGTAAGCGGAGATCCCGGTGATGGCCTGGCCGAGCGCCAGCGTGTGGATCTCCTCGGTGCCCTCGTAGGTCAGCACCGATTCCAGGTTGTTCGCGTGCCGGATCACCGGGTACTCCAGCGTTACGCCGTTGGCGCCGAGCACCGTCCTTGCCTGCCGGGCGATATCGATCGCCACCCGGACGTTGGCCATCTTGCCGAGGCTGACCTGCTCCGGCGTGATCGTCCCGGCCTCCTTCAGGCGGCCGAGGTGCAGGGCGAGCAACTGCGCGCGAGCCAGGTCGGCCAGCATCCAGGCCAGCTTGGACTGGGTGAGCTGGAAGCCGCCGATCTTCCGGCCGAACTGCTCCCTGGTCCGCGCGTAGTCAGCCGCCGCCTCGAAGCAGGCCCTGGCCGCTCCGGTGACGCCCCAGACGATGCCGAACCTGGCCTCGGACAGGCAGGACAGCGGTCCTTTCAGCCCGGTCACGCCGGGCAGCACGGAATCGGCAGGCAGCCGGACCTCGTCGAAGCTCAGCTCCGAGGTGACCGACGCGCGCAGCGACATCTTCTTGTGAATGTTCCGCGAGGTGAAACCGCGCGCCCCCCGCGGCACCAGGAACCCGCGGATGCCTTCCTGCGTCGATGCCCACACCACGGCGATATCGGCGATCGACCCGTTGGTGATCCACATCTTGGAGCCCGACAGGACCCAGTCGCCCCCGTTAATAACCGCTTTTGTCTTCATGCTCGACGGGTCGCTGCCGTGGTCGGGCTCGGTGAGGCCGAAGCAGCCGATCGCCTCGCCGGCCGCCATCCTGGGCAGCCACTCGTTCTTCTGGTCCTCCGAGCCGTATTTCCAGATCGGGAACATCGACAGCGAGCCCTGGACCGATACCAGGCTGCGCAGCCCGGAGTCGGCGGCCTCCATCTCGCGGCAGGTGACGCCGTAGGCGACCGGGCCCATGCCGGCGCAGCCGTAGCCGTGCAGGTGCATGCCGAGGAGGCCCATCTTGCCGAGCTCGGGGACGAGCTCGCGGGGGAGCGTCCCGGCCTCGAACCAGTCAGCGATGTGCGGCATGATCCGGTCGCTGGCGAACGCGCGCACCGTGTCGCGGACCAGCCGTTCCTCCTCGGTCAGCAGGTCATCGACGTGGAGCAGATCAGAACCTGCGGGAGTGGCGCTGCGCGGCATCGGCTGGTCCTTTCTCGTCGCCTGCCGACAGCGTATGCGGAGGCGCCCGGCTGTCCGCCCCGCGGCCCGGAATCGGGCATGATGGCGAATATGAGTAACAGCAATGGCAGCAAGCGGCTGGTCCGCCGCCTTGACGGGCGCATGCTGGCGGGGGTGTGCGCGGGCATCGCGGATTACACGGACATCGACGTGAACCTGGTACGGCTGGGCTTCGTGGTGGCCTCGTTCCTCGGGTTCGTCGGCGTCCTGGCCTACCTGGCCGCCTGGGTGATCCTGCCGGAGGAGGGCGAGACCGCCTCCATCGCCGAGAACCTCTTCAACAAGAAGCCGGGCGGCTAGCTCAGCACGAGCCCGGGCGGCCGGCTCACCACGGGGCCGGGCGGCCGATCCGGCCGAGCACCCGCCGCCAGGTCCCGGCCAGCACCGCCGCCGCGACAAGGCCGGCCAGCCCGGTCACGGCGATCGCGGCCCGCGGGCCGATCAGCTGAGCGGCGCTGCCGGCTAACCAGCCGAGCAGCAGCAGCACCCGGGGCAGCGGCTGGCGCATGACCGCGGCCGCCTCGGCCCGGGTCACCGGGAGCGCCAGCGGGCGGCCGTGCGGGCGGGGCTGCCCGGCCGGGCACCTGCTGGCCAGCCAGGAAATGATGCCGGCGACCGTGAGGAACATGACCGCCGCCACCATCAGCAGGCCGCCCGGCCGGAGCACGGCGACCGCCGCGCCGCCGGCCAGGAAGCCGAGTGCCTGCCCGGCCCGGCTGCCGATGCTGCTGATCTCCGCGCCGGCCATGAGCTGGCCCGCCGGCAGCACCTCGGGCAGCGTCGCCGCGCGCGTGGCGGAGAACGAGGCGCCCAGCATCACGGCAATGACCAACAGAGCGCAGAGCGCGGCGAACGGCATCCGGGATAACGCCATGATGGCGGCGATCGCCGCCCGGCTCAGTTTCAGGCCGATCATCACGGTGCGGCGGGGGAGAAGGCCGGCCACCTCGGCCAGCAGCGGCCCGCCGATGACCTGGGGGAGGCAGCTCATCGCGTACACCAGCGCGGTGAGGAACGCGGACCTGGTCTGCTCGTAGGCCACCACCGCGACCGCGATCTGGGCCAACTGGTCCCCCGCCGCGGAGAGCACCTGAGCGTGCCACAGGCCGCCGGACTCACGGACCGCGAGGACCTCGCGGCGGGGCGACCGCTGCGCGCCGCGATGGCGCTGCGGGTGCCGGTGCGGTGTGCCGGCCGGTCCCGGTGCGCGCTCTCGCCAGAGCGCTCGCGCTGCCGCGGATACCGGCCCTGGCCCGGCGGCATGCCCAGTATTTTTAACGGGGCCCGCTCGGTGGGTGCCAGCTCTTGTTCCCGGCGTGGCATCGTGGCTGGTCATCTACGCCTCTCCCGCGTTTCGCCGCCCTGGACGATTGCCTGCTCTTCGTGGCGCTGAGGCTCGCCGCGCCCACCCTTCGCGCGGCCCCCCGGCTTCCCGGGCGAACCGCAGTGACACAATGTCGTTTCGCAATTGCATAGAGTTTCTGATGTGCGCCGTCCGTGCAAGCGAATTGGTCATATTGCCAGGGCGCGGCCGGCTCGTTTCCCGGGTGCGGCCGGTTTGCCGGCTGCCAGGCCGCGGCGGGCGGCGCACGGCCCCGCATCCTGGAGAGCAGATTCCGGGGCCGGGTGCGGGCCTGTGCCGGGGCCCGGCTCCGGGGCCCGGCTGCGGGGTCCGGCGGATGCCAGCGCGGTGCTGTTCGCCGCGTCGTCGTCATGCGCTTTGCCGGCAGAGCGCTCCGTCCCCTATGCTGGGGCGGTCCCCGACGGCGGGCGCCAAGGGCAAGGCGGCGGTGACCGTCGAGCCCCCATCGTCTAGCGGCCTAGGACACCGCCCTTTCAAGGCGGCGGCACGGGTTCGAATCCCGTTGGGGGCACTGTCGGCGCCCGTCGGCAACGCATGGTCCTGTAGAGCAGCTCGGAGTGCTCGCCACCCTGTCAAGGTGGAGGTCGCGGGTTCAAATCCCGTCAGGACCGCTGGGTGCCGTCGGCGGCGCTGGCTGCCGCTGCGATGGCCCCGCCAAGGTCAGGTAGCTCAGTCGGTATGAGCGTCCGCCTGAAAAGCGGAAGGTCGGCGGTTCGACCCCGCCCCTGACCACCACGAGGTATTCACACCTCACCAGTGTCCATCTTCACATCTGGGTCTGACATTCTCGCGATCGTGCTGAGTTGATCTTCCATCCCGGTTTCGCGGGACTGCTGGCTGGCGCCGCGGGCTGTTTTGCGGGGTTGCGAGGGCGCGCGTCACCGGGGCTGTGGTGGCGTGGTGGTTCCGGCTGGCGGGCCGTGGCGCGGGATGCCGCCGCTGGTTATGGCGGGGCGGCGAGCTGGGCGAGGCTGGTGCGGCGCCGCTTGCGGGTGCGTGGCGGGAGGCCAGCGGCGGCGCGGCGGGCGTTGTCGTGCTGGCGTGCGTCCCAGGCGATGAGGATGCGCTGGTTGCGGATCACCAGCGCGCAGGCGAGCCAGAGCGTGAGCGGGGTGAGGCCGAAGAGCCGGCACCAGCCGCGGGCGATGTTCGTGGTGGCGGTGTCCTTGAGGGTGGAGTTGGCGCGTTCGGCGCTGGTGCGCCGGCTGTAGGACCGCCGCCAGTCCGCCGACGGGTAGTCGTGTTTCTGGCGGGTCTTGGCTGCCACGTCCGGCGGGACCGTGATGGTCTGCTGGGTGCAGCAGGCCGGCGGGTGCCCGGGTGGGGTGAGGATCTCGGGCCGGTCCCGGTCCAGGGTCATCGACTGCGGCCGGAGCGGGCAGCGGATCTTCCCGGCCGCGGCGGGGCAGGTGACGCGGTGGTAGCCGTCGGCGTCGTCGCCGGTGTGCTTGCCGAGCTTGTGCCGGGCAAGCTCGGCGGCCTGCTGGTCGTGAGCGGCGATGTCGCCGGCGGGCGCGCCGGGCGGCAGCGGCCCGAGCTGGAGCAGCGCGGGGGGCGTGCACGGGCAGTATAGACATCCGTTGGCGATGATCGCCCCGTCGTGGGTGCCGCGCGGGCCGCGGTCGTGCGGGTGCAGGTCCTGGACGAGTTGGGCGCCGGCGCGCCGCAGCGGGATGGCCCAGGCTTGGGCGTCGCGGTGGGCGTAGCCGGAGTCATCGATGATGTCGCCGAGCGGGATGCCGGCCGCGGGCATGGACAGCAGGACCGGGACCAGGGCGCGGGCCGGGTCGTGATCACAGCTGCCGGCGGTCATGCGGCGGGTGAGCTCGGGCACGGGCGGGCCGTTGTCCTCGCGGGTCATGGCCGCCAGCGACAGGTAGTAGCCGAAGAACATCTCGCCCTTGGGGCCGGGGAGGTTGGTGGTGCGGTGCCCCCAGGAGGCCTCGGGGTCGGCGCAGCTGGTGGAGCCGTGCCGGGGCGGGCGGGACCAGGTCTCGACGTCGGTCCAGTCCGCGGCCAGCGCCGAGCTGCTGTTTTTGTGCGCGGCGGGGATGCTGGCCTCCAGCAGGGCATCGCAGAAGGCTTGCAGGGCTGCGGAGGGGGCGCCGTCGGGCTGGTCCTTGGCCAGTGCGCGGGCGATGAGCCGGGTGGTGTGCTCGGTCTGCCGGTAGGTGAGCTGGTGGGGGCCGGTCTTCCAGGTCACGGTGACGCCGAGGCGTTCCTGGTCGGCCTGCGGCAGGGCGAGCAGGGCCTGGCGCACCCGGGTCAGGTGCGCGGGACGGCCGTCCGCCAGGGTGAGCATCATGCCGGTCAGCAGGGTCCGGGCGGTCAGCTGGCGGTGGCGCACGCTGGCCGGGAGCAGCGCCTGGATCTGCGCTGCGGCGCCGGATGCGTCGAGGATGTCCTCGATCGCTTCCAGCAGGACGCTCACCGCGGTTACCGGGCCGAGCCGCCGAGCAGGGCCACCACGGCTGCCTCATCGCCGGGATCCAGCGTGGCGATGATGTCGCCCAGCCGCTGGGAGCAGGTGATCCCGGCTGCGTGCATGAACGCGGGCAGGCCGATCAGCGCCGCGGCGTCGGCCAGCCAGGTCGACCGCAGCCGGGAGGTGTCCAGCGCCGGCAGCCCGGTGCCGCCGGCCAGGGAGGAGACCAGCGGGCAGGTGACGTTGCGGCGGTGCGGGTCGCGGCCGCCGCAGATCAGCCGGTCCCCGGCGAATGCAGCGGCTTCCAGCAGCCTGGCGTGGTAGCGGGCCAGCACCGGCACCGCCCGCGGCGCGCGGCCGCCGCGCACGACGGCGACCACGCCGCCAGAGCGGCGGGCAACATCGGTGCCGCGCACGGCACGCAGGTCGCCGCCGGTCAGCCCGGCTCCGGCGGCCAGGCAGATCAGCGCCGAAGCGCGCATCCGCCGCCCGGTGGTGGGCTGGGCGTCGGCCAGCGCCAGGAACCCGGCGATCTCCGCCGGGGTATAGGGCGGCTTGGCGCGCTCGCGGCCAAGCGGCGCATCGCCCGGGCGCAGCGCCGGGACGACGCGGCGGGCGATGAACCGCAGGTTGGTGCGCAGCGTCCGCCGGGCAGACGGCGACAGGCCCGGCGAGTGCGCGGCGAACCGCTCGATCACCGACGGGTGCAGCAGGACCTCCGGCGCCGCCGCCATGCCAAGCGCTATGCCATAGTCACCGAGCCGGGCCGCGGCCCACAGCAGGTTCTTGGCCCGCTCACGCCCCAGGTCGCCACACCGCGCGACCGCAGCGCGGGCGAATCCGGCCGCTGACACGGACACCGACGGCGGCCCCCACCGCGCGATATACGCCTGCGTCGCCGCCGTCGTCATACAGTATTTAATACTGTAAGACATGACCGGATGCACGCATCCCGCATGCGACGATGGCAGCGTGTCACCCGACCGCAGCCAGCAGGCCCGCGCCGCCCGCATCGCCGCCGACCTGGCCGCAGTCGGGCTCGCCCTGCCCGGCACCCTCATCGAAAGGCACGTCCGCTGCGGCAAGCCCCGCTGCGCTTGCCACGCCGACCCGCCCGTCCTGCACGGCCCCTACTGGCAGTGGACCCGCAAGGTAGCCGGCAAGACCATCACCCGCCTCGTGCCCGACGACCAGGTCGCCGACTACCGCCAGTGGATCGACAACGACCGCCGGCTCCGCGAACTGGTCGCCGAGCTCGAAGCCCTCACCCTGGCCGTCGCCGACGCCGACCCGCGGGCGAAACGCCGGCCCGCAACCCCCGCCGACCGCACCAGGCAAATCACCGCATAACACTGTGGTCGCGCCGCGCTTAACCCGTGGACAGCCTTGCCACCAAGCCACGTCGCCGCAGGTCGCGGCCAATTGTTAATCCGAAGTTACGGCGGGTTCGGGGCCTGATCTAGTAGCTGATCAGTAAGAACAGCCCAGCGACACGCCGGAATGTAGACACTAGAATAGTTGAAAAAGCTGGCTCAGCTGTGGGAAAATGCCCATATGACGCGGCGAGCTGGTGCCATGCATGTGGAGACGTCCCGTAGCCATCAGGTGCTGAAGGACGGGACGGAGCGGGTCTACCAGCGGCACCTGCTGCGCCGTTCCTACCGGGACGGCGGCAAGGTCCGCAAGGAGACCCTGGCGAACCTGTCGCACCTGCCCGATGAGGCGATCGAGGCGGTGCGGCTGGCGCTGGCCGGCAAGACCGTGATCGACGCGGACGCGGGCGTGGAGGTGACCCGCTCGCTTCCGCACGGGCACGTGGCCGCGGTGGCCGCGCAAGCCCGCGCGCTCGGGTTCCCGGCGTTGCTCGGGCCGCCGTGCCCGCAGCGGGACCTGGCCTACGCGCTGATCGTCTCCCGGATAGCCCGGCCCGCCTCGAAGCTTTCCACGATCGGCTGGTGGGATGATGTCACCCTCGGCCCGGACCTCGGGGTGGCCGGGGCGTCCACCGATGAGGTCTACGCGGCGATGGACTGGCTGGTGGCCCGGCAAGACGACATCGAGGGCCAGCTGGCCCGCCGTCACCTTCGCGAAGGCGGGATGGCCCTGTTCGACCTGTCCAGCTCGTGGGTGGAGGGCAGCCATTGCGAGCTGGCGGCGTTCGGGCATTCCCGCGACGGTAAGCGCGGCAAGCCGCAGATCGAGTACGGGCTGCTCACCGACTCCGAAGGCCGCCCGGTCGCGGTGCGGGTGTTCCCCGGCAACACCGGCGACCCCAAGGCGTTCATCGAGGCCGTCGAGGTGATCCGGGAGAAGTTCGCCATCAGCGAGGCGGTCATGGTCGGCGACCGCGGGATGATCACCAGCGCCCGGATCAGGGCCCTCAGGGAAATCCCGGGGATGGCATGGCTGACCTGCCTGCGCGCTCCCGCCATCAAGAAACTGGCAGAAGACGGCGGCCCGTTGCAGCTGAGCCTGTTCGACCGGCAGGACCTGGCCGAGATCAGCTCCCCGGATTACCCGGGGGAGCGGCTGATCGCCTGCCACAACCCGGCCCTGGCCGCCGAGCGCGCCGCTCACCGCCAGCGGCTGCTGGCCGCCACCGAGGCCGAGCTCGCCAAGATCGAGAGCATGGTCACCGCCGGGCGGCTGGCCGACCCGGCCAAGATCGGCGTCCGCGTGGGCAAGGTCATCAACAAGCGCAAGGTCGCCAAGCACTTCATCACCAGCATCAGCGAGTCATCGTTCACCTGGCGGCGCGACCAGCAAGCCATCGACGCCGAGGCCGCCCTCGACGGCATCTACGTCCTGCGCACCCCCGTCCCCGCCGCCGGGCTCGGCGCCCCGGCCGCGGTAGCCGCCTACAAGGACCTGTCCCATGTGGAGCAGGACTTCCGGGCCAGCAAGGACGACCTGGACCTGCGCCCCATCTGGCACCGGCTCGAAGACCGCGTCCGCGCCCACGTGCTGATCTGCATGCTCGCCTGCCACCTGGCCTGGCACCTGCGCAAAGCCTGGGCGCCGCTCACCTACGCCGACGAGCACCCCCCGCAGCGAGACAACCCCATCACCCCTGCCCGCCGCTCACCCTCCGCCGACGCCAAGGCCGCCCGCAAGACCACCGCCACCGGGCAATCCGCCCGCAGCTTCCGTGACCTGCTCGACCACCTCGCCACCCTCACCCGCCAGGCCATCGTGATCGGCGGCCACCAGATCGACAAGCTCACCACCCCCACCCCCGCGCAGCGGCAGGCCTTCGACCTCCTCGGCGCGCCCGTCCCGATCACCCTGGAGTAGACACCAGCCAAACCACCGAAACCGTGAACCCCCTGCACAGCAGGGGGTTCACCTACCTCGGCCGACGTAACTTCGGGTTAATGCCTGACCACCTCTGAGCAGCGGAAACGCTGCTCTTGTTCTTTTCCGGCTGCTGCCTTGCTAACGCTTTTGCTAACGCGAGCTGGTGACGGCCTGGGCGAAGATGTCGCCGACGCCTGCCGCGTGCTCGCGTAGGACGTGGGCGTAGACGCGCAGGGTGACGGCGGGGTCGGCGTGGCCGAGGCGGGCGGCGACGACATGGACGGGGACGCCTGCGAGCAGCAGCGTGGTGGCGTGCAGGTGGCGCAGGTCGTGCAGCCTGGCGTGGGGTAGTTGTCTGGCTGGGGGAGTGAGCGGCTTGTTGTGGGCGTTGATCAGCTTGGTCATGAGCGCGGTCACGGTGTCGGGGTAGAGGGGTTCGCCCCAGCGGCTGGTGAAGACCAGGCCGCTGGTGTCGTTCCAGGCCGTCCCGGCGGCGAGCCGTTCTTCGGCCTGCTGGCGCTGGTGCTCGCGGAGGACTGTCACAGTGTCGCGGTCGAGGCTGACGGTGCGGGACCGGCCGCCCTTGGTGGTGCCTTCGACCCGCTGGCTGCGCACGACGGCGGTGGAGCCGCTGAAGGTGACCTCGGCCGCGTCGAGGTCCACAGCGGGCCAGCGGAGGTAGAGCAGTTCGCCGCGCCGGGCGCCGGTGTAGGCGGCCAGGCGGTAGAAGGCGAACAGCCGGTGTGACCGGGCGGTGGCGAGGAACGCGGCGAGCTGGCCGACGGTCCAGACCTGTCTGGGCTCGGCGGCGCGGCGCCTGGGCCGTTTCGACCGGGCGGCCGGGTTGGCGGCGAGCAGTTGCTCGATGTCCACGGCGTCGGCCAGCGCCTTGCGCAGCGTGCGGTGGATATGCGAGACCGTGGTCGCGGACAGTGCCCGGCCGTCGCGGCCGCCGTGCTCGGCCAGGTCGCGGTAGAGCCGGGAGACGACGGCCGGGCGCAGGGCCTGCAGCCGCATCCGGCCGATGCGGGGCACGATGTAGTGGTCGATGTCGTGCCGGTATCCGGCGAGCGTCTTGGGTTTCACCGTCGCGGCGTGGGCTTCGGCCCATTCGGCCAGGTAATCCGCGACGGTGGAGGCGGACTTGTTGACGTACTCGCCGCGCCGGGCGCGGACGCGGGCCTCATCCCGGGCGGCCTTGGCGGCTTGCTCGGTGTCGAATCCGCCGACCCACCGGGGCTTGCTCACCCCGGTCGCAGGGTCGGGGACGCGGATCACGTAGGACCATGACCCGCCCCGTTTGATCACGCCGTCACGAAGCCTTGGCATCGATGGCCTCCTTTTGGTCGAGCAGTTGGGCGACGTAGGTTTGGAGCGCTTCGACGGGAACGCGGCGTGACCCGTCGATGCGGACTGATCGGACCAGACCGGCCGCGATCAGCTCGTAGAGCTTGCTACGGGAGATGGCCAGGGCCTCGGCGGCCTCGGGCACGGTCAGCAGGAGCCTGGTCATGCCGCACCTCCCATCGGCGGGAGGAACGGTGTGGGCTCGCGTCCGGCGAAGTGCCAGTCGGTGACGATGAGCGTTGTCTCACTGTCGAGGTCAGGCATCAGCCCGGCGGCGATGGCTTGCTCGCGCTGGTGGGCGGCGCGGTCGGCCCGGAGCGCGCCAAGGGTGGTCGAGTAGGTACGGCTCTTGGTCGAGAAGTGCCCGGAGAACCCGAGCATGTGCGCCCAGGCCGCGAGGCGCAGGTCTGCCAGGCCGGGCAGTTTGCTGAGCCGGATGCATTCGGCGATGTGGCGGCGGGCGTGCTCGCGGATGGGCAACGTGTCGAGCGGGTCGGCCGGGGTGATGCGGCGGTCCAGGGTGCCGGTGCATTCGGCGGCCTTGGTGGCGTACTTGGCGACGTAGGCGGCGACCTTCGTGTCGCTCAGATCCCCGGTCGTGGTGATGGGCCGGATGTCGTGCTCGCGTCCCCATGCCAGCGTTCGGGCGAAGCCAGGGGCGGCCGGGATTTCGACGTGGACGGCTCCGGCGGCCTGGGCGATGGCGGCGGTGAGTAGTCCGAGGGTGGCCCATGCAGGCGGTGCCGTATTTGGTCCGGCGGGTCCGTCGAGCCGGATGATGGCGTGGAAGTGGACCACACCACGGTGCTGATATTCGGCAACCTTGGCGTAGGAGACCCGGAGCTGGGCGGCGAGCGCCTTGTTGGTCAGCCCGGCCTGGCGGGCAAGCGAGCGACGCAGGGTGATGGCAAAGCGCCGCCATAGTTCGGGGGCGCAGGCGTTGAACAGCACCGAGCCGGTGTAGTCATAGCAGTCGGGGCACAGCGGCTCGCCGAGCAGTGCATCGTTGCCGCCGTGGCGTTGCCTGCACGATTGCGGGCGGCCGTGCGGGCAGGCCGGGTTGCACCGGCGGGGATGGCAGGCAACGATCAGGCCGTTCTTCTCCCGGCGGGCGTGAACCGGGCCGAATGAGGGTGCGGTGAGGGTGGCGAACACGCACGGATGGGCAGCGACGGTTTCGGGGATTCCCTTGCCGCCGCTGAGCCCAGCGCGGATGAGCTGGTAGGTGTCAGCCCGGTAGACCTCCGCGCAGGGCGGGCATTGGGAGGCGCGGCGGGTCTTGCAGGCGATGGGCAGGACGCCGCCGGGCTCGTGGACGGTCGTGTAGCGGTGGTGCAGTTCGCCGGTGGCACCGTCGATGTGATCGACGCGGCCACGCAGCAGGACGGGTTGCAGGCATCCTCCGGCGTGCCGGGCTGTGCCTGCGGGGTTGGGGGCAGTGAGCAAAGGCGGTACTCCTCTCGTCGGGCCCTTGCGGGCGGTGGTGGACGAGCGGAGGCAAGCCGGGCCGGGTGCTTGAGCATCGGGTTTGGCGATCAGCGGTGCTTTGCCGCGTCTGGCCTGGCTGGTCTTGCCTGCCGCTCAGTCGCTGTGATGCGTGGCTTTGGCACCGTGACCGGGCACCTGGTAACTCACCGGCCCGGTTTCTGCACGGTCATCCCACGATGGGGGAGGTCTAGCGGTCCTCGCTGTGACACGTACCCAGAATACGTGGCTAATACACCTGATATCAGGCTGATGATCTGGCGGTCAGCCGTCCTGCTAGGTCGCGTAGCTCGCTGGCTGGCGGGTCTTGCATGGTGAGCAGGTCGGAGACGAGCTGGCGGGCCAGGTCGTGGCTGCGGACCTGCTCGGGAGTGATCTCCTCGGCCTCGCGTAGTGCGGCGACCGCGTCGTGGACCTGGCGGCGCTGGGCGTGAGCGCGGGCAACATCGATGAGCATCCTGGCCCGCCTCTCGGCTGACAGCCCGGTGACATCCACAGTGGCGGCGACGCGCAGGGCACGGCCCGCATCGCCCAGCTCGACAGCGACCGCGATCTCGTACAGTCCCACGTTGGCGGGACCGAACTCGGTGTTGTAGTCGTTGCGTCCCTCGCCGAGCCGCCCGGCGATCTGGCTGGCCTGCTCCAGGTGGCCGTAGGCAGCGTCGGGGTCGTTGAGACGGGCGGCGATGACGGCGCGCTGCAAGGTCAGGCCGCCCCACAGCGACATGGCTTGCTGATCGCCGTCGTCTGCCAGCTGCCTCAGGGCATCGGCGGCGGTACGGGCGGTCTCTTCGGCCTGGTCGTAGTGTTTGGCGGCCAGGAACACGAACACCAGCCGGAACGCCCCGGCGGCCACCAGCATCGGGTTGCCCGCCCGCTCGGCGGCGGCCATCGCCCTGTCGGCAGCGATCCACGCGGCTTCGGGCTCGCCAAGCTTGGCCAGGGCAGCCGAGCAGGCTTGGTAGGTCTCGGCCATCAGCTCCAGCACCTCGGGCCGCTGCGCCTGGGGTAGCGCCCGGACGGCGGTCTCCAGGTCGGGGACCAGGCTGCCGAGCAGGCCAGTCAGCTCGGTGTAACGCCCGGCATGCGCCAGCTCCCACGCCCTGCGGGCCTTCGTTCGAAGCGTGCCCACCGCAGGGGAGTGGCGGCCGTTCAGCATGGCCCGCAGCGAGTGGACACCGGACAGCACCAGGCGCAGGCCAGCCGCGCCAGGTGGTTCTTCGGTCGCTGCCGCGACGACCGGTGCCTCGGCGGCCAGTTCACCGAGCGGGACCTCCAGCGCGGCGGCGAGGGTCTCGAGCACCGACATGCGGTCAACCTTGCGGACAC
>WNGA01004411.1_pt1 | contig 22916 bp, 19 predicted proteins | sample 5400061 | NCBI WGS metagenome assembly WNGA01 (sample SAMN13153366, study PRJNA577476) | soil metagenome | isolation source: 100 cm soil or saprolite under grassland replicate 2 | place: USA:California | collected 2016-06-15
CGCAAAGACTTTCAAAAGCGCATGAACGACGCCATGCGCAAGCTGCGATCCTACGAAGGGGGTCGTCGGGAAAAAATATCGAAACTCAAACAACACTGGCGCGGACGTTTGACCGGTCTAGCAGCATCGCCCGGTTTCGGTCGAGGCAGAGCTTTTGTCTTGCAGCCGCGCATGGATTTGAGCGCGATTCAAAAGAAAAAGGCCAGAAGTCCGCAACGCGAAACGGAACGTTTTCGCGGCGCAGTGGAGCGGGGCATCGAACAAATCAACCTGGTCAAAACCCGCATGAGTCACCTGATCTCCAAAGAAGAGAACGCCATCTTCGATGTCTATCGACTCATTCTGGAGGATCCGGCGATTATTGACCAGATCGAAACTCAGATCCGCAAAGAAGGGTACACCGCCGAGTACGCCGTACGGGTCGTCTTCGAGCATTACTTAGCAACGATCTCCAAAATTGAAGACAACTACTTGCGTGAACGAACCACCGACGTCAAAGACGCCGCGCAAAGACTGCTCGAGAATCTTTCCGGCACGCCCGGCCAGCAGTATGACATACCGGATGACGCGGTGTTGGTGGCCCACGACCTCTCCCCGGCTGATCTGAGCATGCTTGAGGGAGACAAATTTAAAGGCATCGCGCTGGCGATCGGTGGAGTCACCTCACACGCCTCGATCCTGGCAAAGTCGTTTGAGATTCCGAGCGTCGTGGCTATCGAAGATTTAATGGAGTCGGTTCACCAGGGCGATATGTTGATCGTCGACGGCAATGCCGGCAATGTGCATGTCAACCCAAACTCGGAGGTTATTCGGGAATACAACCGCCTGGAGCAAGATTACGCAGAGCTTAATCGCGAGCTTGGCGGACTAAAAACTTTACCACCCGAAACCATCGACGGCCACCGGGTGTCGCTTTACGCGAATATTGGTCTGCTGAGCGATGTCGCGTTCGCTCACCTGCACGGCGCGCAGGGAGTCGGGCTCTATCGCACCGAGATTCCGTTTTTGTCTCATCGAGACTTTCCGAGCGAAGAAGAACAATACGCACTTTACAGCCGGGTCGTGGAAGGCATGGCTGGCAAGCCTGTAACGATCCGCACTTTGGACATCGGCGCCGACAAGTATCCTAGCTATATGCGCAGCGTACCGACCGAGCCAAATCCATTTCTGGGCTGGCGCTCGATTCGCATTTCCCTGGAAGTGGAAGAAATTTTCAAGACACAGCTGAGGGCGATTCTACGCGCCGGCGATCTCGGTCGCGTTCGTTTGTTGATTCCGATGGTCTCGAGCCTAGAAGAAATTTTGAAAGTCAAAGAAATACTGGCCGAAGCCAAGCAGGAGCTTGAGCGCGAAGGCTCGCCATATGACCGGCAAATGGAGCTCGGCATTATGGTCGAAGTACCGGCCGCGGTTCAGCTCGCCGATCGATTTCTGCGCGAAGTCGATTTTCTCAGCATCGGCACCAATGACCTGATCCAGTACATCTTGGCCGTCGATCGGAGCAATCGAAGGGTCGCGAGCCTCTATGAGCCGTTGCACCCCGCGGTGCTCGCTGCCCTGAACACAACTATCCAAGCCGGCAAACAAGAAGGCAAGCGGGTTGGCATGTGCGGTGAAATGGCCGGCGATCCGCTTTCCGCGCTATTGCTCTTGGGCATGGGCCTGGAGGAGTTCAGCATGGGCTCCCTTTATATCCCAGTGATCAAGAAGGCAATTCGATCAATCACCTACCAAGCGGCCAAAGCAGCGGCTGAGATCGTTCTTGAGATGGATACCGTGGGTGAGATAAAACGCTACTTGTTCGAGCAAATGCGTGAACTGGGCATGGTCGAACTCTTGGAGATGTACCGCTAGGTCGGGCAGTTCAGCTCAAATCTCGATGGGGGGATTGATTTGTGCGGAGCGGGGAGTTATATTTTAATTCGAACGATCGTTCGAATGATATCCGAAAGGAACTCCCATGTTCAAAATTTCGACTTTTGATGACTGGATCGACTATTTTCGCCAGTGGCAAAAAGATATCGGCTACGACCCGGCCCTGCTCGGCGATTATAACTTCGAAACCAAGCTCGGCGAGCTACACACTCCCGAAATCGAGTTCGGCGACTTCAAAGGGCAAGCGAAATGGCAGCGGGTCAGCCAGATCCCTAATCAATCGATTCGTGACGCTTTGCTAAATTTGATCGTCTACCAGGGCGACACCGAATTCGCTTCCGTTGAGCAGCAGAAAAATTTATTGGATACCGCTCCCACGGAGTACGACCGGCAAGCGCTGACCCGGGTCAACAGCGAGGAAATGCGCCATGGCTGGCAGATGTGCTACCTGCTGGTCAATTATTTCGGCGACTCCGGCAAACTGGAGGCCCGAAAGCTTTTGGAACGCCGCGCTTTCCGAGGGGATCGATTGCTCGGCTCGTTCAACGCGCCAGTGAAGAATTGGCTCGACTTTTTCACTTACACGGAATTGCCATACCGGATTAACCCGCATACTGCGAGCGGGAAAGATTCCTATCCCGATTGTGCAGAAATACTTCAACAAATGGTTGTCGACCGCGTACGATCTATTCGGAACGGACCATTCTTCTTCCGCTCACTGGGCTTACACCTGGGGCTTGAAAGGGCGATATGACGAGCATGAAGCGACTGTTCCTGCGGAAAAAGACAAGCTCAACGATTTGGCTCGCGATCATTACCTCACTGAAAGCGCCAAACTGATCGGCCAACTCAATCAGCTGATACCCAAAGACCAGCCGAAAATTTACGCGCCGGACTTGAAGTTTAACCGCTCCATCGGTGAATACGTCGACAAGACCTACAGCGTCACGGGAGAATTGCTGACATCGGAAGGCTACAAGAAACATCTGACCGAAGTTCTCCCCACCGACGATGATGAGAAAACATTGGCTGAGATCATCAAGGGCAAAGACTGGGTCACGCAGGTGCAACTGAATTAGTCTGATGAAAAGTCAGCCTGTTGCATCGCCGCTGATAGGTTAGTAATTAAACTCAAGGAGAACTGTGTGAGTCGAACCTGTCTTGTCTGTCAGAACATCGATTGCAAATCCCGAGGCTCTGAACAACTAATGGCGGAGCTCGAAAAGCGTGTTGCGGCCAAAGGGCTAACCGATGTGGAAGTGAAGCCCTATATGTGCTTCGGCGCTTGCCAAGAAGGGCCCAACGTCGTCCTTTACCCGGACAAACACTGGTACGCAAAAGTAAAAGTCGAAGATTTGGACGAGATCACGGATCATCTCGCGGGTGGCCCCCACGTACAACGCTTGGACACCATTGACTCTTCCTTGAAAGAACTCATCTACCAACTCCTCGACACGGGGGTTTTCTAAGGAATGGAAGGCATCCTTTTCCCTCATGGCATCGCGCAAGGACATGAGGGACTTAAGGAATACCGTGCTCGTGGAGGTTATGAAGCGCTCGCCAAAGCAATTAGAACGCCGCCCGAGGACGTAGTCAAAGTCGTCAGCGACGCTGGGCTTCGCGGCCGTGGTGGAGCGGGCTTTCCCACTGGAAAAAAATGGCAGTTCACGCGGGAAGCGCCGGGAGAGCCGCGCTACCTGATCCTGAACGGCGGCGAAGACGAACCGGGCAGCAAAAAAGACCGCGTGCTCCTGGAAAATCTTCCTCATCTCGTCATCGAAGGCACAGTGCTCGCGGCTTACGCGATCGGCGCCACCAAAGCCTACCTCTATATCAATGCCAATTACGCTGTCGCAATCAAAACTATAACGACTGCGTTGGCCGAAGCAAAAGCAGCGGGTTACTGGGGAGACAATATCCTCGGCAGCGATTTTGCTCTCGACGTTGAAATTGTTCCTGCGCCGCACAATTACGTCGCGGGAGAGGACACGGCGGTCCTGGAAGTCATCGAAGGGCGAAAAGCGTGGCCGCGACAAAAGCCGCCATTCCCGGTGACCGTCGGATTGTACGGCAAACCGACATCCGTAAATAACGTCGAAACGCTCGCCAACGTCCCACCGATCGTCTTGCGCGGCGCTCAGTGGTACCGCAAATTTGGTACGGCTGAGAGTTCGGGCACGATGATTTTTTCTCTCGACGATGACTTAAACCGGCCCGGCGTCTATGAGCTGCCGTTCGGCACGCCGTTGCGTTATTTGATCGAGGAATGCGGCGGTGGCCTTAAGAGCGGCAAGAAAATCAAAGCGATCATGCCGGCAGCGCCTTCGTCGGCATATTTGTCCCCGGAAAAAATTGATACGCCGCTCGATCACAACTCCATGCGCGACGCCGGCTCCGGTTTAGGTTGCGGTGTCGTTCGTCTGGTTGCCGAAGGCACCTGCATCGTTGAAGAAGTGATAAAGATCTCGGAATTCTTCACCATGGAGTCTTGCGGCCAATGTCCTGCGTGCCGGATGGAAACAAATACACTGACTTCTTTGCTGAAAAAAGTTCAGGCTGGCCAAGGCGGACAGCCAATCCTAGAACAATTCGCCAAGGTGCTCGCCTTCAACAAAGGCAAAGGGTTTTGCAACCTCATCGCCATGCCCGGCCCGCCGATCGAAAGCGCGCTCAAGCTTTTTCCAGCTGACTTCGAAGCCCACCTCTCCACTGGGAAATGCCCGGTGAATTAGACTAGAATAGCAAGCTTTTGAAAAACTCTCCCGGAGTCCTTCGACCGCGCTCAGAGCCTGTCCTGAGTTTATCTAAGGAACGAGCGGGGGAGTTTTGATATCACTGATGATTTTCCGTTCTGCTGAGCTTGCCGAAGCATGAGGCTCTCGAAGCATTCCGAACCTTTTTCGCAGCTTGCTAAACTCAGTGAGCAGCGTATTGCTGACCCCATTATCTCATTCGACCAAGAAGCGATGGCAGTGACCGCGCCGATTCGTTTTTTGGTTTGATCATCGGTTGACCCTCTTAACCGCTGCTTGATAGTATTCGGTTCGTTTCCCTCGCGGGGTGCGAGCAATGCTCATGATTGGCAGATTTTTTCTCTTGGCGGTGATTTTTCAATTCCTCACCGCCGCTCAACTTCAGGCGGTCGATGAAGCGCTGGTTCAAGGCGCCAAGAAAGAAAGCTCGGTCGTCGTTTACACATCGATGACGGTTGATCAGGCGCAGAAACTCAACGACGCGTTTAAGGCCAAGTATCCTTTCATCCAGCCTTCCATGTTTCGCGCCGTCGGCGAACGATTGCTGACAAAAATCATGACCGAGGCTCAGGCCGGCAAGTACGAGTTCGACGTCGTCCAATCCGCGGAAACCCAAGCTTACTTCCTCAAAAAGAAGAACCTTCTCGCCAAGTATGTTTCACCGGAAGTAAAAAATATTCAGAGACCGTTCTTTGATCCAGACGGTTATTGGGCAGCGGTTTACATGATGCCGAACATCATCGGCTTCAACACGCGCATGTTGAAACGCAACGAAGTGCCAAAGAGCGATGAGGATCTGTTGAATCCAAAGTGGAAAGGCAAGATCGGTATGGATCACACCAAGCCGGAGTGGTTCTCCTGGAAGCTCAGGCGCATGGGCGAAGAGAAGGGCTTGGCGTATATGAAAAAACTCGGCGCTCAGGAATTCAAGCTCTATTCCGGTCTGACCATTCTTACCAGTCTTCTTGCCGCCGGAGAATTTCCGTTGGTGCTCAATACTTACCTGCACAATGTCGAAGACGTCAGACGCAAAGGCGCGCCTGTTGACTGGATCGCGCAGGATCCGGTGTTTACCAAGTTTCAACCGATCGGCGTCGGCGCCAAGGCGGCTCATCCTAACGCGGCTAAACTGTTTGTCGATTTCATGTTGTCCGAGGAAGGGCAAAAGATCATTGCTTCTTTTGGCAGGGTCCCGACGCGACGCGGCGTATCGACCACAGCTCAAGGCATCGACAAGTTAAACTACATGATCGACGAGATTGGCGCGGGTGACGATTTTAATAAAAACTACGAACTATTCCGCAACATCTTCGGCGCGCCGAAGGCATAGAAAGGGTTCAATGTATGAAGCCCAAACCGATCAAGTGGCCCAATGATGCAAAGATTGCCGTCAGCTTTTTTGTCGCCTTCGAAGCTTTCAACAAGTCCTCGCAATACCGCCGCAGCGATGACAAACCCGACTATGCTTCGCTCGCCTACGGCGAGTACGGCGGCAAGGCCGGCATCTGGCGCATCATGGATGTTTTTGCGCGCAACGGGGTCAAAGGCACCATCGACACCAATGGTCGCATCGCGGAAGTTTTCCCTGACGCTGTAAGAGAGTTACATGCCGGCGGCCATGAGATCGTCGGCCATGGCTGGGTCAATGACATCGATCTCACTTCCTTAGATGAACAAAGGGAAAAAGAACTGATCAAACGAACTTTGGACAGTCTGGCTTCGGTCACTGGTCGGCGTCCCGTGGGTTGGGTCAGTCCGGGACATAGAATCAATGAGCATACCTTTGAAAACTTCGTTGACGAGGGCATCTATTGGACTGGCGACTTGCCGGGCCCGGATATTCCGGAGCACCGGATGATTAGTGGCAAACCGCTTGTCATCATGCCGCGGCTGGATTACGCCAACGACCTTTCGCTGATCTTTAATCCGAAAAATCCCGCGCGCGTTTACTTCGATAGCTTTAAGACCGCTTTCGACTATCTCTACGCCGAAGGAGAGGCTGGGTCACCGAAGCTCATCGATGCGCTCGTCCACGCCCATATCGGTGGCCGCCCGAACATTATCGGCATTTTCGAAGAATGCATCCGCTACGCTAAGAGCTTCAAAGACGTGTGGTTCTGCACCAAGGGCGAGATCGCTAAATATTATCTCGATCACTACGTCAGCAGGTAAAGGAGAAGCCTTGAATGTCGAGCACAGGAATAAGCGAAAAATATCTGGACGGACTTAATTCGCGCGAACTGCTTCTAAGACTCAGCTGGGACGAATGGCTGGCGATCTCGCCACCATATACCGACGGCAAGTTTAGTACGGCTGACGCGTGGGTTCGTTATCAGCGCAACGGCTACGATTGGGATATGCACGGCACGCTATTCACGCCGGAGAAAGAAATTGATCCAAACCGGGCTTTTGTTTTCTTTCATGGCGGCGCCGGCAGCGAAAAGATCATGGATCTGACGGCCGACGGCAGACCCGGCTTGGCCCGTGTGCTCGCGGCACAAGGATTTAAGGTTTTGGCGCTTACCTATCCGGGACACTATCCGGCGGGTGGTGTTTGGAAACTGCCCGTCGCGGAGCGAAATCCGATTTACCTAAAAGACCGCAATCTAGCGCAAGAAGAGATTCTCGATCGCAACCTAAAGTGCACTTTCAATGTCATTCTTCAAGGAGCGGGACTACTGACCGATGAGCATTTTGCCGGCCGCGAGATTATCGGTTTTGGCCATTCCACCGGCGGTCCGATGGCCGCTCATCTCACCCGATTTTCCAAGAAAACCAAAGTCATCGGCATCGTTGGCTTCGGCAGCGGCGGGCCGGACGGCTGGCGTCTCGAATGGAGAAACCAGACCGGCGCTGAAAAATACACTGAAAAACCGATCGATCATGTATCCAAACGCTCGCCGGATTCATTTCGTGAGTCAGGCTACATAGATCCTCCGGACCTCACGCCGTGGGGCGGGGCGGAGGATTACATTCGCCTCGTGAGTCCGCTGCGTTCGCAGATGAAAACGAGCCTGTGCGACAACCAACACAACGCCGCTGTCGGAATTCTCGAAGAGTATCCCAAACGCACCGGATTGCCGCGTGAAGAATATTTCGATCATTTACAGGAACCTGATCCGAATTGGTTGAAGACGATCCGCGTGCTTCTCGTCGCCGGCGAAAATGACAAGGGCCATTGGGTGAAAGGAGGTCGCCTGGAGGACAAGCGCGAAATGTTTATGGGCGCGAAGTACGCCGCCACCACGCGCGGCGCGCATGTGGCTTTGATCCCGCGTTATGGCCACGTCGGCTATGCGGAGCTCTACAACGAGAAGATCGCTTACCTGTGGCTCTGGGCCTACAAGTCCGGCTATTTCGACTAGCAACCATTTTTCGCCGAAATCAGCAGGAGGAGCAAATGCCGTCGCTGAGAGGGGCTGGATATTTTGCCTCGAGCTTTTGGCTCTTAGGCTTTCTGTTTGTCCCCGCCGTTCTGTGGGGAGCCAGTAAAGCAGCAACCGTGGCGGACATGGCGCTCTATAAAGGATCCGACAGGGAAAAAATCCTGATCGAAGGAGGTAAGAAGGAAGGCCAACTGGCCCTCTATACTTCCAACAGTGTAGTTGCCGGAGTCGTCTCGCAGTCATTCGAGAAGAAATATCCTTTCATCAAAGTTTCGTCCTGGACCGCCGAATCCCCGATGCAGCTCAGGCGAGTTTTGGAAGAAAATCGGGCCTCGCGCTATCTGGCTGACGTGATGGAAAGCAGCCCCGAATCGCTGGGAGTTCTGCAACGGGAAAATCTTCTTCAGGATTTTTACTCGCCCGAGCTCGCCGCCTATGGGGAAGAAACCAAGGTCAAGGGAAACTCGGGAGTGATCTACTGGGCAAACCGCGAGATTTATTTCAGCTTGGGATTCAATACCAAGATGATTCCCCAGAACGAGGCTCCCAAAGTCCTCAAAGACCTCTTGGAGCCAAAGCTCAAGGGCAACATCGGCATCTCCGGCCACTCCACCGGAGCCCGTTGGGTAGGAGCGGTTCTGGATATGGTAGGGATGGATTACCTCGAAAGGCTCGCGCGCCAAGATGTGCGGATCCACAATGTCGCCGGGCCGGCGATGAGGGGACTCGTCGCTGCGGGTGAAGTTCCCGTCACGCCGACGATTTCGGATTCCAACATCATGCGGGCAAAGCGGCAAGGCGCCCCGGTGGACTGGCGGCCCATGGAGCCGGTCATGACCAACGTCGGTTACTCGGCGATGTTCCGAAGGCTGCCGCATCCGCATGCGGCGCTGCTTTTCCTCGACTACCTTCACTCCAAGGAAGGTCAGCAGATCGCGATGAAAGAAGGAGTGAGCTCTCCCAGAAGCGACTTGGCCTCTCACGAAATGAAGTTTAAAAAGACTTATCTGGAATCGAAATACACGATCGAAGAGCTGGAAAAGAAAATCGGCGAGTGGGACGCCGTCCTGCGCAAACTTTTTCTTAGACGGCAATCCTAGCAGGTTGCTGAAAAAAGGTTCGGAATGCTTCGAGGGCCTCAGCATGAACGGAAAATCCCCAATGATATCAAAACCCCTCCGTTCGTCCTGAGCACCGTCGAAGGACTCCGACGGAGTTTTTTTAGCAGCCTGCTAGGCTTTCGAAAGCAGATGGCTTAACACAATGGCCAAAAAAATCATCGACCAGCTGGTTGACTACATGTTGGCCGCTCGTGACGCTTCGCTGCCCGGCGAGGTCGCTCAGAGAGCAAAGAACCATATCTTGGATACTTTGGCCGCGATTGTTTACGGCTCGCAGCTCACCCCCGGTCGAATGGGTATCGAATTCGCCCGGTCAGAGGGCGGCAAGCCCGAGGTGCTTGTGATGGGTACCGATCTGCTGACGACGGCGACTCTCGCGGCGTTTGCCAACGGCATCTCCGCTCACGCAGATGAAAGCGACGATTCCAACGATCGATTGCATCCGGGCTGCGCGGTCCTACCAGCGGCGTGGGCCATTGCCGAACGGCAAAAGAGTTCCGGCAAGGATCTGCTCAATGCCGTCGTGATCGGTTATGAGATCAGCTGCCGCTTTCACAAGGCGTTGGCGACCAAGTCGACCACTTTCGCCGGCACGTTTGGCGCTGCTGTTGCCGCCGGTAGTATCCTTCGATTTGACGCACTGCGAAACTGCTATCTTTTTTCCTACGCGGCCCAGCAAGCCTCGGGCTCGAACGCTTGGATAGCGGACGATGAACACATCGAAAAGGCCTTCGACTACGGTGGGATCACCGGCCGCAACGGCGTCATGGCCGCGCTACTCGTGCGCGCCGGCTTCACCGGTAATCGCGACGTTTTTGAAGGGGATCGAAATTTTTTACGCGACTATCCCCCGGCTGAGCCTAGCTATCTCACTAGCGAACTGGGGGCACGCTACGAACTCACGACGGGACTGATCAAGAAATTTCCGGTCGGCGCGCCCATGCAAGAGGCGGTGGAAGCCCTCCATCGATTGATTGCGCGGCACAGAATTAAATCGTCGGACGTCGAAAAAATCACTGTCCGTTTGCCCGAGCGGGCGGCTCAAACCGTCAACAATCGTCACATGCCGGATGTCAATGTACAGTACATCCTGGCCGTTACTCTAATCGACGGGCGACTGAGCTTCGAAGCGGCGCATGATTACGAGCGCATGCAAAGCCCGGACGTTCAAGCGATCAAAGCGCGCGTTCACTTAGAAGTTGACTTGGAGATGGACAAAACCGGGCCGCGCTATCAAGCGCTGGTGGAGCTGACCACTGCGAGCGGCCAAGCGTTGCGCGAGCACGTCATCAACGTCCGCGGACGGCCGGAGAATCCCATGTCGCCGGCGGAAGTCGAAGAAAAGGCGCGAGAGCTCATGGTTCCCGTGCTGGGCGATGATCGCGTTAACAAGCTGTTCGATTTTATCAGAAATTTGGAAGCGGTTAGTGATATTTCCAAACTGCGGCCGCTGTTGATGAAAATTTGAGATACAGTGGGTGAGGAGAAATTGCCGATGCTGGTAAAAAAAATTAGCAACTCTGTGCTTCGGTTCGCGCTTATCGCCGCAATGCTTTTGCCGACTGCAGGCGAATACTACGGGGCTCAGGCCAAATCCCTGTCCGTCGCCGATCTCGCGCTTTACCAGGGCGCTGATCGTGAGAAGATACTTCTCGAAGGCGCGAAAAAAGAGGGCCAGGTTACATTCTACACGTCGAATACCTGGGTGGCCGGCCCGGTATCTCAAGAGTTCGAGAAAAAATATCCATTCATTAAAGCCAACGTATGGCGCAGCGATTCGAAAGCGCTGTTGAAACGTTTGTCGGAAGAAGTCGCGGCCAGCAAATTTCTCGCCGACGTCGTCGAAACCAGTCCCGAGTACGTAACCATTCTGATGAGGAGCAATATCCTCCAAGAACATGCATCGCCGGAACTCAACGCCTACGAAGATGACGCGAAGGTCAAGGGAAAGCGCGGGGTCTACGCGTGGAACAATCGAGAGATTTACATCAGCTTGGGGTTTAACACAAAAATCATTCCCGCAGCGGAAGCGCCAAAGAGCGTTAAGGACTATCTCGATCCCAAATGGAAAGGGAAGATGGCCATCGCCGGAACGACCACAGGCGTCCAGTGGGTCGGCGCCCTGATAGATACGATGGGGCGTGAGTTTTTGGATAAGCTCAGTGCCCAGGAGATCAGCGTGCAGAACATGTCGGGCGCTGCGTTATCAGGCCTTGTGGCGTCGGGCGAGGTGCCGTTGTCCCCGACGATTTTCAACTCCAACATTTTTACTCACAAGCAGAAAGGCGCCCCTGTCGACTGGCGGCCGCTTGACCCCGTCATCGCCGGCGTCGGTATTTCAGGAATGGTAACCAACGCGCCCCATCCTCATGCCGCTTTGCTCTTCCTCGATTACCTGCACTCCAAAGATGGCCAACAAGCCGCCATGAAGGGCGGCCTGAGCTCGCCGCGCAGTGACATCGGTTCCCTCGAGCAAAAATTCAAAAAGTTCTACATCGAAAGCAAGTACACGCCCGAAGAATTCGAAAAGAAAATTGATGAATGGGAAGCACTGATGCGCAAGCTCTTCATCCGCAAGCGCTGAGCCTCTCAGGACGCGAGTATGCTGGATAAATGGCGGGCTCGAATCGGTTGGATTCATCCACGGGTGAACAGCGACATCGAAATTTACGACTTCTATCAGGCCGCGCCCAAAGACGTCGTCCTGGTGATTACGCACCTCGAAGTCGTCGACTCCGCGCGCAAGGAGGAAGTCGAAGCCTCCCTGCAGCAGCTAGAGCGCGCCGTCGAGCGGCTCAGCCTGGCGAGCGTCGATTTTATCATGAAAAACGGAGCGCCGGTCCACCTGCACCATGGCAACGAAGGGCACAGAAAAATTCTCGAGCGTCTCCGCGCAGCGTCTAAAGTCCCGGTGACGACCAGCTCACAGGCGCTGGCGGATGCGTTTCACGCTCTCGGCGCCAAGACAATTCTGGTGATTTCCTCCTGGCGTAAGGAGTCAGTCCATATGTCGGACAATCTCAGAAACTTTCTTAACTCAGAAGGCATCGAGATCGCCGCGCTGGAAGGTATTGGCGGACGCCAGCTGAGCTCCTACGAAAAACTCGGTGTCACCCCTGCGCAAATTTTTCACAACGCGCTCGAGGCCTCGCGCAAACATGCCGAAGTCGACGCGGTCTACATTCAGTCCGGCACCATGGCCACCATGGGGATTATCGATGAACTCGAGCAACAGATCGGCAAGCCGGTGGTCAGCTCCAACAGCGTCAACATCTGGGGCTCGTTGAAACCGCTAAATATTAAAGTCGGCACCGGCTTCGGCCGCTTGCTCGCGAGCATCTAAGATTCGCCGCCTTATGACAAAGCACGTTGGCTTCTATCTGCTATTTTTAATCGTGCTTTGTAAGTATTCACCGATTTACGCGGCGCAAACATCGACGAAACCTAGCAAACCCGCCGCGACCAAAGTCCGCATCAGTCAATCCGCAGTGAGCGCGCGCTCGACCATACTTTGGATCGCTCAAGAACGCGGGCTTTTCGCCAAACACGGCGTAGAAATGGAAGCCATCTATTTGCGCACCAGCCCTTTACAAATGACGGCTCTCGCGACCGGGGAAGTGCAGTTTGCCGCCAGCGGCGGTTCGCCGATATTGTCAGCCGTTTCAAGCGGCCAAGATCTTAAAATCATCGCCAGTTCAAGCAACCGGCTTTCCTACGACCTGGTCGTGCGTCCGGAGATCAAAGAAGCAAAGGATCTGCGCGGTAAACGCCTCGGCGTCACGACCATTGGCGGCACGACTTGGATGGCCGCCTATCTCACCCTCGAGCATTTGGGCCTGGACGCCAATCGCGATCAAATCCGCATCAATGCCATCGGCAACCAACCCGTCCTAGTCCAGGCCGTCGAGTCGGGGAATATCGACGCAACTCTCCTCGATCCCTTTCTAAGCCGCGGGACGAAGCTCAAAGGAATGCACGTGCTCGTGGAACTGCGCCACGCCAAGATTCCCTTTACGAACACCGCCATCGCCGTCAATGGCAATTTTCTGCGGGACTTTCCCTATGTTGTCGAGGCCGTGCTGAAAGCCTTGTTAGAAGCGCAAGCTTATATCGCCGCGCCAACTAACCGCAGCGCGGTTATCCAAACCATGATGCGGTATATGAAGCTTAGCGATCCAGCAATTCTGGAAGATGGTTATCAGGACTTGCTCATTGGCCTCGAGAAAAAACCCTATGTCGCGGCCGAAGGTTTGCGAAATATCCAACGCATCATGGCAACGCTCAATGCAAAAGTCATTCGCTCAAAGATCGAAGACATCATCGACAATCGTTTCATTCGCAAACTGGATGAAAGCGGTTTTATCGACGGGCTTTATTCGAAGCGGTGAAGCCTGATTCTACGATAAGATGATTCATGAGCGATGTCGTCCGCAATTTCATTGACGGCCTATCAGGTCACGCGTGCACGCCCAACGAGGAGTAAGAGCCATGAGAATCCATTCAAATGTCGGCGCGATCCTCGCCTCTTTCGTGGCTCTCTCCTTTGCATTCGCGCCCTCGACTCGACTGGGCGCGCAAACAAAACAGAAAACAATCTTTGTCGGGCATGGGGTCGATTTAGAGTCGCTAAATCCTTACTGGCACAATACCACCGCGAATTACGCGGTATGGCGTCATTTCTTGGAGCCGCTCGCCGAGTACGATTTTGCAAAGAGAAAATACGTGGGCGTCCTGGCCGAGTCCTGGTCCGGTAGTGAAAAAGGATGGACTTTCAAACTGCATCGAAACGTGAAATTTCACAGTGGCGCGGAGATGACGGCCGCCGATGTCATCTATAGCCTCAAGCGGTCAATGGACCCTAAGCTCAGCCGGCAAGTCAATTTGGCCAGGATCATTCAATCCATGCAGGCACCCGACCCGTACACCGTGACCATCACAACGACGAAACCCGTGGTCTCGCTACTGGAGTATCTCGATAACACGTACATCCTCAGCGAAACGGCGGCCAAAGAGTCGGGCGATGAAGCCACGTTTGGCAAGAAGCCGGTCGGCACTGGACCTTTCAAGTTTGTCGAATGGGTGCGTGGCGAAAGAGTCGTGGCCGAAAAGAACCCTCAATACTGGCGCGGCGCACCCAAGATCGACCGCATCATTTGGAAACCTGTTGCCGAAGACGCGGCTCGAATGGCGCTGCTCGAATCCGGCCAGGCGGATCTGATCGCCAATGTCCCACCGCATGAAACCGATCGCTTAAAGGCAAATTCTACGGTTCGACTCGAAGAAGTCAGAAGCGCAAGAATCATTTTTCTGTTGCTGGACCCGGCGCATAAGCCGCTCGACAACAAGCTGGTGCGCCAGGCGATTCACTTTGCGATCGACAAAGATGCTCTCGTCAAATACGTCTTAGACGGCAAAGCCTATCGCCTGGACGGTATGTTAGGGCCGCATGGCTTCGGTGAAGATCCTTCTTTCAAGCCTTATAGCTACAATCCCCAGAAGGCGAAGGAACTCTTGGCGGCAGCCGGCTTTGGCAATGGATTCGAGATCGACTTTTACACATCAACGGGTCGGTACACCAAGGACCGCGAAGTTGCCCAAGCGATAGCCGGACAGCTGGCCAAAGTCGGCATCAAAACGCGCTTTCACACCCCCGAATGGGGAATTTTCAACGACCTGCACAGGTCCGGGAAATGTCCGATCTGCTTCCGAGGTCGTGGAACCGTGGTCGACCCGGACGACTTCTTCAATGAATATTTTGAGAGCGGAGTTTCCAAGAGACTCTCTTACTCCAATCCCAAATTCGATCGCTTGCTCCAACAGCAGCGGCAGATCTTTGATTTGGAGAAGCGCGAGCCGATCCTTCAAGCCGCCATCAAGATTCTGCTCGACGACGCTCCGATCGTGCCCTTGTACAATCCCATTGATATCTATGCGGCCAAGCGGCGCCTGGTTTGGAAACCTTCCGCGAATGACTATATCAACGTTGCAGAGGCGGACGTGGCCGAAAAATAAAAAATTGGAGTGTGTGCGATGGAAAAAACAATGATTCCGAATCCGCGTTTGGAAGCCCTCCAGGCGGCGTTGGACAGGATTAGAGTCGCCCCGGCCTATCAATCCGGTAAATGGTTTGTCGGCCCGCTCAATTTTGCATCGGAGGTGCGTGGGGCGATGAGCTTGCCTGAGCGCGTCGAGATCTGCGACGTCACTCTTCGGGAAGCGTCCCAGGCCTACTTCGGAGAAAAGGAATACGTCGCCTTGGCGGCTGCTCTCGATGACGCCGGCGTTGCAGTGATTCAGTTTCTCGCGCCCAAAACCGGAGATGACAAAGACCAAGCTGTTAGAGTTCTCGACCAGCTCGGTAAATTGAGACTAAAAGCTAAGCTACAGCTGTATGGCGTCGCATCAGAATCGCAAATGGATTTGGCCCGCAATCACGGCGTCGAGATCATTTCCTACACGATCTTTCCTTTGCCGGAATGGCAACCTATCTACGCCGCCTCCAGAAAAGGTGTCGCCGCCATCGAATCTGCGGCGCCGTCGGCCGCGCCGGACACCGAACAGACGCTGCTGGAGTACGTTGAACAGATGGCAGGCGCGATTAAAAAGCGTGGCATGAAGCCCCGTCCGATCGCCAATTTTTTTTCCATGGCGTCGATCGACTTTCTGCGCAAGCTCGCCCGGACCTGTGAAAGAGTTGCGGTCTACGCCCTTAACTTTGTCGATGCCGCCGGTAGCATGGGGCCCGCCGCTTGTCGCTACGTGATTTCCGAAGTCAAAAAGGCAGCGCCGAATCTGACCATCGGCATGCACACGCACAACGACCTGGGCTTGGCCACCGCCAATGCTTTGGCCGGCGTTGAGGCTGGAGCGTCGCAAGTAGACGTCACCATCAACGGCGTGGGGGCCAGAGCCGGCAATGCCACGATGGCAGAAGTGGTCGTCGCTTTGGAAGCTCTCTATGGCGTTGCGACCGGTGTCGACTCGAGCAAATTGACAGGCCTATCGAAGTTGTTCGAGGGGATGTCAAGCTGGCCGACTCCCAAGGACAAACCACTGGTGGGAGATTACGCTTTCACCGACGCAAGCGAGACCCACAGTTTTCTGATGCAGGCCGATCCCCTGCTATTTGCGCCGGTGAGACCGGATCTGGTTGGCAATGAAAGACGGAGCCATCTCGATCTGAAATCCGGCATTCACACTCTCAAGATGCGCCTTAGAGAGATCGGATTGATCGTCTCGGAAGAAACCCTTCCTCAACTTTGGGCGCGCATCCAACATGAGTTGGAGGTCAAGAGAAGAGCGCTCACGGAGGAAGAAATCCGCCAATGCGTCAACGCTGCGCGGTTATGAGCAAGTCATCACCCTCTTGGAGGTCTAACTAACTAATGGCAAGCATACTGATTACCGGCGCCAACGGCTTCATAGGCTCCCACACGACACTGCTAATGGAATCCCTCGGCCATCAAGTAGTCCCAATCGATGTCGTGCCGCGCTCACCGGATTTGTCGCTGCTGGGAATCAAAGCGCCGAGTCACATCATGAACGTCACCGACGCCGCAACATTCCGCACACTATGCGAAAAAGAAAAGCCGACGCATATCTTTCATGCCGCTCATCCTCCGCGCGATGAATCGCCCACGGTATTAAATTATTGCTATCATGCAATGACGAATATTCTCGAAGCAGCCAAGGAATTAAAAATTCAACGTGTGGTCTATTCCAGCTCAGCGTCGATTTACGGCCAGCTGAAAAAACCAGATGGCAGTTTGGTTAAAGAAGACGACGCAGTAGCCATCTATCCCACTTACTTCTATCGCGCGGCGAAAACAGTCTCAGAATGGATGGGCGACTTCTACAAGGAGAAACACGGCGTAGACTTCGTCGCCCTCAGATATTCTTCAGTTTATGGCCCCGGTCTTTATCGCAGTATCCCGCTAGAATTGAAGAAGGGCATCCTCGGTCAACCGTGCCGGCCCTTCCTTACTCGCCCGCTCGACGATTTAATTTATATTGACGATGTCGTCGAGGCAGTCGGTCGCGCATTGTTTGCCGATAAACCACTCAGCCGCGCCTACAACATCGGCCTCGACAAAACCTACGTCAGCGAAGATCTAACACGCGCGATTCAGAAAGCGCTGCCGGATCTGAAATTCGAAATTGGCCAACACCCCAACGCCGCGGAAGTGGCCCCACACCGGATGCGCAGCCCGCTGGATATTTCTCTGGCAAAAAAGGACCTCGGTTGGGCACCGAAAATTTATCTAGAAGAAGGTATCGCCAAGCTCGCGAAGTGGTTGGAAGAGAATAAAGCCAGGCTGCGGGTGTGAGCGTCGTCGGATCGGGCAAGCAATTTGTAGCAGGACCAACACGATATCTATCGTTATGATTGTCACAATTGACCCGAGTGTCTGTCAGCGAAGCGCGAAACATTCTTTGCCGAATGCGCTGACTTATCCCGGATCAGCCATCGCCGCGTTTGATGCCTTCCGATAATCCAACGGCGGCAGCTGGTCACCGATGAGCGGTTTATAGACGAAACCGGGACCGCGGCTCTTGTCGAACTCTGCCTTGGCTGCCGCAATTAGTTCGGGACTCGTGTACAGTTGCCCGACCGTGAGGGCGAGCGTCTTGGCGGCGACAACAGCGCCCTTGACGCCGATGCTCATGCCGCCCGCGGCCACGGCCTGCCAGGTGTGTGCTGATGTTCCGGGAACCCAAGTTGCCGTATTGAGTGTTGCCAGCGGCGTCACCCAGCTCACATCGCCCGAATCCGTCGATGAATACTTCTGGCCGTTGAATTGATATCTGCGGATCTCCCGCGCGGTCGTCAGCGCCGGCAGATTCTTACCTGGAAGAGTCTTCTGAAGCTTCTCCGCGAAAGCCGTCTCCTCCGCCGTCCACGTGGGCGCGCCGACGCGGCGCAGATTGGCGTCCATGAGGCGCCCGAGCACATCGTTGGGCAACGCACTGTAAACGCCGTTGATGATTTCGTAATCGAAAGTCGTTCCCGTGCCCAGCGCTGCACCCTCGGCTGCCTTCTTAACGCGCTCGAATATATCGGCGACCACGCGCGGGTCCGGATGACGCACGTAATAATAAGATTCAGCGAACTCGGGCACGATATTCGGGGCGGCGCCGCCGTTGGTGATTACGTAGTGAATGCGCGCGTCCTGGGGAACATGCTCGCGCATATAATTCACCATGAAGTTCATCGCCTCCACGCCATCGAGCGCGGAACGGCCACGGTCCGGCGCGACCGCCGCGTGAGCGGCTTGGCCGCGGAAGCGGAACTTGGCGCTGGTGTTAGCGAGATTACGATCCTGCGAAGCGTTGTTCGCGTCGCCGGGATGCCAATATAGAGTCACATCCACATCCTTGAAAAGTCCGGCCCGCACCATGTAGACCTTGCCGCCTCCTCCTTCCTCCGCCGGCGTCCCATAGACGCGGATCTGGCCCTTCGTCCCACTCTCTTGCAGCCAATTTTTTATCGCGATGGCCGCGGCCACCGAACCGGAGCCGAATAAATGATGACCGCAAGCATGACCTGCGAGCTGATCTGCGATCGGCTTGCGTTCCGGCAGTGCCGCTTGCGACATGCCCGGCAACGCGTCGATCTCAGCAAGGATGGCGATCACCGGGCCGTCGCTCGTCCCCGCCCGCGCGACAAACGCCGTGGGTATGCCCGCAACGCCGGCCTCGACCTTGAAACCGGAGCTCTTGAGCTCATCCTGGAGCAGCGCCGAAGTCTTGGTTTCTTGATAACCGAGTTCTGGCGCTGACCAAATTTTCAACGCGACATCCGACATACGTGACGCGTAGGCATCGACGTTCTTCAGCAGCTTAGTTTGGTTATCGGGAGATAGTTCCGCTGACCACGCAAGTGCGTAGAGACAAAGACCGATCGTCGCCGCTCCGACAAACATAAATGGTTTTTTCATTTTGTCCTCCTCGGATCTTTGCGACTTACATTCGATCGCCCAACTGCAGTGACAACATACCTCATCGAAGGGTCAAGATGTCAAGCGGGTTACGTCACTTCGGCAGTGCAAATTCGATCCAATCAGTTTTCATTTGACAGTAACTCGCGCTCTTCATAGCATCCGGTTGTCGGAAAAATTCATAGTGGAGAGTCGACCATGTTTACATCGCGAATTCTTCCTAAGAGCTGCCTCACATTCAGCATCGCGATCCTAATATTCACCGCGACAAACGCGCTTCCTGCAAGTGCGCCGACTTCCTCTGCTCAATTGGCTCTATACCAAGGCACTGATCGGGAAAAGATTCTCATCGAGGGCGCGAAACGTGAGGGCCAATTTACGCTGTACACATCGCACACCTGGTTTAAAACCTTCGTAAAAGAGTTCGAAAAAAAGTATCCGTTCGTCAGAGCTTCCGAATGGCGCAACGACTCCAAAAACGTCATCCGCAAAGTCCTCGAGGAAGTGAAAGCGGGCCGCATACTGGCGGACGTCGTTGAAACTACCGCCGACGGCATGGGCGTTATGAAACGCGAAGGTTTGTTCCAGGAGTACTATTCTCCGGAAGCACGCTACTATCCGAACGAACTCAAGCCCAAAGGTAAAAGCGGCTTCTTCTATCTGCCGAACCGGGAAACCTACAACAGCTTGGGTTTCAATACGAAACTGATCCCGCCGGCGATTGCGCCACGAAGCCTGAAAGACCTCCTGGATCCCAAATGGAAGGGCAAGATGGCGATCACCAGCACCACCACCGGAGCGCGTTGGATCGGCAATATTCTGGAGTCTCTCGGACGCGAGTTTTTGGATAAGCTGGCCGACCAGGATGTGAGCGTTCAGGATATGGCTCCCGCGGCTTTGATCAATTTGGTCGTCTCCGGCGAGATTCCTCTATCGCCGACAATCTTCGATGCCAACGTCACCTTGGCCAAGCAGAAAGGCGCGCCGGTGGAATGGCGTCCTCTCGAGCCCGTGGTCACGACCGTCGGCTCAGCGGCCCTGTTAGCCAAAGCGTCGAACCCGCATACAGCGCTTCTTTTCATCGACTTTCTGCTTTCCAAGGAAGGCCAGCAACTCATCATGAAGGGCGGATTGTGGTCGCCGCGCGACGATGTTGGCTCTTTGCAGCAAAAATTCAAGAAGAACTATATGGACGAAAAGTATTCGTCGGAAGAGATCGAAGCAAAAATCGCCCAGTGGGAAACTTTGTTGCGGCAGCTGTTCATTCGAAAACGTTAGGTCATAACGAGATGATTCGGAGATCCAAGGAGGGAGACAATGTTTACTAAGCGCAGCCATCGAGCGGGTCCAAGCATTGCGATCCTATTGTTGACTCTCCTTAAAACGGCGATCGCGCTTGCCGCCAACGCGCCGATGTCGCCGGCGCAATTGGCCCTGTATCAAGGCGCCGACCGGGAAAAAATCCTAACCGAAGGAGCAAAGAAGGAAGGCCAGCTGACTCTCTACGACTCACACACGTGGTTTCGCACGTTCGTAAAAGAGTTCGAGAAAAAATATCCCTTCATCAAAGTTTCCGAATGGCGCAATGATTCCAAAAACGTTATCCGCAGAGCGATGGAAGAATTCAAATCGTCGCGCAATCTGGCCGACGTCATCGAGACAACCGCCGAAGGGATGGGTCTCATGAAACGCGACGCAATGTTCCAGGAATATTATTCCCCTGAAGCGCGTTACTATCCCGACGACGTCAAATCAAAAGGGAAAAACGGGCTCTATTATCTCGGCGACCGGGAGACTTACAATAGCCTTGGATTCAACACCAACGTGATCGGGCCGAACGAAGCGCCGCGAATGCTTAAGGAACTGCTCGATCCCAAATGGAAAGGCAAAATGTCGATCGTCAGCACATCCACGGGCGTGAGATGGATCGGCAACACACTGAACACGATGGGCCGCGAGTTCCTCGACAAAATGGCCGAACAGGAATTAAAAGTTCAGGATATGTCCGGAGCCGCCTTATCCGGTTTGGTGGCGTCGGGCGAAGTTCCCTTGTCGCCGACGATCTTCGACGCCGATGTGACCGTTGCAAAACAAAAGGGCGCGCCCATCGAATGGCGCCCCCTGGAACCGGTGGTTGCAACCGTCGGCTCCTCCGGATTATCGGCAAAAGCGCCAAACCCTCACGCTGCGCTGCTTTTCATCGACTTTATTCATTCTAAGGAAGGACAACAACTCATCATGAAGGGCGGCCTCTGGTCGCCGCGCCAGGATATTGGCACCGTGGAGCAGAAGTTCAAAAAAACCTACCTCGACGAAAAGTATTCGCTCGAAGACCTGGAAGTAAAATTTTCACAATGGGAGAATTTGATGCGGCAACTCTTCATTCGGAAGAGATAAGCCGGCCACAATATCTAAAATCGTTTTCGGCATTATGGTCGACCAAGGAAAGTCAGGCCGAAAGTATACGTCAAATGCTTGTGCGCTAGAGGGCAACCAAGATATACGATCTCAAACTTCGGTAATTTAGTTATTTATCAAATTTCCGTATCGCTGTATGCCTGTCCCGCGCGTTAGGTAGCAGTCTAGGGCTGTTCATGGAGAATGAACCTATTCCGAATGCTCAGTCATGCTACACGAAGAAGAATCAACCAATCGTGCAGTGTGAAAAATGGCTAAAAGTTATCTCCAATCTTCGCGTTGATCGCAAGGGAACGATCGCGCCACACAAACCGCTGTTGCTTTTAGTGCTCGGTGAACTTGCTGAACTGGGCAAACTCACCGACAAGATTCTCCCGCTAACCGGCGAACTGGTCTTTCGCTTTCTCACTTACTGGGCAGTCGTAGCTGAACGCCGCTCGCAACGGCCGAACATCCATCTCCCCTTCTATCACATGAAAAGTGATGGTTGCTGGACACCTCTTGACGAAAACGGCCGGCCCACGCTTGAACGCCGTCGAGCGGTAGCGGCACAAATGGACGATACATTCCTAGCTTGTCTCAACGACCCAGAATTCCAAACCCAGATGCGTCGCATCCTCATCGCAAAGTATTTCGTGGATTTCGCCGAACGCACCGCGTTGTATCAAGTCGTGGGCCTGCCTGTACCGCCAGATGCAATCGTTAAGGAGGACTCTCGACTTTATGAAGTAGCGCGTGAACGCGGCCGCGAAGCCAGGTTTCGCCTGACTGTGGTACCTTCATACAATTACACCTGCGCGTTGACCCGCTACCGCCTTGTTACTATCGATAGTGGAAGCATTGTAGAAGCTGCGCATATTCACCAATTCGCTGATAGCCGTAACAATCATCCCCGAAATGGAATAGCGCTCTGCAAAAATGCCCACTGGATGTTTGACGAAGGCCTTTGGTCCTTAGACCATGATTACCGCGTGCTCATTGATCAAAAGCGCTTCGATGAATCAGGTGTCGATGAGTTACTTTTGTCACGCAAAGCAAACACACGCGTTCTGCTTCCAGCTGACCCCAATTATTGGCCCGACAAAACCCATCTCGCATGGCATCGCAAATTCCACGGTTTCGAACACGCTTAAATTCTGCCACCAACCGGGGTTTTCATTTCACACCTATCAGCTCATCGCTGTCGACAGGATTGAGTAGTTAAATAGCGGTCAGTTAACTCCATTTTCTACCTGTCACACTTAAATGAATCACGTGCGGAAAAGAAGCTGATGATTCTTCTCGGCAGCCAGTCCAGGTGGCCGGGAAATTTTCCTGAAACAAAACCCACATGGCCTCCCGTCGCCGGGAACTCCAAAGTGACGGCATCGGAAACTTCGGCGGCGTCGGGCAACGCGGCGCTCGGCAAAAACGGATCGTTGCGCG
>WNGA01004438.1_pt1 | contig 22910 bp, 18 predicted proteins | sample 5400061 | NCBI WGS metagenome assembly WNGA01 (sample SAMN13153366, study PRJNA577476) | soil metagenome | isolation source: 100 cm soil or saprolite under grassland replicate 2 | place: USA:California | collected 2016-06-15
CACGCCGAGGCCGGCCGGGTAGACACCGTGGTCGCCGACGCGGCCGGCCGGGCGATCTGCTTCACCGCGGGCGAGCCGGCCGGGCTGAGCGTGAGCCTGCCCGCCACCCTGGCCGAGCTGACACACATCACCGGCGAGGACACGAAAATCATGCTCGGCTTCGACCGCGGCGGCTCCTACCCCAGCGTGTTCACCGCCTGCCGCGACGCCGGCGTGGACTGGATCACCTACCGCCGCGGCACACCCGCGACCCCCGCCGCCCTGCCGGTCCACGCCACCCTGGCCCGCGGCGGCAAGACCACCGAGGTCTGCTACACCGATGAGAGGGTCACCATCAACGACTACGGAACCTGCCGTCAGATCACCCTGTTCGAACACGGCCAACCCGCCCTGCAGATCCTCACCTCCGAGGCCACCGCCTGCCCCGGCGCGCTGATCTGGTTCCTCCGCGCCCGCTGGCGCATCGAGAACCTGTTCAAATACCTCGACTTCTACGGCATCGACTACCTCGCCGACTACACCGCCACCATCGAAACCAACACCCGCCCGCTCCCCAACCCCGCCCGCACCGCCGCCCGCGACCACCTGACCAACGCCCAAACGAAGATCCACAAACTGGACAAACAGATCACCGCCGCCGGCAACGCCCTCAAAACCATCCCCGCCAAACTACCCGCCAACATCATCGACCCCGACGCCACACGAGCCATCCACCGCGCCACCCGCCGCGGCCTACAGATGGTCCTCCGCCTACTCGCCGCCAACGCCGAACACTGGCTCGCCCACCACCTCAACGCCTACCTCCAAGACCCAGACGAGTACCGGGCCACCACCCGCAACCTCCTCCACCTCGCCGGCACCATCACCTACCACCGCAGCACAATCCACGTCGAACTCGACCAACCCGCCACACCACGACTCACCCGAGCCCTCACCCTCCTCCTCGACGAGATCAACAACACCCCGCCGCACATCCCCGGCGACCCCCGCCCCATCACCTACACCATCAGAAACGCATGACCGACTTAAACAATCGCCCCGCACCGATTTCCGGAGGTCTGAGCCTGGTCTATCATCGTAGGAATCGCAGACCCGCGTCAATTATCGCATCGTGGGACAACTCGCCGGTCAGAGTATTTCCAGTGACGTCACAGATCTCCGAAATGTGAGCTATGATTGCCCTACTTATCTGACCTTCCATCTCGACCGCGATGCCGTACATTGCACTTAAAGTTGCATCAAGATTCCCGTTTACGACATCGTCGCGGTCAATGGTCGCGAGAGAACTCGCCTCGATAGGGCGCCTGCCGAGTGCGCCAACACCTGGAAGATCAAGTGAGTAATCAGGAACCTGCTCGATGGACTCCTTGCTCACCAGCGAATAGATACCGCCCTGCGCCTCCATAATCTCCTTGACGGCGGTGCTAAAGAACCTTTGCGCCGCTGCGTCATACTCCGACAGTAGAAGCTCGTAGTTTTCACCTTCGGCGGTAACCATGCGCCCCCCCCGTTTGAGAGTATCGGATGAGTCATCGTGCTCAGACGGCGTTATCTCACGTCTTACCACACCCGGCTCCCACCCGTCTGTTGGCTTCGGACAGCGCCGAAGGCTACCTCGGGGCCCCCGTGATCGCCTGTACCTACTAGGAGATCCTAACTGCGGAGGTCGCCTACCCGGTTGCCGATCAGCAGTCCGCGCCGTCGCCCGCGGCATACCGCCGAACTTGTCCACCCTCTGGCCTGTCTACGTAGTCGCCGCAGCCAGGCAAAACGGGCGGGCGACGCGGCCGGAGCGCGAGCGCAAGCGGGCCTTAGCGCTGACCCATCCCCACAGGGCTGCCGTCCGCGATCCGCCGCCGCGCGTACGCCCCCTGCCGCCTGCGACTTACCCAACCCCCGGCCAACGGCCAACGCGCACACGGCCGTCCCGCGACGCTCCGACCGCGTCGCCGTCGTTGCGCGGTTGGATTGGTCCGGGCACGCATGGCCGCTCCGGCGTGCACATGCACTGATCGAACGTACGTCCGATCACGGGGGCGGCCATGGGGTTCAACCGACGCCAGGTGCAGCACGGGGTTCTGCCGTGCTCGTTCAACGGCGATGAGCGTCAGGTCCGGGCGGTCGCGGCGCGGCTGGTGGTGACGTGGGAGGCGTTGCAGGACCAGGGCCGGGCGGACCGCCTGCCGGCCCGGACGCAGGCGAGTCTGCAGACGCTGCGGGAGTCGCTGACAGGTGACCTGTTTGAGTTCCGGATGGCGCTGGCGCAGGTCTTCGACTGGGTGATCTTCTTGGAGTGGCGGGCGCCGGACTGCTGGTGGTCATGGATGAGCTGTGCCGGGTGGCGTTCCCGCCGTACATGCTCCGACGCCGCCCGCCCCTACACCGGCAACCTCGACGCCGACGACCTACGCAGCCACATCGCCACACTCACAGCCGCCTGACCGCCCTCGAACCGCCCTCCATGCGTGCCCCCGGTTGCTCCGGGTGGCACGTTCCAGTACACGTCCAGTTGCCGAATTGCGCTTGTATAGGAGTCAAGGCCGCCGCCTCACGGCGACGGCAGCGTCCGGCGACGGCGAGGCATCCGCGGACCTTCGCCGCTCGCTGCGCTCGCGCTTCGGCCGCGTCGCTCGCCCGCCGTCCGCACCGCGACTACTCCTCGCCCCTTTGGGTCACTTTCGGCGACGGCAGGTATCTGCCTTGGCCGCCGACTGTACGCTGGCATCGAATGGTTGGTGAAGGCGTCCGGGTACTGACCGTCTACGGGTGCCTGCTGATAACGGACAAGGCCGTAGGGCATCCTCGGCAACGACCTCGGGGTCCGGGCATCAACATTGAGGGGGCGAATGTGGCGAAAGAGGCCGCGAAAAAGGGGAGCCGGTTGCTTAGCTGGCAGGCGCTAGCGGTCGCAGCCGTCGGCGCGCTCGCCACCATGGGTGCTGCGTTGATTGCACGCACAAGCGACGCGCCGGAGTCCCCAGCACTCTCGAAGGTCGACAGTTCGGACGTCGCGATCACATCTGTCACCTTCGAGACGACCCCCAAAGGGCTAAAGATCTTGGTTAGAGGTACGGCCAGCGCTGGCTTGTCCGGCGATCGTTGGATCTTTGCGATAGCCCGGCCTAAGGGCGCTGCCTCTCCGGACGGAGCACCTCGGACCCTGTTCCCTTCGGACGGAGCACCTCAGGTCTACCCGGACGGGGTCCATGGATCGCGCTGGTTCACCTCGGCCCCCGCGGTGGTTGGTCGCGACGGCACCTGGCCGGCGGTGATCGTGATGCCACATCTCGGAAAACCGCTGATTGTGTCCGCAACTGTCGTTTCCCCCGGCGTATGCGGCGATGGCGAATTTTGCGCCGACCATGGCCAACCATCGTCCGTTGACGTTGATGGCTCGACGGAGATAACCGTGGTGCCGCCGTCCACGACTGTCGTCTCCCCTCTTGATCAACGTCCGCGCGCTCGTCTCTGACCCGAATCCGCGAATAGCCGGATGAGTTGATCTTCACGTGGTGTAGATGATCTTCCGGGGTGTGGTTGTTGGTGGCGGGTCATGCTGATGGCCCGGTATCGCGCCGGGTTTCGCGGTTTCCGGGGGTTCATCGGGGCCGTGGGCCGGGGTGGTCAGGTCGGGGTGAGGAGGGCGCGCAGGCGGGCGAGGATCTCCTCGAGCAGGTGGTAGCCGGGGGGTGGTCGCAGGGTGAGGGTGTGGGCGTGGCGGACCAGACGGGCGGGGATGCGGATCAGTCGCCAGCGCAGGGTGGCGATCACGGCTTGGCCGTCGCGGAGGCCGTGTCCGGCCAGGGTGCCCCCCGACGGCAACCAATACGTACGCGAACCAGAACCGATCGCGGAACCACAACCACCACCCAAACCCCAACCCCCACCCGAACCACAACTACAACGGTACGACGCGGACGACGAACCACCACCATTCTGAGAATGAATGGCGGCGGCTAGGCTCGATCTTGGACGTGGTCGGCTGGGATCACCTCGACGACATACGCCGACAGCGCCGACAGGTTGGGCAACGTTTCACAGCCCCATTCCTACCGACAGTTACTGCAACTTCGGGCTAGACCCCGATCGGGTGCCATACGGTCTTTGTCTCAAGGAAGGCCGTCAGGCGCCGGGTGCCGGGGTCGGCGGCCCAGTCGGGCTCGGCCGCCGGGCGGCGGAGCACCCGCTTGACGCTGTCCGCGGCCGCCTTCTCCAGGTCGGCGGCCGCGTCGGCGCCCGCGCCGGCCAGGTCCAGCCCGTTGACGTCCATGTGCGAGGCCAGCCACGGGGCCAGCTCGGCGGTGAACCCGGTCAGCAGGTTGACCACGCCGCCGGGCAGGTCCGAGGTGGCCAGCACCTCGCCGAGGGTGATCGCCGGCAGCGGCCGGTCCTGGGCGGCGACCACCACGCAGGTGTTGCCGGCCGCGATGGCGGGGGCGACCACGGACACCAGGCCGAGCAGCGAGGACGCCTGCGGCGCCAGGATGCCTATCACCCCGGACGGCTCCGGCACCGAGAAGTTGAAGTACGGGCCGGCCACCGGGTTGGTGCCGCCCGCGACCTGGGCGATCTTGTCGGACCAGCCCGCGTACCACACCCACCGGTCGATCGCGGCGTCCACGCACGCGTCGGCCCGCTCGTCGTTCAGGCCCTCGCAGGCGGCTACCTCGGAGACGAACTGCCCGCGCCGCCCCTCCAGCATCTCCGCCACCCGGTACAGCACCTGGCCGCGGTTGTAGGCGGTGGCGCCCGACCATTTCGCGAACGCCCCGCGGGCCGCCTTCACCGCGTCACGCACGTCCTTGCGGGACGCCTGCGCGGCGTTGGCCAGGAATGCGCCGTCCGCGCCGCGAACCTCGTACGAGCGGCCGGACTCCGAGCGCGGGAAGCCCCCGTTCACGTACAGCTTGTACGTCTTGCGCACGTCGAGCCTGCCCCCGCTCCCACCGCCGGCCGGATGAGGTTCAGACATCGAGGTACGCCTCCAGTCCGTGTCGGCCGCCCTCACGGCCGAACCCCGATTCCTTGTACCCGCCGAACGGCGCGGTGGGGTCGAAGCGGTTGAACGTGTTCGCCCACACCACGCCGGCCCGCATCCGTTGCGCCATCCAGAGGATCAGCGAGCCCTTCTCGGTCCAGATGCCCGCGGACAGCCCGTACGGCGTGTTGTTGGCCTTCTCCACCGCCTCGGCCGGCGTGCGGAACGTGAGCACCGACAGCACCGGCCCGAAGATCTCCTCCCGGGCGATGCGGTGCGCCTGGGAGACCCCGGTGAAAAGCGTCGGCGCGAACCAGAACCCGCGGTCCGGCAGCTCGCACGGCGGCGACCAGCGCTCGGCACCCTCCGCCTCGCCGGCCGCGGACAGCTCCCTGATCCGGGCGAGCTGCTCCCGGGAGTTGATCGCGCCGATGTCGGTGTTCTTGTCCAGCGGGTCGCCCAGCCGCAGCGTGCCGAGCCGCCGCTTCAGCCGGCTCAGCAGGTCGTCGTACACCGACTCCTGCACCAGCAGCCGCGACCCGGCGCAGCACACGTGGCCCTGGTTGAAGAAGATCCCGTTGACGATGCCCTCGACCGCCTGGTCCAGCGCCGCGTCCTCGAAGACGATGTTCGCCGCCTTGCCGCCGAGTTCGAGGGTGAGCCTCCTGCCCGTGCCGGCAAGCGCGCGCTGGATTTCCTTGCCGACCTCGGTGGAGCCGGTGAACGCCACCTTGGCCACGCCCGGGTGCCGCACCACGGCGGCGCCGGTCCCACCGGCGCCGGGCAGCACGTTGACCACGCCCGGCGGCAGGTCGGCCTGCTGGCAGATCTCGGCCAGCACCAACGCGGACAGCGGCGTCGTCTCGGCCGGCTTGAGCACGCAGGTGTTGCCGGCGGCCAGCGCGGGGGCCAGCTTCCAGGCGGCCATGAGCAGCGGGAAGTTCCACGGGATGACCTGGCCGGCCACCCCGAGCGGCCGCGGGTCGGGGCCGTACCCCGCGTACGGCAGCTTGTCCGCCCAGCCGGCGTAGTAGAAGAAGTGCGCCGCGGCCAGCGGCACGTCCACGTCCCGGGACTCCTTGATCGGCTTGCCGTTGTCCAGGCTCTCCAGCACGGCCAGCTCGCGGGACCGCTCCTGGACCAGCCGGGCGATCCGGAACAGGTACTTGGCCCGCTCGGCACCCGGCATCGGCCCCCAGACCCCGTCGTACGCGGTCCGGGCGGCGGCCACGGCGCGGTCCACATCGGACGGCGTGGCCACCGCGACCTCGGCCAGCACCTCCTCGTTCGCCGGGTTGACCGTCTTCATGCTCTCGCCGGCGCCGTCGGTGAACTCCCCGTCGACGAACATCCGGTACGACTCGCGCAGGCGGGCCGTCTCGCGGGCCTCCGGCGCCGGTGCGTAATCCCACATCCTCAGTCCAGGGTGAAGTAGTCAGGACCGGCGTATACGCCGGTGCGCTCCTTGGTGCGCTGCATCAGCAGGTCGTTGAGCAGGCTGGACGCGCCGAACCGGAACAGGTCCGGGTCCAGCCACCGCTCCCCGGCGGTCTCCTTCACCATCACCAGGTAGCGGATGGCCTCCTTGGCGGTACGGATGCCGCCGGCAAGCTTCACCCCGCGGGGCTCGCCGGTGGCCTCGGCGAAGTCGCGGACCGCCTCCAGCATGACCAGCGCGACCGGCGGGGTGGCAGCGGGGGAGACCTTGCCGGTGGAGGTCTTGATGAAGTCGCCGCCGGCCAGCAGGGCCAGCCAGGAGGCGCGTCGCACGTTGTCCAGGGTGGCCAGCTCGCCGGTCTCCAGGATCACCTTCAGGTGCGCCGGCCCGCACGCCTGCTTGACCGTGACGATCTCGTCGAACACGTCGAGGTACCGCCCGGCCAGGAACGCCCCGCGGTCGATCACCATGTCGATCTCGCCGGCCCCGGCGTTCACCGCCTCCTTGACGTCGGCCAGCTTGGTCTGCAGCGAGGCGCGCCCGGAGGGGAACGCGGTTGCGACGCTGGCCACCGCGATGCCGCTCCCGTGCAGTGCGTCCACCGCCGGGGCCACCAGGTCCGGGTAGACGCAGACGGCGGCGACGGGCGGGCAGACCGGGTCGGTCGGGTCCGGCCGGCGGGCCTTGGCGCAGAGGTTGCGCACCTTGCCGTGGGTGTCGGCGCCCTCCAGCGTGGTGAGGTCCACCATCCGGATCGCCGTCTCCAACGCCCAGACCTTGGCGCCCTTCTTGATGCTCCGGGTGCCCAGCGCCGCCGCCCGCGCCTCGGCGCCCACCTGGTCGACGCCCGGCAGCCCGTGCAGGAACTGGCGCAGCGAGCCGTTGTCCCGCACCGCGTCGGCGTACCCCGCGGCGCCGCCCTGCGCCGCCCGTCCGGTCATCCCCCCAGCCTACGGCGGCCGGCCCGCCGGCATGCCGGCGCCGCCCGCATCGGCTACGCTTCGGGGCGCCGTACCCGGGTCCGGACGGAATTGTCACACTCCGGACTCGATGGTCCGGGGTGTGCTGCCAACGTTGACGCGACCCTGATAGCGTCGCGTGCGCTTTGGGAGGGGTGTGATGCGAATTATGACACTGACAGGGCTTATCTCGCGCCGTATGGTCGGCGCCGCCCTGATGGCAGGCGGTCTGGTGCTGGGCGGCGTGGCGATCGCGGGTTCACCCGCGTCGGCTGACTCGTCCTCGACGCCGGAAATCCAGACCGGGACCGGGACCGGGACCGGGACGACAACGACCGCCGGCACGACCACGGGCACTGGTACGGGTACCGGGACCGGGACCGGTACGACAACCGGCACTGGTACGGGTACGGGTACAGCCACCGGCACCGGTACGACCACGACCACTGGTACCACCGGCACCGGTACGGGTACGGGAACCGGTACAGCCACCGGCACCGGCACGACCACGACCACCGGCACGACCACCGGCACCGGCACCGGCACGGGTACTGGTACTGGCACAACTACCGGCACGGGTACGGGGACGGGGACGGGTACGACAACCGGCACCGGAACGGGCACTGGCACTGGCACTGGCACTGCTACTGGCACTGGCACTGGCACTGCTACTGGCACTGGCACTGGCACTGGTACGGGCACTGCTACTGGTACGGGCACTGCTACTGGTACGGGCACTGCTACTGGTACGGGCACTGCTACTGGTACGGGCACCGGGACCGGCACCGGCGGGGCCACGACGACGACCGGTACCACCGGCACGTCGGGTACCGCGACCACCGGTACGACCGGTACGACCGGCACCACCGGCACCACCGGCACCACGGGCGCCGTGGGCGGTGGCGGCGGCCAGGCCGAGATCCCGGTTGGCAACGCAAGCGGCTCGTCCGGCGGTGCGGGCAGTCTGGCCAACACCGGTACGCCGACCGCGACCCTGCTCTGGGTCGCCGCGCTGTCCCTGGGCACGGGCGGTCTGTTCCTGATGGTCGGCCGACGCCGTCCGCGGGTGGCAGAACAGGCCTGAGCCTGACGCTGTGAAGAGGGTGCGCCGGATCGCTCGGGGCCTCGCCGAGGCCCAGGAGCGAGCCGAGCGCACCCTCTTAGGTCAGGGCGTCATCAGCGTCGTGGTACTGGTGATCCTGCTCACCGCGGTGATCTGGTGCCTGCCCGACTCGGTGCTCAAGCGCAGGCTGCAGCCGGTGGTCACGCCGGTGGCGATGGCCGCGGGGCTGGACCAGTACTGGGGCGTCTTCGCCCCGAACCCGCCCCGCCGGGTGGACACCATCGATGTCGAGGTCACCCTGGCCGGCGGCCGCCAGGTGGTGTGGAACATCCCGCGCGGAGATCCGGTCGTCGGCCAGTACTCCTGGTACCACTGGCAGAAGATCAAGGAGAACCTGGTGACGTACCCAGGGGTTCGGGCCGGTTTCTGCCGCTGGGTGGCCCGGCACGTGGCGGGCCCGGACGGGCGGGCCACCCACGTGCGGATGGTGCTGCACTCGGCCACCCTCCCGCCGCCGGGCACGGCGGTGCCGTCGACGACGAGCACCAGCGTGCTGTACGACGAGCGGCTGACGTCGGCCCGATGACCGCGCCGCGCGCCGCCTCGCCCGCCTCCGGTCGTCCCGTCGAGGGCGACCTGGTCGAGCGGGCGGTGGAACGGTGGCGCCGGTTCTGGTTCGAGCCGCGGCCGATGACCACGCTCGGGCTGGTCCGGATCGCGTTCGGGCTGCTGATGGTCGGCTGGTCGCTGTCGCTGCTGCCCGACCTGCTCACCTTCTTCGGCCGGGACGGGGTGCGGCCGCGCCCGCCGGACGTCCGCTACACCTGGGGCCTGCTGCACGTCTTCCCGTCCGACCGCGCGGTCGTGGTGGTCTGGGTGCTGCTGGCCGCCTCCGCGGTGGCGCTCACCCTCGGCTGGCACGCCAGGCTGGCCGCGCTGCTGGTCTTCGTCGCGGTGCTCTCCTTCCAGCGGCGGGACATCTTCATCTTCAACTCCGGCGACGTGGTGGTACGGGTCGAGGCGCTGTACCTCGCGCTGGCGCCGACCGGTGCCGCGCTGTCGCTGGACCGCCAGCGCACCGCCGGGTCGTTCTGGGACGCCCAGGTGCGGGCGCCGTGGGTGCTGCGGCTGATGCAGGTGCAGTTATCGGTCATCTACCTGTCCACCGCACACGACAAGCTCACCGGCGTCTCCTGGAACGAGGGCAGCGCGGTGTCGTACGCGCTCCGCCTCACCGACCTGCGGACCTTCGCCCTGCCGGGCTGGCTGACCACCAACGCGGTACTGATGAACGTGGCGACGTGGAGCACCGTGCTGCTCGAGATCTCCCTCGGGGTGCTGGTGTGGCACCGGCGGCTGCGGCCGTGGGTGCTGGGCGCCGGCGTGGTGATGCACCTGATCTTCCTGTTCACCCTCGCCGTGGCGTTCTTCAGCTTCGCGATGTTCGTGCTGTACCTGGCGTTCGTACCGGCCGAGACGGCGCAGCGGTGGGTGGACCGGGTTCGACAGCGGCTGGGGCGGCGGGCGGCCGAGCCCGACGCAGCCGGGCCGCCGCCCGCCGACGCAGCCGGGCGGCAGGCCGACGCAGCCGGGCGGCAGGGCGACGCACCCCTGCGGCAGGCCGACGACTCCGTGGCCGACCACCCGGCGGCCGACGACCCGGCGGCCCGCGACGAGTCGGGCGCCGACGACCCGGCGGCCCGTGACGCGGCGGGCGCGGACGCTCAGACGCCGACCGGATAAGCTCGGCGACCGTGCAGACCCTGGTTGTCGATCATCCGCTGGCGCGTGCCCGGCTGACCACGATGCGCGCGACCGGTACGGACAACGCGACGTTCCGTGCCGCGTTGAGCGAGTTGGCCGGGATGCTGGTGTACGAGGCCACCCGTGACGTCGAGGTGCTGACCGAGCCGGTGGAGACGCCGGTGGGGATCGCGACCGGCACCAGACTGGCCAACCCGCCGCTGCTGGTGCCGGTGCTGCGTGCCGGGCTGGGCATGGCCGAGGCGGCGCTGGGGCTGCTGCCCGAGGCTCAGATGGGGTTCGTCGGACTGGCCCGGGACGAGGAGACCCACGAGCCGCGGGCGTACATGGAGTCGCTGCCGGCGGACCTGGCCGGCCGGCCGGTGCTGGTGCTGGACCCGATGGTGGCCACCGGCGGGTCGCTGCTGCACTGCTGCAGCCTGCTCACCGAGCGTGGCGCCACCGACATCACCGTCATCTGCGTGCTGTGCGCGCCGGAAGGGCTGCAGCGGCTGACGAAGTCCGGGCTGCCGCTGCGGTTGGTCACCGGCAGCATCGACGAGCGGCTGAACGACCGGGCGTTCATCGTGCCGGGCCTCGGTGACGCGGGGGACCGGATCTTCGGTGCGGTTCCGCGCGGCTGACCCCGCGACCTGTGGACGCGACACGCCGTCGACCGGCGTGCCGGGTCCACGCGTTGCCCGCGCCGGTCAGCCGGTCAGGCCGAGCGCGGCGGCGGTTTCGGTGCGCAGCGCGGCCAGCCGGTCGGCGGCCACCTTGCGGGCGTCGTCCACTGTGGACGCGCCCGCGGACGGCGCCACCGGCACGACGACCTCCAGGTACGCCTTCAGCTTCGGCTCGGTGCCGGACGGCCGTACCACCACCCGGCAGCCCCCGGCGCGCAGGATCAGCACGTCGGACTCCGGGAGCAGATCGTCCACTGTGGACACCGGCGTACCCAGCAGCGTCGCGGGGGTGGCGGCGCGCAGCTGGGCCATGGCGGCGGCGATCTCGGCCAGGTCGGTGACCCGTACCGAGAGCTGGTCGGTGGCGTACAGCCCGAAGTCCCGGGCCAGCTCGTCAAGCCGGTCCAGCAGCGTCCGCCCCGAGGCGCGCAGCGACGCGGCCAGGTCCGCCACCAGCAGCGCCGCGGAGATGCCGTCCTTGTCGCGTACCAGGTCCGGCGCCACCGCGTACCCGAGCGCCTCCTCGTACCCGAAGACGAGGTCCGGCGCGCCGCGGACGATCCACTTGAAGCCGGTCAGCGTCTGTCCGTAGCCCATCCCCCGGGCCCGGCACATGACCCCCAGCATCGACGAGGACACCACCGTGGTCACGTAGCTGCCACGGACCCCGCTGCGCATCAGATGATCGGCGAGCAGTACGCCCACCTCGTCGCCGCGCAGCAGCCGCCCGCCCACCGCCACCGCGCACCGGTCGGCATCCGGGTCGTTGGCGATCGCGATGTCGGCGCCGACCCGGTCCGCCAGCTCGAGCAGCAGGTCGGTGGCGCCGGGCTCCTCCGGGTTGGGGAAGGACACGGTGGGGAAGTCCGGGTCCGGCGCCGCCTGCTCGGCCACCACCGCGGGCTCGGCGAACCCGGCCCGGAGCAGCGCGGCGGCCAGCAGCGCACCGCCGACCCCGTGCAGCGCGGTGGATGCCACGGTCAGCTCCCGGTGCCGCGTCCGCGGCACCCCGGCGACACTGTCCACATAGGACTCCACCAGGTCCTCGCCGAGGGTGGTCCAGCGGTCGGAGAGCGGTACGCCGGCGAGCGGGCCGACCGCCTCGATGGCCGCCTCGATGGCCAGGTCCGCGGGCGGGACGATCTGCGCGCCGTCGCCCGCGGCGCCATCGGGGGCCGCCGACGCGCCCAGGTACACCTTGTAGCCGTTGTCCCGCGGCGGGTTGTGGCTCGCGGTGACCATCACCCCGGCGCAGCCGCGCAGCCGGCGCACCGCGAACGCCAGCACCGGCGTTGGCAGCGGCCGCGGCAGCACCCGCACGTCGAAGCCGGCGCCGGCCAGCACCGCAGCGGAGTCGGCCGCGAAGTCCGCGCTCCGGTGCCGGGCGTCGTACCCGACCAGCACCGGCCCGGTGGCCCCCGCCGCGCGTAGGTAAGCCGCAAGCCCGGCCGCCGTCCGGCGCACCACCACCCGGTTCATCCGGGTCGGCCCCGCCCCGAGCGGCCCGCGCAGCCCGGCCGTACCGAACTCCAGCCGCCCGTCGAACCGCTCCGCCAGTTCCGCCCAGTCCCCCGCCTCGAGCAGCGCGCGCAGCTCGCCCCGGGTGTCCGGGTCCGGGTCCTGGGCGAGCCACGCCTCGGCGCGCCGCCGCAGGTCGTCGTCGATCACTCGCCCATGCTGCCGTATCTGCCCGCGGCGCTGAAACTACTGATCTCTCAAGACCGGGGGCTGCGTTCTGATCGTCTTGGGTGTCCAGGATTGTGATGAAGTTCAGAAAATTGTGAAGAATCGAGAGAAGCGAGGGACCTTGTAAGATCAAGAATGCTCAGCACGGCCCGGTTGATCAGCACCGCCCGGTTGATCAGCACGGCCCGAGTTGATCAGCACCGCACGGGTTGATCAGCACCGCCCGGGTTGATCAGCACCGCTCCGGGTTGACCGGTGTGGCGGGTGGTGCCAGCGTCTGGGCATGACGACTGCGACCGAGACGTTCCGGGCCGCGCGCGACTTCCTGCTGGCGCACCGCGACGACTACGACACGGCGTACCGCGGGTTCCGCTGGCCCGAACTGCCGGAGTTCAACTGGGCGATCGACTGGTTCGACGCGGTGCTGGCCACCGAGCACGCCGACGCGCCCGCGCTGTGGATCGTGCAGGAGGACGGCACCGAGCAGAAGGCGACCTTCGCCGAGCTGTCCCAGCGGTCGCAGCAGGTGGCCGGCTGGCTACGCGCTCAGGACGTCCACCGCGGCGACCGCGTCCTGGTGATGCTCGGCAACCAGGTGGAGCTGTGGGAGACGATCCTGGCCTGCATCCGGCTCGGCGCGGTGATCATCCCGGCGACCACCCTGCTGGGGCCGGCCGACCTGCCCGACCGGATCGAACGCGGCAACGTGGCGCACGTGATCACCACCTCGGACAACGCGTCCAAGTTCGACGAGGTGCCGGGCACCTGGACCCGGATCGCGGTCGGCGAGCCGCTGGTGGGCTGGCTGTGGTACGCCGACGCGTACGAGTCGCTGCACGACTCCTCCCCCGACGGGCCGACCGCCGGCGCCGACACACTGCTGCTGTACTTCACCAGCGGCACCACGGCGCAACCGAAGCTGGTGGAGCACACCCACACCTCCTACCCCGCCGCTCACCTGTCCACGATGTACTGGATCGGCCTGCAGCCCGGCGACATCCACCTGAACATCTCCTCGCCGGGCTGGGCCAAGCACGCGTGGAGCAACGTCTTCGCGCCGTGGAACGCGGGCGCCTGCGTGCTGATCTACAACTACTCCCGGTTCGCCGCCCCGGCGCTGCTGGAGGTGATGAAGCGCTGCGGGGTCACCACGTTCTGCGCGCCGCCGACGGTGTGGCGGATGTTGATCCAGACCGACCTGGCGGGCTGGACGCTGCCGCTGCGCGAGGTGGTCGGCGCCGGCGAGCCGCTGAACCCCGAGGTCATCGAGCGGGTGGCCAAGGCGTGGTCGATCACCATCCGGGACGGTTACGGGCAGACCGAGACCACGGCGCAGATCGGCAACTCGCCGGGCCAGCCGGTCCGGCTCGGCTCGATGGGGCGGCCGCTGCCCGGGTACGTGGTGCAGATGGTGGACCCGGCGACCGGGGTACCCGGCGACGAGGGCGAGATCTGCCTCGACCTGTCGCGCCGGCCGCTGGGCCTGATGGCGGGCTACCGCGACGACGAGCAGCGCACCGCGGACGCGATGCGGGACGGGTACTACCACACCGGCGACGTCGGGGTGCGCGACGCCGACGGCTACGTCACCTACGTCGGGCGGGCCGACGACGTGTTCAAGGCCTCCGACTACCGGATCTCGCCGTTCGAGCTGGAGAGCGTCCTGATCGAGCACCCGGCGGTGGCCGAGGCGGCGGTGGTGCCGTCGCCGGACCCGCTGCGGCTGGCCGTTCCCAAGGCGTACGTGGTGCTCGCCTCCGGGCACCAGGCCGACCGGGACACCGCGTTCGCGATCCTGAAGCACTGCCGGGAGCACCTGGCGCCGTACAAGCGGGTCCGCCGGATCGAGTTCGCCGAGCTGCCGAAGACGATCTCCGGCAAGATCCGCCGGGTGGAGCTGCGCGGCCGCGAGGACACCCTGCACGGCGACGGCGACACGGCCCGGCAGCCCGGGGAGTTCTGGGAGGAGGACTTCCCGGAGCTCAAGGCGCCGCCGGACCAGGCCGGCTAGGGTGTGTCCTGTAGATCTTGGCCGCTGAAGATCTATGGGACACGCCCTAAAGCTTGCCGATCACCTGGCCGAGCAGTTCGCCCATCCGGGTGGCGGCGGCCCGGCCCGCGGCGAGCACGTCCTCGTGGTCCAGCGGCTCGGCGGACAGGCCCGCGGCGAGGTTGGTCACCAGCGAGATGCCCAGCACCTCGCAGCCCTCGGCACGCGCCGCGATCGTCTCCAGCGCGGTGGACATGCCGACCAGGTCGGCGCCGAGCGTGCGCAGCATCCGGATCTCGGCCGGCGTCTCGTACTGCGGCCCGGGCAGCGCCGCGTACACGCCCTCGGCCAGATCCGGGTCGGCCTCGCGGGCCAGCGTGCGCAGCCGGGCGGCGTACGCGTCGGTCAGGTCCACGAACCGCGGGCCGACCAGCGGCGAGTGCCCGGTGAGGTTCAGGTGGTCGGCGATCAGCACCGGCTGGCCGACCCGCAGGCCATCGCGCAGGCCGCCGGCCGCGTTGGTCAGGATCACCGTCCGGCAGCCCGACGCGGCCGCCACCCGGACCCCGTGCACCACCGGGGCAACCCCGCGGCCCTCGTACAGGTGGGTGCGGCCGAGGAAGACCAGCACCCGGCGGCCGTGCACGGTCAGCGACCGCACCCGGCCGGCATGTCCGGCCACCGCGGCCGGCGCGAACCCGGGCAGGCCGGTCACCGGCACCTCCGCCTGCGCGGTGCCCAGCGCGTCCGCGGCCGGCACCCAGCCGGAGCCGAGCACCAGGGCGACGTCGTGGTGGGCGGTGCCGGTGGCGTCGGCCAGCACAGCGGCTGCGGCGGTGGCCGCCGAGGCCGGGGTCTCGGCGGCCGTCCTGCCGGCTGGGATCTCGGCGGCCGGCGTGTCGGCGTCGGAACTGGTCACGGCCGGCAGCCTACGGGGTCACCGGCGGGAGCGGGCCGGGTCAGGTCTTGACCGCGAACGTCGCCGCCGCGGTGTCGAACTGCGGCCGCAGCCCACTGAAGGCGTCCTCCGGGGCGGACAGGTACACCCCGAAGTACCGCCCGTTCGCCACGAACAGCCGGTACAGCACGTGTTTGGTGGCGCCGTCCCTGACGAAGGTGAACTCCCAGTCCGCGGTGTCGTACCCGCGGAAGTCCACCCTGGCCAGGCTCACCCGCTGGTATGACGGGAAGCGCTGCCGGAACCCGGGCTCCTCTCTGGTCAACTCCTCCAGCGCACCGGTACCGGGGCCGCTGGCGATGAACCGCAGGAACTGGCTCTCGTCGTCGGGGTTGCGCACCTCGACCACGGCGGCGCTGGTCTGCTTCGGGGTCCAGCCGTCCGGGATGGCCACCGTGTAGCTACCACCCGGGTCGGTGTACGCCGAGTACCCGTCCGGGATCTGGGATGGGCCGGTGGAGGCGGTCGGCTGGCCGCTGCCGGTCGAGGTGGCGCTGGCGCGGGTGGTCCCTTCGGAGCCGCCGAGGACGTTCTTCATCAGGAAGACGCCGCCGACCAGCAGCGCCACGCACAGCGCCGCCACGATGGCCAGCGCCGCGGCGGTCCGGCCGGTGCGGCGGCCCTCGCCGGACGGCCCGTACCCGGACGAGTACCCGCCGAAGGACGGCGGCCCGGTGGGTGGCGCGTACCCCTGCGGCGCGTACCCCTGCGGTGGGTAGCCCTGCGGTGGGTAGCCCTGCGGTGGGTAGCCCGGCGGCGGCGTGGCCACGCCCACCCGCAGCGGCGGCCCGTACTGCGACGGCACCCCCGCGGGCGGCGCCGACGGCACCCCTGGCGGCGCGGGCGGCATCCCTGGCGGCGCGGGCGGCACCGGTTGCCCGCCAGTGGGCGGCCCGGGGGACGCCCAGCCCGAGGGCTGCTGCGGCCCCGGCCGGGGTGGCAGGTACAGGTTGGTGTCGGTGTCCCGGACGACGTCCTGCAGCATCCGGCGCGCCGCCGCGGCGGACAGCCGGGCGGCCGGGTCCTTGCGCAGCAGGCCGTCCAGCGTCGGCACCAGCGGCCCGGCCAGCCGGAACGGCTCCGGCGGCTCGCTGGCCACCGCGTTCAGCGTTGCGATCGGGTCCTCGCCGCGGAACGGCGGCCGGCCCTCGACCGCGGCAAACAGCGTGGCGCCCAGCCCGAACAGGTCCGCCGGCGGGCCGGCCGGGTTGCCCCGCACCACCTCCGGCGCGATGTAGCTGGGCGAGCCGAGCAGCAGCCCGGTCGAGGTGAGCGCGCTGTCCTCCACCGAACGGGCGATGCCGAAGTCGGTGAGCTTGGTGCGGCCGTCGTCCGCGATGAGGATGTTGCCGGGCTTGACGTCGCGGTGGGTGATGCCGGCGGCATGTGCGGCCTCCAGCGCGGACAGCACCGAGATGCCGATCAGCGCGGCCCGGACCGGGTCCAGGGTGCCGTCCTCGCGCACCACCTGGGCGAGGCTGCGGGCCGGCACCAGCTCCATCACCACCCACGGCCGGCCGTCCTCGTCCAGCACGTCGAAGAGGGTGACCACGTTCGGGTGGGCCAGCTTCGCGATCGACCGCGCCTCGCGCAGCGTGCGCTCGCAGGCCACCGCGCGCTCCGACGGGGACAGCCCGTGCGGGAGGATGACCTCCTTCACCGCGACCGGGCGGCGCAGCACGGTGTCCTCCGCCTGCCACACCGCGCCCATCGCCCCGCGACCGAGCACCCGGTCCAGCCGGTACCGGCCGGCAACGGTGCGCTGCGGAGGGGTGGAGCCCGCGGTCGGAGCAGTCATTGTGACCCTTCCTACCTCACGAAGCCGCCGAGCATGAAGTCGCCTACCCTGCTGCCATGGTGCGCGCTGCGGAGTCCGGGTTCCCGATCCATCCGGTGTACCACGACGCGGACGTCCGACCGGGCCTCGCCGACCGGCTGGGCGAGCCGGGTGAGTACCCGTTCACCCGTGGGGTGTACCCGACCATGTATACCCAGCGCCCCTGGACGATGCGCCAGTACGCCGGCTTCGGCACCGCGAAGGAGTCGAACGAGCGGTACCACCAGTTGCTCGCCGCCGGCGGGTCCGGCCTGTCGGTGGCGTTCGACCTGCCGACCCAGATGGGCTACGACTCCGACGATCCGGTGGCGCACGGCGAGGTCGGCAAGGTGGGCGTGGCCATCGACTCGCTGGAGGACATGCGGGTGCTGCTCGGCGGGATCCCGCTGGACCAGGTGTCCACCTCGATGACGATCAACTCGCCGGCGGCGCTGCTGCTGCTGCTCTACCGGATCGTGGCCGAGGAGAAGGGCGTGCCCGGCACGGCGCTGAACGGCACCATCCAGAACGACGTGCTCAAGGAGTACGTGGCGCGCGGCACCTACATCTACCCGCCGGCGCAGTCGCTGCGGCTGGTCACCGACACCTTCGCGTACTGCCGGGCCGAGATTCCGCGGTGGAACACCATCTCGATCTCCGGGTACCACATGGCCGAGGCCGGTGCGACCCCGGTGCAGGAGATCGCGTTCACGCTGGCCAACGGGGTGGAGTACGTGCGGGCGGCCGTCGCGGCCGGCATGAAGGTGGACGAGTTCGCACCCCGGCTGGCGTTCTTCTTCGTCGCCCGGACCACGCTGCTGGAGGAGGTGGCCAAGTTCCGGGCCGCCCGGCGGGTGTGGGCGCGGATCATGCGGGACACCTTCGGCGCCACCAACGCGAAGTCGCAGATGCTGCGGTTCCACACCCAGACGGCCGGCGTGCAGCTCACCGCGCAGCAGCCCGAGGTGAACCTGGTCCGCGTCGCGGTGCAGGCCATGGGTGCCGTGCTGGGCGGCACCCAGTCGCTGCACACCAACGCCTTCGACGAGGCGATCGCACTGCCCACCGCGAAGGCCGCCCGGCTTGCATTGCGCACCCAGCAGGTGCTCGCGTACGAGACGGACCTGACCGCGACCGTGGACCCGTTCGCCGGCTCCTACCTGGTCGAGGCGATGACCGACGAGATCGAGGACGGGGTGCAGGCCCTGCTCGACCGGGTGGCGGAGTTCGGCGGCGCGGTGGCCGCCATCGAGCAGGGCTTCCAGAAGCAGGAGATCGAGCGGTCGGCCTACCGCATCGCGCAGGAGATCGACGCCGGCGAGCGGGTGGTGGTCGGGCTGAACCGGTTCGGGATCGACGTCGAGGACGACTACGAGCCGATGCGGGTGGACCCGGCCATCGAGGCCGAACAGCGCGAGCGGCTGGCCAAGCTGCGGGCCGATCGGGACGCGGCCGCGGTCATCCGCGCGCTCGACGCGATGCGCCGTGCGGCCGAGCGAACGGACAACGTGCTTTATCCGATGCACGATGCGCTGCGTGCCCGCGCCACGCTCGGCGAGGTTTGCCACGCACTTCGTGAGGTCTGGGGGACTTACCGCCCGCCTGACCTCTTCTGAACGAGCGTTGGACCTCTTCTGAACGGGCGTTGAGAGGCCTCTCCGACGCCCCGGAATCACCCGAACGGCTGCTTGTCGAAACGCCACTCGGTCTCTAACGGGTCCCACCGTCGCGCTCAGTAACCCCACCCGGCTGTCCGAAGGCCCAGGTCAGCCGCCCAATAGCCCGTCCTCGTGGTTCGCTGGAGGTTCGGTAGGGCGCCGGCGACTACGCAGCGGATTGCGTCCATCAGGGTGATAGCGGCGTGGGATAACACCCTGATATCCATTACAGACTGCGCAGCGACGCGCACAGACCGTCAGGGCTACGGCGCCAACACAGGGCGACCAATCTCCGGCCGGGCGATCGACCCACATGCTTCCCCTCGAGAGGGCCTGCCCGATTACGACTCGGCATCGGGCAGGCCCGTCCAATTCCCGGGCAGTTCGCCCGATCTGCGAGCCCGCCCGATCCGGCATACGGTCGGGGTCATGGGTACTCGGGTGGCGTACGTCTCCGGCGGTGGCACCGGCATCGGCAAGGCCATCGCGGCGGCGCTGGCGGACGAGGGCGCGCACGTGGCGCTGTTCGGGCGGCGGGAGCGGGTGCTGGCCGCAACCGCTGAGGAGCTGTCCGCGAAGTACCCCGAGGCCGAGGTGGTCTGGCAGGCCGCCGACCTCACCGACCCGGCGCAGGTGGAGGCCGCGGTGGCCGGCGCCGTCGGCCAACTCGGAGAGTCGGTCGACGTGCTCGTCAACAACGCCGGCGGCAGCGCACCCGGCACCCCCGCCGCGCTGGCCGGCATCGCCGAGGAATGGCGGCAGATCTACGACCGGAACGTGCTCACCGCGGTACTGCTGACCAACGCGGTTCTGCCCCGGCTGCGGCGCCCCGGCGGGCGAATCGTGACGATCAGTTCGATCGCCGGGCTGCGCGGCCCCGGCTCGTACGGGGCGGCCAAAGCGGCGCTGCACGCGTGGAGCCACGGCCTGGCGACCAGCCTCGGGGCCGAGGGCGTCACCGCGAACGTGGTCGCCCCCGGGTTCGTACCCGACACGGAGTTCTGGACCGACCGGCTCTCCGACGAGCTGTACCGGTCCAAGGTGGCCGAGACGCTGGTCGGCCGCGCCGGAACGCCGGCCGACGTGGCCGGCGCGGTGCGCTGGCTGGCGGGCCCGGACTCAGGCTTCGTGACCGGCCAGATCGTCCAGGTGAACGGCGGCGTGCTGCTGGGCCGTGGCTGACCACGATGCCGTCACGCAGCGGATTCTCGCTCGCCACGTAGGGTGAAGGTGCCCGTCACCCCCTACGAGGCCGGAGTTCTGGCAGTTACCTTCGAGTATGTGCGGATCGACTTCGGCTCCTCCCAACGCTCGAGCCTCGGCGTCGAGTGGGAGCTCGAGCTGGTCGACCTGCAGTCCCGGCAGCTCGCCTCCGGCTCCAACGAGATCCTGGCCGAGATCCCGGCGGCGGCCGACCCGGTCACTCCGAAGGCGAAGCACGAACTGTTCCAGTCCTGCGTGGAGATCAACACCGGGGTGTGCGCGACGGTGGCGGAGGCCCGCGAGGACCTGTCCGACACGATCAAGCAGGTGACCCACTCCGCGGCCCGGCTCGGCCTCGGCGTGATGTGCTCGGGCAGCCACCCGTTCACCAACTGGGACACCCAGCAGATCACCGAGAACACCCGCTACGCCATGCTGGTCGAGCGCAACCAGAGGCTGGCCCGGCAGCTCCAGATCTTCGGCGTGCACGTGCACGTGGGGGTCCGCTCCGCTGACAAGGTCATGCCGATCGTGAACGCCCTGACCCAGTACGTCCCGCACTTCCTGGCGCTGTCCGCATCCAGCCCGTACTGGATCGGCCAGGACACCGGGCTGGCGTCGTACCGCAGCAAGATCTTCGAGGCGCTGCCCACGGCGGGGCTGCCGGACCACCTGCCCGGCTGGCGGGACTTCGAGAACTACGTCGAGGGCCTGCTGTCCACCCAGGCGATCCAGTCCACCCGCGAGGTCTGGTGGGACGTGCGGCCGCACCCGCAGTTCGGCACCGTGGAGATCCGCATCTGCGACGGCCTGCCCACGATGGAGGAGGTCTGTGCGGTCGCCGCCCTGGCGCAGAGCCTGGTCGAGCTGCTCGACGTGCAGCTCGACCAGGGCTACCGGCTCCCCGACCCGAGCACCTGGGTGGTCCGCGAGAACAAATGGCGGGCCGTGCGTTACGGCACAGACGCCAGAATCGTTGTCGACAATGTGGGTACGATTCGCCCCGTACGCACGGCGGTGTTGGAGCTGGTCGACGATCTGATGCCGACCGCGCGCCGTCTGCAGTGCGAAGAGGAGTTGTCCATCGTGCCGCGCATTCTCGATGTCGGGGCCAGTTACCAGCGGCAGCGCGCCGTCGCCGCCGCGAACGGGGGGGACCTGAGCACGGTGGTAGACAGCCTTCTGGACGAGATGCGGGGCGGGCTCCCGACGTGAACCTCCAGCCACCGCAGGCGTGGCTGGATTCGTGGATAGCCAAGAACGAAGCCGACCTCATCGCCGTACGACGTCATCTGCACGCGCACCCTGAGACGGGCCGCGCCGAGTACCAGACGACCGCGCTGATCATGGACCGGCTGTCCGCGGCCGGCCTGTCGCCGAAGCCGCTGCCGGCAGGCACCGGGCTGTGGTGCGACGTCGGGGATGGGCCGCGGACCATCGCGCTGCGCGCCGACATCGACGCGCTCACCCTGCCGGACGCCAAGCCGGTGCCGTACCGGTCGACCGTCCCGGGCGCGTGCCACGCCTGCGGCCACGACGCGCACACCGCCATCCTGCTCGGCGTGGCACTCGCGCTGGCGGCCGCGCCGGCCAGGCTGCCCGGCCGGGTACGGTGCATCTTCCAGCCCGCCGAGGAGGTCATTCCGGGCGGCGCACACGACGTGATGGCGGCCGGCGGCCTGGAGGACGTGCAGCGGATCTTCGCCGTGCACTGCGACCCGCACCTGGAGACGGGGCGGCTGGGCCTGCGGGTCGGGTCCATCACCGCGGCCTGCGACCTGGTCGAGGTGCGGGCGTCCGGCCCGGGCGGGCACACCGCCCGGCCGCACCTGACCGTGGACCTGGTGTACGCGCTCGGCCGCATCATCACCGAGGTGCCCGGCCTGCTGGCCCGGGTGGCCGACCCGCGAGCCGCGATGTCGCTGGTGTGGGGCTCGGTCGAGGCCGGACTGGCGCCGAACGCGATCCCGCAGTCGGGCACCCTGCGCGGCACGGTACGGATGCTTGACCGGGCCGTCTGGGACCAGGCCGAGTCGCTGGTACGCCGGCTGGTCGCCCAGGTGGCCGCCCCGACCGGCGCCCGCGTGGTCGTGCACTACCACCGCGGGGTGCCGCCGGTGGTGAACGACGAGCGGTCGGTGGAACTGCTGCGCGAAGGCGTGGTTGCCGCGCTCGGCCCGGAGGCGGTGGGCATCACCGGGCAGAGCCTCGGCGGCGAGGACTTCGGGTGGTACCTCAACCACATTCCCGGCGGCCTCGCCCGGCTCGGCGTGCACTCCGGGGACGGCCCGATGCGGGACCTGCACCGCGGCACGTTCGACATCGACGAGCGCGCCCTGGCGATCGGCGTCCGCACCCTCGTGCACACCGCCTTCGCCGCCCTCCGGGCCTGCTGACAAATCGCCGCCCCGACTTCCCCCGACTTCCCCCGATTTCCTCCGCCCGGGCGGCGGGCGAGGTGGGGCGACGGATACGTTGCTGGTGCGGCTGCTGCGACCTGGTGCGCGGGGGATTGCGGCTGCGACGGTTGGGGTGCCGTCGGTGTGTCGGTTGGGTGGTTGCGTTTTGAGCTACTGCCGCGCCTACCGCCTCGCTGGCGCTCGGTGGCAGGCTTGCCACCGGGTGAAATGCATGAATGGCGGGTTGGTCCGGTGCCCGGCTTGAGAGGTTGGGTTGGGGTGTCGGTGTCCGGTTGGGTGGTGGTTGTGTTGGCGGTCGTTGGGTGGGTGGGC
>WNGA01023001.1_pt1 | contig 22908 bp, 5 predicted proteins | sample 5400061 | NCBI WGS metagenome assembly WNGA01 (sample SAMN13153366, study PRJNA577476) | soil metagenome | isolation source: 100 cm soil or saprolite under grassland replicate 2 | place: USA:California | collected 2016-06-15
GTTACTGGCGTCGTGCCGGTGCCGAAGCTCGAGCCGGCCGGCGGATTGCAACTGACCGTCACGCCCGGGCAGTTGTCGCTTGAGGCCGGGGCGTAGCCGACCACCTGCGTGCATTGGCCCGAGGCAGTGTTGGTCACCACGTTGGCCGGACAGACCACGACCGGCGGCTCCGTCTCGTTGACGGTGACAGTGAAGGTGCAAGTGCTGGTGTTGCCGGCGGCGTCGGTGGCCGTGCAGGTGACCGGCGTGGTGCCGGTGCCGAAGCTCGAGCCGGTGGGCGGATTGCAACTGACCGTCACGCCTGGGCAATTGTCCGTGGCGCCCGGCGCGTAACCGACCACCTGCGTGCACAGACCTGCGGCGGTATTGGTCACGATGTTGGCAGGGCAGACCAGGACCGGCGGCTCCGTCTCGTTGACGGTGACGGTGAAGGTGCAACTGCTGGTATTGCCGGCCGTGTCGGTGGCCGTGCAGGTGACCGGCGTGATGCCCGTGCCGAAGCTTGAGCCGGCGGGTGGATTACAAATGACCGTCCCACCCGGACAGTTGTCGGTGGCGCCCGGGGCGTAACCGACCACCTGCGTGCATTGGCCCGGGGCAGTGTTGGTCACCACGTTGGCCGGACAGACCACGACCGGCGGCTCCGTCTCGTTGACGGTGACAGTGAAGGTGCAAGTGCTCGTGTTGCCGGCGGCGTCGGTGGCCGTGCAGGTGACCGGTGTTGTACCCGTGCCGAAGTTCGAGCCGGCAGCCGGATTGCAACTGACTGTCACGCCCGGACAGTTGTCCGTGGCGCCCGGGGCGTAACCGACCACCTGCGTGCATTGGCCCGGGGCGGTGTTGGTCACGACATTGGCCGGACAAAGCAGGACCGGCGGCTCCGTCTCGTTGACGGTGACAGTGAAGGTGCAAGTGCTGGTGTTGCCCGCCGCGTCGGTGGCCGTGCAGGTCACCGGCGTTGTGCCGGTGCCGAAGCTCGAGCCGGCCGGTGGATTGCAACTGACCGTCACGCCCGGGCAGTTGTCGCTGGCGGCCGGGGCGTAACCGACCACCTGCGTGCATTGGCCCGGAGCGGTGTTGGTCACCACGTTGGCCGGACAGACCATGACCGGCGGCTCCGTCTCGTTGACAGTCACAGTGAAGGTGCAAGTGCTGGTGTTGCCGGCGGCGTCGGTGGCCGTGCAGGTCACCGGCGTGATGCCCGTGCCGAAGCTCGAGCCGGCCGGTGGATTGCAACTGGCCGTCACGCCCGGGCAGTTGTCTGTGGCGGCCGGGGCGTAACCGGCCACCTGCGTGCATTGGCCCGAGGCAGTGTTGGTCACCACGTTGGCCGGACAGACCACGACCGGCGGCTCCGTCTCGTTGACGGTGACAGTGAATGTGCAAGTGCTGGTGTTGCCGGCGGCGTCGGTGGCCGTGCAGGTTACTGGCGTCGTGCCGGTGCCGAAGCTCGAGCCGGCCGGCGGATTGCAACTGACCGTCACGCCCGGGCAGTTGTCGCTTGAGGCCGGGGCGTAGCCGACCACCTGCGTGCATTGGCCCGGGGCGGTGTTGGTCACGACGTTGGCCGGACAGACCACGACCGGCGGCTCAGTCTCGTTGACTGAAAGCACGGCGCTGTTTGTCACCGACCCGCACGCGCCGGTGATCGTCACGGCGACCGTATGATCGCCGACTGACAAGCTGGCCGTATTCACCGTAAGAGTCGGCCCATTCGTCCCCGCCGAAATCCCGTCCTGCGTCCATTGATAACTGAAAGGTCCCGTCCCACTGGCGGTCGTCGCGAACGTGGCGTCGACACCCGGGCACACGATGGTGTTGGTCGGCCCGCTGGCGCTCGTCAAGGGGTTGACCATCAGAGTCGCGCTGTTGGTCAGGCTGCCGCATGGGCCAGTGACGACCACCCCGACCGCGTGCGTGCCGACCGCCAAGACGGCCGTGGGGACTGTCAAGTTGGGCCCGTTGGTTCCCACTGCGTTGCCGTTCAAGCTCCATTCGTAGCTTAAAGGTGCACTGCCGCTGGCGCTGGTGGAGAAACTGGCGTCAACACCCTGACAGACTGTGGAGTCGGCCGGACCAGTGGCGCTGGGTGGGATGCACACTGCCAGAACCGCGCAATTGGTCACGCTGTTGCAGAAGCCGGTCACTGCGACGCAATAAGTCCCCGCGTCTGCGGCAGCCACGGACGGAATCGTCAAGCTCGCCTCCGTTGCTCCCGTAATGTCGACCCCGTCCTTGCTCCACTGGTAACTGAACGGACCCGTGCCAGAAACCGTCGTGCTGAAAGTGGCGCCCTGCCCAATGGTGGCGGTCATGTCACCTGGACCGCTGGCTGTAGTCGGCGCATTGACTGTCAACACGCCGCAGTTTGTCACGGCGTCGCAAACGCCGCTCACAATCACACAGTAAGTGCCGTCGTCCGCGGCGGTCACAGATGCGATGGCCAGGTTCGCCTGCGTTGCTCCGATGATGTCCACCCCGTCTTCGCTCCACTGGTAAGTAAACGGACCAGTCCCGGAAGCCGTCGTGCTAAAGCTGGCAGACTGGCCCGGGCACCGAACCAAATCGACCGGGCCAGTGGCTGTGGTTGGTGAGTTCACCGTCAGAACCGCGCAATTGGTCAAGCTGTTGCAGGACCCAGTCACCACCACACAATACGTGCCCGCGTCGGAAGCGCTGACCGAGGCAATGCTGTAGCTCGTTGCCGTGGCTCCCGCAATGTCCACGCCGTCATGGCTCCATTGGTAACTGAAGGGACCGGTGCCACTTACCGTCGCGGTGAACGTGGCGCTCTGGCCCGGACACCGCACCACATCACTCGGCCCACTGGCCGTGGTGGGCGCGTTCACCGTCAGGCTGGCGCAGTACGTGGCGCTGTTGCAGGCACCGGTCACCTCCACACAGTAGATACCCTCATGGGCGCCGCTCACGGACGCGATCGTCAGGCTCGGAACTGTAGCTCCCGGGATATCCACGCTGTCCTTGCGCCACTGGTAACTGAAGGGGCCTGTGCCAAAAGCTGTAATGCTGAACATGGCGCTCTGGCCGGGACAACGGATCAGGTCACCCGATCCACTGACAGTCGTCGGTGTGTTGACGGTCAACGCCGCGCAGTTGGTGAGCGCGCCGCAGCTCCCGGTGACAACGACACAGTAAGTGCCAGCCTCAGCAGCGCTGACGGATGGGATTGTCAGGCTGGACTCAGTGGCATCGCTGATGTCCATTCCGTCCTTGCGCCATTGGTAGCTGAACGGCCCGGTGCCAGAAGCCGTGGTGCCGAAAGTGGCGCTCTGCCCCGGACATCGAACCAAATCACTCGGGCCGCTGGCCGTGATCGGGGTGTTCACCGTCAGCGCCGCGCAGTTAGTCAAACTGTTGCAAACCCCACTTACCCTCACGCAGTAAGTGCCAGCGTCGACCAGGCCCACCGAAGCAATGCTGTAAGTGGCGTTCGTGGCCCCACCGATGTCGGCACCGTCCTTGCTCCATTGATAACTGAATGGTCCGGTTCCCGACGCGACCACGTTGAAGCTTGCAGCCTCGCCAAGGCAGCGGACCTGGTCACTCGGCCCGATGGCTGTGGTCGGCATGTTCACGGTCAGCGTGGCGCAGTTGGTCACGCTGTTGCAGGCCCCATTCACTACGACGCAATAAGTGCCCGCGTCGGCCGCGCTCACCGAGGCAATGCTGTAGGTCGGGCTGGAGGCGCCACTAATGTCGACACCGGCTTTGCGCCATTGATAACTAAACGGCCCCGTCCCCGACGCCACCGTGCTGAAGCTGGCGCCCTGCCCGGGACACAGCACCAAGCCGCTCGGTCCACCTGCGGCGGTCAGGCTGTTCACCGTCAGCGTCGCGCAATTAGTCACGCTGCCGCAGGGTCCACTCACCACGACGCAATAAATACCCGCATCCGCCAACGTGACGGAACCGAGGCTAACTGTGTCTGCGGTCGCACCCGTGATGTTCACGCCGTCTTTGCTCCACTGATACGCGAACGGACCGGTCCCTGATGCGACCGTGGTGAAGGAAGCGCTTTGACCAGCACACTGGACTAAATCACTCGGGCCGCTGGCCGTCGTCGGCAGGTTCACAGTCAGCGCAACGGGGATGGAGATGTCAGAGCCGCAGGGGTTGTCCACGACAACGGTGTAGAAGCCGGCGTCCGCGACCGCGACTGAGGCAATCGTATAACTGCTGCCGGTCGCACCGGCGATGTCGCCTCCGTCTTTGCGCCACTGATAGCTCAGAGGCGCGACGCCAGAAGCCAAAACTGAAAAGGTGACGGACTCGCCTGCGCACTTGGTGGCGGCCGAAGGTTGCTGGGTGATCGATGGGGCGATGCAATCATCATTGAGGATCGCGACGATCCCCTGATTGAAGTCACCGAATGCTTCGACGTTGTCGATCTGCAAAGTGCCACTTGCGTCTGTCGCGCCCGAGCCGTAGATCCGGAACTCGACCGGCGCCGTCAGACCCTGGAACGCAGCACCCAGAGTGGCCGTAAAATGGACCGGGGTACCCGGGGTTGGCAACGAGAAGGTGGCAAGGTCCGATGCGAAACCATCCAGACTCGAACGCAGGGCTAGATTGCCCGGACCCGTGGCTGTTCGCTGCGCATCGAAATCAAGTCCGGTCAGCGTGGTCGGGGTCCCGGCGTTCGGCGTGATGCTGAATGAGTAATAAGGCCCGGAAGCCGTCGTCCAAAACCGGGAGCTGAAGGCGCCAGCGGCAAGGACTGGGTCGAGTCCCGCAGGCTGGCCATCGGGAGGGAACGTGGCTTCGTTCCCGGACGAACCATTGAAACTGAAGAGCGCGCTGAGCTTCACCAGGAACGTCTCGTCGGGTTCGTTCACAGTATCACCCCTCACATAATTGGTGATCGTCAGGCTGGTGACACCGGGCGCGAAAATCAGCGTCCCGCTGGCCGGCACGTAATCATTGTCCGCCACTGTCGCCGTCCCATCGGCGGTAGCCCATCGGACCGTCAACGTTCGTGCGCTGGCCACTGTCAGGCTCACCGTGGAAACAACCGGTGTCGTCCCACTGTTTCCTTCTGTGACAGATACGTCGTTGACGCCAATGGTCGGCGCCCCATCGTCGTTCAAGATCGTCACGACACCTTGCGGGTCTGAAATCGTGGCGTTGGTGGCGCCACTCAAGTTGACAAAAAAGCCTTCGTTCGCTTCATCGAAGATGTCGCCGTTCACGGTGTTGGTAATCGTCCGGGTCGTGATTCCCGGCGGGAAGGTCAACGTGCCGCTGGCGGCGGCGTAATCGTTGTTTGCGACGGTGGCGGTCCCGTCGGCGGTGGCCCAATCGACCGTCACGGCAAAATCGCTGGGCGCCGATAGAGTCACGGTTGAAATCGCCAGGGTTGTTCCGCTGTTGCCCTCGGTCACGGACACGGAATTAATCGCGAGGCCGGGCGGTGCGTCGTTGTCGAGGATCGTGCCAAGCCCTTGATTGTCCGTGATGGTTGCGTTGACGGGGTTGCTGAGGTCGACAAAGAAGGTCTCACTCGGTTCGTCAATGGTGTCGGCCTTGACCACGACGGCAATGCTCTGCGTGGTCTGGCCCGGAGCAAACGTCAACGTGCCACTCGCGCTCTGGTAATCCACGGCCGTGGCCGTGCCATCGGCGGTGGCGTAATTCACGGAAATCGTCAGGTAACTGGGGTTGGAGAGGCTGACCGTGAAGACGGCATTCGTGGTCAGCGAATCCAGCTCCATCACGGTGACGTCGTTGATGCTGATCGTCGGCTGCGAATCATCGTTCGCGATGGTGCCGATGGCCAGATTGTCGGCGATGGTCCCGTTGCCCACACCGGACAGTTGCACCTGGAAAGTTTCGTTCGGTTCAAGCTTGGTGTCGCCGTTGACCAGAACCGTGAGCGTCTGATTGGTCTGCCCCGGAGCAAAGGTCACGGTGCCGGTGGCATTCTGGTAATCGTTGTCGGCCACCATGGCGGTCCCATCGGCGGTCGCGTAATTGACCGTGATGATCTGGGAACTGGGATTGGAGAGGGTCACCGGGAAAACGGCATTGACGGTCCCGCTGTTGCCCTCGGTCACCGTCACGTCGTTGATGCTGATTGAGGGCAAAAGATCGTCGTTGTTGATTGTGCCAATGCCCTGGCTGTCGGCGATCGTGGCGTTGGTGGCGCCTGACAGGTTGACCTGGAAAGTCTCGTTCGGTTCGAACTTGGTGTCGCCGTTGACCAGCACTGTGAGCGTCTGAGTGGTCTGCCCCGGAGCAAAGGTCGCGGTGCCGGTGGCATTCTGGTAATCGTTGTCGGCAATCGTGGCGGTCCCGTCGGCGGTCGCGTAATTGACCGTAATGATCTGGGAACTGGGATTGGAGAGGTTCAACGTGAAAACGGCATTGACGGTCCCGCTGTTGCCCTCGGTGACCGTCACATCGTTGATGGTGATAGAGGGCAAAAGATCGTCGTTGATAATGGTGCCGATACCCTGGCTGTCGGCAATGAACGCGTTGCTCGCGCCGGAGAGGTTGACCTGGAATGTTTCGGTCGGCTCGAATTTGGTATCCCCGTTGACCAGGACTGTGATCGTCCGGTTAGTTTGTCCCGGAGTAAAAGTGAGGATGCCGCTGGCGCTTTGGTAATCGTTGTCGGCCAGCGTCGCGGACCCGTTCGCGGTCGCATAATTGACCGTGACCGTCAGTGAGCTGGGATTGGCCAGGCTCACGGTGAAAACGGCATTGGTGGTGCCGCTGTTGCCTTCGGTCACCGTCACGTCGCTAATGCTCAGGCCGGGCACGCCGTCGTCGTTTTGGATGGTGACCAGGCCTCCGCTCTTGGCGATGCCGGCGCTGCATTGGCCGCTCAGATTGACCGTGAAGGACTCGTTCGGTTCGAACTTGGTGTCGCCGTTGACCAGGACCGTGATCGTTTTATTGGTTTCACCCGGAGCGAAGGACACCGAGCCACTGGCGCTTTCGTAATCGTTATCTGCCACCGTGGCCGTTCCATTGGCCGTGGCCCAATCCACCGAGACCGGGATCGTGCTCGGGGGATCCAGGGTCACGGTCAAAGTCGCCGTGGTTGTTCCGCTGTTGCCCTCCACAACCGTCACGTCGCTAATGGTAAGAAAATTCTGCAGGACGCCCTGGGGATTGATGGACGCCGAGTCATCGTTACCGCCTCCGCTGAAATTAATGACCCCCATTTTCGCGGAGGAACCGGGGAACGTCGCTGCGCCATTGCCGATGCCCCAGTCCTGCTCCGCGGCCAGGTGACCTCCAAGCAGGATCAGGACGTTCGGCGCAGTGCCGGCACTCGTCCCGCTGATCGTTACAAGCTTCGATACAGTTCCCGCGGTCAGGATGGTAGTGTAAGCACTGACGTTGGTGATGGCGCCATTGTAGATTGTGAAGTTGCCAGGGTCCTGGATTCCTGCCGGCAGCGACGGGTCGGTGGGAATCGGGAAGGCCGCCGGCGCGCCGACGCAAATCTGACCGTCACATTCATGGGTCGTGACCGGCGTCGATCGGCAATCCTGGACATTATAGGTCGTGAGAAAATCGATGAAGTGGACGGGCGTGTTATTGTCCACGAAATCGTACTGGAACGTGAATGACCAGGTGGCAGGAGCGCAAACCAGTACCAGCCGGAAAGGCAAGGGGGTGCCTTCGTTGTAATTGTGATCGCCGGCATTCAATGTCCCGGATTCATTCCAGAGAGTTGTTGGCCGAGTTTTCCAAATTTGGATGTCGGCATGGGCCGTACTGAGGGTAATGCTCCGGCTGCCTGCCGCCCCGCAACCGAAACTGTTGGTCAGGGCGACCCCGAGCGTCAGCGAGCCGGTGGTGGTCGGAGTATAAGTAATCGTGGGCGTTCCCTGCCCGGACGTGATCGCCGCCCCAGTGGCGGTCCAGAAATACGTGACGCCCGGACCGGCATCGGGGACAGAGGCCACGTTTCCGATCGAGTTCTCACACACTTCGGTGGCGCTGGTGATAGTGGCGTCGGGCGTTGGATTAACGGTCAGGGCGGCCGTGCCGGAGGTGACCGAAGGAGCACACGCGCCGCTGACGACGACATCGAATGAACCAGAATCGCTGACAGACGCGGGATTGATCGTCAGGGTGGCCGTCGTTGCGCCGGAAACGTTGCCGCCGTTCACTAGGTTCGTGCCATCCCGGCGCCACTGGTATGTGAGACTCGTGCCGGTGGCCGTTACGGAGAACGTCGGGGCCGATCCCGCGCAAACGGTCCGCGAAACGGGTTGAGAGGTAATCGCCGGCGGACTGCTCAGCGTCACCGTCTTGTTGCAAGTGCTGCTGCAGCCGTTGGTCCCGGTCACAGACAGAGTCAGGGTGAATGAGCCGCCTCCGGCTGGATCCACACTGACTGACAGTCCATTGGTGGCGCCATTGATGATCCCGGTGCCGCTGATGGTCCAGCCGTAACCGACCATGCCGGCCGGCGCCGTGTAGACGTTGCCGGTGACATTGACACAGACAGAATTTGAGCCGGTAATCGAACAAGCCGGCAGCGCATTGACCGTCTGCGTGAAGTTGGGCGAGGTGCTGCCGTTAAAGCTGCTGCCGCCGCTCGGGGTGTAAATGGCCGTAATGATCTGATTGCCGACCGAGAGCGTGGCGGTGGCTCCGCTCGTGGCGATGCCGTTCGTCAAAGTCACTGCCGGCCCAAAGTTGGAACCGTTTATCCTGAATTGCACCGTGCCCGTCGGCGTGCCCGAACCCGGAGCCACGGCACTGACCGTCGCGGTGAAGAACACCGACTGGCCGGAGCATGAGGGATTCGCCGAGGGCGTGACCGCCGTTGCGGTGTTGGCCTTGTTCACGGTCTGCGTCAAGTTTGGCGAGGTGCTCGTGTTGAAGGTGGCATCGCCATTGTAAACGACACTGATCGTGTGATTCGCCACGCTCAAAGAGGAATTCGTGTACGTCGCCTGGCCGGAACTGAGCGTCACGGTGGCCAGCGTGGTCGCTCCATCCTTGAACGAGACAGTGCCCGTCGGCGTGCCCGTACCTGGCGACGTCGCAGTCACCGTGGCCGTAAGTCCAGAGACCGACGGATTCGCGGACGACGTTACCACAGTGGTCGAGTTGGCTGGGTTGACAGTTTCGGTGAATGGCGAGGCAGTGCTGTCGCTGGGATTGAAGTTTCCGTCCCCGCTGTAAATGGCGGTGACCGTATGGGTGCCGATGCTCAACGTCGAGAGAGTTAAAGTGGCCTGGCCGGAACCGTTGACGCTGGCCGGCGCTTGATTCACGCCATCGACGGTGAACGTCACCGTGCCGGTGCGTGTGCCCGCGCCAGGAGCGACCGGGCTGACCGTAGCCGTGAACGTGACCGACTGGCCAAACACGGAAGGATTGGCCGAGGAAGCGACGGCCGTGGTCGTGTCGGACTTGTTGACGGTCTGCGTAAGGCTCGGAGAAGTATTGGTCAGGAAGTTCCCATCGCCGTTGTAAACCGCCGTGATGTTCGTGTGACTGCCCGCCGTCAACGTCGAGGTAGCGAACGTTGCCTGGCCGCCCGCAAGCGTTCCTGTGCCCAGCGTGGTCGCGCCGTCTTTGAAGGTGACCGTACCCGTGGCAGTGCCGACTCCCGGCGCCACCGCGCTGACCGCGGCGGTGAAAGTCACCGACTGGCCATACACCGAAGGGTTTTGGGAAGAAGTCAACGCCGTGGTGGTGCTGGCCTTGTTCACCGTCTGCGTCAGGTTCGGGGAAGTGCTGGTGTTGAAATTGCCGTCTCCATTGTAAACCGCGCTGATCGTGTGACTGGCCACGCTGAGGGACGACGTGGTGAACGTCGCCTGGCCGGAACTCAGGGTCATCGTCCCCAACGTGGCTGCCCCATCTTTGAAAGTGACTGTGCCGGTCAACGTGCCCGCGCCGGGCGATGTAATAGTCACTGTCGCGGTGAAGGTGACCGACTGGCCGAACACCGAGGGATTGACCGAAGAGGCCACGGCCGTGGTCGTGTTGGCCTTACTGACTGTTTGCGTAAGGTTCGGCGCGGTACTGCCGTTGAAGTTGACGTCGCCGCTGTAGACCGCCGTGACCGTGTGACCGGCCACCGAGAGAGAAGAGACGGCGCCACTGGTGGCGCTGTTGGCAGACAAAGTGACCGGGGCGCCAAAGTCCACCCCGTCGATTCTGAACTGCACGGTCCCGGTGCGGTTGGCGGCGCCAGCGGTCACGGAGCCCACTGTGGCGGTGAAGGTCACCGACTGGCCGGCAACCGACGGATTGGCCGAAGAACTTGCGGTCGTGGTGGTGTTGCCCTTGCTCACGACAACGTTGCTCGACGTGACACCGCTCAAACTCGAGGCATTGAAATCAATCGTGATGGTCTCAACCGTATCGTGAGCCAGGTTGCTGAAGCTGGCCAGGCCGCTGGCGGCGGTCGCACTGAGGGCGCCGAGCAAATTACCGGTGCCGGCATTGCGCGTCGCGGTGACCACCGTGCTGTTGTCAGAGGTCACCCGATTGCCGAATTGGTCCTCGATGCGGATGACCGGCTGTTGCGCGAAAGGCGCGGTGACGGTTGCCGTGGCAGACGGCTGCGTCTGAATAGCTAATCGGGTTGCCGGAGCGGAGCTGACTACGACGTTGCCCGACGTGGCCTTGGTCAAAGTCCCGCTGGTGAAATCGATCGTGATTGTCGAAGCGACCGTGTGAAAGAGGTCGCCGAAGGTTACGATGCCGTTGACGGCGCTGGCAGTCGTGGTGCCCTGCAAAGTGCCTGTGCCTGCATTCCGCGAAGCAGTGACCACGGTGGTGTTGTCCGAACTCACCAGGTTGCCAAATTGGTCCTCGATTCGAACCACCGGCTGTTGGAGGAAGGAGACACCTGCCGTCGCCGTGGCGGACGGTTGGGTCTGAATGGTTAGTCTTCTGGCGGCCCCGGCCACTTCGGTCAACGTGCCGAAACTCGTCGTCCCGGTCACAGCAGCCATGACTGCCGTGCCGGTCTTGACAATGTTTCCACTGGCCAATGGAGTGCCAGCCGAGGGTCGCACGCGAACGTTTTGCCAGGTGAGCGAACAGGCGACACCATTTTGACTGGCAGCGGTGACATCGAAAGTGATCCTGTTGTTGTTCATCGACGTGATGTTCACCGTCGTGCCGCTCGAGACGTCGTTGATATTATTTCCGGCAGGGCCACTTCCAGCAATACGGGTGACCAGTACGGTGGGCTGCGTGCCTCCGGTGTCGAAGACGAATCCGGTGGGAGCATTGAGAATGATCGTTCCAACGCCGGCATCACCACTGGCGGCTTCATAGTAGATGGGACCGGTCAGACTGGTGTAAGTTCCGCCGGCGGTGTCAGCAGAGATGGCGCTGCCGCCGGTGGCGCGTTCGACGCCGCCCACGAAGAAGGCAGCGCTCACGGCGTTGCTCAAGCCGGCGGCCGAGGCGGTCAACTGCTTGTTCAATCCGGCGTTGCTGCACTCCACGTTGCTGAATGTCGCAGTCCCATTGCCCGCCGCCGCGCCGATGTCCAGCGTCGTCGTGCCCAGCAGCGATCCCGAGCCAGAAGTGAGCGTCAGCGTGAGATTCAAACTGGCTGCCAGAGCGACGCTGGAGTTGTTGCCAAACTGGTCTTGAGATTTGACTACTGGCTGCGTGGCCAGGGGCAAGCCGGTCCGTGACACTCCGCCCGGCTGCGTCGTGAAGACCAAACGAGTGGCCGTGCCCGGGCCGACGACGATGTTTCCAGATGTGGCGCCGGTCAGACCAGTGGCCGTGAGATTGATGGTGATGGTTTCGGCAATATTGTAGGAGAGATTGTTGAAGGTGGCGACACCGCCGGCAGTCGTGGCGGTGGTTGTGCCTTGCAATGTTCCGGTCCCTGCGCCCCGGGCGGCGGTGATGACTCGGCCATTGTCAGTGGTGACCAGGTTTCCAAAGGTGTCCTCAACCCGGACCACCGGCTGTGTGGAAAAGGCGACTCCTGCTGTCGCGCTGGGAGACGGCTGCGTCTGAATCACCAATTTGTTGGCCGCGGCGGGATTGACGATTATCGGTGTGCTCGTGTTGGCCGCCTTACTGCCGTCAATCATGTCTGTGGCCGTCACGGTCTGGCTGCCAGCGGTTCTGAGCGTGACGCCGAAATTCCTGGTCCCGGCCACGAGGGCTGCGTTGGCGGGCAGAATCGCGTTGCTGTCGCTGGAGGTGATCCCGATGTTGTCGGTCGCGGTGTTCACAAGGTTCCAGTTCGCATCCACCGCGTTGACCGTCACTGTAAACGCCGTGCCGGCAGTTTGGGCTGTCGGCGTGCCGCTCTTTCCGGTGGCCGTGCCCGGCGCAGCGGTCTCGCCTGGCGCCAGAACCTGAAGTTTCGCAAACAGTCCGGCGTTCACTGTGATCGGCGGACTGGTGTTCGCCGTCCTGGTTCCGTCGATTACATCCGTTGCGGTCACTGTCCGGGTGCCGGCGGTTTTCAGGGCGACGCTGAAAGTCTGACTGCCGGCCACCAACGGCGCGTTGGCCGGCAGGGTGGCATTCGCGTCGCTCGAAGTAATCCCGACCGTGTCGGTCACCGTGTTTACCAGGTTCCAATTGGCGTCCACGGCTTTGACCGTGACCGTAAACGATGTCTCGGCGGTTTGCGCGCTCGGCGGGCCGGTCTTGCCGGTGGCCGTGCCCGGGACGGCAGTTTCACCCGGCACTAACAGTTGCAGCTTCGCAAACGATCCGGGATTGACCGTAATCAGCGGGCTGGTGTCGGAACTCTTGGACGGTTGAGTAATGTCCGAGGCGGTCACTGTGGCGCTGCCCGCAGTTTTCAGTGTGACACTGAAATTCCTCGTGCCGCCGGCCAGTGCTGCGCTGGCTGGCAAAGTCGCGTTGCTGTCGCTGGAAGTAAGTCCCACCGTGTCCGTCACCGTGCTCACCAGGTTCCAGTAGGCGTCCACTGCATTGACGGTCACGGTGACCGGCGCGCCTGCGGTTTGCGCGGCCGGCGTGCCGGTCTTCCCGGTGAACGTGCCTGGCGCGGCGGTCTCGCCCGGCACTAGAATCTGCAGTTTCACGAACGCCCCGGCGTTGACTGGAAAAGCAGAGCTGGTGTCCGGTGATTTGCCGCCATCTGTGGCGTCAGTGGCCGTGACGGTGGCGCTCCCTGCGGTTCTCAACACGATGCTGAAACTCTGTGTTCCGCCGACCAGGGCCGCATTCCCCGGCAGGACGGCATTCGGATCACTGGAGGAGATCGCGACCGAATCGGTCACGGTGTCGATCGGGTTCCAATAGGCGTCGACGGCATTGACCGTTGCGTTGAATGGCATGCCGGCCGTCTGCGTGGCAGGGGTGCCGGTCTTTCCAACTGGTGACCCGGGCGTCGCTGTCTCACTTGGCACCAAAAGTTGCAGCTTTGCGAACGGCCCGGCAGTGACCACAACCGATTCGGAAGTCGCACCGGTCAGACTGCCGCTGGTGAAACCGACAGTGATGGTGGTGGCGACGTTGTGAGAGAGATTGGTGAAAGTCGCCACCCCGGCAACCGCAGTGGCCGACACGGTTCCTTGCAATGTTCCCGAGCCGGCCGCGCGCGCGGCAGTCACCACTGTGGTGTTGTCCGACGTCACATGATTTCCGAACGCGTCTTCGATCCGCAGCACCGGCTGCTGTGCGAATACGACTCCGGCCGTTGCCGTGGCCGAAGGCTGGGTCTGAATCACCAACTGGCTGGGCGCCGCCGGCGAGATGGTAAATGGATTGCTGTCCACTGGCGTGAGGAACCCGCTCAAGGAAGTGAGTTTCTTTGGACCGCTCAGGTCGATGCTCAGATCATTGAAGGTGGCGAGGCCGGCCGAGTCGCTCGTCCTGGCGGCCGTCCCGCTGAGTGTGCCGGTGCCGCTGCTCAGGCTCATCGCAACCAGTACGCCCGGCACACCGTTTCCGAAGCTGTCGGTCACATGAACCTGCACCGCAGGAGTGATTGCCGCGCCTGCCGCCGCATCACTCGGCTGCTGCGCGAAAGCCAATTGACTGGCTGCGGCGGGTGAAATGGTAAAGGCGCTGCTCAGGGCTGAACTCAAGCCCGCGCTCGAAGCGGTCAGGTTTTTTGATCCACTGAGATTGATGCTCAGATTGTCAAACGCAGCCAGACCGGTCGCGTCAGTGTTTCGGGAGGTCGTTCCGCTGAGCGTGCCCATTCCGGTCGCCAAAGCCATCGCGATCGCCACCCCGCCATTCGGCAGGTTGTTGCCAAAGGAGTCCTGCACTTGCACCGTGACCGGGGGCGCGATCACCGCACCGGCAGTGGCATTGGTCGGTTGCTGGACAACCGCCAACTGACTGGCGCCTGCGGGCGAAATCGCGAACGGGTCGCTCCCCATCGGAGTGGCCGCGCCGCTGGTCGCCGTCAGCGTCTTCGATCCAGCCAGGTTGATGCTCAGATCGGCAAACGTGGCCACACCGCTGCCGTCGGTGGACTGAGCGGTCGTCCCGCTGAGGGTGCCGGTGCCATTCAAACTCAGGGTCACCGCGGCTCCGGCCGCGTCATTCCCAAAACTGTCCGCCACGTGAACCTTGACGGCCGGTGTGATCGGCGCGCCGGCCGTCGCGGCGCTGGGCTGCTGCACAAACACCAACTGGCTCGGCGGCGCAGCCAGAATCATAAACGTGTCGCTCTCGACTGAACCCAATGCCGAATTCGTGGCGGTGAGCTTCTTCGCGCCGGCCTGGATGAGCCCCAGATCATTGAAGACGGCCAACCCGGCGGAGTCCGTTGTGCGCGTCGTGGTGCCGCTCAGGGCGCCCGTGCCGCTGCTCAAGCTCATCTCCATCGAAACGCCCGCCACCGGCACACTGTTTCCAAACGGGTCCGTCACCTGCACGGTCACTGCGGGCGAAATCGCCTGCCCGGCCGTCGTGTTGGTCGGTTGCTGAATGAAGGCCAATTGGCTGGCCGCCGCGGGCGAAATCGCAAAGGCACTACTCTCGGCCGAACTCAGTCCCGAACTCGAAACAGTCAATTTCTTCGAGCCACTCAGGCTGATGCTCAAATCGTCGAACGTAGCCAGGCCAGCCGCATCCGTTGTTCTGGATAGAGTTCCGCCGAGCGCGCCGGATCCCGTAGTCAACGCCATCGTGACCGTGACGCCGAAATTCACCACGTTGTTGCCCAAAGCGTCCTTCAACTGCGCCGTGACTGCTGGCGCGATGACCACTCCGGCAGTTGCATCCGTCGGTTGCTGTACGAAGACGACCTGGCTTGCGGCAGCTGGCGAAATTGTGAACGCGCTGCTCTCCACCGGGATCGCTGGCCCGGTCGCAGCGGTCAGTGACTTCGACCCGGCCAGGTTTACGCTGAGATTTCCAAAAGTGGCCACGCCGCTTGAATCCGTGCTTTGAGAACTCGTCCCGCTGAGTGTCCCCGATCCATTCAGGCTGAGCGTGACCATCACGCCGGGCACATCGTTGCCCAAGCCGTCCGCCACATGAACCTTGATCGCCGGTGAGAGCGTAGCTCCGGCCGCGGCATCCGTTGGCTGCTGTGAGAAGACCAGTTGAACAGGCGCCGCAGCAGAAACCGTGAACGAACTGCTGACCGCCGGAGTCAAGCCGACGCTTGAGGCAGTCAGATTTTTGGAGCCAGCCAGGTTGATGCTCAAATCGCCGAACGTGGCCGAGCCCGTGCCGTCCGTGGTGTGGCTCGTCATCCCACTCAGGCTGCCCGTGCCGCTGCTCAGAGTCACCGTGCCGCTGCTCAGAGTCATTGCGACCGAGACGCCTGCATTCGGCACACTGTTTCCGAATGCGTCCCGCAGTTGCACGGTCACTGCCGGCGCGATGGTTGTTCCGGCCGTGGCGTTGCTCGGCTGTTGCACGAAGACCAGTTGACTGGCCGTGGCTGCGTTCACGGTAAACGTGCTGCTGAGCGCGCTGGTCAAACCCGCGGCCGCCGCGGTCAGTTGCTTGCTTGCTCCCGCGGCATCGATGCGGAGATTGGTGTACGAGACCGTGCCGTTGCCGCCGGTGGTGCCGATGTTGAGCGTCGTCGTGCCTTGCAGCAGACCAGTGCCGGAAGTCAGTGAGACTGCGACGTTGACAATGGCGCCCAGACCATTGGTGGAATTGTTGCCGAACTGGTCCTGAGTCTTCACAACAGGCTGGACGCCGAAGACGGCCCCGGCGGTCGCCGAGCCAGGTTGAGTGGTGATGCCCAGCTTGACGACCGCGCCAGCAACTTGAGAGAGCGACCCAAAGTTCGATCCACCCGAACCACTCCCGTTTGACGTCGTCGTGATCCCGTTGATCGTGGCCGTCCCGGGATTACCCGTCGCCCGGTAAATGTTCCCGCTGGAAGGCACGGCCGCGCCGTTGGTCGCCTGGACCTGGAGGCCGCTGATGGTTAAGTGATTTATTTGAGCCGTGCCGCCGACAATGATGTTGATTGTCAGATTGGAAGCTGTAAGCGAAGTGACGATCGCTGTCAGTTCATTCCCGCCTGAGCCGGAGTCTTTGGCTCCGGTGGCCGTGATGGTCGCGGAAGTATTGAATCGCCATCCACTCGGAGCGGTCAGGATCAGGGTCCCGGTGGCACTGAAATCATTAGCGACAGTTTCCGTCATGACAATATTGCCCAGCGTCGTGAACGACGGGGAGGCCGCGTTCTGGGCGGTATCGGCGGAGATATTGGTCCCGCCGGTTGCAGCAGTGATGCTGACGGCAGCCTGCGCTCCCGCGGTGCCGAGCAAAACTAATCCGAGCGCCAAAAGCCTGACGAGACGCGTGCCTGCACCGCCCATCCGGCTGAGCTCGGGCGACCCCGCTGCGGCCCCCGGGGCCACATTCTTCGAAAAGCCAATGATCTTCACACCGGACGTAATCGACATTCCGTCGAGGAATGTGAGTCCGAAGACACCCCGTGCCAGGTGCGCGATCGAGTCAGCTTCATCCTGTTACCTGACAAGACCGTGAACCGTATCAGGGTCAGTGCTGTGCGCGTTGACCTGGGACGTATGGGGATTTCGGAGACCTGTTCAACGAAGGCCTCCGCCGACGTCGATAACAACTGGACACCCTTGAAGTCATTCACAGGACGCGGCGGGAGGACTGCGTGACGATCCCGTGCCGTCCATGAATAACTTTGGATAACCTAGATCGGCTCGGCGTTGAGGGTAACGCCCTTTCAGGGCTGGGGAGTTCTGTGCGACAGCGGACCTGGGGCTGCGCGCTGCGCGCTCCACCCCAGGCTGTCACATGCCGGGCTTTCAGCCCGAAGCATCATTGACTTACTGCGTTCTGCACCAGCGAAAACAGCGAGGAACCCATTTCCTGATGCGTGGGGATCAGTGAAGAATGATCAGCGTTTCGGGGGCTGGAAGAAGAGCGCGCCTTTGGCCTGTGTCTTGCGCCGAAACACCTTGTCCGCGGCGCAGGCGTAAAGGCAGGCGTGGTCCGGCCCGGCGAACGCGACGCTGACGCAGCCTTTGTTGGTGGGCTTGGTGATGACGCCACTCAGCCGGCCGGTCGCGTCGAACACCTGGATGCCGAGATGGCTCGTCACGTAGTAACGGCCTTGTGTATCGGTCGTCGAACCGTCCCCGCCGCTGTCAGGGCGGCCGGCGGGTGTGCGCAGCTCCATGGAGCGCGTGCCGTGGGAGAGGGAGCCGTCGGCCTCGACGCGAAAGAGCCAGACATTGGTTCCCTTGTATTCGGAGACGGCGAGGCTTCGTTGATCGGGCGAAAGGGTGATGCCATTGGGCGCATTGATGCCTTCGGCGGCGACGCTCAGTTTCTTCTGAGGGTCGATGGCCATGACGCGGCCTTTGCCGGTGTCGGTGAAATAAGCATGGCCTTGGTGCGAAACGACGAGGTCGTTGGGCGCCACTTCGTCGGCCAGGACGGTGATCTCCTTCGTGTCGGGCATGATGGTGATGATTTGTTTCTTCGGTCTCTGGGTGGCCGCGTAAAGTTTTCCGTCGGGGCCGAATTTGAGGCCGCTGATCTGCGGGCCATTTTCGAGAAACGCGGAAACCCTGCCCTCGGGCGTGACCCGGTGGAGGACGCCTTTGGGGAGGTCCGAGAAATAGAAATTGCCCTCGGCGTCGGCGCACGCCCCGTCCGTGAAGCCGAAGCCTTCGCCGACGAGCTGCCAGTCTTCGCCGGGGACGAGGACTTTGGGGAGGGCTTCATCGCCGGTGGGGTTTTGGGCGGGGGCGACGCTGGCGAGAACGGCAAGGAGACTGAGAAGCGTGAGCAAATTGGGAGCGGAGTTCATTTCAATGAAGGTGGAGAGTTCACGACGCAACTTGGTAAATGGCCGGACGATAGCGCGGCTTTGGAATCGGCTTCCCTTCGGCTTTCGCCGCCCGGAGCCAGGCTTTCTTCGCAATCTCGATTTCGTGCAACGCTTCTGCCGGCGTCGCACCGAAGGCCGAGCACGCAGGGAGGTCCGGCAAATCGGCGATGTAGCCGCCGTCCTCGCTGCTGTAGAAAATGTTGATGTGGTAGTCCTTCATTCAGGTCAAGTCAGCAAAGCGGATGTTCCTCGACCCGGCGAGAATTTTTTCGAGCGTCTTGCGGGGTTTCATTTCGCATATTCCCGCTCGAGCCAGCGGAGGAAGTCGGCCAAAAGCAGAGGAACGGCGTGGCGCGCGTGCATTGGCGGGCATTGTGGGAATCTGGCAGCCGGTGTCAAAGCTTCCGGTGAGGCCAACGGCCTTCCGACGGAAAAACCTGTCGCTTTTCAGAACTCGCCCGTGTAGTGAACTGCGCGTCACAGCCAGGCAGTGCACACGATGGAACGGCGACACACGATAAATCCCGCAGATGGCGCTCCGCGCTCCGCGTTCTGACCATGCTCGCCTGGACCGTTTACCTCTCCTTCCTCGGCGCGGCGGCGTTGCTCGTTCTGAGATCCGAGGATGCCCGCGGCGCGCGCCTTGTCGCGATACTCACGAGCGTGGCGAGCCTGCTTGTGACGCTCATCGGCGCGTTGCAATACGATCCGGCCGCCGGGCTGGTGACGATTGTGGACACCTCCTGGGTGCCGCAGCTTGGCCTCCGCTTTCACTTCGCCGTCGACGGCATCAGCATCACGCTGCTGGTGCTGACGGGGCTGGCGGCGGTCGTGGGAGTGCTCTTCTCGTGGAATGTCGAGCATCGGCCGAAGGAATTCTTCGCATTCTATCTGGCGCTGATTGGCGCGGTGTATGGCGTGTTTCTGAGCTTCGATTTGTTCCTGCTGTTCGTCTTCTACGAATTGGCCATCGTGCCGAAGTATTTCCTCATCGCCATCTGGGGTTCGACCCGCCGCGAGTACGGCGCGATGAAGTTGGCCCTTTACTCGTTTGTCGGGAGCGCAATGGTGCTTATCGGACTTCTCGCGGCGTACGTCGTCGCGGGGGCGAAGTCGTTCAACCTCGTCGAACTGGCGAAGTATCCCTTCCCGCGCGAATTCCAGATGTGGGCCTTCCCGCTGGTGTTCGTCGGCTTCGCGATTCTGGCGGGCCTGTGGCCGTTTCACACCTGGGCGCCCACCGGCCACGTCGCCGCGCCCACAGCGGCGTCGATGCTGCTGGCGGGGGTGATTATGAAGATGGGCGCGTACGGCTGTTTGCGCGTGGCGATGGTATTGTTTCCGCAAGGTCTTGAAACTTGGCACGTCGATTCGTATGCGCCGCATCTGCTTCAATCCCTGCTCCAACACTCGCTGATTGAAAATATCCAATGGGCCTTGCACCTCCTCGGCTTTGGCTCGTGGCGCGACGTGTTCGGACTGCTGGCGGTGATAGGCATCGTCTACGGCGCGATGGTCGCGTTGGTGCAGAAGGATTTTAAGTTCGTCATCGGCTATTCGAGCGTGAGCCACATGGGCTTCGTGCTGCTGGGGCTGATGACGCTCACGACCATCGGCCTGAGCGGCGCGGTGCTGCAAATGTTTTCCCACGGCGTCATTGCCGGACTGCTCTTCGCGGTCGTGGGCCGGATGGTGTATGACCGAACCCATACCCGCGCGCTCGACGAGTTGGAAGGGATGCGCCTGAACAAGACGCTGCCGTTCGCGGCGGTGACGTTCGTCGTGGCCGGCCTGGCGTCGATGGGCATGCCGGGTTTCAGCGGGTTCGTCGCGGAATTGCAGGTGTTGCTCGGCGCGTGGGCGGCGTTCCCGACTTTCGCGGTGCTGGCGGGCGCAGGGATTCTCGTGGGAGTGGCGTACACGTTGCGCGCCGTGCAAAAGGCATTTTACGCGGAGAATGCGGAGGCGGTCCCCGCCGCGAGCGGGGAAGTTTCCCTTGCGCCAGCTTCCTCCCTGCATTCGACCAAGGTTGAGGACTACGCGTCGGCGAATCCTGGCGAATTCCAACCGATCACCATCCCCGAGCGCATGGGCGCGGCGCTGCTCATCGCCGCGACGCTCCTGATTGGACTTCACCCGCGATTGTTGCTCGACTTGATTGTGCCGGCGATCCACTCGCCGCTGTTCGACGGGTTGCGCAAAGTGGCCGGGTAACAATCGTGCCGCGATGAGCAATGCCGGCTCTCCCACCTTGGCCGCATCCCTCAAGCCCGTCGATATGCACGTGCACATGGTGGGCAATGGCGCCGGCGGCTCCGGGTGCTGGCTGCGGTTGAAAGGACCCCACCGGGCGCTGGCCGGGCTGATGTTGCGGGGACTCGGGTTGCCGGGCAACGCATTGAGTGGCGACTTCGAGCGCTATTACGTCCAGCGGCTCCTTCAACTCATCCGGGAGTCCTCGCTTGGCGCGGTGGTGTTGCTGGCACACGACCAGGTTTACGAAGTCACCGGCCAAAGAATGGAGGGCGCCGGCTCGTTTTATGTGCCGAATGAGTTTCTGCTGAAATTGGCGCGCGAGCACCCGGAGTTTTTGCCGGCGGTGTCGATTCATCCCGCCCGGCCCGACGCGATGGAGGAACTGGAGAAGTGCCTCGCGGCCGGCGCCGTGATGATGAAGTGCCTGCCGAACTGCCACAACATCGACTGCAACGACCGTCGCTACTCGAGGTTCTGGGAGCGGATGGCCGCCTCGGGCCTGCCTCTGCTGGCCCACACCGGCGGCGAACACACGGTGCCGGTCGTCAACAAAAAGTTCGAAGACCCACGCACGCTCACGCTGCCGCTGCACTGCGGCGTCACCGTGATCGCAGCCCATTCCGGAACGAAAAGCGGTTGGTCCGACGTCGATTATTTCCCGGTGTTCGTCGAGATGACGAAGCGGTTTCCGAGGCTCTACGGCGACACGAGCGCGCTGCTCACGTTGAATCGTTGCGGACATCTGCGCGATTGCCTTCAGCCGGGAATCGTCGAGCGCATCGTCCACGGCAGCGACGTGCCGGTGCCGGTGCTGGCCCACCGGGCGTGGCTGAAGGGGTTTTTCGACTGGGACACGTTTCGCCGCTGGCAGCGCCACCCAAACGTCCTCGAGCGCGATTACCAGTTGAAGCGCGCCATGGGCTTTCCGGAGGAAGTCTTCACGCGCATTCATTCCCTGTTGCGATACCGTCCGATGCCGCCCTCCTCGTAGGAACAAAAAAAACCGGGCAGCTTGGTCAGGGGATGACTCAGCCGCCCGGGGAATTTCGAATTCAATACAACGTAGGATTATGGGGAACTTCGCGGCCGGTTGTATCAAGCCGGCCTCGAAAACGGTTGGGCTAGAAAGAGCAATTTACGTTTGCCCGAAATTCAATTCCGTAATCCAAAGCAAGCAGACCACCGTCCGGCGCCATTGTCAACAGGCGGCTCTAATGTATTAACATCAACCGCGGGCTGCATTAGATCGACTTTCTGTTACCGACACGGACTTCGGGCACGGCGAGGGGGAAGCCTGCGCCGCGGGACGCATCTTGCCAGTACCGCCAAGCGCCGCACCGGGTCTTGGTCAGGCGCAACCCTCGTCCAATCCAGCGACAACACAGGGCGGATACACTTCGCGAATCCTGTCGACAAAAAAATTCGAGTAAAATTTCGCTCTCTGTCCAGATTCCTGTTTACAGATCCTCGTTCGTTGTTAGCATCCGCCCCGCTCCGCATGAAAAAAATTGAAGCCATCATCAAGCCTTTCAAGCTTGAGGACGTGAAAGAGGCTTTGGCTGCGCTGGGCGTCGAAGGAATGACCGTGAGCGAAGTCAAAGGGTTCGGGCGGCAGAAAGGACACACCGAGATTTACCGCGGCAGCGAGTACACGGTCGATTTTCTACCCAAGATCAAAATCGAGATCGTTCTTGCCGACGACTCCGTTCCCGGCGCGCTCGAGGCCATCGTGAAGTCGGCCAAGACCGGCAAGATCGGCGACGGCAAGGTGTTCGTCAGCTCGATTGAGAACGCGATTCGTATTCGCACCGAGGAAAAGGGCGAACACGCCGTCTGACAGGTTTCCCGCTCGACGCGCGTCGGGACGGGGATTTTTTGTGAACTGACAACAAAGCAAACTGAGTAAACACGGACCCACACCCCATGAGCAACGGCAGCAAACCCGGCACTCCCAAGGCCGCCATCGACCTGGCCAAACAACAGGGCGCCAAAATGGTCGACATCAAGTTCGTCGACACCTTCGGCACCTGGCAGCACTTCAGCGTTCCCACCTCCGAACTGACCGAGGAGGTGTTCACCGACGGCCTGGGTTTCGACGGCTCCTCCATCCGGGGCTGGAAATCCATCGAGGCCTCCGACATGCTGGCCATGCCCGACCCCGCCACGGCCTTCATCGACCCCTTCTGCGCCGTGTCCACCCTCTCGCTGACCTGCACCATCGCCGAGACCGGCACCAAGGAAGCCTACACCCGCGACCCCCGCGGCATCTCCCAGAAAGCCGAGAAATACCTCCTGGGCACCGGTCTGGCCGATGCCGCCGTCTTCGGCCCCGAAGCCGAGTTCTTCATCTTCGACAACGTGCAGTTCGACCACAAGAGCAACGGCACGTTCTATTC
>WNGA01003904.1_pt1 | contig 22900 bp, 24 predicted proteins | sample 5400061 | NCBI WGS metagenome assembly WNGA01 (sample SAMN13153366, study PRJNA577476) | soil metagenome | isolation source: 100 cm soil or saprolite under grassland replicate 2 | place: USA:California | collected 2016-06-15
TTTTGAAATCACCTTCAATTTGCTGCAATGTTTGAATGGCGCATTTGGTGATTTCATTAGGATCAGTAAGTCCGCCACATTTATCTGCAAGTTTTAATTCAGATAAAATTTTGGGCAGAACTTGCCGCAGCTTTGTTTTAACAACATCATCAAGTTCGCTTGGAATAATGGCAGTCAATACATCTGCTGCTCCGCTGTCAATAAACGTTTTAATTTTTTCCGTTACCAGCACGCCAACGTGGATTGCAACTTTTATATCTTTCGGGAGGTCGTCAAATAAATGTTTAACGCCATCCCATATGTGTTTGAAAAAATTTCCTAAGCTCATAAGAATAGATTTTATTGGTTAACAAATTGGTTTTATAAAAATTTGGATGTATCATATTGTAGATACCGGTTAATTACGAGTGATTTTTTTCCTGGTTATGTTTCTGAATAAAATTGAAAGGGGGAGTTGTTAAAGCAAGCAATTCAGCTTTTGAAGATAAATAAAATTGTTACAATTTTAAAATATCTTATGCCTTAAATTTTCTGCAAATCATGCTGCTATCGCATCTTCGCAAATGCATAGTAGTATTCAAGGTAAGATTTTATAGATGCTTCCTTCGTCAAAATGACAAGCGGAGGAAAGAATTAAAAGCTGATAAATAAATTTTCAACATAAGAAAATACCGTAAGCTTGTCATTCCAAGGCACGAGGAATCTAATAATAAAATAATAGCGCAGACTTATTATTTTTTAAATTGAACCCACAATTAATTTTTTAAAACCAAACAGATGCTAAAAGCAGTTCCATACAGGTATCGCGTACTCGTATTGCTCTGCTCCTTGACAACACTTACCTATCTTGACCGCATTTGTATTTCTATTGTTGGTGTGAGAATAAAATCTGATCTCGGGCTTACTAATGAACAGTTTGGATGGGTGCTTGGTGCCTTTGCATTAGCTTACGCATTGTTTGAAATTCCATCAGGTGCATTGGGTGATCGTATCGGCCCGCGTGCTGTTTTTATCCGCAATGATCGTTATATCACGATGGCTCCCTGCAAATGAAACAGGACGTTCATTAACATGGGTTGGCATTGGTTCACAGATCGGTTCAGCAATTGCCCCGCTCATTATTGTTCCGCTGGCCGTTAGTTATGGCTGGCGAATGCCCTTCTTTGTAAATGGTGCTATCGGTTTAGTATGGGTATTGATCTGTTATTTATGGTTTCGGAATTTCCCTTCAGAAATGAAACATATTTCTGAGAAAGAGAAACAGCTTATAAAAGCCAATTGCCGCCATAGTGACCAGCAACATCTTATTCCCTGGAAATTTATTTTTAGTAATCGCACACTATGGGCATTGATGCTGATGTATTTCTGTTTTCAGTGGGCGCAATATTTTTTTGTTGCATGGATGCCTGTATATCTGCAGGAGGGAAGGCATTTTTCTGAAAATGAAATGAAAGGCATTACTTCCGTACTCTTTATTATTGGCATTGGTGGATTTTTTGCCGGTGGATTTGCCGCAGATTGGATGGTAAGAAAAAAAGGGTTGCGGTTTGGAAGACGTTTTATTGGCATGACTGGTCTGGGAATGTGTGGCGTCTTAATTTTTCTCACCGCAATTTTATCAAGTAATAATATGGCTGCATTCTCTCTTATGGCTGCAAATGCTTTCTTCTCCTTTGGTGTAATGTCATCTTACGGCGTATGTACAGATATTGGACGTAATAATGCCGGAACCGTTACAGGTGCAATGAATTTTTTTGGGCAGATGGGTGCATTTTTTCTCGCCATTATCTTTGGCAAAATTGCAGATGCCATGCATAGCTTCACTTACCCGCTTTTTGTACTCGCTGCTGTATTGCTTATTGGTTGCCTGCTTTGGCTCGCCATTGATCCGACAAAACAAGTAACTATTAAAACAGAGGATAAGGAATTGAAGGAGAAATCTGTTTTGTAGTAAGTAGATGTTTGAGATTTTTATTGTCCAGGCAAAAGAATTAATAAGAAGCTTTCGTTGTGTCACTCCCTTGTACGTTTTGAACTATGTGGAGCAACTCAACAGCGCTACATAGTCTGACCATCTCGATCTAACCATAACTGAAATACTTATCGGCTTGATAACCCTTTTCTTCTCCGGAATGTCTCTCAAAGATTTTGTGTATAGCCGAGGACATTCCGGCATGTTTACTTCCAAAGCTGAATGTTGTTTTGCACAAAAAAGTTCAGAACGCACAAGTGAGTGACACAACAACCGATGCCAACAGCACTACAGTTCGTCTCATAAATAAAATTTAGCAGCATCGTAATACCGATATTCTTTCATAAATTAAACATTCATTTCAACAAATAATTTATGAAACCCAATTTTATTTTTCTTGCCTGCTGCTTATTTTATTTTAATCCTGCAAAAGCGCAAACAACTGATACTATTTTTTATTCGTTTATAAAAGGCGGAACAAAAGCCGGCACTCAAAAGATGTGGATGAATGGTGCGCATGAGTACCATTTCTTTTATCAATTCAATGATCGTGGGAGAGGAGATAGCGTGGTTTCAAAAACAACTGTAAATGATCATTACCTGATCATTAATTCAGAAACTGTTGGCGTTGATTATTTTAAAAAATCTTACCACGAATCTTTTGGTGTAAAAAAAGATTCCGCAACAGCCATCGTAAACGACGATATAAAAACACTGCCTTTTAAAAATGAAATATTTGTAAGCTATGAAATTCCCGGCTCTGTTGAACCTGTGATAAAATATTTGCTCACACAAAAAAATATGTCTGCAAAAGTTTTCAAGGGAGGTGCCGTTTCAATAGTGCCGCTGCATGAGAAAACCGTTTCAGTCTCCGGCAAATCAATCCATTTATACCTGTGCGAAATGTATTTCAACACAAATAACCCGCCAGTCTTTGTCTGGCTTGATGACAACAAACATTTTTTTGCTTCAGTGTCTGATTGGTTTAACATCATAAGGAGTGGTTATGAAACATTGAGCGATACTTTAAATACTTTACAGGAACTGCAATCAAAAGATTATTATGGCAAGCAAATGAAAGCACTTGCAGATACACTGCCTCAGCAATTTGCGGTAACGCATGTTCAACTTTATGATGCAGAACATGCTTTAATGATGAATGATATGACAGTGCTTGTGAAGAATGGAGAAGTGATGAAGATTAATAAAACGTCATCAGCAGAAATTCCACAAGGCTTTCATGTAATTGATGGAACAAATAAAACATTAATGCCGGGTTTGTGGGATATGCATTCGCATTATCAAAAAACTGACGGTCTTAATTATTTGGCAGGAGGTGTAACGCATGTGCGTGATATGGGCAACAGCAATAATTTAACCCTAGTTCGTGATGAAATTGTAAACAATGAATTGCTTGGACCTGATATAAGTTATATGTCAGGATTCATTGACCAGGCAGGGCCTTTCCAGGGACCAACAGGAGGCATCATTCATAATCTTGATGAAGGAATAAAAGCAATTGATGATTATGCAAAGCGTGGTTACCAGCAAATAAAATTGTACAGTTCAATTGACCCGAAATGGGTTGCTCCTTTAGCGAGGGAAGCACATCGTTTGGGGCTGCGGATATGTGGACATATTCCTTCGTTCATGACTGCTGAACAAGCTATTCAGGATGGGTATGATGAGATAACACACATGAATATGGTCATGCTCAATTTTATGGGCGACACCATTGATACACGCGCCATGCGTCGTTTTAAAGTTGTGGGGGAGCGAGCAAAAAATATTGACATCAACAGCGACGAAGTAAATGCACTTATAAAATTAATGCAGCAAAAAAATATTTCAATTGACCCTACGATGCATGTATTCTCAGGAATGTTTATTGTGTATCCCGGCGATACTGATGCTGCAATAAAACCAGTGGTAGCATGGATGCCAGAAGATGAGCGGCAAAATATAACGGTGCAAAGCAGCATGGCGCCTGTAGAAGAAAAAACAACTTACGTTGCTTCATTTAACAACATGATGTAATTGCTCAAAAAATTATACGATAATAATATTCTTATTGTAAGCGGAACAGATGGTGGTGATGCATTTGCATTGGAGAATGAGCTGGAGTTGTATATGCAGGCGGGTATTCCGCCTTTGCATGCTTTACAGTGTGCCACGTTTAATGCTGCAAAAGATTGCAACTTGCTCAACAAGTATGGAACCGTTAAAGAAGGATTGCCTGCAGATATGATCTTAATAGATGGAGATCCTGCTGCCAACATCAGCGATATTCGTAAAGTTGAATTGGTGATAAAGAATAGCAGGCTTTATAATCCAAAAAAACTATTTGCTTCTATAGGTTGGAGTTATTTCTATTGAGGTAAATATTCTTTTCAATAAAAGCTGTCCACATAAAAAATAATTTATTTAAAGTTACAAATCAAATTATTACCTTGTCTTTGTAATTTCGATTCCCTAATGACACGATTATGCGGTCCTATATTTTCCACACAAGTATATATCGCTTTGTGATTTCAATTTAAGAGACAACACCAGATTTTTGACAGTCATAAAATTGCGCATATGAGAAAGATAAGCACCATTTTTTTATCGCTTTTTATTGTTTGTTGTAATCAGCAACCTAATTACGTACCCAATATGGTTGGGGCTTACTCCATGACCAGTCAGATTATAAATAATGGCACAATGGATTCTGCAATTCACAGGAGGCAGTTGAAAATTTTTACCGATAAGTATATGATGTATGTGTCAAACGCGGTAGCAGATAGTTTAGCTGTTTATGGAATTGGAAAGTATAAAGCTGAACGCGGAAAAGTTATGGAGTATGTTATTTATTCTTCGGCTTCCGGAGGTAAACGCGATACTTTTGAATTAAAAATTGATACAACTGCAAAGGGCTATAAGCAGGTAATTGATAGAATTACCGTGAGTGGAAAAGTTTATAAGCTAACAGAAGAGTATGAAAAGATTGGCAGACCAGGTAACAGTGTATTGGATGGCGCATGGAAGCAAATCAAAAATATTTATATCCGCAAAAAAGGAGATTCCTCCGTCAATAACAACCCCATAGAATTTAAAGTTTATCAAAACGGTTATTTCATTTGGGCTATAACCGCCAAGGATCCTGCACAAAATAATTATTCTGTCTTCGGATACGGAACTTTTACCATGCAGGGAAACAATAAATCTATCGAAACAGTAAGAAATTCCAGTTTTATCAGAGGATTGGTGGGAAGAACTTATGAAATTGACCTGGAATTTCCTAATACTGATTCCTATAAACAAACAATTACGTTCGCAAATGGTGACAGATCAATTGAGATATATCAAAAGTTGAAATAAATACAGGTACTAAATTGTCTGATGTAAAAATAGCCCTGAACTAATTAAGTGAGTGACACAGCGAAAGCCTCAAAGTGTTGCCGCAGCTAAGTACATAAAACAAAAAGCATCGTCTTATTGTTACGATGCTTTTTTTATAGTGGCTCTTTGAAAATTAGTCTGCTTTTGTGAACGAGCCAAATGTTATTTGCGCATCTATTTTATTTCTTATCCGAAGTTTTTTAATAGTTAACACAGCAAATGATTTCAATAGTTCTTCTTTATGCAATCTAAGTGTTTTCAATACCAAAGAAATTCTCTCTTCAATGGCAACACCTGAAGTCTTAATAATAATGCACCATTATGTGGGGATTTTTTATAAATGATTTCATCTCCAAAATCTTTGTCTTCAGTTTATAATAAAAGCATGTTTTGCAACAGCAAGTTCGATTATTTTAGTATCATCAATTCCCGGGAGATTTTGTGCAACAAAACAAACATCATAGCTTTCCGTTTGTAAGGCTGCTGAAATTCTTCCATCAACACTTTCATCAATAACAATCAGAGGGAAATTCATTTCACTTCAATAAGCGTTTCATTTCTTACAGAGGCGGCACCATAAGATATAGATGCAAGAATCGCCTCTTTTGATATTGATGGGTAAGCAATAAGTAAATCATCAACGGTTTCTCCTGCACCAATTTTTTCCAGTATCAGGTCAACACCAATTCTTGTTCCTTTAATCACGGGTTTGCCGCCAAGTACGCTACAAATCGAATTATTATTTAAAGTTCCAAAATTATTTTACAATGTAATAGCATTATCAATGTTTGTAATGTTCAATAAAGAACTGAATGTAAAAGTGAGTGACACAACGAAAGCTTCATAGTACCACCTCAGCTAAGTACATAAAAAAAACATCGCTACGTTGTAACGATGCTTTTTTTATTCTTCACTTTTTAAATTATTGTGTTGCTTTCAGTGTAGCTGCAGCCTTCATCTTTTTCATTGGACCACTACTGTAATTCAATCCCATATTGTACAACATAAACGCCCACTTATCTGCCTGCTCCTGTATAATTTTTGAAGTGGGTTTCCCCGCACCATGACCTGCTTTTGTTTCAATACCAATGAGCACAGGATTATCGCAACTTTGTGCAGCCTGCAATGTTGCCGCAAACTTAAACGAATGTGCAGGCACCACACGATCATCATGATCGGCAGTGGTAACCATCGTTGCAGGATAACAAGTGCCTTTCTTTATTGCATGTACCGGAGAATATTTGTAGAGATATTCAAACATTTCTTTGCTGTCATCTGCAGTGCCATAATCATAAGCCCATCCTGCACCTGCAGTGAATTTGTGGTAACGCAACATATCCATTACACCCACCGCAGGAAAACAAACACGATACAAATCAGGACGCTGCGTCATGCATGCACCCACCAGCAAACCACCATTGCTTCCACCGGAAATAGCGAGATGATCTTTTGATGTATATTTTTCTTTTATGAGATATTCTGCCGCAGCAATAAAATCATCAAACACATTTTGCTTTTTCATTTTGATACCGGCATTGTGCCATTCATCTCCGTACTCGCCACCGCCACGTAAATTGGGCACAGCGTAGATGCCGCCATTTTCCAGAAAAACAAGATTGCTCACGCTGAAAGCGGGAGTAAGGCTCACACTGAATCCGCCATAACCATACAGCATCAAAGGATTGTTGCCATTTTGCTGCATTCCTTTTTTGTAGGTAATGATCATCGGAATTTTAGTGCCGTCTTTCGAATTATAAAATACCTGCCTGCTTTCATAATCTTCAGGTTTATATTTTATCGCAGGTTTTTTATAAACAGAAGAAATACCATTATTAATATCATATTTAAAAATAGCTGGAGGATACACATAAGAAGTAAAACTGAAATAGGTTTCTTTCTCTTCACGCTTTCCGCTGAAACCACCGGCACTGCCCAATCCCGGTAATTGTATCTCTTTTTCTTTTTTGCCTGTGAGATCATATTGAATCACCTGCGATACCGCATCCTTAATGTATTGTGCAAACAATTTTCTTCCACAGGTTGAAACAGCTAAAGGAAATTTTGTTTCAGGTATCAGGTCTTTCCAATGCCCGGGTGTTGGTGTTGCTCCATCAGTAACAACAAGTTTGCGATTCGGTGCATGCATATTGGTGATAATGTACAGCTTTCCATTTTCTGCATACACAACATCCTGCTCGGTTTCAAAACCTGTAACGATGGGAACAATAGGTGCATCAGCTTTTGTGAGATCCTGTATGTACAACTCATTGCCGTAAGTTGCATTGGCTGCAGATATTACAAGATAATTCTGATCTTCGGTTACAGAAGCACCAATATAACGGCGTGGTGTGGCTTCGCCGCCAAAAATTAATTTGTCTTCACTTTGCGGTGTACTAAGCTTGTGATAATATAATTTATGGATTTGTGTTTTGCCACTAAGCTGGCTGCCCTCTTTTGGTTTATCATAACTGCTGTAATAAAATCCTTCATTATGCCGCCATGAAATGCCGCTGAATTTTACATCGCGCAATGTATCATCCAATGGTTGTTTTGTTACTGCATTCATAATTATAACTTTTCTCCAATCCGAACCACCTTCTGAAATTTGATATGCACAAAGAGACCCATCCTTTGTAAAGTCAAGCCCGGCAAGTGATGTAGTGCCATCAGGTGAAAATTGATTTGGATCTAAAAATACTTGGGACTGCTGCTCGCCTTTTTGCCGGTACAATACAGATTGATTTTGCAAGCCATCATTTTTATAGAAATAAGTGTATTCACCTTCTTTAAAAGGCGCAGAATATTTTTCATAGTTCCATAATTCGGTGAGGCGATCTTTGATAGCAGCGCGGTAAGGAATTTGTGCGAGGTATGCATTCGTTACTTCATTTTCGCGCTGCACCCAATCTTTGGTGTCGGCTGCTGTATCATTTTCAAGCCAGCGGTATGGGTCAGAAACTTTTGTTCCAAAAAAATCATCTGTTTGGTCTACTATTTTTGTCTCGGGATATTTGCCTGTAAATGCCGCAGGCGTTTGTGCATATACTGTTATACTCATGATAGTAGTTAAACTCAATAATAAATATTTCATAGTGCAATCATTGAATTAAATGAAAGTTGCAAGATAAGAGTATTTTGATTTTTTTGTACTTAGCTGTATTACTACTATTAAGCTTTGCTTGTGTCACCCACTTGTACATTCTGATCTTATTCGACAAGTTCGAAAGTTTGAGAGTTTGATTATTCTAAACGAAAAACTAAAACCTGTGAGGTTTTTGAAACCTCACAGGTTTAATTACAAGTTCGAAAGTTTGATTGTTTGAAAGTTCGATTATGCATGTCAAGACTGTGCAAAAACTTTATGGGTTAAAAAATACCGATTTTTTTCGCCAAATCCTCTTCTATAAAATCATTTAAAGCCTTTTTATAGAGTTTATTTTTTATGCTCTTAATTGCATGGCGAAATTTTGTCTGACATATAAAGCTTTTATTAAACCGGTTTTCAGCATATAATAGGCAGGCTTCCATTTTTTGAGCCTGTTTATCAATTCTGTTGCACCAAGTATGAATATAGCTCTTCATAAATTATACATAGTGAAGATTACTGCCATTTTAGTAATTGCATTTCGTTTCTTGTTTAAAAGTATATTGTAACCTATGCCAACTTTGGTCTAAGAATATCAACATATAAAATTAAGATGCTAACTAAAGACGGATGAGCAGGTTTTGTATGCAAGGGTCTTAGACGGGGATAAACGTAAAGCTTAAGATGGCAACACTTAAATCCTTGGCCTCAATCTTAACCCAGCATAACGAGTTTAATTCACAATTAGTAAGATTTTTAAATTAAAGCCGGTTTTGAGGGTGTATCATTTAAATTTACCAAACACATGGGATTTTTAAGAAACTATTTCAAATGAAGGACTCTTTGCCACAAGCTTCTGTTGAACCATTGCTGAGCTACTTTGATCGGCTTATTCCTTTAAATAAAGAGGAAAAAGAATTAGTTACCGCAAAATTCCATCCACGTCTTTACCGGAAGCGACAGTATGTGTTACAAGAGGGAGATGTGTGTACTCATTTTTATTTCGTTGTTCGTGGTTGTTTGCGCATGTATAAAATAGATGATAAGGGAAGTACTCATATCCTTCAGTTTGCCGCTGAAAATTATTGGATTAATGATCTCGGTAGTTTTCACGGAGTAAAACCATCTGCACTGAATATTGATGCACTCGAAGATACCGTTGTCTTGCAAATCAACCGTGACGATATCATCTTACTCTATACCGAGGCGCCAAAGTTTGACCGCATTTTCCGGGTGCTTTCAGAAAATAGTTTTGTACGCTTGCAAGAACGATTACTGCAAAATATCAGTTCTACTGCCGGAGAACGTTATCAATCATTTCTTGAAGTTTATCCGCACTTAATAAACCGTCTTTCACAAGTACAAATTGCTGCTTTCTTAGGCATCACTCCTGAGTTTTTGAGCCGTTTACGTAACAAGCGAAGCAAGGCATCAAAGCCTTCAAAATCTTAAACTACATCAATACTATTTCTTGACCCAGTTCATTGGATAACTGTTCCTTGTCATCGGACATTTGTATTCACAAATCAATAATTACAATTAAAAAGAAATAGACTATGTCACAAAAAAAATCAAACAAATCGAAAGTAGCTATTATCGGGCTTGGCAATATTGGTAGTGCAGTAGCCACCAATCTTACAAAAAGTAATCGTCCCGTTATTATTGCAGACAGAAAGATTGAAAAAGCAAATGAGCTTGCTCAAAAGTTAGGAAGCCTGGCGCAACCAACGGAAATTCCGGCGGCAATAAAAGAGGCCGATATAATTGTATTTGCCATTTGGTTCAATGCGATTAAAGAATCGCTGAACAAATATTCCTCAGAACTACAGGGGAAAATCATTGTTGATCCTTCTAATCCCATTGCGCCGGATGATAAAGGCGGGTTCAAAAAAATAATTGGTGAAAAGGAATCCGCAGGACAAATACTTTCGGCACGTCTTCCAAAGGATGCAAAGCTTGCCAAAGCATTAGGAACGTTAAGTGTTGCTTCACTTGACAGTGCTGCTTTTCAAAAGCCTGAACATGCCGTTCTATTCTATGCCACAGATGATGCCAGTGTCAATGGAGAAATTGAAGAATTAATCAGAGACAATGGTTTTGAGCCTGTGCGTGTTGGTGGTATTGATCAATCCATTCGTCTTGAAGTATTTGGTGACTTGCATGAATTTGGAGCAGTGGGCAAGACTGTCACTCTCTCTGAAGCGAAAGAAAAATTACAACCAACAGCATTGATATAAACTTAACTCATTATGACAACAGGAAACAATAAACAAGTAATGAACCGTTTTGTGGAATTCATTAATACAGCAAGCGAAAAACTTGCCGAGGAACTTATCAGTTCAAAAGCTATATTCTATGTTCCGGGAAGTCCTGAACCCATGCGTGGTCCGGCTGGCTATCTTGCCATTATTCGAATTATGCGAGGCGGCTTCCCTGACATTCAATGGACCCTTGAGGAAATGGTAGCTGAAGGTGATAAAGTGGCTGCACGTTTTACCATGCGAGGCACACATAGAGGCACTTTCTTTGGTGTTCCTGCAACGGGAAAACCAATTGAGGTAAAGGCAATGAATTTCTACCGCTTTGCTGAGGGACAGATCATAGAAGAATACGGCATGCCGGATATGCTTGAATTGCTGCAGCAAATAGATGCAGTGCCGGCAGCCTAAAGAGAATCTATTCTAATCTTTTTGACGAAACTGGGTTGTCGCTGTCTAATAGAAGAATTCATTTAAGCAGCTACTGTCGAACTGCCCATGCAAGACCGTCAGGTACGCCGCCAACATCAAGGTGGCTGGTAATTTCTAAAGTCTTGAGATCTATAACAGCCACATAATTATCAGCCGAACAGGCAACAAACGCACGTGAACCATCGGGGTCCATAAGAATTCCTGCTGCGCCATGACCAATTTTCAGTCGTTTTATTTCCCTCTGCGATTTGGCATCATAAATGGTCAACTCACCAGATTGAAGACTCGAAATGAATACCAGCTTACCATCCGGCGTAAACTTCAGCCGGTTAGCGCCTGTAACCTTTGCATCAATTTTCGTTGCCAGTTTTTTTGCTGTGACATCAATGATGGAAATTGTTCCATCCTCGCTTGATGCGGTCCACAACTCACTGCCATCGGGCGACACATCAAATCCCTCTGAACCCCTTGCAGTCGGAACAACAGTTTGAATCCAATCTTCGTGCGGCTTAGCATTAGGAGGCGCCATTTTTCCAGGCTGGATCAGCGTATCAACAAGAATGCTGACAGTTCCGGAAGAAACGTTTGTCGTGTAAATCTTTTTGCCGTCGGTAGTAACGTAGATCATGTGTGTTCTGTCTTGCCCGGTTCCCATGCTCCAGTCAAGTTTTCCTGTGGCGGGATCATAGCGACCGATTGCCTTAGAACCTTCAGCAGTAAACCATGCCTTTCCATTCACAAACGTTAGACCATGCGGACCAAAGAGCGGTCTTGTATCAACGTTGGTTAAAGGTTTCTGCGCAACAAGATCAATCACGTTCAGTTCATGTAAGCTGCCGCCACCATAAATGGTAACGTATGCAGTCTTTCCATCGGTTGAGGCGATCACTTCGTGCGGGTCCTCACCAACGGGAATGCGGGCGATAACATTTAATGTAACAGGATCCACAATTGCCAGTGTATGGTTGGCTTTTGAAAGTGCAAGCAATGAGCCCTTGGATGCCGATTGGGCATTACATTCTGTTGCTGAATAAATGAATATCACCAGGAAAACATTTACTGCAACCAGCCGGAACATTTGGCATTTTAAATTTTTCATAGCCTGAATATTTTATTGTAATAATACGCCTTCTTGTTTACAATTTCTGTTTGAGACGCAAACCTATTTCATAGAAAAGGAAAAGCTTTTTAAATGAGGTGAACAAGAGAAAATTTGCTACGAACACAAAAATTTGCAAACAAATAAGCTGAGCAAATTAAGCAGCTTATTTAGTACAGTGAGAAATTATAAAAAGAAAAATGCTCTTTAAAGAAGGGCCTTCGCAAAATTAGAACAAAGCGTACAAGTGGGTGATACAACCAAAGCCAAATAGCATTACAAAAGCTCGCGCAAATAAATATTCTTCTCCATTCAAGACTTGAGTAAACTATTTGAAAATCGTAATGATTACTTTGAATTTCGTTATATGAATTTTAGCCGATGAAATTCCTTTGCAGCTTGAAATAATAAGCATTCAAGCTGATGAAAAAAAATTACAAAAAAGCATTACCGTTTTTTGCGCTTTTAAATCTTGCTCATTTCTCTTTTTCACAAAAGACCGATAGTACAAAAAGTATCAGTCATTTTTCCGGTACTGTGAGCATTACTAATAACGGGATTTCATTGATCCCCACTTTTTCTTTGGGTAAACCTGCAACGATTGTTAACCTGTCAATGGGTAAAGGCAAACTTAGTTTTGAACCGGAATTGCGATTTGCATTGGAAGGAAAACCCTGGAGTTTTCTTTTTTGGTGGAGATATAAATTAGTAACAACCGACAAATGGAAAATCAATATCGGCGCACATCCTGCGCTTAATTTCAGAACCATTATTGATTCATCAGGGGGAGTTAAAAAAGATGTTATAGTCTCCAGGCGCTATTTAGCCGGTGAGTTATCACCTAATTACCTTCTGTCAAAGAATGTAAGCGTAGGCATGTACTACCTGTATTCACTGGGCATTGATAAAGACGCAACAAGGAATACGCACTTTCTCACGCTCAATGCCAATGTTTCAAATATTAGACTTTCGAAACAGTTTTTCATTCGCGTTACTCCTCAGTTATATTATTTAAAACAGGATGCACGGGACGGGTTTTATGTTACCTCTGCATTTACTCTGTCTAAAAGAAACTTTCCGCTTTCCATGTCGACAATCGTCAATAAAACTATCCAGTCTGATATTTTGGGAAGTAAAAACTTTGTTTGGAATGCAACTTTAACTTACTCGTTCAATAAAAAATATGTCGAACTATAACAACCGTTTGAAATTAGTAAGTTTGTGGAGCATGCGTAAAGTAGAAACCATAGAAGAATTTTATCAAAGAAAATTCGAGGGAGTGCCTGGTAATATCCGTAACGAGATCGGGCATTTCAATGTGTTTAAGTTAGATCCTTTTGTCGGGAATAATGCTACGCCGGTCCCTTACAGCAGGAGAGATTATTTTAAGATCATGCTGGTAATAGGTAAATACAGGATGCACTATGCGGACGGAGCCGTCGAAATACAAAAGCAGGCATTGGTGTTCTCCAATCCACAGATACCTTATAGCTGTGAATTTACCGATAGAATCAACAGTGGTTTTTTTTGCGTGTTTACTACGGCTTTTTTTCACCAATACGGAAACTTAGATCAATATACCGTTTTTCAACCCGGCGGAACGCACGTATTTGAATTGATGGATGAACAGGTGAACAAGGTAACCGGTATATATAAAAGCATGTTTGAAGAAATTGATTCTGATTACATACACAAATACGATGTGTTGCGCAATCTTGTTTTTGAATTGTTGCATTTCGCAATGAAATTGCCCTCTGCAAAATTTGATAAGCAACCTATAAATGCATCCCAAAGAATTTCCACATTGTTTTTAGAGCTCATGGAACGCCAGTTCCCGATTGATGAGAACCACAAGGAATTGAACCTTCGTTCCGCATCCGATTTCGCACAACAGTTGAATGTTCATGTAAACCATTTGAACAGGGCAGTAAAAGAAACCACGGAGAAAACCACATCACAAATTATAGCAGAGCGCATTTTGCGGGAATCAAAGATTCTGTTGAAGCACAGTGCATGGTCTGTTTCTGAAATTGCTTATGCATTGGGTTTTACGGAAGTAACGCATTTCAATAACTTCTTTAAAAAGCATGTCCAATTAAGTCCGCTGAAATTTCGGAATGTTTGATAACGCAGTTATTGAAATTCTATTTCAGTTCAGCATCCTATATTCATTAGGTGATTGCCCAACCCGTTGTTTAAACAAGCGGGCAAAGTGTTGTGGGTACTTAAATCCTAATTCAAAGGCTATTTGGCTGACTGATTTGCTTTGGTCAAATATTCTTTCTTTCGCAACATCAATCACCTTTGATTGTATATATTCCTGTGCTGTTTTGCCCGTTTCTTTTTTTATCAGGTCACCAAAATAGCCTGCTGATAAATTCAATTCACTTGCACACCAGGCTACAGAAGGCAAACCAATTGTTTGCGGTTTGTCTGTTTGAAAATACTCGTTCAATAAATTCTCAAACCGTTCTAAAATCCCTTTGTGTGCATTTTCACGGGTAATAAATTGGCGCTCATAAAAACGGGTGCAATAGTTCAGGAAAAGTTCAATATTAGATACAATCAATCTTTTACTGTGGTTGTCAATGGCGTGTTCTAATTCGTATTCAATTTTTGAAAAACAATCCAGAACAATTTTTCTTTCACGTTCTGATAAATGAAGTGCTTCATTGGATTGATAACCGAAGAAAGTATAATCCTGAATATGCTTACCAAGTGAAGTGCCATGTATTAAATCGGGATGAAATACCAGCGCATAACCTTTAGGCTGATAGGTTTCCCCATTGCTATTTATGCCTGCCACCTGACCCGGTGCAAGAAAAACCAATGTGCCTTCCTGGTAGTCATACGTATGCCGACCATACATTAAATCACCGCATTTCACATCTTTTAAAAATATGGTGTAAAAACCAAAATACATCCGTGAGCCCTGTCGTGGATTGGCCTTCGACAAGTTAACTACACTCACCAGCGGATGAAGTGTTTCATTATTATTGAATGCGTTGTAATCATTGATTGTTTCAAATCTTCGCATGTTATCCATAACACTATAGTTTTATCAGTTTCAAAATTACTGCTTTATTCAACCCTTCATTAATGAGCAATCATTAATCAGCAATATTGGTAGATAAAACCGTAATCTGTATACCATGCAGGCGAAAAAATGCGAAGACCTTTACAGCGCAGGCAAATAAGGATTGCACTTCAAAAAAATATAAATAGATTAAAAAGCTTCCACGATGAAAAAATTAGTATTAGGAATTTCATTGCTTATTGCATGCTCCTTGCATGCTCAACAAACAGCAGATCAGGCGCCGATGGTTAATACCGCTTCCGGAATTTTGCGCGGCGTAACTGAAGGGGATGTTTCCAGCTTCAAGGGGATTCCCTATGCTGCTGCGCCGGTCGGCGAATATCGCTGGCGCCCGCCCCAACCTTTTCCCGCGTGGAAGGGAGTGCGTGATGCAACTAAGTTTGGCGCAGATTGTGCGCAGGTAGGTTTTCCACGTGGCGCTGACTCAATTTCTAAAACTTCTTCAGAAGATTGCCTGTTTCTAAATGTGTGGACACCAGCCAGCGCTAAAAAGGGTGCGAAACTACCGGTAATGGTATGGATTCATGGCGGCGCATTCGTATTTGGAAGCGGCATATTTCCCAATTTTTCAGGAGCATCATTTACAGAGAAAGGGGTGATTCTTGTCTCCATTAATTATCGTTTAGGACGACTTGGTTTCTTCGCATTCCCTGCCTTGAGCAAAGAGCATCCTGAAGAACCTAAAGGCAATTACGCCTACATGGACCAGATTGCAGCCCTTAAATGGGTAAAGGAAAACATCGCGGCCTTTGGAGGCAACCCGGATAACGTTACGATTTTTGGCGAGTCTGCCGGCGGCGTTTCGGTGCATTCGCTTCTTACTATTCCGCAGGCAGAAGGTTTATTTCAGAAAGCCATTAGTGAGTCTGGGGGAGGACGGGATGGTGTGCTAACCGGGCGGCCAATCAACAAGGATGGAATTGATGCATATTACCCTGTATCTGCAGAAACTATTGGGATAAATTTTGCCAAAAGATATGGAATTGAAGGTACTGACGCAGCCGCATTGGCGAAACTGCGTGCGCTTACTGTTGCACAGATAGTTGATGGAGGACAGGAGAGTGCCGGTCAGGGTGGTCCGCCTACATATTCAGGTCCTATCCTAGACGGCAAACTCGTTGTGGAAACCGCCCAGAGCGCATATGAAGCCGGAAGACAGGCAAAGGTTCCGCTTATTATTGGTTCGAATAGTGCAGAAGTGCCGGCGGGTTTCGTCAATGCCAGGTCGAAAGAGGAATTGCTGAATCTGTTTGGAAGCGTGAAAGACGATGCGAAACGTGTTTACGATGTTGGCGATACAACTGATTTTGCCAAAATGCTCACGATGGTTAACACTGATAAAGTATGGGCAGAGCCAGCCAGGTTTACTGCCAGAGCATTTGCCTCAAAAGGCACACCTGCTTATGTTTATCTTTTCTCTTACGTATCACCTTCAATGCAACAGATGATGCGGTTTGGTGCAGGGCATGCCTCTGAAATCGCTTATGTGTTCGACAACCTTACGAGCAGAAATGGAGCAGCCATAGCACCAAAGGATGAGGAAGTTGCAAAGATGATGAACGCTTACTGGACAAATTTTGCCAAAACCGGTAATCCCAATGGAGAAGGACTACCGAAATGGCCGGTTTATAGTTCAAAAGATAACGAGCTCCTTGAGTTTCGTTCAGATGGTTCGGCAGTCGGTGAACCAGACCCCAAGAAAGCGAGACTGGACGTGATCGAAAATGCCGTCACGTCGGGGAACCTACACTAACTCGGACCAGACAATTTGAGGAGTGATTGAAAATGCAGGATTTGCAAAGTGAGACTTGTTGAATGTATTGCAGCAATATTGGTAGATAAATCCGTAACCTGTATACCATGTAAGCGAAAAAATGCCAAGACCTTTGCACTATAAAAGAAGATAATTATGAAAAATGTAAAATTGAATAACGGTGTTGAAATGCCCATTTTAGGATTTGGTGTTTTCCAGGTAAAGGATTTAGAAGAATGTGAAAGAAGTGTTGTTGATGCGATTCAAACGGGGTATCGCCTTATTGATACAGCTCAATCTTATGAAAACAAAGAAGCGGTTGGCAAGGCTATAAAAAGAAGTGGCGTAGCGAGAGAAGAATTATTTATCACAACAAAACTTTGGATACAGTCAAACGGTTATGAAGGAACAAAGAAGGCTTTTGAAACTTCACTTAAAAAATTGCAATTGGATTATCTGGATTTGTATCTTATCCATCAACCGTTTGGTGATGTGTATGGTGAATGGAGAGCGATGCAGAACTTATACAAAGAAGGAAAAGTTAGAGCCATAGGCGTAAGCAACTTTCATCCAGACAGGCTTATTGACTTAATTGTTCATAACGAAATTGTTCCAGCAGTTAACCAAGTTGAAACGCATCCATTCCATCAACAAATTGACACACAAAAATTCTTACAGGAAAATAAAGTTCAGATAGAATCATAGAGTCCATTTGCCGAAGGCAAAAACAACCTCTTTCACAATGAACTGCTTGCCTCAATAGGAAAGAATTATGACAAAACCATTGCACAGGTTGTCATTCGCTGGCTTACGCAAAGAAGTATTGTTGCTATTCCAAAATCGGTTCGTAAAGAAAGAATGAAAGAAAACTTCAACATCTTCGATTTTGAGCTGAGTGCTGAAGATATGGAAGCTATCAAGACGTTAGATACAAAGGCAAGCCTCTTCTTCGACCATCGTGACCCTGCAATGGTAAAATGGCTGGGAGAAAGAAAGCTTAATATCTGATTTATCGCAAAGCGCAAACAGCTCTCAATTATTATTTCACTTTTTAATAAAGTTATTTATGCGAGCAAAAAACACTCTCTTCTTATCAGTTGTCCTGATGCTTATTTATTCTGCAAGCTGTGCCAATAACGAAACAACTTCTTCCGATAACAATAACACAGATACTAACGGTTTACCAAAGGTTGAAACCAAAACGCCAAACAGTAATTACAAGCCCGCATTCAGCGGGCAAACAAGAATTGCCGGCGTAAAAACAACAACATCATACAAGGTTGAAAAAATAGCAGAGAAGCTTGGTCCTCCCTTTGCCATTGTAACCATGCCCGACGGACGGTTAATGGTAACCATAAAATCAGGCTACATGGAAATTCATGACGCCAACGGGAAACTGGTCAAAAAAATTACAGGTTTACCGGATGTGGTTTTTGCCGGGCAGGGTGGTTTGCTTGATGTGGCGTTTGACCCAAATTTTTCCAGCAACAAAATAATGTACTGGAGCTATTCGGAAAAATACCAACAGGGTAATTTAACAGCCGTTGCGAAAGGAAGATTAAACGAACCTGCCGGTAGAGTTGAAAATATATCAGTAATATTTCGTGCCACACCTGCTACAAACAGCAACATACAATTTGGTTCACGGCTGGTGTTTGATAAAAATGGAAATCTCTTCGTGAGTGTTGGTGAAAAATTTATTCCTGAAGCAAGAGTACAGGCTCAACAACTAAATTCATATCTCGGAAAAATAGTAAGAATAACAACCGATGGCAAACCGGCGCAGGGAAACCCATTCCTCAACAAAGCTGATGATAAGCCTGAAATATTTTCTTACGGACATCGCAATCCTGACGGACTCGATATAAGTCCTGCAACAGGTGAATTATGGGAATCAGAATTTGGTCCTCGTGGTGGTGATGAAATAAATATTATACGTCCAGGCAAAAATTATGGATGGCCCGTTATTACTTATGGCATTGATTATAGCGGTGAAAAAATGGGTGAAGGCATTCAGCAGAAAGCAGGAATGGAGCAACCCGTTTATTATTGGGACCCTGTAATATCACCATGCGGCATTTGTTTTTATAAGGGTAACGCTATACCGGAATGGAAGAATAATTTGTTCATTGCTGCATTGAGCGGACAGCATCTTGACAGGCTAGTAATTAAAAATAATAAAGTTATTGGTGAAGAAAGATTACTTGTTGATATAAATAATCGCTTTCGCGATGTAACATATTTGAACAATATGTTGTACGCTATAACTGATGATGGGGACATATATCGCATCAGTAAGAAGTAAAATTTAAAAGTAAATCATTTAAGAATAAAGATTATGCAAAAACGAATATTAGGTAAAAGCGGGCTCGAAGTATCTGCACTTGGTCTCGGTTGTATGGGATTAAGTTTTGGTTATGGTCCTGCAACAGACAAACAAGATGCAATCAATTTAATCAGGAAAGCTTTTCAACTCGGCGTTACATTTTTTGATACTGCTGAAGCTTACGGACCATTCACCAACGAAGAACTGCTTGGCGAAGCGGTTGAGCCGTTCCGTAACCAGGTCATCCTCGCAACCAAGTTTGGTTTTAAACTCGAAAACGGGAGAATAACAGGCACCCACAGTCGTCCGGAAAATATAAGAGCCGTTGCAGAAGCAGCGCTTAAGCGTTTGAGAACAGATGCTATTGACCTGTTTTATCAACACCGTGTTGACCCGAACGTGCCGATTGAAGATGTTGCAGGAGCAGTGAAAGATTTAATTCAGGAAGGGAAGGTGAAACACTTTGGTTTATCAGAAGCCGGTGTTCGAACCATTCGCAGAGCACATGCTGTTCAACCAGTAACTGCCTTGCAAAGTGAATACTCACTCTGGTGGCGGGAGCCAGAAGAAGAAATAATTCCGGCACTGGGAGAACTGGGTATAGGCTTTGTGCCCTTCAGTCCTTTAGGGAAAGGTTTTCTTACAGGAAAAATTGATGAGAATACAACATTCGATAAGACCGACTTCCGCAACACCGTTCCCCGTTTCTCTGAAGAGAACCGGAAGGCGAACCAGGCATTGGTTGATTTGCTTGGTAAGATTGCAAAAGAAAAGAATGCAACTTCTGCACAGATAGCATTAGCATGGTTGCTTGCGCAAAAGCCCTGGATTGTTCCGATTCCTGGTACTACAAAATTGCACCGGTTGGAAGAAAATGTTGGCGCTGCGGGCATTGAGCTTAGTGCTGATGACCTTAAAGAAATTAATCAGGCAGTGTCAAATATTGACGTGCAAGGTGCCCGGTATACGGAACAGTCGCAAAAAATGATTGACCGTTAAATAGCCATTAACTATGATCAATACGATTCCCATGAAGTCAATAAAAGTTCTCCTGTTGCAGGCACTTTTTGTATCCTGTTTAATCAATGACTTAAATGCACAACAACCGATGAGTACAAATCAGTCTTTAGATATTAAGCAACAAAGTATCGTTACTATTTCAGCTTTTACAGCTAAAGGAGATTTATTACAGTTACAACAAGCATTAAACAATGGTTTGGATGCGGGATTAACAGTGAATGAAATTAAAGAAGTGTTGGTACAGTTATATGCTTATACTGGATTTCCACGAAGCCTTAATGCCCTTCAAAGCTTTATGAATGTTCTAAAGGAGAGGAAGCAAAAAGGAATAGAAGATGAATTGGGCAAAGCACCTAATCCATTACCCACGAATAATACAAAGTTGCAATTGGGTACGGAGATACAAACAAAACTTGTAGGACAGCCTGTTAAAGGTGAAGTGTTTGAGTTTGCTCCCGCTATTGACCAATTCCTGAAAGAGCAGCTGTTTGGAGATATTTTCGGACGTGATAACCTCGACTGGAAAACCCGGGAAATCGCTACCATTTCTGCACTTGCCGTTCTTGGCAATGTTGAGAACCAACTGCGTTCACATTTTAGTGTTGGCATGTACAATGGACTTACAGAAGGGCAACTTAATCACCTCGTATCCATCATTCAATCCAAAGTAGGCTCAAAAGAAGGTAATGCTGCACGCCAGGTATTGCAAACGGTTCTAAAGGGAAGACAAGATAATAAGGCAATTCAAAAAGCAGCAGTAGATAACACCGTTTCAACAACAGAAAACAATAGCGCCATATTTCCAAGAGGCGAGAAGATCACGAACAACAATTTTATTGGCAATGCGTGGCTTGAGCAAATGATAATACCAGATAGCTTAAATCCTACGCAGATTGGAAGTGTAACCTTTGAGCCAGGAGCAAGAACGAATTGGCATTTACATCCTGCCGGACAGATTTTACTTATTACTGACGGAACAGGTTACTATCAGGAAAAAGGCGGTCAAAAAAGAATAATAAAAAAGGGAGATGTAATTAACTGCCCTCCTAATATCCCACACTGGCATGGTGCAAGTAAAGACGACGAATTAATTCAGATTGCGATTACAAACACACAAAAAGGTGCAACAGTTTGGTCGGAAACAGTAACGGACGAAGAGTACAATAAATAAGTCAACCGTAATCTCAAATCTTAAAATGAACAGTAAAAAATAATATTGAAGGAAAAGTAATTGTGATAACAAAATAACTACTAAAGAAAATTATGAAAAAAGTACTGTATTTAATGATTTTATTATCTGCCGCCCTGTCTACCCGGGCGGTGGCGCAAGATTCTTCTATTTTTCCAAAAGGTGAAATATCTACCACTGATAATCACACAGGAATTATTTGGCTTAAAGAATTGAATGAGCCTGACAGCAACATCAATTACAGCATCGCTGTTGCCACCTATGCACCGGGTGCAAAACTGGATTGGCATATTCATCCCGCCGGACAAGTTTTGCTTATTACGGAAGGCACCGGTTATTACCAGGAAAAAGGTAAGCCAATACAAATTGTTCATAAAGGAGATGTGATCAAATGTCTTCCGGGCGTGGCGCATTGGCATGGTGCATCGCCGGATAGCAGCTTTGCCTACATTGCTGTAACACCAACTACAAAAGGAAAAACAATATGGTTAAAGAGAGTAACAGATGAGGAATATAAGAGCGTAAAATAAAACTTAACGATGTATTGTTACAGACCTTGTTCAATTATTCAAGAATGAAAGTACGATTACAACTTTTTTATGTCGCAGAAATATTGGGATTTGTCTCATTCACAGCTTTTTCCCCTGTTTTGAAAATAGCTTCGAAATGAAATACAAATATTTACCTGATAACAGGTTTATCCCGGCTTCATGTGTAATCTCTTAATTGTAAAACTTCTAAAAAAAATTATGAAAAAATCAATTTTTGGACTGTGTTTGTTACTATTGAGCGTGCAATGGTCCTATGCACAGCAAACAAAAGAAAATCCTTCTGCTGCAGAGCAGGAAATCATTAACCTGTCTAAACAGAAATGGGATTGGATGGCAGAAAAAAATGTAGATTCTTTAAATGTGCTGTTTGATGACAAATCCATGTTTATTCACATGGGAGGAAGCTGGGGAAAAACCCAGGAACTTAGTACTGTTAAAAGCGGAGGTATCTGGTATAAGAAAGCCGAGGTCTACTCAGTTTTAGTGAACATTATTGGTAACACGGCAATCCTGTTAAATGACATCGACTTGCTGGCAGTAGTTGGCGGAAACGAAGTCACCAATCCTTTTATGGTGACCGAGGTATATATCAAAGAAAACGGCAAGTGGAAGATGGGCTCACTTACTTTCTCACATTTGCTTAGGCCAGTCAAAATGAATAACAATAAATAATAACCAACAGCAGCATTAACGCCAATATGTAAAGCTCTGAATCGACGCAATCTTTTTAACTCTGG
>WNGA01004882.1_pt1 | contig 22894 bp, 23 predicted proteins | sample 5400061 | NCBI WGS metagenome assembly WNGA01 (sample SAMN13153366, study PRJNA577476) | soil metagenome | isolation source: 100 cm soil or saprolite under grassland replicate 2 | place: USA:California | collected 2016-06-15
GCGGCACGTAGGTCGGCAGCGGCCGCGGCACCGCCGCCACCGGGTCGTCGAAGTGGACCTCGATGGCGCGTGGCTTGGTGGGGTCGCGGCGGATGAACCCCTTGCGCTGGAGCGCCTCGAGCTGTGAGTGGACGCTGGAGGTCGAGGTGAGACCGACCGCCTCGCCGATCTCCTTGATCGACGGTGGGTAGCCGCGATCGGCGACCGCGTCGCGGATCACGTCGACGATTTCGCACTGCCGAGTTGTCAGGCCATGGCGGTGAGGCCGGCTGTTCGCTGACTCGCCGGGTGGGTTGCCGTTGAGCGGTGCGTCGCTCGGCTTCGCCCACGCGCCTGTGAGGTTGACCTCGATGATGGCCGGCTTCTCGGAGAGCCGACGGAGGTAGCCTCGCCGTTCCAGCGCCTTGAGATGCCTATGAACGCCACTGGGTGAACGAAGTTCGAGCAGCCTGGCGATCCTGCGGACCGACGGCGAGTGACCTCTTGCCGCCGTGTCGTCCCTGATGACCTGCAGAATGCGCGCTTCCTGAGGCGAGAGCACAGCCGACCCAATTCCGTACATCGAAAGTATGTTCGTTCATCGTGAACGAACATACTTTCGATGTAAAGAGAAGTCCTGGATGCATGCCTGCTGCGGGAGGCGGGTGCACCGAGCACTTCCCGCCGCAAGGCCCACCTGAGGGCGGCGGTCAGCGGCGGCGGGAACGGCGGACTGCGAGCAGGCCGGCCGCGAGGCCGGCGCCGGTGGCGGCGGCGACCGCGAGCATGCGGGGACGTTCGGCGTCGGCCAGGGCCTGGCGGCCGGCCAGATCGCCGCAGGCGCCATGTACGCCGGCGCCGGGCGGCACGCTCGCGCCCGCCAGGTACAGACCCTTGACCGGGGTGCCCCAGCGCCACCAGGACGGGCCTGGCCGGAACAGGATCTGCTGGTCGATGGCGAACGAGCCGGCCTGGATGTCGCCCCCGACCAGGCTGGCGTCGGCCGTCTGGAGGTCGTCGGGAGTCCACACCTTGCGGCCCAGCACCAGGTCGCGGAACCCGGGCGCATGGGCCTCGATGACCGCCTCCACCCGGTCGAGGAACACCTCGGCCGAGCGGCCCCAGTTCCCCTTGGCCCGCGGCCGGGCCGCGTCGCCGGTGGGCACGGCGGGGACGTGCGCGTACCCCCAGAGGGTGTGCTTGCCGGCCGGGGCCCTGCTCGGGTCGGCCAGCGACTGCTGGCCGAGGATCAGGGTGGGCTGGGCCGGCAGCAGGCCGTGGCCGGCCTCCCAGGCCGACCGGCTCATGGCGGTGGCGGTGTCGCCGACGTGGACGACGGCGGCCCGCCGGCACTCCTCGGCCGCCCACGGCACCTGGCCGTCGAGGGCCCAGTCGACCTTGAAGGTGCCGAGCCCCGGCCGGTAGCCGCGGATCTCGGCCAGGGCGCGAGGCGGGAACGCGTCCGGGCCGGTCAGGCGCACGAGCGTGCCGACGTCGAGGGCGCAGACCACCGCCCGCCGCGCGGTCACGGTGTCGCCGCCGGCCTCGACCGCGACGGCCCGGCCGCCCTCGACCACGATCCGCTCCACCCGGCGACCGGTGGCGATCGTGGCCCCGACCTCGCGCAGCCGGGCGACCAGGGCGGCGGTGATCATGCCGGTGCCACCCTCCACCACGGGCATGCCGAACCGCTGGCCGAGCATCCAGAGCAGCAGCGCGTAGATCCCGGTCCCCGGCATCTCCGGCTCGAGGTCGGCGTGCATGGCCGGGCCGGTGAGGAAGGCGCGGGCCTCCTCCGACTCGAAGCGGGCGCCGACCGCGCTGACCCCCTGGACGACCACGCGGGCGAACTCGAGCCCTCCGGCGACCCCGAGACGCCGCATGACCTCGACCAGCTCCTCGAACGGCCAGCGCTGCATCTGCGCTCGCAGGAACGGCGCCATCGCCTCCCCGAAGGCCTCGTCAAGGGAGACCCAGACCGCCCCGTCGCCGAGGTGGACCTTGTCGATCGAGGCGCCCGTCTCGGCCGCCGAGCGACCGAGCGCGATCGCCCGGTTCCCCGGGAACGGGTGGGCCGCCGGCAACGGCGCGTGCACGAAGCGCAGGCCGTAGGGGGCGAGATCGCGACCGACCACGGACGGGGCCGCCCCGACCAGCGGGAAGAAGGCGGCGCCGAAGTCGTGCCTGAAGCCGGGAACGGTGCACTCCAGGGTGCGGGCGGCACCGCCGACGTCGTCGTTGGCCTCGAACAGGCAGACGGACCAGCCGGCCTCGGCGAGGCGGATGGCGGCGGCGAGCCCGTTGGGACCGCCGCCGCAGACGATCGCGTCGTAGTCGGCCATGGTCCGAGCCTACTCCGGTCGGCCACGGCGAGGCGCCCGGCCGGTCGCTACACTCCAGGGCGACGGGCGATCTCGCCCGGGAAGCTCCGAAGGGAACGGGTCATGGTCACTCGCGACGAAGTTATCGCCGCCCTCGGGCAGGTGATGGACCCTGAGATCCACAAGCCGATCACCGAGCTCGACATGGTCAAGGACGTCGCCATCGACGAGTCTGGCCGGGTCGCCGTCGAGGTGCTGCTGACCGTCGCCGGCTGCCCGCTCAAGGACCGCATCACCAGGGACGTCACCGCGGCGCTCGCTCCCCTGCCCGGGGTCACCGGGGTCAAGGTCGACCTCGGGGTGATGACCGAGGAGCAGCGCCTGGCGATGGTCACCCGCCTGCGCGGCCCGGCGGCCGCCGAGCAGAAGAAGATCTCCTTCTGGGGCGACGACGCCACCACACGGGTGCTGGCCATCGCCTCGGGCAAGGGCGGTGTCGGCAAGTCGTCGGTGACCGTCAACCTGGCCGCCGCGCTGGCCGCGCAGGGCCACCGGGTCGCGGTGATCGACTGCGACATCTACGGGTTCTCGGTCCCCCGCATGCTCGGCGCGACCGGCCGCCCGGTCGGCTTCAACGGCATGATCATGCCGCTGGAGGCACACGGCGTCCGGGTCATCTCGATCGGCTTCTTCATCGAGCCCGGCAAGCCGGTGATGTGGCGCGGCCCGATGCTGCACCGGGCCATCCAGCAGTTCCTCACCGACGTCTACTGGGGCGAGCTCGACTACGTGCTCGCCGACCTGCCCCCTGGCACCGGCGACGTCTCGATCTCGCTCGCGCAGATGCTGCCGGGCGCCGAGATGCTGCTGGTCACGACCCCGCAGGAGGCGGCGGAGCGGGTGGCCGTGCTGGCCGGCAAGTTCGCCCAGCAGAACCAGATGAAGGTGGCCGGGGTGATCGAGAACATGAGCTACTTCATCTGCCCCTCCTGCGAGGAGCGCCACCACATCTTCGGCAGCGGCGGCGGCGACACGCTCGCCCGCGAGCTCGGCACCGAGCTGCTCGGTCAGGTCCCGATCGACCTGCGCCTGCGCGAGGGCGCCGACGCCGGCAAGCCGCTGGTCGTCTCCGACCCGGACGCGCCCGCCAGCAAGGCGCTCCTCGAGGTGGCCGCCGCCCTGCCGCCCATGACCGGCTCGCTGGTCGGCAAGCGCCTGACGCTGCTGACCTGAGCGCGCCGCGCTCCGCTGACCGTCCCGGGGGGGTGGGGACGGGGACGAATCCGCTCCGCCGGCAAGAGAGTTGCCCACAGATCCGCGGCTGGCACCTCCACCGCCATCCCAACGGGCACCTCACCGCCAGACCCCCACACCGACGACAACCCGTCGCCGCCTGAGCGGCGGTCTACGTCGCCTCGGGGTCGACCGGCGGCGGGCCGGCATCGGCACCGGCCTTGGCGGCCTTCACCTCCCCGTCCACACCGTCGATGGCCGCCTTGAGCTGCTCGCGCTCCCGCTCCAGCTCGGCCATCTGGCCCTCGACGTCCATCAGCTCGCGCACGTAGTCGCGGGCCTGGGAACGGAGCGAGCCGATCCTGAGGTCGGGCAGGTTGAGGTCCTTCAGGTCGGTCTCCTGTTTGAGCTGGTCGAGCGCGTCCTGCGTGGTGAGCCGCAGCCTGCCGAGGAAGCGCCCGATCTGCCTGGCCATCTCAGGCAGCCGCTCCGGACCGAACACCACCAGACAGACCAGGACGATGGCGACGATCTCGCCGAGGCCGACGTTGAACACCGCCCTCGCCTCCTAGCGCCTCGGCTGGGAGGTTGGGACGACCAGCAGGTTCAGCTCGCGGCCCCGGCGGACGATCAGGATCGGGACCGGCTCCCCGACCTTGGCCCTGCGGAGGGCCACCGCGAGCTGGTCCCCGTCCCGCACCGGCGCGTCGCCGAAGCGCACGACCAGGTCGCCCCTTCGCAGCTCCGCCTTTGCGGCGGGGCTACCCGAGCGGACAGCCTCGAGGAGCGCCCCGGTGCGGCCCTGCAGCCGGTAGCGGACGGCGCTCTCGGCGCTCAGGTCCGCCACCTCCCACCCGAGGAACGGCACCCGGACCGGCTTCCTGGCGACCAGCGCCCTGGCCACCGCCAGCGCCTCGTCGATCGGGATGGCGAAGCCGACCCCGGCGCTGGACTCGACGTTGCCGCTGGTCGCGATCGCGGTCGAGATGCCGACCACCCGGCCGCTTCCGTCGGCCAGCGCCCCGCCGGAGTTGCCGGGGTTGATGGCGGCGTCGGTCTGGATGGCGTCGACCAGCTCGTTGCCGGTGTCGGGGCCCTGGTCGCCGGGCACCTTGACCACCCGGTGCAGGGCCGACACGATCCCGGAGGTGACCGAGCCCTGGAAGCCGAACGGGCTGCCCACCACGATGGCGGCGTCGCCCACGGCGAGGTCCGCCGAGCGGCCGAAGCTGGCCACCGGCAGGGCGGAGCGTCGCACCCGGAGCACGGCCAGGTCGTTGACCGGGTCGGTGCCGACCAAGCTGGCCTTGAGCGGCTCGGCGGTGGCGAGGGTGACGGCGATGGTGCGCGCACCGTCGACGACGTGGGCGTTGGTGAGCACGTAGCCGTTCGCGGTGAAGATCACGCCCGAGCCGGTGGCCCTGCCGTTGCTGGTCCTGGCCTGGACCCTGACCACGGCGGGGAGCACCGAGGCGGCGACCTGCTGGACCTGTTCGGACGAGGGCGTCCGGTCAGGTCCCGCCGCCGCCGCGGCGCCCTGCCGTGCCGAGGGCGTCGTCCCTTCCCGCTCGCGGGTCACGGTCGCCCCGACCAGGCCGCCGGCCAGCCCGCTGGCCACCGCCACGGCCACGAGCAGCGCGCCCACCCCCAGCCAGCGTCTCGGTCCCCGGCGGGCCGCGCCCGTCACCTCCGCGGTCGCCGGCCGGGTCACGCGCGTCGGCCGAACCGCCGCCTCCGATCCCGCGGCCGCCTCCGCCGACCTGACCGCCGTCTCCGCCGACCTGACCGCCGTCTCCACCGACCTGGCCGCGGCCTCCGCCGACCGCACCGCCGCCTGCGCCCCCGCGTCCGCCGCCCGCGCCGACCCTGCCGCGGCCTCCGCCGACCTGTGCGCCGCTTCCGCCGATCCGGCCGTCGCCGCCGCGTGCGCGCCGGCCGCCTCCGCCGAGCTGACCGCGGCCTCGGCCGACCTGCCCGCCGCCTCCGCCTCCGCAGCTGCAGCCTCCGCGTCCGCCTCCGAAGCCTGGGCGGACTCGCGCGCCTCCGACCGCGCAGCCGCCGCGGCGGCCGTTGCCGACCCCGCCGGCCGCGCCGGCGCCGCCGTGGAACCTGGCGCGCGCGGGACGGCCTTGACCTCGCCGTCCGGCCGGTGGGCGGCGAACCACCCCGGCGCCTCCGCCACGGGCGCGGCGGGGGCCGCGGGAGCCACGGGCGCGGCGGAGGGGGCAGGCGCGGCGGGCGCCACGGGCGCCGCAGGGGCTACGGGCGCCGCTGGCGCGGCAGGGACAGGCGCCGCGGGGGCCGCGGGCGGGGCGGGGGTCCGAGGGGCCGGGGGCCCGGGTGGCGGGAGGGACCCGGCGTCCGGGGCCGGGGGCTTGGCGGGCGACGAGACGGGTTTGGCCGGAGCGGGCTCCGGGTCGTCGTCCTCCGGCCGGTCCGGCTCGAGGCGGACCGGCCGGTGGATCGGGTCGGTCGTTCGGTCCACGCGCGCTCCCTTGTGTGGCGCCCGATCGGGCGTCGTGCTCAGCCTATCGGGGCGCGCGCGCTTCCGCGACAGGAGCGGCCGGGCGCCGATCCCACCTCGCCAAGTCGATACCGCCGGCGGCCGGCGAAGGTTAGTCTGGAGGCGTCCCGACCCGAGTCGAGCGCGTCAAAGGAGTCGCCGTGGTCGTTCAGGCCAACGCCATCGCCGCGTACCTCGCCGAGCTGACCGTGGTCGAGGACGACGTCCTGCGCCATGCCCGCGACCGGGCGGCCGCGGGCGGCATGCCGCCGGTCTCGGCCGACGCGGGTGCGTTCCTGCGGCTCGCGGCCGGCTGGGTCGGCGCCCAGGCGGCGGTCGAGGTCGGCTCCGGCGCCGGCTACTCGGGCGTGTGGATCGTCCGCGGACTCGCGCCCAAGGGCGCCCTGACCACCATCGAGGTCGACCCGGACCACCAGCGGCTGGCCAAGAACACCTACGAGGAGGCCGGCTTCCCGGGCCGGGTCCGGTCGATCCTCGGCCGCGCCCTGGACGTGCTCCCCCGCCTCGCCGACGGCGGCTACGACCTCGCCTTCCTGGATGCGGTCAAGTCCGAGTACCCCGAGTACCTGGAGCATGCCCTGCGCCTGGTCCGGCCGGGTGGCGTCATCCTGGCCGACAACGTCCTGTGGTCCGGCCGGGTCGCCGACCCCAAGGTGACCGACGCGGCCACCGAGGGCCTGCGGGACTATGCCCGCCGGATCGCCGGCGACGAGCGCCTGGACTCGGTCATCCTCACCATCGGCGACGGCCTGGCGGTGTCGCGCGTGCGGCGTCCCGACGAGCTGGGGGGCTGACCCGGTCGTGCAGGCGACGCACATGGGCGGGCCACCGGGCCCGCCAGAGGGCGGCGACCGGCCGCTGCGCGGCCTGCCGGGCGGCCGCGGCCGGCGCCCTGGCGGGAACCGGCCGGCCCAGGACCCGCCGGAGGACGGCCGGCCAGGCAGACGACCCGCGGGCGAGGAGCGACCCCTCAAGGTCCTCCCCGGCGGCGACCGGCCGCTGCGGGTCCTCCCCCCGGACGGGGAGGGACCGCCGCTACGGGTCGTGACCGACGGCGACGGCGCTCCGCCCGAGCCCGAGCACGGCGGGGAACGCCGGGGCGGTCCCGACCGTCGTTCGCGCGGCAGAGCGGGAGGCCGCTGGCGGCCGCGGCGCCGGAGGACGCTCGTCGCCACGGTCGCCGTGGGCCTGCTGGCCACGGTCGCGATCGCGGGCCGCGTCGGCCCGGGCGGGTCCGAGCCCAGCCGGCAACCCTCGGGCCCGGCCTCGGCCACCCAGGCCCCGCCGGTGACCACCGCGCCGCGGTCGGCGGTCGTCGCCACCATCGGAACTGGCGGCTTCCCGTACGGCATGGCGTTCGGCGCCGGGTCGCTGTGGGTGGCGGGCGGCGACCACGTGAGCCGCATCGACCCGGTCGGCAACCGGGTGGAGGCCACGATCCCGCTCGGCATGGGCGCCGGGCATGCCGCGGTCGGTCCCTCCGGGTTGGCCTTCGGGGCCGGCGCGGTGTGGGTGCCGATGGCCGTACCCGGCGCGGTCTGGCGGATCGACCCGGCCAGCAACCGGGTGGTGGCACGGATCTCCCTCGGCGGCCCGCTGCGCGAGGCCATCTCGGTGAGCGCGACCCGCGGTGCGGTCTGGGTCGCCTCCCACGGCGAAGGGGAACGCGGCGTCCTGCTCCGGGTGGACCCCGCGCGCCAGCGGGTGGTCGCCGAGATTCCCCTCGACGGCGTCCCCACCGCCGTGGCCGCCAGCCCGACCGCCGCCTGGGTCGCCACCACCGGCGGCCGGGTCCTGGTAGTCGACGCCAAGCGCAACCGCGTGGCCGGAAGCGTCAACACCGGCGGCGGTCCGCTGCTCGGCTTCAGCCAGACGATCGCGCTCGGCGGCGGCGGCGTGTGGCTCGCCGAGCCATTCGCCGAGCAGGTCGTCCGCATCGACCCCGCCAACCGGCGGGTGGTGGACCGGATCCCGGCCGGTGCCGCGACCAACCTCGCCGTCGGCCAGGGAGCCGTCTGGGTGGTGTCCTCGCGCGGACTGCTCCGCATCGACATCGGCGAGCAGCGGGTGGTCGCCGCCGTCCCCGCCTCGGAGCTGCGGCTGACCCTCCTGGTGACCACCGGCGGCGGGGCCGTCTGGGCGGCCGGCTGGAACTCGGTCGCCCGCATCGACCCGGGCCGTGTGGCCCCCTAATCGGGTTCGCGCATTGCCTCAACGCCCGCTCTGATCACCACCCCGTCACCGAGTGTCTTCGCAATGCGCGAACCCGATTAACGAGGCTCAGCTCGGGAAGAAATAGACCTTGGCCGCGAACTCGGCGGCCAGGGCCATGATCACGGCCAGGTAGAACATCCCGGTCGCCGCCTGGATGGAGTCGCTTCGGACCAGCACCCTGATGAACGAGGCCATCAGGCCGCAGAGCAGCACCAACCCGACCGCCAGGTACACCGTCAGGTTCGGGAAGGCCAGCAGCGGCGACAGCGCCTGGTCGACGCCGCTGCCTCTCGCTCCCCCGAGCGCCGCCGACACCAGCGCCGCCGCCACCCCGGCGAACAGCCATGCGGCCAGCGCGGCGATCGGCCGGTTCGACAGCCGCCGGTCCACCAGGTACCAGTGACCCAGCAGCAGCCCGTCCAGGGTCGCCCCGAGAAACAGCGCCCCGGTGGCCAGCGCGAGCGCGCCGAGCGCCGGCCGCCCGCTCAGCTCGGCCAGCGGCCAGCCGGCGACCAGCCCCGGCACCACGGCGGCCACGCCCACCCAGCGGGCCGCGCCGGCGCGCGCGTACAGCAGCACCTGCCAGACGAGCACGGCCACCGCGAACGCACCCAGCCAGAGCGCGGCCATCCGGCCCGCCGCCTCGGCAGCGGCCAGCTCCCCGCGCCCGGCCAGCCAGGCCAGGGTCGCGCATCCCAGCACGGTCGCCCCGGCCAGCTTGAAGAAGCCGGCCCGGACGACGCCCCACAGCGGCGCCAGCCACAGCAGCGCGAGGCCACCCAGGGCGGTCTCGTACAGCACCACCGTCAAGACCCCCGCCGGACCATGCACGCCCGCTCGACCCTCCTCGCTCAGATAGCGGGGGCAGCGTAGCGCCCCGGCACCCCGACCGCCCCCCTCACGGTCGCAGGGCCGCCAGCACGCGGTCGTGGAGCAGACCGTTGGTGGTGACCACGCTGCCGCCGTCGGGCCTGGCGGTGCCGCCGAGGTCGGTGAGGCGGCCGCCGGCCTCCTCGACGACGACCTGGACGGCGGCGAGGTCCCAGAGCGCGACCTCGGGCTCGGCGGCGACGTCGGCCGCGCCCTCGGCGACGAGCATGTGGCTCCAGAAGTCGCCGAAACCGCGGGTCCGCCAGCAGCGCCGCGTGAGGGCCATGAACCGGTCGCCGAGGCCGTGTTCCTCCCAGGACCCGAGGCTGGCGTGGCTGAGGACGGCGTCGGCGAGGTCGGCGACCTTGGAGACGCGTATCGGCCGGCCGTCGGCGAACGCGCCCTCGCCCCGTGCCGCCCACCAGCGCCGCTGCAGCGCGGGCGCGGACACCACCCCCACCGCCAGCGCACCGTCGCGCTCCACGGCGATCAGCGTGGCGAACACGGGGATGCCGCGGACGTAGTTCTTGGTGCCGTCGATCGGGTCGACGATCCAGCGGGCGTCGCCGCCCTCGTCGGCGCCGAACTCCTCCCCGACGACGCCGTGGCCGGGCCGCTCCTCGGCGATCCGCTTGCGCAGGACCTGCTCGACCGCCCTGTCGGCCTCGGTCACCGGGGTCAGGTCGGGCTTGGTCTCGATCTCCAGGTCGGCGGCGCGGAAGCGCTCCAGGGTGATGGCGTCGGCCAGGTCGGCCAGCTCCAGGGCGAGGGCGAGGTCTGCATGCATGCCGCTGAGCCTACCGCTGGTCGCCAGGGACCGCCCGGCCGCCGATCAGCCGGCGGCCAGTAGCCCGACCCCGGTCAGGGCGAGCACGACACCGGCGTTCTGGCCACCGGACAGGCGCTCGCGCAGCAGCCAGCGGGCGAGCACCACGGTCGCTACCGGGTACAGCGACCCGAGCACACCCACCACGGCAAGGTTGCCGCTGGTGGCGGCGAGGGCGAAGAGGAGGTTCGCGGTGGTGTCGGCGATCCCGACCAGCGCCACCGGGACGATGCGACGGCCCGGCCAGCCGGCCTGGGACCGCTGGCCGGCGACCGCGATCACGACCAGCACCAGCAGCGAGCTCGTCCTGGCCCCGGCGATCACCCACAGCGGCGACGCGCCGGCCGTGGCCGTGCCGGCGTCGACGAACACGAAGAACAGCCCGAAGCCGAGCGCCGCCCCAAGGGCCATCGCCAGCACGCGGGCCTGCGGGCTACCCGGGTGCCGGCGAGGGCCCGGGGAGCGGGAGACCAGCACCACCCCGGTGACCGCGGCGACGATGCCGAGCCCGGCCACCGCGCTCGGCGGCTCGCCCCGGAGCGGGGCGACCAGCACCGGGACCACCGCCCCGCAGGCCGCGACGGGCGCCACCACCGACATCGCCCCTTCGGCCAGGCCCCGGTAGAACAGCATCAGCGCCAGGCCGCTGCCGGCACCCGCGGCGAGCCCCCAGGCGAACCCCGACGGCGTCGGCCGCGTGCCCGAGACGGCCAGCGCGACGGCCAGGGCCAGGGCGCCGGCCGCCTGGCTCCACAGGGCGACCGACAGGGCCGGCAGCCGGCGGGCCTGCACCCCGCCGAAGAAGTCGGCGGTCCCCCAGCACAGGCCGGAGCCGAGGCCGAACGGGACGCCGAGCGTCAAGGGCCGGACCGTTCCTCAGCCGCTGCTGCGCCGCCGATGCCACCAGCGAGGGTTGTGCAGGAAGCCAGGGCGGGTCTCGGCGGCGTAGAGCACGGCGGCCAGGTCGACGGCGGCCAGGGCGAGCACGAACCAGAGCAGAGCCATGGGGCAGCTCCCAGGTGTGGTCCCGATACAGGACGTCCCAACACAGTGAACTCTTCGTCACAACCTATTGTACTTCACTATACTGACCGTGTCGATCAGTTTATTGCTATCGGAGAGGCAGGCGACATGCCCCAGCCAGACGAGGTCAACGCCGCGGTCGGCCGCAACGTCAGGGCCGGGCGCACCAGGCTCGCCTGGACCCTCGAGGAGCTGGCCGCCCGCTCCGGCGTCAGCAAGGGGATGCTCCACCAGGTCGAGCAGGCCAGGACCAACCCGAGCATCGCGACCATCTGCCGCCTCGCCGACGCCCTCGGGGTCTCGGTGGCCAGCCTGGTCGAGGCCCCCGAGGTGCCCAGCGCCAGGGTCGTCCGGGCCGACCAGGCGATCCCCCTCTGGAGCGGCGCGCCGGGCAGCTCCCACCGGCTGCTGGTCGGCTCGGGCACCCGGGAGCAGGTCGAGCTGTGGGACGCCCGCCTGGCCCCGGGCGACGGCTACCAGGCCGAGGCCCATCCATCCGGCACCCGCGAGCTGCTGCTGGTCATCGACGGCGAGCTGACCATGGAGGTCGACGGCGTCCCGCACCGGGTCGGCGCGGGCGACGCGATCGCCTTCGTGGCCGACTGCGCCCACGCCTACCGCAACGCCGGGGAGGCCCCCGTCCGCTTCGCGATGGCCGTGGTCCACGCCCCCCGGGCCGAGCCGCCTCACGCCCCGCCGCCCACCGCCTGAGGCGGTGCGGCACGGCCGCGGTCAGCCGGTCCCGGCCCTGCCGCGCGGGACGGCCCGCAGACGGCCGGCCCCGTAGTGGTCGAGCGCCTGCAACGCGGTCGCGACCAGGATGCGCACCCCGACCGCGATCGCCCGCTCGTCGACGTCGAAGGAGGCGGCGTGCAGGTCCAGGTCGGTCCCTGAGATGCGGACCCCCAGCCGCGCCATGGAGCCGGGCACCTCCTCGAGGTACCAGGAGAAGTCCTCGCCGCCCATGCTCTGGGGCGCGTTCAGGACGGCCTCGTCGCCGATGGCGCTACGGGCGGCGGTGGCCATGAGGGCGGTGGCGGTCTCGTCGTTGACCACCGGCGGGTTGCCCCGCTGGTACTCCAGCCGGTAGGTGACCTGCGGGAAGGGCGCCACGGTGGCCTCGAGCACCCGCTCGACCAGCTTCTGGGCGTCGGCCCAGACGGTGCGGTCGAGCACCCGGAGGGTGCCGCGGGCGATGGCCGTGGTCGGGATGGCGTTGTGGACCGTGCCCGACTCGACCGACCCGAAGGTCATGTTGAGCGCGGCCCTGGTGTCCACGATGCGCGACAGCGCCGCCGGGAGGTCGGCGACCACCCGGGCGATCGCGTAGACCAGGTCGGCGGTCAGGTGCGGGCGGGCGGTGTGCCCGCCTGGGCCGGAGAGCTGCACCTCCACCAGGTCGGAGGCGGCGGTGATGGCGCCGACCCGGACGCCCAGCCGCCCGACCTCCAGCTTGGGGTCGCAGTGGAGGGCGTAGATGACGCTGACGCCCTCGAGGACCCGGTCGCCGATGACCTCGATGGAGCCGCCCGGCAGGATCTCCTCGGCCGGCTGGAAGATCAGCCGGACCCTGCCGGGGAGCCGGTCGGCGTGCTGGGCGAGGGCGAGCCCGGTGCCGAGCAGCACGGTGGTGTGCACGTCGTGGCCGCAGGCGTGGCAGACCCCCGGGATCGTCGACCGGTAGGCGACGTCCTTCTCGTCCTGCAGGGGCAGGGCGTCGATGTCGGCCCGCAGCGCAACGGTCGGTCCGTCGCCGTCGCCGATGTCGCAGACGAGCCCCGTGCCGATCGACAGCAGGCGGGGCCGCAGCCCGACGGCCTCCAGGCGGCGGGCGACCAGCGCGGTCGTCTGCCGCTCCGCCTTGCCGAGCTCCGGGTGCGCGTGGAGGTGGCGGCGGAGATGGACGAGCTCGGGGTTGTGGGTGGCGAGAAAGGCGGAAAGGTCAAGGCTCACGATAGGGCAGGTTTCGGTGTGGGCGTCAGGCGATCGGTGCGGAGCTCCGTGACCAGACTGTCGACGACGTCGGCCATGGTTCCCCCCGCGGCAACCACCTCACGCTGGCGGATGTAGCTCGGACCACGCTCCATGACGGCGAGCGCGTTGCGCAGCTCGTCGCTGCAGCCCAGGCGGCGGGCCACCGGGGTCAGCTCGTCGACGAGCTCCTCGATCGCCTCGCGGACCGGCTGGAGGCGGCCCTGGTCGTCCAGGATGATCTCCGCGTCCAGGCCGTAGCGCGCGGCCCGCCATTTGTTCTCACGGATGATCCAGCTCCTCGGGACCGGCAGCGTGTAGCCGCGGTCGATCAAGGTGTTGAGCCGCTCGACCAGGCACTGGCTCATGGCCGCCACGGTCGCGATCTCCCCGAGGGTCGGCAGGCCGTCGCAGATGCGCAGCTCGACCGTGCCGAACCCCGGGTGCGGACGGATGTCCCACCAGACCTCGCGGATCGTGTGGATCGTCTTGGCCGAGATCAGGGTGTCCATGAACTGCTCGAACTGGTCCCAGCCGGAGAGCTGGTAGGGCAGACCGGCGGTGGGCAGGCCCTCGAACACCTTGCTGCGCGAGGACGCGAGCCCGGTGTCCTGGCCCTCCCAGTAGGGGCTGGACGCCGAAAGGGCGAGGAAATGCGGGATGTAGCCGCACAGCGCATTGACCATCGCCACGGCCTTCTCCGGCGAGCGCACCCCGACGTGCACGTGGATGCCGAAGATCTGCATGCGCCGTGCCATCCACTGCATGTCCTCGACGAGCTGGTGATAGCGGGGGTTCGGGCTGATCTCCTGCTTGGCCGGGTCCGAGAACGGGTGGCTGCCGGAGCACATCAGCGCCATGCCCCGCTCCTCGATCAGCGGGGTCAGCTCGCCGAGCGTGCCCGCCAGGTCCGCGCGGGCCTCCTCGACCGTCGAGCAGATCCCGGTGATGATCTCGATGGTGGACTCGAGCAGCTCGTGCTTGGCCTTGGGGTGCTCACCATTCGGGTGGTCCCTGCCGAGCACCGGCAGCACCTCCGACGCTCCGCTGCGCAGCTCGCGCGTTGCCTGGTCGACGATCTCGAGCTCGACCTCGACCCCGAGGCTGGAGCGTTCGGAAGACCTGAAATCGATCTGCACGGCCGGAACCCCTTGTCTGCTGCCGTTGCCGGGATGATACCGGCCCGGATCGCCGATGGGGAAAAGCGAGCCGGTCGAAACCGCTCGTAGAGGCAGGCTTCCCGCCTTTCGCCGCACAAACGGGCGACTTTGTTTAGGTGGTTCTCAGTAATACTGTAATTACATGCAACCAGACAGGGTGCAGCACGAGGTAACCAGTTGGCTGGAGCGCCGGCTCCCCGCCGGCTGGTTCGGCGGGCCGCCGGAGGTGACCGTCGACGGCGAGGAGATCCTCGTCGTCGGGGTGCTGCCCGACGCCGGCGGCGACCCCGTGCCGCGCGTCGAGCGGTTCCGTGAGGAGACCCGCGAGCAGCGGATGCGCCTGGCCGCCGAGCTGCAGCGGCGCTGGCGCCGGAAGGTGTCGTGGGGCGTCGACTGCGGCGGCGAGCGCCTGCTGTTCACCACCCTCAGCATCCCGGTGATGACGCGGCTGCGGCTCGCCGAGCGCCGGGTGCTCGACACGCTGATCGACGCCGGCGTGGCGCGCAGCCGCAGCGACGCGCTCGCCTGGTGCGTGCGCCTGGTCGGCACCCACCAGGGGGAGTGGATCCGCGAGCTGCAGGCCGCCCTGGTCGCCGTCAGGAAGGTCCGCTCCCAGGGCCCGGACCCCTGAGGCCCAGCCCCATCCGCGCCAGGACCGTGGTGCCCTCGTGGGACAGGTACCGGTCGGTGCGGACCAGCTCCACCTCGGTCACCGTCCAGCTCCCGAAGTCCCGGCGTCGCTGGCGGGCCAGCTCGGCCAGGAAGGCGGCGGTCACCGGGCCCGCGAACCGGAGCACGTTGGCATGGCCGAGGGAGCGTGGCCGCCGTGGCGCGAGGGCATGCCGCTCCAGGAACCCCCGAAGGTCGGCGCGGAGCGTCCGGAGGGTGGCGTCGCAGGGGAGCACCTGGGCGAAGACGGTGCCCGCGGAGACGCCCAGCCCCCCCACGGCCGCCTGGAACGGCGGGTGGGAGCCGACCAGCGCCCGCAGCTCGGCCAGCGTGGCCGCCCCGGCGTCGCCGTCGAGGTCGAGCCCGTCGAGGTTCTGGACCGTCAGGTGCACGGTCCCCGGCGGGTAGTAGTGGTGGCCGGGGCCGTCGGCCCGCAGCCGGTCGAGGGCCGGCGCCAGGGCCGCCACGACCTCGGCCGGCAGCCGGGAGACGGTGGTCAGGTGCAGCGCCGCCGCCGGGCCGGAGGGCGGCGGGGTGAACGCCCTGCGGCCGGCGCCGGCGCGCAGCCGGGCCCGCCCGGCCTCCCAGGCGAGCCGGTGAAGGAGCCGGTCGCGGAGCACGGGAGCCGGGCGCCGCTCAGCTCGCCCCGCGGCGCTCCAGCCACGACAGGAGGGTCCTGACGGCGGCGCCGGTCGAGCCCTTGACCAGGTAGCCGTCGTCGGCCTCGGCCCTGGCCGGGCCGGCGATGTCCAGGTGGGCCCAGGGCCGGCCGTCCACGAACTCCTCCAGGAACAGCCCGGCCACCAGCGCCCCGCCGTAGCGGTCGCCGATGTTCTTGAGGTCGGCGACGTCGCTCTCGATGTCCTTGCGGTACTCGGGCGGCAGCGGCAGGCGCCAGGTCGGCTCGCCGGCGTCGGCGGCCGCGTCCAGCAGCTCGGTCGCCAGCGCCTCGTCGTTGCCCATCAGGCCGGTGTAGCGGGTGCCGAGCGCGACCACGCAGGCGCCGGTCAGGGTGGCCACGTCGACGATCGCGTCGGGCTTGGTCGAGGCCCCCAGGGCGAGCGCGTCCGCCATCACCAGCCGGCCCTCGGCGTCGGTGTTCAGCACCTCGACGGTCCTGCCGTTCTTCATCGTCAGGATGTCGCCCGGCCGCGTCGCCCGGCCCGACGGCATGTTCTCCGCCGCGGCCAGGTAGCCGGTGACGGCCACCTTGACGTCCAGGTCGGCCAGGGCGCTCATGGCCCCGACGACCGCCGCCGCCCCCGACATGTCGGTCTTCATGGTCTTCATGGAGTCGGCCGGCTTGAGCGACAGCCCGCCCGAGTCGAAGGTGATGCCCTTGCCGACCAGGACCACCGTGCCGGAGGCGCCCCGCGGTCGGTAGCTGAGCTCGACCAGCCTCGGCGGGTGCTCGGCGCCCTGGCCGACCCCGACGATGCCGCCGAAGCCCTCCTTGGCCAGCTCCCGCTCGTCCTTGACCTTCACGGTCACGCCCTTGCCGGCCAGCAGCCTGCGGGCGGCGGCGGCCAGGTCCACGGGGTGCATGGCGTTGGCCGGCTCGTTGGACAGGTCGCGGGCCAGGTTGGTGGCGGCCGCCCGCGCCTGCCCGGCGGCGACGGCCCCGGTGAGCGCGGCCCGCCTGGCCTCGCCTGGGACCAGGGCGAGGGCGCCGAGCACGGCGGGCGGCCGCGAGCCGTCGGTCTTCGCCCGCTTGTACTTGTCGAAGCGGTAGGCGGCCAGCAACGCCCCCTCGGCCACCGCCCGGACCGCGGCGGGCGGGTCCGCTGGGAGCGCCAGCGGCAGGGTGGTGACCGCCCTGCGGGCACCGGCGGCCTGGCGGACGATCGCGGCGGCGGCCTGGCGGAGCGCCTCGGCGTCGACCTTGGCGCGCTCCCCCACCCCGAGCAGCAGCAGGGTGGCGGCGGGCAGGCGACCGAGGGTGGGCAGGGCGAACGCCTCGCCGGCCTTGCCCGTGAAGCCGCGCGCCTCCAGCAGCGGCGTGACCGGCGCGTCCAGGGCGGCGACCGCCTCCTCGGCGCCGGGGCCCAGGTCGCGGCCGGCGAACACCGGCACCGCGAGCAGGTCGGCCTTTGCGCTGACCGCTTCGGGTTTGACCAGCGTGACCTTCAGCATCGGTACGGCAACCTCCTGCATGATTGAGGCCGCCAGTCTAGCCTTGAGCTGCTCCGACGGTGGGAGGGCAACGCATGGAACGGCGCCGGCTGGCCGAGCTGATCGCGTTCGACGGTCGGCGCATGGCCAAGCACCGGGTGTTCGAGACCGACCGCACCCTGACCGACCTGTACTGCCTGGACCCGGGCCAGGAGCAGCTCCTCCACGTCCACGAGGGCTCGGACAAGGTGCTGCTGGTGATGGCGGGACGGGTGCTGGTGCGGGTGGACGACGAGAGCACCGAGGCCGCGCAGTACGAGGCCGTCCTGGCCCCGGCCGGGTCCAAGCACGCCCTCAAGAACCTCGGCCCCGACCCGGCCGTGCTGGTCGTGTTCGTCGCTCCCCGCCTGGCCTAAAGGAGCTCGCGCATCACCGTGACGTCCGACCTGATCGCCTTCGGGATCCCGTGGTCTTGGTAATGCGCGAGCTCCTTTAAAGGTCAAGGCTCGGGCAGGCGCTCGAGCCAACGGTTCAGGGGGACCAGGGCCCGCCAGTCCTCGACCAGGTGGTCCAGCAGCTCGCCCGTGAGCAGCCACGGGCCGCGCTCGCGCTGGCGGCCGAGGGTGAGGGAGCGGGCCCGCAGCAGCTCGGCCCTGGGATGGTCGGCCGGGTAGGGCTTGGGCATCCGCTGCAGCGGGTCCAGCCACGTCTCCATGCCCTTGCCGGCGGCCCGGCGCAGGATCCGGGCCAGCTCCTGGCCGGCGTCCGGGTCGGCGACCGCCGCCCGCAGCCGTTCCAGCTCCGGCCGGGCCCAGTGGTAGCGGCCGCCGCCGGCGTACATCCCGCTCGGGCCGACGTCGACGTAGTAGCCGCTCTCGACGCCGCCCGGCGACGGATGGGCCACCCAGGCACGCATCGACGTCTTGTAGGGCGTCTTGTCCTTGCTGAACCGCAGGTCGCGGTAGATCCGGAACACCTTGGGCTGGCCGAGCCCCGGCGCGGTCCGGCGCAGCCGCCCGGCGGCCGCGTCGAGCAGGGCCGCGAACGGGGCCTGGACCTGCTCGCGGAACACCTGCTTGTTGGCGTCGAAGAACTCCTTGGTGTTGCGCTCCTCCAAGTCCTCGAGGAACGCCAGGCCCTCGTCGGGCATGCCGGCGAACACCGCTTGGCTGGCCATCTGCTCCCCCCGGGGCTCCTACAGCGCCATGCCGAGCAGCCGGTCGACGAACTGCCGGTAGGACCGCAGGGCGAGGCGGAGGTCCTCGGTGGAGGCCTCGGCCACGGGCACCTGGAGCTGGCCCCGCTGCGCCTGGAGGGCGTCGATCACCTGCTGCGCCAGCTCCTCGACGAAGCGGCCGGCCTCCTCGACCGCCTGGCGGGGCTCGTCGACGAACCCGGCCTGGATGTCGAGGAAGCGGTTGCGGATGCTCTCGGCGTCCAGCGCGGCCGGGGCCGGGGCGGCCGGCTCGGCCGTCGCAGCCTCGGCGGTCGCGGGCTCGGCGGTCGTGGCGGGCTCGGGCGGGCCGGGCGCCGCGGCCTCGTCCCGGCCGACGTCGAAGATCGAGGTCCCGGCGGCGGTCGGCGCCGCGCCGGTCGGGAGCGGCTCGAAGGAACCGGACGTCTCCCGGTCGCTGGGCAGCGCCTCGCCGGCCTCGGCGCCGGGGGCGGCAGCGGCGTCGTCGACGGCCTCCCGCTCGTCGGCATCGGCCTCCTGCACGGCCGCCTCCTCGCGGTCGGCGGCCTCGTCGGTGAGGTCGATCTCACGGACCTCCTCGTCCTGCCCGGCGCGCCGCTCGGCGACCGCCCCGCGTCCCGACGGCCGCTCGCCGCCGCCAGGCTCGTCGCGGTACCGGTAGCCGTAGCCGTAGCGTTCGGTCATCGTGCCTCCTCGGTCGGCCGGTCGGCGCGGCCATCGTAGGGCTGGCGGTCGTTGTCGGCGCGGTCCACCTCGAGCAGCTCCTCGAACAGGGAGCGATAGTGCACCAGGGCCTGCCGCAGGTCCTCGGTGCTCGCCTCGGAGCGCTCGTTGGCGGAGGCGATCGCCTGGGCGGCGCGGTAGTCGTCGACGACCTGCGGGTGGTCCACCGAGACGTCGGCGGCTCGCTGCTCGAAGTCGTCGATCGGATAGCCGCGCTGGCGCATCACCGCGGTGATCAGCCGGTCGGCCTCCCGGGTGGCCTCGGCGGGCTCGTCCACGAACCGCGCCTGGGTCTGCCGCCAGGCCTCGACGTAGCGATCGCGGTCGGCCTGGTCCAAGGGGACGATGTCGAGCCGCTGGCGGCGCTCGGTCCGCTCCTGGAGCCGCGACTCGGCTTCCTTGCGGTCGCCGGCCTCCGCGACCGTGCGGTCGTACTCCGGCCCGAACTGCTCCCGCAGCTTGCGGCTGCGCCGCCGGCGGCCGGCGAAGAGCGCGAGCACCACCAGCAACGCGAGCACGATGAGGATGGCGACGAGCGGGCCTGCGTCCATGGGGTCGTCCTTTCCCGTCCCGGGTTCCCGTCCTTCGACATCCGACTGGCCTGGGAGTATCTACGATAAACGCCAGGAACCGGGTAATCGGCCTGCTGTCAGCTCGTGGTGGAGGCCAGCCCGAGGGTCGTCTCGGGATCGTTGCGCCCGTGGTCGACCAGGCGCCGCGCCGACTGGGTGATCTCGGCCGGGTCGGCGGTCTGCGGCGACCACCAGGAGCCGAGCTGGTCGTCGTGGTAGCGGGGCAGCACGTGGATGTGGAGGTGGAACACGGTCTGGTTGCCGACCGACCCGTCCGAGTTGGCCTGCATCAGGTCCACCCCGCCCGCGCCGAAGGCGGCGACCACCCAGCGGGCCATCCGCCTGGCCGTGGCGGCCACCGCCAGCCAGTCGTCCGCCCCCGCCGACATCACGTCGGCCACGTGCCGTCGCGGCACGACCAGCACGTGGCCGAGGGTGGCGGGGTTGATGTCCATGAACGCGACGGTTCGCTCGTCCTCGTCGACGAGGTCGGCCGGCAGCTCGCCGGACACGATCTGACAGAAGGTACAATCCGCCTGCATCGTCCCTCCTCCGTCCTGGCCGGCGCCGAAAGCCGCAGCGTACCCCAAAACCAGGGCTACCCCGGGAACCGCAGATGGAACGTCTCTGTCTTACCCGCCAATCCGGTACATGTCGCCCTCGGGCACGCCGACCCAGCGGCCGCCGCCCGCCCAGCGTTCCTTCTTCCAGATCGGCGCGGTCCGCTTGAGCTCGTCGATCAGCTCCCGGCAGCCGGCGAACGCCTCGGCCCGGTGGGGCGCGGAGGCCGCCACGATCACGCTCGGCTCGGCGGCGGGCACGACCCCGACCCGGTGGGCCAGGTAGACCGCGCCGAGGCCGTGGCGGGCGGCCGTCTCCCGTCCGATCCGCTCCAGCTCCGGCCTGGCCGCCTCGGCGTACGCCTCGTACTCGAGCTCGTCGACGTCCCGGCCCTGGTTGGGGCTGCGGGTGGTGCCGACGAACAGCGCCGTCCCGCCGCAGTCGGGCCGCAGGACGGCCCGGAAGGCGGCGTCGAGCGACAGCGGCTCCTCGCTCAGCAGCACGGTGACGTTCACCGGACAACCGTACACCGTGGCGCTCAGCGCGCGTCCTGCAGCACCTCGCAGAGGGCCTCGAGGCTGGCGAGGTTGTGGCCGGCCACGAACACGTCGAGGTGCGGCATGGCGGCGGCCATGCCGCGGGCCAGCGGCTCGTAGCGGGGGCTTCCCTTGAGCGGGTTGACCCAGATCAGCCGGTGCGCCAGGCGGGACAGCCGCGCCACCTGGGCGGCGAGCAGGGCCGGGTCGCCGCGCTCGAGCCCGTCGGAGCAGAGCACCACCAGTGCGCCACGCATGGCGACGTGCTGCGACCAGCGGTCGAGCAGCTCCTTGAGGGAGGCGCCGATGCGGGTGCCGCCGTTCCAGTCGACCACCGTGGCGGCGACCTCCCGCAGCGCGTCGTCGGGCTCGCTGCGGGCCAGCGCCCGCGTGACCCGGGTCAGCCGGGTGCCGAAGCAGAACACCTCGACCCGCCGGCCGGCCCGCATGGCCGCGAAGCCGAACTGCATGAGCGCCCGGGAGTAGGCCGACATCGACCCGGACACGTCCAGGATCAGGACCAGCGGGCGCGCCCGGACGCGGCGGGCACGCCAGGCACGCCGGAACGGCTCGCCCTGGGTCCGCAGCGACGCCCGCAGGGTGCGGCGCAGGTCGAAGCGGCGCCCGTACGGGGACGGCCGGTAGCGGCGGCTGTGCCGGTGCGGCAGATGCACCGCCAGGGTGCGGATGATGTGGTGGGCCTGGAGCCGCTCGGCCTCGGAGAGCTCGTCGAACGACTTGGCGCGGAGCATCTCGGCGCCGCTGGCCAGCACCCCGATCGGCGTCTCGCCGTCCTCGGCCCCCTGCGAGGGCTCCCAGCGCTCCTCCTGGAAGCCCTCGTCGAACAGCACCTCGATCCCCTGCTGGGCCGGCGTGCTCGGGACCCAGCCGGCGATCTCCGCCAGGACGTCGTTCAGCTCGGCTGGGAACCAGTGATCGAACGCCGCGTCGTAGGCGGCCAGGTCCTCCTTGCGCGCGACCATGGCGACCCGCCCGGCCCAGTAGACGCCACGGCGGTCCAGGCGGTCCAGCGCGGCGACCGCCCGGCAGAAGGTGAGGATGCGCCCGGTGCCGACCGGCAGCCCCCGCTGCCGCAGCAGCCGCCCGAACCCCACCAGCCGGGCCAGTCCCGGCTCCGCGGCCGCCGTGGCGCTCATTCCCTACCGAGGACCTGGTCCAGCCGGCTACGCACCAGCTCCAGGTCCTCGTGGTCCTTGAGCAGCGCGCCGAGGGTGGCGGCAGCCTGCTCCGGCTCCAGCCGGGTCGCGCCGAGGAAGGCGAGCGCCTGCGACCAGTCGATGGTCTCCGCCACCCCGGGCCGCTTGGCGACGTCCATCGCGCGCAGCCGCGCGACCGCCTCGGCGACCTGGCGGGCCAGGGCCACCGGCACCTCGGGGGCGCGCACGCGCACGATCTCGACCTCCCGGTCCACCGACGGGTGGTCGATCCAGTGGTACAGGCAGCGGCGCTTGAGCGCGTCGTGCAGCTCGCGGGTGCGGTTGGAGGTGATCACGACCGCCGGGGGGCGGTCGGCGGCGACCCGGCCGATCTCGGGGATGGTGACGGCGAACTCGGAGAGCACCTCCAGCAGGAACGCCTCGAACTCGTCGTCGGCCCGGTCCAGCTCGTCGATCAGCAGGACGGCGGCGGAACCGGCCCGGACCGCCGCCAGCAGCGGCCGCTCGACCAGGAACTCCGACCCGAACAGGTCGGCCTCGCCCTCGCCGAGCTGGGCGGCGCGCACGGCGATGAGCTGGCGCGAGTAGTCCCACTCGTAGAGGGCCTGGCTGGCGTCGATCCCCTCGTAGCACTGCAGGCGCACCAGCTCGCGGCCGAGCAGCGCCGCCAGCACCTTGGCGACCTCGGTCTTGCCGACCCCGGCCTCGCCCTCCAGCAGCAGCGGCTTGTCCAGGTGCAGCGCGAGATAGATCGCGGTGGCGAGGCCCCGGTCGGCCAGGTAGGCGTGCTCGGCGAGGTCGGCCTCCAGCTCGTCGACGGAAGCGAAGGGGAGGGCGCCAGGTGCCGGCGCCCTCCCCTCGTGCGTACCGCTCAGCGAGACCCTGCCTCCTCCACGGCCCGCCTGACCAGCACCTTGGCCAGGTGGCGTCGGTAGTCGGCGCTGGCGAGGGCGTCGTCGGGCGGGCTGGTGCCCTCCAGCGCCTGCTCGGCGGCGTCGGCGGGACCGGCCCCGCCGGCGAGCGCCTGCTCGACCGCGCTGGCGCGCAGGGGCGTCGAGCCCATGTTGGTCAGCGCCACCGCGGTGCCCCCGTTGCGCGTCACCGCCGCCACGCCGACGACCGCCCAGTCCTGGGCCCTCGGGTTGAACTTCTGGTAGGACCAGCCGGCGCCGCCGGTCTTGGGCACCCGGATCTCGGTGAGCAGGTCCTGGGGACCGAGGTCGGACT
>WNGA01003695.1_pt1 | contig 22893 bp, 24 predicted proteins | sample 5400061 | NCBI WGS metagenome assembly WNGA01 (sample SAMN13153366, study PRJNA577476) | soil metagenome | isolation source: 100 cm soil or saprolite under grassland replicate 2 | place: USA:California | collected 2016-06-15
CTCGGCCTGGTAGGTGCTCTGGCCCAACTTGGCCCAGTCGCGGGTCTGGCCCATCTCAGGCCACCTCCCGCGTGTCGGCCTCCGAGGCCGGCACCGGCACCGGCTCGGGCGGCGGGTGGCCGGTGTGGGCGTGCTGCGGAACCGCCGGGTAGGCCGGCGCGGCCCGCAGGGCGAGCCGGCGGAGGCGGGGGTTGCGGAACCAGGCGCGCAACCTGACCCGCGCCGGTGGCAGGTGCCCATAGAGGAGCACGCCTTCGCGGGGGCGGAGCTGCCGGAGCACCTCCACCGGTACCATCCGCCGCCAGCTCACGCTCGCCGTCGTGGAGGCGCGGCCGTCCGCGGCGGCGGTGTGGCTGGTGTGGGTGATGGCCTGGTCGCCGATCAGCTTGCTCGCCAGCTCCAACGAGTCGACGTCGGCCTGGCCGGAGAGGAACAGCTTGGCGCGGTGGCCGTTGAGCACGGTGGTGGCGCGGCGGCCGTAGCGGTGTTGGAGCTGGCCGAGGTCGTGCCAGATGGTCACCAACTGGATGCCCTGCCCGCGGGCGGTGGTGGCCAGCTCTGGGAGCTTGGCCAGGGCGGCGCAGTTGCCAGCCTCGTCCAGGCACACCAACAACCGAGGATCCAGCATCCCGTTGTGGTGGTGGGCGGCCAGCTCCTCGGCGCGGGTGATGATCGTGGCGACCAGCAGCTCGAACAGCGGACGCAGGCGGCCCTGCTCGTTGGCCGGCGCGTACAGGTACAGCGTGTTCGACCCGTCGAGGAGCGAGTCGACGTCCAGGTCACAACCGTCGGCGCTGGCGGCGATGACGGGGTCGGCGAACACGTCCAGCAACGTCTCCGCCGTGCCGTACACGCTGCCGAGGGTGTTGTCGGGACGGGCGCGGCAGGCCGACCAGGCATCCAACGCCATAGCATCGCCGGCGTCCTCGAGGGCCTGGGTGACCTCGTCCTGCTCTTGGATGTCGACCCACCGGGCGACGTCGCTCATCGTCCGATCGCTGCGCGCCGCGGCGAACAGCAGGACGCCAAGGAGCTTGGCGCCAAGCAGCGTCCAGTAGTTGGCGTCCTGCTCCCGCAGCCCGCTCACGTCGGCGGCCTCGGCCAGGGTGCGGGCCACCTTGCGGGCGGCGGTGTAGGTGCCGCAGTGCGCCAGCGGCGTCCACTGCGCGGCCGGCACCCCGGACAGGCCAAGGGGGTCGTAGACCCACACCTCGCCCAACGCCAGCCGCCGGCGCAGGGTCGCCCGCAGCACGTCGGGCTTGATCGAGGTGGTGATCACCGGCCCCTGCCATTCCAGGACGGCGGGGATGACCAGCCCGGCGGTCTTGAACGAGCCGGCCGGCCCAAAGCACAGCACGCTGTGGCAGCTCTCGACGGCCAGCAGCAGCCGACCCCACCAGCCACCCCGGCGGCCCAGCGTGATCCGCCCCGGCCGCGGCGCCAGCACGATCAGGCGGCGCAGCCGCCAGCGGCTGGCCCACTGTGTGCCGTACTCGCGTAGCCGCCGATCCCACCGCAGCCGCCGCCCCAACACCGCGCCGGCGAGCGCGGCCGGGACGACCAGGACCAGGACCAGGACCAGGGTCGTGTACATGCCGACCGGACCGGGCAGCATCCCGCGGACGCTTCGGGGCCAGGCCAGGCGGGGGTCGCCAGGGTGCTTGGCCAGGTGGAACGGCACCTGGGCCACCTCGGCCAGGCTGACCGGCAGCCAGTGGTGGGCGCCGAACAGCACCGCGGCGACCTGCCCGACCAGCCACACCAGCACCGTTGCGCCCAGCGCCGTGCCGACCGCCAGCCACAGCAGGCTGTCGGCCGCGGACTCCGAACCGTGAGGCTTGGGGGACTCCACACGCTCACGCCGCACTGCCATCACCGCCCTCGGCGGTGAGGCCCTGCGTCATGCGCCTCGGCGTGGCCTCTTCCACGAGTTCTTGCAATTCCTCGCCACTAAGGGCGAGGACTCCGCCCTCGCGCTGCTGGCGCCGCGCCTTGACGGCAGCCAGCGCGAGGCGGGTGAAGTAGGCGCTCCGGGCGTGTTCGGCGCGGCGTCGGCGCTCCTCTGGGGGCAAGGTTCCGTCCGGGTCAACCTCGGCCTCGAAGCGAGCCAGGAACGTGGCGCGGCCGTTGGCGGTTGTCTTCCGCGCGTCGTGCTTGGCGTGCATGCTGTGGGCCGCAAGCCGAGCGCGTAGGGTCCGCTCAGCAGGGGAGAGGCCCTGCCCGCCGCTCGAGGGCGGCGAGCCTGAAGAGGTACGCTTGTCGCGCATCTCGGGGGTTCCTTTCGACGGGTCCTACCTGGGATGTCTGGCCCCGGTGCAGGTCGCATCTGCCCGGGGCCACTTCTGTCGCGTACCACCTCCTCCTTACTGACCGGCTCGCCTCCTCCTCACTGACTCGCTCACTGGCTGGCCGCTTCCCTGGCGTCACCTCCCTTCTGGGCGGACTCCTCCGTCCGTAGCACAGCGGACGCATATTGCCGATAACGATCGGCTATATACGTCCGGTTGTCAAGGGAAGGAAGCGTCCGCGATGATGACCACCTATGGAGATGTCCAAAGTCATTCGCCGACGCAGAGCCGAACTCGGCATGTCTCAGGCTGACCTCGGTGCCGCCGCAGGAGTGGACGCGCGGCAGATCAGACGCTACGAGGCTGGGCAGAGTCAGCCGGCCCTCTCGGTCGCCGTCGCGATCGCGGACGCACTCGGGATCTCCCTCGAGGAGTTGGCGTCCAACTCGCGCGACGCAGCGAAGGAGGTACCGAGAGCAGCGCCGGTCAGCGTGGTCGATGTCGTCAAGGCCGACCCCGGCTTGGACGACAGCGGGCGGGAACTCCTCACCACCGTGTATCGCTGGCTCGTCCGCCAGCGGCGAGGGTCCAATGCCAAGTCGTGAGCGCATGAGACAACCTTGCCGGCAGAGCACAGCGCTCGAAAGCCCACGCGCATATACCGAGACGGTCTAGAAACCGCGATAGGAAGCGGGAACCGTGACCTCCAGAAGACACCAGCCCCCGGCGGCGCCGCCTCCCGGCTTCTGGGATCGCCCGGAGATCGTGGACGCCCTCGCCGCTCGCGACATGGGCGCCGTCGTCCGCAACTACCGCAAGTGGACAGGGGCAAGTCAGACGGACATCAGCATTCTGGTTGGCATTCCGCAGCCCCATGTGAGCGAGCTTGAGCGAGGCTTCCGGCACGTCACTGCGCTCGACCTGTTCGAGCGCTTCGCCGACGGGCTGGGCATCCCTCGCCAGCTACTCGGCCTTGCCGAACGCTCGGACGACGGTCCGCTAGCCGATGGAAGGGACGAGCACGTCGCAAGCAGCCAGCGCGAATGGCAGCGCACGCGTCGCATGCTCAACCAGCATCGCCCCGAGCTGACGCGACTCGCGGCCCAGCTCTACCCGTCGTCGATCAGGCTTGCTGACACAGGCATCCTCACGCCCGAGGAATGGCGACTCGATGAGCCGGTAGACCTCGGTGCAATTGACCTGACATTGCGTGAGGCGCCGCTGCCCCTTGTAACGGGTCGGCACGAGGAGACGCGACCGTTGCGCCCGCTGGTGGCGCCAGGCCGGCATTACGATAAGTACCACCGCGCCATGCGCGACCTCGACCGCCCACGCTTGTTCGAGAACCGCGTCTGCTACCGCCTCCTGGGTGTTGAGGGGCCGAGGTTCACGGTCCAGAGCGGAGTGACGGTTGGGCACATGCGCTACTTCGACATGATCGATGTGGGCGAGGCCCTGGCCCACGAGGTAGCTCGCGCGTCGATCGATCGAGACGGCAACGTCAGAGAGGACCGTTGCTCGTGGGAGCGTCTGCCGTTCCGTCGGCTCGTGCGCGACCCGTTCGACCTTGAGGCGTATCCGCTGATGCTGTCGATCAGCACGCTTACCATCCGCCGGAGCCGGGCGGGCGCCACCTTCCTGCTGCTACGGCGCGGCGCCGGCCAGGTGGCTATCGCTGGCGGCATGCTCAGCGTGATGCCGACTGGCGTCTTCCAGCCCGCATCGATCCTCCCAGCGCCCGAATCCCCAGACTTCGACCTGTGGCGCAACATGATGCGCGAGTACAGCGAGGAGTTTCTCGGCAATCCCGAGCACGACGGCAGCGGCGACCCCATCGACTACGCGAACGAGGAGCCCTTTCGGACGCTGGACGCCGCCCGACAGGCCGGCAAGATCCGTGTCTACTGCCTCGGAGCCGGGATCGACGCCCTGAACTTCGTTGGCGACCTCTTCACGGTCGCCGTGTTCGACGCCGACGTTTTCGATGAGGTCTTTGACGAGCTGGTGGAGCTCAATGAGGAAGGTACTGTGGCCAGCGGCCCGGATCGCCAGCAATTTACCTTCGGCGACTCCACCATCTATGACCTTCTGACCACCGAGCCAATGGCACCCAGCGGCGCAGCGTGCCTGTATCTTGCCTGGCAACACCAGGCGCTGTTGCTGAGCTAACTGCTACAGGCGATTTACGGGGGACCGAAGACGGTGCGCCTCGCGGGCACGAGCATCGGCCGCAGAGGCGCCGTAGCGCTGGAGCATGGTGCGGGACCTCCAGGAGGCGAGCCGCATCAGGTCCGTCTCGCCGCCGCCGTCTGCAAGCCACTGATGCGCGAAGGAGTGCCGGAACTGGTGGGGATGCAAGCCGGGGAGCCCGACTGAGGCGCCGCAGTCAGCGACGACCTGGAGCAAGGCCGGAGGGGTCATGGCGCCGGCGCCGCCGATCCACAGGTTCGGGGGAATGGTCGAACGAGGGCTGGCGCGCAGGCGGAGGTAGCGGTCGATGGCGAGGGCGGTCTTGCGGCCGAATAGGACGGCGCGTCGTCGGTCCTTGCCGAAGGACGATGGCGACCTGGTCGTCGAGGTCGAGGTTGTCGGAGAGCAGGATGTCGGCGGCCTTGAGAAGTCGTGAAGCCTCTTGATCAAGGAGCTCCAGATGGGCCGCTGAGCTGCGGCGATGCTCCGAGTGGTGCGCCGCCAGGGACTCGAACCCCGAACCCGCTGATTAAGCAAATGATCTTGCTTGACCGGCTGAAGCCGCATGCTTAGGCTCCCGCCGGACAGTGGCGCCCATTTTGCCAGGAGGCAGTCCACGTGATCGCAGCGCTCGCTTTCGTCAGCGCAAAACGGCCCTTGGTCGGCCCAGAAGCACTGGCCGAGCTAGGCACAGACGACACCAGCTACCTGGAGCGCCACGTCGACAAGCTGCGAGCGGAAGCCGGCGCGGCTGACTCTCTGCGTAGCCGGTTCAAGGCCGGCTCGAACGTGGAGGAGTTGCTGCAGCAGCTACGCGACAAGGACGATGCGTTCGTCACGGCCGCCGCGATCATCGCTCAGCGGGTGAAGGATACGATGGACGCCTCTACGAATCCAAGCCCCGGTGTCCTCGCCGTAGTCCGCTCATCAACAGATGAGTCGACCCAGGCCGTCTCGGTCCTGAAACTGGATGCGATCAACGAGGCGGCACTGTTCGAGCTAAAGCCGCATCAAGTTCGTTTGAGCGTTTTGCGTGACCTACTGCCGGCTCCTGGCGACCTACACAAGGGGGTGTCCTGGCCAGATCCTCGACCGATTTCCGACGCCATCGTGCTCGAGCGCAACGCGAGCGCCGCCCGTTACTTCTTCAACGCCTGTGAGCTCGACGTTTCCCTTCACTCGAACGAAGCCGAGAAGGCGCTGCAACGGGTGCTCGTGCAAGTGCCACGCGAGCAGCGACCCGCTGTGGCCGCCGAGATCGCGCAGCTCTCGGGACCGGTGGAGGAGGTAGCCGCAGCCATCAAGCAGCGTGCGCCCGACGTCTCCGTTGATCTGCCGGAGCTCGGTAGTCGGGGGCGCCTTGGTGGACTTGTCCGTCCTGGCAAGATTGCAGCGGGGAGAACCCGCTTCGGGGCTGACGGCATCGACGTCCGCGTCCCCCACGACCTGCTCGGCCGTGTGTCGATCCGCCCGTATGGCGGGGGGTGGCGAATGACGATCGACTTCACGACCCAGCCGACGGAAGGGGCCGGATAGCCTGTCGGCGACGTTTCTACACTGAGGCTATGGAACAAGCACTAGAAGGATCAGTTGCCGAGATCCGCCGAGTGGCCGAGGAGATCAGGAAGCTCGCGGTCGCCGGGTGGACGGTCGAAGACGCGATCCTCTCGGTTCGGTGCTGCGCGCCTGCAGGTCTTTCCGGTGCGCAGATTGCAGCCGCGCTGGCTCCTCTCGAGCCACTGGCTCAAACCGAGGTCCAGCTCACGGCCGGCGGCGTCGCGCTCCGCTTGGGACAGCAGCCAGGATCGACGCTCGACCTCACCGATGACCCAACTGGAGATCCATCCGGACGGTTTGTCGGTCCGGAGTTGGTCGCCGCTCAGCGGGCATGGTCGGGCGACCCCACCGCGGCGCTCGAGCTGAGCGGGACATGGGAGGCCGACGCGACCGTCTACCTGGCTAAGCCGCTCAGCGATATCGAGCCGAGTATCGCTTGGCGGGTTTGCCGAGGACTCAAGCCGATCGAACACCTCGTTGGGTCGCTGCCGTGGTGGCGCATGGCAGAGCTGGTGCGCGATCCTGCCGGTCCGGTGGCATTTGTTGTCCTCGACACCGAAGTCGACTACCGGACACCCACCTTGGCCATTGTCGCCCTAGACCGGCTACCGTCACGGGATTGCAAAAAGACCTATCTGGTCGACGATCGGCACTGGCGACGACCGCAGCCTCGATGCTTCCGCCGAGCGTGGTCCTGCCGGAGGAACTCATGGCCGAGTCGCCGATCGGGGCAGACACGCTCAGGAATGCGTTGAGTCGCCGGGTCGGCGCGCTGAGCTGGAGCTGGCTCAGCAACAGCGTCCATATCGATGGCGGCACTGCATACCTGGAGTTTTTTGGGTATCGACGAGTGGCCTTCTCCCCGGGTGACGATGGTGTCAACCCTAGGGGCGTCGCGGAGGAAGCGTACCGGCTGTACCGATGGGCGACGGCAGATCAATCACCTGATCGCGTGCTCGCAGTCAGGCAGGTCGTGTCGCTTCAACCGGGGCTTGAGCTTCCCGATCGGCCGGCCGATGTTCGCCAAGCGGCAGAGCCTCTGTACCGCGCCCTTCGAAGCAACGAAGTCGCAGCGGTGCTCGATACTCAGCGACAGGCCAGGGCCATCGCAATCGACACTGCCAGGCAGAGCGCCGAGGCTGCCCAAGTAGCGGCCAAGTCAGCGACTGAACGGACGATCGCATCGCTTGGCGTGGTCGCCGGTGTGGTCGTCGCCAACGCAACGGCTGTGCTCAAGGCAACTGACGCTCAAGAACTCGCGATCGCGATCGCTGTCGTTCTGTGCTTCCTGGCCGCTTGGACTGTCTTCATCGAGGGGCCAGCCATCAGTCGTCCGCTCCGAGACCTTCGGAACGACTTCGAAACCATCGCGAGGCTGTTGGATGCGGCAGAACGCAAGGCCATTCTGGGGATGAGTACCATCAAGTCGGCAGCGCGGCGCGCTCGCGTCGCACGCGTTAGCGCTCCAATCGTTTACTTGGCCGCGGCCGTTGTGTCGTTACTCATCGCGCACTTCCGGTTCGGATGGCTCGCATGAGCAAACCGGAGCACAAAGCCTCGATGTCAGTCACCAGCCCGGCAAGTCCCGGAGATTCGCGATCTCGCTGCCGTCGAGCGCGGCCAGAAGGCAGTCGGGCTCTGTCACGAACCAGAGCGCCGTCCGCCACGCCACCTCACCCACCGTTTTCCTGAAGGCCGGGTCCGCCCGATCGAGGTAGGCCGTCACGAAGTAGACCTCCTGCGCGCTGAACCCGGACTGCTCCAACCAGGCCGTCACGGCGGCTACGCGCGCGGGGTCAGCCACACCCTCGGTGGCAACAGCCTCGACGGACACGAATCGTAGCGGCTTTGCGATGTCTGCCAGCAAGACATCGGGAAGCGGGTCGCCCGCCCGGTACTGGAGCCGGAGCCGCCGCATGAGGCCCTCGTCGACATACCGCACCGGGGCCGCGCTGTCTGAGTAGGACAGCAGCACCGGCTCGGTGAGAAAGCGCGGGGCGAACTGCTCGATGATCCCCTTGATGATCGGCTGTGATGGTCCGCCCGAAAGTGGCTTGGTCGTGCCGTCCGGGAGGGTCATCGTCGCGGACGCCTGCACCGCGCGGATTGCCACACGGGCCAGCTCGGCAGGTGCCAGGTGCGCCTCGCGCCAGGCAGTGACTTTCCCCGTCCTGTCCTCGTCCGAGCGGGCCGGGTCGAAGAGATCCGCGAAGTCGGCGGTCAGCGCATACCGGCCCTTCCCGGAGGTCTTCGGCAGGTCCCGCTCGACGACCGCCCCGACGTCCTTGAGTGCCCGGACCGCCTCGTCCCGGATTCCTTCGCGGCTGTTGGGGGCAAGCCACGGCTTCCCATCTGCCTTCTGCCGCGGCTTCAGGATTCGGTCGAGGTAGCCGATCCGCGACCGGAAAGCCGTCCTTGCGGCCTGCCTGTCGGACATCTCCACAACCGCCTTTGGAGCGATCCAGCGGCCGTTCCCCTCGATCGCGAGGGAATAGAGCATCACGAACACCGTGCGGGCAGCGTTGGCGTTCGTCAGCCATGCCCGTCGGGTCATCCCCTCGGGGAACACCTCTGGCAGCCAGCCTTGCACCTGGGCCAGGGTCGGGAACCGCTCCTGAAGCCAGCCGGCGACGATTGGCATCAGTCTGCCCGGAGGTAGGCGCGCAGGACGAACGCATCCCGGTCGTCCGCCTCAAGCAGTCCGATGAGCGCGTCAGGCGCCGGCAGAGGCAGGGCGGCAAGCTCTGTGGCCGAGACGGCAACGGTTCCCGACAGCGATCGGAAAAGCCGATCGACAGGCTCGCAATTGAGCAGTGCGGCCAGCGCCTCCACGGGGACCTTCGGGACGACGTCCCTCGCCGTGACAACGTTCAAATGGTTCTCGACGACGGCCGGGGGGGAAGCGAAGGGGGCGGCAACAACGCGGCGGGCTTGTTCCTTTGCCGTGGTCCGCTTCACCAGGACCGCCGCATGCTCGAGGACCAGGTGGCGCATGCCATCGACCGACAGGTGCAGGTGCGACCGTCTCGAGGATTTGTAGTCGACGGACTCGCCAGCCCTGATCGCGTCCGACCACACTATCGGCGCGGTCTCCACCGAAGGCTCCGAACTGAGCTGGCCCCGGTGGCGATTCCAGACCAGAGGTCCCGTATGGACCGCGAACTCGTAGTCGGCCAGCCTGTAGCCGGACCGCGCCGCGGCCTGAAGCAGTTCGGCGTCGCCAGGGTTGCGTGCAATGAACCAAGGACCAGTCCCGTCGACGCTCGCTGTCCAGCACCTTCCCCTACCGAGGCCGCCGTAGACCGTGGCGGCTCGGCGGACGGAGGGCGGGCCGAGCACCGCCAGGCACATCTCCTGCAACACGCCGACGAAAACCGTCGTCCGCGACTCGACAAACCGGAGGCTGCGCAGGGGCCGCTCCTGGCTCACCAGCTCCCGCAGGGAAGAGAAGTACTCGCCGCATAGCCAGGACGTGGGCATCACGTAGCCGACGAGCCCGCCCGAGATCCGGAGCGCGACATCGACGAAGAGTCCGTACAGGTTGGCATGGCCTTTGAGGCAGCGGACGAAGAACGCCCGCTCCTCCTCTGCGAGTCGGACCCTCCCGAACGGAGGATTGCCCACCACCACGTCAGCCGTTGGCAATCTCTTCGCTACCGCAAGCCGGAGGGTGTTCTCCCTGCGCAGATCCCACTGGGCCGTCTCTCCGAAGCGGTCGCGCGCCAAGGCGTCGAGGGCGATCCGTGTGATAGTCAGCCCGCCCGGGTCAATATCGATCCCGATCAGGCACCGAGCGAGGTCGGACGCCGAAGCACCCTCGACCGCGAGGCGGTCAGCGATCCTTCGCGCAACTGGGAGGAGAAACGCGCCGCCCCCACAAGCAGGGTCACAGAAGCGCATGGTCCCGTCGAACCGCGCGCCTGCCGCAGCAAGGTCATCCAGTAGTCGCTCGGCCACGGCCGGAGGTGTATAGAAGATGCCGAGTGCCGAGCGGAGCGTCTCGGGCAGCGCTACTCGATGCGCCTCGGCCGCCTCCCACACCGCCTCCGCGTCGTTGCCGAAGTGGCCAGTCTTCGCAGGGACGATGCTGGAGGCGAGTTCGTCCAGCTCCCCGAGGCCCGGGCGGGTCACACGCTGATACGGCTTCACGGCCCGGGAGTCTATGCGACTCCTAGGACACTCTTCCATCGCTCCGGCCGAGCATGGGGTCGGTCTCGTTCCTGCCTTGAGCGCGCCAGGTATGGACGAAGGTGTGCCGGAACGGGTTCGGTCACACGGTCCTTCTCCCCGACCCACAAACACTCAGACTCGCGTATGGGTAACGGACCCGGGCACGGAGTTAGCCGTCGAGCGCTTGGGCCGTCTTCCTTCCGAAGGAGACCGCACGCTGCCAGCCGCTCTTGCCGAGGACTCGGTCGACGGTATAGATGGGGGACCGGACATTACATTCGGGAGAGCAGTTCTGCCTTCTTCGCCTCGAACTCCTCCGGCGTGACAACACCAGCGTCCCTCAACTCCGCGAGCTTTCGAAGCTGTTCCATCGGATCCGCGGTCGATGTCGTCGTTTGCGCGTAGGAGGATTGGGTGGAGTAACGAGCGGTGAGGTAGCGCTCGACATATGCTCGAACTGCTTCGAACTCCGGTTGCTGCTTCCTCGTGAAGACAACGGCGTTCTCGTCCTTGGTCGCGTCTGAGAGTCCGCCACGCAACTCCGGACTGCCGGGTAGCGAGAACTTGATGAACCCATTCGCGATCGGTCCTGCAGGTCGCACCTGAACGGCGGTGATCTGCGCCAGCGGGACACGTCGGTCCCCCTTCGAGTGGCCGATACGGCCGAGACCCTTGCGGCCGATCGTGAGCCAATCGCCCTCGACTGTGATCTGACCGTTACGGCCCTTTGCAAAGAGCCGGCCTGCGACATGCTCCCGGGTGTCAGCCGGAGCGGGCACCCAACGAGGCTGCTGCACCTCGTCATCGATCCAAAGCTGCCATCCTGGCGGGGCGGGTGGCCAGGAAGGGTCAGGCTGCCATCCTGGCGGAGGTTGCCAGTCGTCAGAAGGCTTCGGCCATCCTGGCGGTGGGTTGAACCTTCGCGCCATGTGCCTCATCTCCTCCATCTATACCAGAGGACGACAGACTGATCTGAATCCTACAGCCGATCCCCTGGCGACAGACGGCGGTGCGCCTCGCGGGCGCGGGCGTCGGCGGTGGAGGCGCCGTAGCGCCGCAGCATGGCAGGGGAACGCCAGCCCGCGATGCGCATGAGGTCCGTCTCGCTCCCGCCCGCCGCACGCCAGGTATGGGCGAAGGTGTGGCGGAACAGGTGCGGATGGAGGCCGTCGATCCCGGCCTGCCGTCCGCGGCGCCGGAGGACCTGGCGGATCCCGGACGCGGTCACGCGGCCGAACTTCCCGATCCACAGCCATTCCAGGTCCGCATGGGCGTGGCGGGCACGGGCACGGAGATAGCGGTCGAGCGCTCGAGCGGCGTTCCTGCCGAACGGGAGCGCTCGTTCCCGGCCGCCCTTGCCGATGACTCGGACGACGTCGTAGTAGAAGTCGACGTCCCCAACCTGCATGCCGGCGACCTCAGCCAGGCGCGGGCCAGTGTCAACCAGCATCAGGACGATGGCGGTGTCGCGCCGTGCCTCGAAGTCCTTGCCGGCGCAGGCGGCGAGCAGCCGCTGGAGCGCGTCGTCCGGCAGCACAGGGACCGGCTGTTCGGGGACGGTCGGTGGCTTCATCTTGGCCATGGGGGAGATCGGGATCTCTTCCTCTTCCTCGAGCCACCCGTAGAAGCGCCGCAGCGACCGGTAGCGGTTGGCGACGGTCGCCGGGGTGCAGCGCTCGTGCAGCTCGACCAGGAACGCCTCGATGTCCTCGCGCCGCACGTCCAGGAGCGTCCGGCCGCCGTCGTGGCGGGCGAGGAAGGCGCTGAAGAGCTGCACGGCCTCCAAGTAGGTCTCGACCGTGCGGGGGGACTTCCGCTCGGCGCGGAGGTGCCGTTCGAAGGAGCGGCCGAGGTCGTCTACGCTAGAGGCGGGCATGGCAGCAGGATAGCATGGACAGTCAGGCGCTCTTGGACTGTTGTGCTAGACTCCGGCTCGCGGTGTTCACCAGAGAACCCGCAGCTCAGAGGCGGTTTCTCGCGGGGCTGTAGCTCAGTTGGAAGAGCACCTGCTTTGCAAGCAGGGGGTCGTGGGTTCGAGTCCCATCAGCTCCACCAAAAGGCTCTTACTCAAACCGGCACCAACAAAAGCCGGTTTGTCGGATTCGCCACTACGGCTCCCCACAACAAGGGGAGCCGTATGGCGTTTCTGGGGCGGTCGCGTGGACTTCGCGCGCTGGTAGAGCCCGATGACCTGGGGGTCGAGCAGGGTGTCGAAGGGCGGACGCAGGGTAGCGCTGGTGACCTCGTCTACATGAACCTCGATCCGCTCGAAGAAGGTCTGGTTCCACTCGCGCCGGAGGGCCGGATCAGCCTCCTCATAGGCCGTGGCGCAGTCGCGCACCAGGTCCAGCGCCTCATTCAGCGTCGCCTCGATGTCGGTGCTGGCAGCCTCCAACTGGCTCAACTCGTGGCGGGCGTGGATGAGTTGACGGGTCAGCTCGTTCTGCTTCTCCCGCCCGATGTCGTCGGGTACGCTTCCATTTGCTACCTTCTCCGCCCACATGCGGCGCATGTTCTCGATTTTCGCGATCCTGCTCTTGACCTGCTGCATCACGCGCCCGGCCTGCGCCTGCTCGTGCTGGAGATCAGCCAAGAGGCGGCCCCGGACCTGCTCAACCAGCTCCGGTGCAAGCTGCACATGCTGGCGCCAGTAGCGCACCAGGGCAGCCTCAACATCCTCAAGTTGCAGGTAGGGCATGGTGCACCCAGTCCGGCGGGTATGCCGGCCAAGGCAGAAGAAGTAACGGTAGGTGCCGCCATTGCCCTTGAAGTTGCAGACCGACAGCCGGGCGTGGCAGCGCCCACAGAACACGGTGCCCTTGAGGTGGTGCTGGTAGCGGCGGTACTTCTCGCCGGACTGGTTGTGGGCAGTGAGTATCCGCTGGACTTGGTCGAAGACCTCGGGTGTCACAAGTGGGGTATGCCGGCCGGGATACTGCACGCCGCGATAGGTGACTATGCCGATGTAGTAGGGATCACGCAGCATCTGGTTGAACTTGGACAGATGCAGCCGCCGCTCGGGCCGGTTGCCGCCGGCACGGTTCGTTAACCCCCGGTCGGTCAGCTCGTCGAGCAAGTCTCGGAGCGACCATTCGCCTGTGGCGTAGGCCTCGAACGCCCAGGCGACGAGCGGTGCTCGTTCCGGGTCGAGGGCAATAGTGCGCACCTCGCGTCCGTCGATGGTGTGCCGCACGTTGAGGTAGCCAATCGGGGCGTAGTGCGGCGTGCCGCCCGCCTTGGCCTTCTGGACCGAGCCTTTGAGAATCTCGGTAGCGAGGTTCTGCGAGTAGAACTCGGCGATGGAGGCCATGATGCCGTGCAGCAGCTTGCCCGACGGCGTGTCGTCGATGTTCTCGGTGACCGACACCAGTTGCACCCCGGCAGCCCGCAGCGCCAGCCCGATCGTCACATCGTCAACCCGGTTGCGGGCGAGCCGGTCGACCTTGTGAACAATGACGTAGTCGATGTCGTGGCCCTTCAGCCGCTCCAGCATGCGCTGAAGTTCTGGCCGGTCGGCGGTCTTGGCCGACTCGCCACGGTCGATGTATTCCTCGACCACCTCCGCGCGGAGCGCGTCGGCACGGCGGCGGCAGGCCGCGCGCTGCGCTGGGATGGAGTAGCCCTCGGGATCGTCGCCGCGTTCGGCCTGCTCTTTGGTGGAGACGCGGACGTAGATGACGGCTAGTTTTGAATCGGTTATAGCTTCTGGCATGCGTGTATCTCCCTCCGTCTCAGGCTCGCCATAAGGCTCCTCGAATGCTCTGCATCAAGTCACCGGATGGCACGTCATCAGTGCCGTCAGCGAAGACCATGCGAGCGCCGGTCTGCTCAATCTCGGCCGACAGCGGCACGTTGTCGCTAGGGCGTCGACTGAGCCGATCCGGAGCGTAGGTGATGACGTAGTCGATGTCCCCGCGCTCCTTGAGAGACTGCAACATGGCCTGTAGTCTCGGCCGATCAAGGTTCATGCCTGACGCGCCGTTATCCACGTACGCATCCTCGACCGTCGCCCCAAGTGCTTCTGCCGTGCGCATGCAAGCTTCACGCTGGAACGAAATCGCTTGGTCATTCACTTGCGCAGTTCGAAGGTAGATCACCGCCTGCATCTTCATGTCATCCTCCCTTGCTGTTGTCATGCCGCAACTCCCAGTCCCGGCGTGAGTAGATGTCCATCGGATGCCCGCCGGTAGCGGCAGCGCGGGGTCGGCTCCACCAGCCCCAGGTGCAGCAGCCTGGTCCGCATTGCGACCTGGGAGACCCCGAACTGTCGGGCGAGCGTGGGAAGCTGCTGGATGCCCTCGTAGCAGTAAGAGCGCTTGACCCACGCCTTGGGCATGAGAACGCAGGCGGCGAAGTAGTCACAGACCGTCTCCGCCCAGTTCTCCGGGCTCTGGCCCTGCACCTGCCGGTAGGCGTCGGCGATGAAGGGGTGATCAACCAGGTGCTTGGTCTCGTGGAAGAGGCTAAATCTCTGCCGGGTCAGCGGTTCGGCGTGGTTGAGGACGATGAGCCAGCGGCCCCTCGACCAGGTGGTATAGCCCGACATGGGCAGCGCGCCGACGCGCTCGACCACCACGCGCGGTAGCCCAGCGATGAGTCCTTCGGGAACCGGCGGCTCGGTGACGCCGCCAAGCTCCAGGAGCCGGGCGGCTTGCAGTTCGGCGATGCGCAACCCCTCAGATTGGGTGAGCGGTCGCGCGGGCATTAAGGCTCGAACTTGCGCTATGAAGCTAGGACTTCGCGGATGACTCGTTGTTGTTGCCATGGATGTAGTACCCCCTTCCATTTCCGTTGGTTGTTAGACGTCAGGCTGTGTTGTCAGTGTCGGTTTCGTTTCGAGCATTGGGCTGCTGACCTTCTTCTTTTTGCCGCAGCCAGGCGAAGTAGTTCTCAACCTCGCGGGCTACGTCTGGCGACACGTCGTACTTGGCCCGCAGGTATGGCGCCAGGCCGGGCAGGCCATGCGGTGTGAAGTAGCCGGCCAGGGCGAAGTAGTCCTCGACCTCGGTGCCCAGGGCTGCCGCGAGACGCTGCAAGTTCTGTGGGCTCGGCGCCTCGATCTTGCCCTGCTCCATGCGGGAGATCGTGCCCTTGTCCAGGCCAGTCGCCTTGGCCCGAGAAGTACTGGCTGACCTGGCGCGAGGACTCCGACATCGAGGACCCGCTGGACCGGTCATTGACGCAGTTGTGCTCGCAGGCCCGGCTGCTGGAGCTGATCCACGACTTCATGGTGTTCGACGCGGGCGTCAAGAAGGTGTGCCGCCACAACCAATACTTCGGCGTCAAGGCGGCGCAGGCCCGGATCGCCAAGCGCGAGGGCGGCATCATCTGGCACACCCAGGGTTCGGGCAAGTCGCTCACAATGGTCTGGCTTGCGAAGTGGATTCGCGAGCATCAACCGAACCCCCGCGTGCTGCTGATCACCGATCGCACCGAACTCGATGACCAGATCGAGCAGGTGTTCCACGGCGTCAACGAGTCGATCTACCGAACGGGCAGCGGTACCGATCTCCTCGACACCCTGAACAAGTCGACCGAGTGGCTGATCTGCTCCTTGGTCCACAAGTTCCGAGGCTCGGAGAGCGAGGCTGCTCGTGACGAGGATGAGGGCGACTTCATCAAAGAACTCCGCACGAACGTGCCGAAGGATTTCGTCGCCAAGGGCAATATCGTCATCTTCGTCGATGAGGCCCATCGCACCCAGTCCGGCAAGATGCATGACGCGATGAAGCAGCTACTACCTGGCGCGATGTTCATTGGCTTCACCGGCACACCTCTGCTGAGGGCCGACAAGGCGACCAGTATCGAAACGTTCGGGAGCTTCATCCACACGTACAAGTTCGACGAGGCCGTCCGGGACGGCGCGGTGCTGGACTTGCGCTACGAGGCGCGCAACATCGAGCAGCACTTGACCTCGCCCGCCCAGGTGGACAAGTGGTTCGACCTCAAAACTCAGGGGATGACCGATCTGTCCCGCGCCGAGCTGAAGAAGCGCTGGGGCACGATGCAGAAGGTCGTAAGCTCGGAGCCCAGGGCCAAGCAGATCGTCCAAGACATTCTGCTGGACATGGAGACCAGGCCTCGTCTGATGGACCGGCATGGCAACGCCATGCTGGTCGGTTCCAGCATCTACCAGGCCTGCAAGTTCTATGAGCTGTTCTCCCAGGCCGGCTTTAGGGGCAAGTGCGCCATTGTGACCAGCTACGCGCCACAGCCCGGTGACATCGCCAAGGAAGACTCGGGCGAAGGTGCGACCGAGAGGCTGCGGCAGTACGACATCTACCGTCAGATGCTCGCCGACCACTTCAACGAGCCGGCCGATACGGCGATGACCAAGGTTGAGCAGTTCGAGAAGGACGTCAAACAGCGGTTCGTGCATGAGCCCGGCCAGATGCGGCTGCTCATCGTGGTCGACAAGCTGCTGACTGGCTTCGACGCGCCACCCGCGACGTACCTGTACATCGACAAGAAGATGCGCGACCACGGCCTGTTCCAGGCTATCTGCCGGGTCAATCGGCTCGACGGCGACGACAAGGACTACGGCTATATCGTCGACTATCGAGATCTGTTCAATTCGCTGGAAAGCGCCATCACCGACTACACCTCGGGCGCCCTCGACGGCTACGAGAGGCAAGACATCGAAGGCCTGCTGTCCGACCGCGTCGAGAAGGCACGCGAGGATCTCGATGAAGCGCTAGAGCGTGTCCGGGCCATCTGTGAGCCGGTCGCACCGCCGAAGAACACACTCCAGTACCAGCGCTACTTCTGCGCTATCGAGCCGGGCAACGCCGAGCAGCTCAAGGCCAACGAGCCCAAACGGGTCGACCTATACAAGGCCGTCGCGGCGGCGACGCGCGCCTACGGCAACCTGGCCAATGAGATGGGTGCTGCTGGCTACAGTGACGCCGAAGCGGCGGCGATTCGCGACGAGATCGCCCACTACGCTGCCGTACGCGACGAGGTCAAGCTGGGTGCCGGCGAGGACATCGACTTCAAGCAGTACGAGGCGGGGATGCGCTTTCTGCTCGACACCTACATCCAAGCTAACGCCTCCGAGACAGTCGCCGACTTCGAGGACACCGGCCTCATCCAGCTCATCGTGCAGCTGGGCGCGGGTGCCATCGACAAGCTGCCGCAGGGCATCAAGAAGGACCCGGAGGCCGTGGCCGAGACGATCACCAACAACATGCGCAAGGTCATCGTGGACGAGCGGGCCATGAACCCGAAGTACTACGACAAGATGTCCCAGTTGCTCGACGCGCTCATCGAACAGCAGCGCCAGGGCGCTATCGATTACAAGCAGTACCTCGAGCGCCTCCTTGCCCAGGCTCAGCAGCTCGGCAAGCGCGAATCAGACACGGTGTACCCGGCCTGGGCCGACAACGGTGCCCGGCGAGCGCTCATCGACTTCGGATTGCCAAGCGAGGATGTCGCGATCAAGGTCGACAGTGCCGTCATGGATAGCAAACCCTATGACTGGCTTGGAAACCCGATAAAGGAAAAGAAGGTTAAGCGAGCCCTACGGAAGGCGTTGCCGGACCGCTACGAGCGCCTCGACGAGCTCTTCGACCTGGTGAAGGCGCGCAATGAGTACCGCTAGCGGCTACCTGACCGTTCGTGGCATCAACGTCGATGTCGTCTATAAGGACATCAAGAACCTGCACATTGGGGTCTACCCGCCGGTAGGCCGGGTGCGGGTCGCCGCGCCTACCAGTCTCGACGAGGAGCAGATCCGCCTGGCGGTCATCCAACGACTGCCGTGGATCAAGCGCCAGCGTCAACAGCTGCAGGACGCGGCGCGCCAGTCACCCCGAGAGATGGTTACCGGCGAATCTCACTACGTCTGGGGCACCCGCCACCGGCTCAAGGTCATCGAGCGGCCCGGGCGGCCGCACGTCGAGGTCGACGGCAATCGGCTCCTGATGTACGTCCCGGAAGGCACCGATACCGACGCGCGCGTCAAGCTGCTACAGGACTGGCAGCGCAAGCAACTCCGACTCGCCGTAGCCCCGGTGATTGCCAAGTGGGAGCCCATCATCGACCGCAAGATTCCGCGCTGGAGCATCCGGCGGATGAAGACCAAGTGGGGCTCCTGCAACCGCCAGACGGGCCACATCTGGTTCAACCTCGAACTCGCCAAGAAACACCCGCTCTGCCTGGAGTACGTCGTTGTCCACGAGATGACCCATCTCCTCGAGCGCAGCCATGGCGAGCGCTACACCAAGCTCATGGACGGCTTCATGCCTGACTGGCGCGCACGCCGCGACGAGCTCAATGCCGCCCCTCTCGCGGCAGAAGACTGGGGTTCGCAATCCTAGATGTAGGCAGTCCAGGCGCTGGAGTCCCTTCTAGACAATGAGACCGGCAGTGCCTGTCAGCGCCGCTATGTCACATTCTTCGGTGCATCGTGCTTGTTCGGCAACCTCCATCGTTCCGGGGTACGCATGGTACGTCTGTGGGCCGATGCCGCCTACTCGATGGTTTCCCGTCACGAGCGCGACGAGCTGGAGTACCTCATGGGCGGCGACGCTCAGGCTGAATGCAAAGACGTTCCGGCGTTGATAGCGCTCACGGTCAGCTTGACTCAGACCTTTGACGTAATCCGGGTCGTCAAGCATGCCGTCGCGGTCCAGTGCAGCATCACTTCGGCGGAGCGCTTCCAGACAGTACAGGCAGGCACGTTCAGGGCCGACTGTGTGAATCCGCCAGTCAACATGGAGCAACTTCCCGGCATCGTTGACTCGCGCGAGAATGCCGCCGTCGATGATTGGGATGAGGTGCGCATAGGCCAGAGCGTTCATTACATGCCGCGGCCAGGGCCGGTCAACACAGCAGATGATCACATCGCAGTCGAGTGCGCCTCTGAGTCCTTCCGGCGTAAGCAGCGACTGCTCAATCGCCGAGACCCTGAAGCTGTCGCTCGTGTGCGAGCGCTCGACGAGACGACGTGCCGTCGCGACCTTGGTGAGTCCTTGCTCGACATCGTCCCTGTAGGCCCCGAGCGTACGGTCGAGGTTGCGCTCTTCGAGGACATCGTGATCTATCAGAGTGAGGTGCGCGATTCCAGTACGGCTCAAGGCTTCAGCTACGATCGATCCGACGCTACCAAGCCCGACGATGCCGACGTGCGTCCGCGCGAGATCCTGCTGGGCCTGCTCGCCCCATACCGATAGCGTAGCCACCTGCGCAGCGGACGGCTTCGGGGCAGGATGCAGCTCCGGCTGGAAGCTGAGTCGAAGCCGGCGGCCAACCGAGCGGACGGTTGTAGCCCAGCGTCGCTCATACTGATGGCGACCCGTCCGAAACCAGAGGCGAGCGCTCCACGTTCCGTCCGTCGCCCACGTCAGCCCGACGAGGGGTAGGTCAGTGGTGCTCGCCACGATGCCGGCAAGGCGGTCACGCTCGGCGACGACGTCATCGTGACTCATGCTCTGCCAGCCGGGCCCAAGGTGGCTGTGCAGGAGCGCAATCCCGGAACCCGACGGAAGCTCATCGAGAACGCGCAAAATGTACTCAGCGGTGAAGGCGACGTTACCCTGCAACAAGCGTTCGTCTTCGCCTGGGAGGGCGAGACGCTGCAGGACTGCCGTGTAGCGCGTCGCCCCTCGGCTCGGGTGCCAGTAGGCGAACGTCAGGTCCTCTTGAGCCACGCCCTTGGCGAAGTGAGCGGCGAGCTGACGGTCGAGATCGGCGGTCAACGCTACCGAAAGTTCGACATCCTCAAAGTCGGCAAGCTGGTAGCCGTCCACCTACACTTCCCCCAGCACGGTCAAGACATGTGCGAGGAAGTTCCGTGGTGCCGGGACGCGATCGAAGCGACGACTCCAGTACTGCCATTCCGAGCCCAAGGGGCTAGTCTGCGTCGAGTGCTGTCCCATCGGAACGAGATGCGGCCGCACGTGAACGGCGGCCTGTGGGACCCAAGGATTCTCAGTCGAACGCAGGACCGCTACATCACAGGTCTCACCAGCGAGGCTGCCTCCTGCGATCACCACGCCCTTGATAACCAGATACGAACTCCCGTCGGAACCCGTGAGGTTTTCCGTGGCGTAGCCCGCTTCTCCTAGATGCTGTTCGAGATCATCGATGACCACTCTCTGTGCGCCTCACGATGTAGGAGTTGGGCCGTTGAAGAGCGCCTGGAAACGCTGGTTCGGGTGGACCTTAATGGTTTCATCGTAGTTGCCGTCGAAGTCCCGCCGTGGATTCTCGCTCTTGAGGGTATAATCAGTCGCCGGTGTGAAGCCTGCGCTTTCGAGGATCGTACGGACGGTCAACTCGTCCTGATCCGTGGTCTCAGCTTCGCCGTTGACGTAGTAAGTAATGGTGTGATGTTGGGTGTGGGTCGACATGCTTGTACCTCCGGTTAGTTGCGATTCTGCGCCCTACTTGCTAGACTAGCATTGCACATGAGACCAGCGATTGCAAACTCGCAACTGGCCCGGAGCGCCTCGTGACCAAGAAGGGGTGGTTCGACAGCAACGCGTTCTACGGGGCGCTCGATGCTGTGCGGCAGGCCAAGAAGCTCACCTGGAAGCAGGTAGCCCAGCAGTCGGGCATCAGCGCTTCGACGCTTACGCGTATGGCGCAGGGCAAGCGCCCAGATGTTGACGGGTTGGCGGCCCTCCTCGCGTGGTCTGGGCTCGACGCCGACGACTACGTGCGCTCGACGAGCATCGAGGAGCTACCGGAACCTGAACCGCTGGCAATGATTTCGACCTACCTGCGTAGCGACCGCAACCTGACACCTGAGGCAGCGACTGCCCTCGACGAGCTCATCAAGGCGACGTACGAGAGGCTGCGGACCAAGGACTAACGGCAAGGTGACACTGCGATGGGGGTTCAAAAGAGAGGCAGAGGCGATCGGACGGGAGATCCGCAGCGAGTTGGGCCTGCAGGCTTCCGATCCTCTTGACCCCTGGCAGCTCGCCCGACCCCTCGACATCCCTGTCGTGCCGCTTTCGGGTCTTCGGACCACTGCTTCTGGCCCCGTCCAGTACCTCTTCGACGTCGAGCCGGAGGCGTTCTCTGCGGTTACCGTCTTCCGTGGAGTCCACCGGACGATTGTCCACAACGACGCCCACAGTTCCGGTCGCCAAGCGAGCAATGTAACGCACGAGGCGTCCCACGGGCTGCTGCTACATCCACCAACCCCCGCGCTCGACGATCGAGGCTGTCGGATCTGGGATCAGGTGATCGAGGAGGAGGCTACCTGGCTTGCGGGTGTCCTCCTCGTTCCAGAGAGTGCGGCCCTTATCATCGCCCGGAGGGGCACTCCGCTGGCTGTTGCTGCGGCCGAGTTCGGGGTCAGCGAGCAGATGATGGATTGGCGGCTCAACGTCACGGGTGCTCGCCTTCGCCGCGAGCGAGCCCGCCGGCGTCGGGTCGTCTGACCCGCCTACCGGCCAAGCTTTGGCACCGCCGTGACCGCATAGGGCGGGGGAACAGGAGACAGGTTCTAGTGATTCAGCGCCCAGGCAGCTCGGTATACGGTATGCCCCTACATCATGTAACGTTCGCCGGAAAGTTCCCTTCGCGAAGGGGTTCAGTAAGCTCGTATGGCTCGGGAGGTGAGCGGCATGAGCCAGGCATTCTTCTCTGACCGTGAAGGGGAGGCTCGCCCTCGCACCCAAGAAGAGATCACCGATGCCGCATGGCGGGGCGTCGTCGCGCTAGCGAACCGCCACTTCGAGAACGGCTCCCTTGCTCGCGACTTTCCTGAGTACTGTGAGGACGGGCCCTGGGTCATCAGTACAAATCAACCAGACATCTATAACCTGCTCACCTCTCTGGTACCAGAGCTCGGCGGATGGCCACAAGCCGGCTCTCGGCCAAGGACCGTAGTCGCGCTCGACCTGATTGATTTTGTGGCACAGCATGTGGCGGAGCCGGTACGTTATCCCGGCAGATACCACAAGTTCTTTGATCACTATCACCTGAACTTTGATGATCAGGCCGGGCGCACGAAGTTCCGGTCGGAGATCGACCAGGTCTTCGCTCGCAATGGCATCGCGTTCGAGATAGGACCGGACAACAGGGTGCGTCGTCTTGGGCCGCCAGTGATCAGGGAGAGCTTACGTGCGGCCGTTTTCGCTACCGGAGACAGGGAAGCGGACGCTTTGCTCCAAGCAGCTCGTGAGCGGTTTCTCGATCCGAAGGTAGAACGCCGCCGTGAGGGGATCGAGAAGCTATGGGATGCGTTCGAGCGAGTGAAGACACTTGAACCAGGAGCAGATAAAAAGGCGCAAACCACCACTTTGCTTGATCGGGTGGCTGGACAAGGGACGAGTTTCCGTACTCGGCTCGAAACTGAATCTCGCGAGCTGACTGATATCGGCAACAAGTTCCAAATCCGCCACACGGAGACTAATCGCGAGCCCATTACGGACGCCGCCTTGGTTGACTACCTGTTTTCCCGCGCCTTCGCGCTTGTTTGGTTGGAGCTCGAGAAGACTGGACGCACCGCTTGAACCTCAGTCGCCAGCCATGCGCTCCCATAGAGTATGGATAATTTGTCCAATTTGTGAGTTTGAAAGCTCTCGCCTCAGGTCCACGACGTTCCCTTACTGGTCAGCGGCCTTCCCGGCTGGCGGCCTCCGCCCTTCCGCTTGCCGCGTGCCACGCTCGTGCCGCTCGCTGCTGACGACCCTTGGCGCCCACGTGGCCGCGGGTCTCTGGCGGTTCGATC
>WNGA01008596.1_pt1 | contig 22889 bp, 19 predicted proteins | sample 5400061 | NCBI WGS metagenome assembly WNGA01 (sample SAMN13153366, study PRJNA577476) | soil metagenome | isolation source: 100 cm soil or saprolite under grassland replicate 2 | place: USA:California | collected 2016-06-15
GGGCAGCGTGCCGTCGAACGCGAGGTGGCCGCCCCGAGCCAGGACCACGATCCGGTCGCAGGCCGCCAGGTCCTGCACCGTGTGCGTGGTGAACACCACGGTCGCCCCGCCGCCGGCCAGGCGGCGCAGCACGCGCAGCAGCTCCGCGTCCGTCGCCGGGTCGAGCCCGGAGGTGGGTTCGTCGAGGAAGAACACCCGCGGCCCCGTCAGAAGCTCGACGGCGATGCTGGCTCGCTTGCGCTGGCCCCCCGAGAGCGCGCCGACCCGGACCTCGGCCCGCTCCTCCAGCGCCAGCACACGCAGGGCGCCGCGGACGGCCTCGTCGGCGTCGGCGTCAGGGGTGCTCGCGGGGAGGCGGAGCGCGGCTGCGTATTCGAGCGTGCGCGCCAGCGGCAGATCGGCGTGGATGATGTCGTCCTGCGGCACGTAGCCCAGCACGGTCCGGAACGAATCGACGTTCCGGTAGAAGTCCGTGCCGTCGAACCAGACCTGCCCGCGGTCCGCCGGGCGCACGCCCGCAAGCGCCTCCAGCAGGGTCGTCTTGCCGGCGCCGCTCCCGCCCACGATGGCGACGAGCTCACCGGGCTGGACCGTGAAGGAGACGTCGCTCAGGATCGTCGCCCCGCCCTTGACGACGGTCGTGAGCCCCTGGGCCTCGATCCGGACGCCGCGGCGAGTGGCCGAGGGTGTGGGCCGCTCGCTCGACTGGAGGTCACCGTTTGGATGCGACGTGCTGCTCACCCTGCGTCCCCCACCTCACCGTTCGCGGACCCGAAAGATAGCGGATGAAGGCGATCACGGGAATTGGAAGAGCACGGCGTCTCCGGTGATCAGGAGATCCCCACCAGGCCGCGGGCCACCAGGTAGAGGCCGGCGGCGGCCAGGAGGACCTCCGCGATCGTCCGGCCGTGGTGCCGGACTCCCCGGCCGACCGGATCGAGGAGCCGGCGAGCCAGGGCCGGGTTGCACGCGAAGACCGCCGGCGGCAGCCACGCGGCCGTGAGGGCGATCCCGAGGGCCAGGAGGAACACCCCCGCTTCCAGCGGCACCCCCAGGCGCCCGACGGCGATGTCCTTCGAGGCCGTGACGAACATGGCCATCGTGCTGAGGTCGGTGGCCGTCACCACGGCGCCCCGGAGGAACGTCCGCGTCCGGTCGGACGGCGCGGCCGGGAAGCGTGGCGCGGCTTCCCGGGGGCCCGACCGCCGCCCGGCCACGACCACCCCTCCGGCCGCCGCCAGGAGCAGGGCTCCCACCACCACGTCCGCCACGGACGAGGCGAACAGCGCCCTCTCGTCGGACACCGCCGAGACCGTGATGTGAACGGAGATGACGTCGATGACCCCGATGAGGAGGAGCGGGGCGGCGACCCCGGCCCCGAACACCGCCGCCGCCGACAGGGGCCGAGCCGAGCTCGTCAGCAGGGCCGCCTCCGTCGCCAGCACCCTCGTGTTCACGGCGGCGCCGAGGGCGAGCGGCACCACCCGGGCCAGGACCCCTCCCACGGAGGCTGCCTCCCTAGCGCCTGTCATCCGAGTCCGCCGGCAGCCGGGGGAGCAGGAGCTCGAGGCCGGTGGCGCACAGCGCCGCCACGCCCACCGCCGCGAACGACACGATCAGTGAGGGCAGGTCCAGCGCGAAGAACTCGCGTCCGGCCGGCAGGGCCAGTGCAGCGACGAACAGCAGCACCATGCCCAGCACGATTGCCCGGCGGAAGGGCGTGAGGGGCCGCGCCACCAGCACCAGCACGAGTGTGCCGAGCCAGAACAGCACCACCGTCGCCGCGGTCCGGGACTCGTCGAGGCTCGCGCCCGCCCCGTGGTTCCTGACCAGGATGTAGGCGGCGAGGGTGGCCGCGGCGATCACGAAGCCGGCGGGCCCGGCGAACCGGAGGACCCGCGGCACCATGCCGGCGCGGGCCCGGCGCGCGCTCGGCATCAGGGCGATGAAGAACCCGGGAATCCCGATGGTGAGGCTGCCCACCAGCGTGAGGTGCCGGGGCAGGAACGGGAACGGGAACGCGAGCACGCCGGTCGCGAGGGCGAGCACCATCGCGTAGACGGTCTTCGTGAGGAACAGGTTCGAGGTTCGCTCGATGTTCCCGAGGACCCGCCGCCCCTCGGCCACGACCCCGGGCAGGCTCGAGAATCGCCCGTCCAGGAGAACCAGCTGCGCCACCGACTTCGAGGCCGGGCTCCCCGAGCCCATGGCCACGCCGAGGTCCGCGTCCTTGAGGGCCAGGACGTCGTTCACGCCGTCCCCGGTCATCGCCACGACGTGGCCTCGGCTCTTCAGCGCGTTCACCATGGCCTGCTTGTCTCGGGGCGTGACGCGCCCGAAGACGGTGGTGGCCTCCACGAGGTCGGTGAGCGCACTCTGGTCCTCCGGGAGGTGCCGTGCGTCGACCGCCGCGTCCGCTCCCGCGATGCCGACCTCCGCCGCGATGGTCCCGACGGTGACGGGGGAGTCACCGGAGATCACCTTCACGGCCACGCCCTGCTCGTCGAAGTATCGAAGGGTCTCGGCGGCGTCGGGGCGGACCCGGTCGGACAGCACCACGAGCGCTGCCGGCTGCCGGTCGGCCGGCAGTCCCTCGCCGTCGAGCGGGTCGTCGCTTCGCATGAGGAGCACCACGCGTCGCCCCGCGTTGGCGTGGGCTCCGACCCGCTCCTCGAGGCCTGCCGCAGCCGGCAGGCCCTCCAGCAGGACGTCGGGGGCACCGAGGACCCACGTCCCGACTCCGTCGAAGGACGTCGCGCTCCACTTCCGCGCGGACGAGAACGGGACGCCTGCCGCAGCCGTCCAGGACGGCTCCGGGGCCTGGAAGGCCTGGCCGATCGCGCGAAGGGTCGCGTTCGGGTTCGAGTCGGCAGCGGCGAGCGCCCCGAGTGCATCCATGTGCCCCTGGCCGTCACCCAAGGGTTCGACGTCCGCCACCTCGAGCCGCCCTTCGGTGATCGTGCCGGTCTTGTCGATGCACAGCACGTCCACCCTGGCCAGGACCTCGACGGCGGGCAGCTCCTGTACGAGGACCCGGCGGCGGGCCAGGCGAACCACCGAGACCGCGAACGCCACGCTGGTCAGCAGCACGAGCCCCTCCGGCACCATCGCCACGAGGCCGGCCACGGTGCCCCGCACCGTCTCGCGGAACGTCTCGGTCGAGCGAACCTGACTGATCACCAGCAGCACGCCCGTGGGGACCATGGCCAGCGCGACGAGCTTGATGAAGCGGTTGATGCCGTTGCGAAGCTCCGAGTTCACCAGCGTGAAGCGCCGTGCCTCCTCGGCGAGCGCGCTCGCGTAGGCCTCCGCGCCGACCCTGGTGGCACGGTAGCGCCCACCGCCCGCGGCCACGAAGCTCCCCGACAGGACGCCGTCACCGGGGGACTTCCGCACGGGATCGGACTCCCCCGTGAGCAGGGACTCGTCCACCTCCAGTCCGTCGGCGACCAGCACCTCCCCGTCCACCACCACCTGGTCGCCGGGCCGCAGGTCGAGCACGTCGTCGAGGACGACAGCCTGTACCTCGACCTCGGAGACCTCCCCGTCGCGGACGGCCCGGGCCTTCGGTGCGGTGAGGAGGATCAACCGGTCGAGGGTCCGCTTGGCGCGCAGCTCCTGGAAGATGCCGATCGCGGTGTTCACGACGAGCACGCCTCCGAACAGCGCGTCCTGGGGCGGCCCGAAGATCAGGATCAGGACGAGGAGCGACCCGAGCAATGCGTTGAACGGGGTGAGGACGTTGACCCGCACGATCTGGCCGCCGGTCCGGCTGGTCGTGGCCGGGACGTCGTTGGCCAGGCCGCGCGCCAGCCGGTCGCGAACCTCGGCGGAGGAGAGTCCCCGCTCCGGGCCCGGCCCATCGGGCCCGCCGGCAGGTGCCGCGGCCGCCGTCCTTCCCCCCTCGAGGCTCAAACCGTCCCTCCAGGGTCTCGAGTGGGTTCAAGCCTACCGGGCGAGCAGCGTTCGACCCCAGGTCGGGAAGCGGGGTACCCTTGGGGCATACGGATCTGAGGAGGTGGGGAGGCATGCTCAAGGATGGGCAGACGGCCGCGACCCTGGCGGTGTCGGACATCGACCGGGCCCGCAAGTTCTACACGGAGACCCTGGGGTTCCCGGTGACGCAGGAGAGCCCGGGCGGGATCCTGTTCCAGAGCGGACAGGGCACGGCCTTCTTCGTGTACCCGTCCGAGTTCGCCGGGACGAACAAGGCCACCGCGATGAGCATCAACGTCGACGACTTCGACGCCACAGTCGCCGACCTTCGCGAGAAGGGCATCACGTTCCTGGAGTTCGACTACGAGGACTTCAAGACGGAGAACGGCATCATGCAGACTCCGGATGGCCCCGGCGCCTGGTTCGCGGACCCCGACGGGAACATCATCGCGGTGACGCACATGGAGACGCCGTCCTAGGGCCGAGCTCTTCAGCCCAGCTCGAAGACGCTCCCGGGACGGAACTTCGGGGCGTATTCATCCAGGTCCTCCGACCCCGGAACGAACTCCAGCACGATCGGTTGTCGCTCGAGGCGTCGGCCGTCTCGCTGGTCCCGGAGCTCGACGGCGACGTTCGCAGTGTCCCGGTCGAACAGGCCGAGGCCATCACGGGCGTACACCTGGGTGAGGATGGACGGCGCGATGGAAAGACGAACCTTCAACCCTTCGGAATCGGCGACGACCTCGACACGGATCATCGGCTGGCCCACGGCATCTCCCTCCGCCGGCCCCCCGGTCACTCGGGCCGCGGTCTTCGCATCTGCCTAGGGACTCGGTGACGCTCCAGGGGCGGCCGCTCCCCAGGCAAGTTCCTCGATACTATCGGTACCGGGATCGACGTCGAGCGTCCGTGGATCCGACCCGTCCGGATGCACGATCAGGAGCTCCCCGCGGCCGTACGTGTATGCGATCCATTGTCCGTCCGGTGACCACGCAGGGGTGCTCACGTAGTCGGGGTAGGTGGCCTCGGTGCCGGGGACCATCGTGGGACCACCGCTTCCGTCCGCGGGCACCAGCATGATGCCGCCGGGTGCCCCACCCTTCGTCCCGTTCACCGCGATCACGATGGTCGCGCCGTCGGGTGACCAGTCGGGGGCGCCGAAGATCTCGAGGTCCGGCCCTGTGAGCTGCCGTTGGTCGGAGCCGTCTGCGTTCATGACGAACACGCCATCGCCCGCGCGGAGGAACGCGATCCGGGAGCCGTCGGGGGACCACGCCGGTGCGTAGTCAAGGTGCTCGGCGGAGGTGAGCCTGCGGACGTTCGTCCCGTCCGCGTCCATGACGTAGATGGAGAAGCCCGTTCCTTCCGCCATGTCGCCGGCCGGAACCATCGTTCCGGGGTCGGCCCGGGCGAAGGCGATCTCGGTTCCGTCGGGGGACCAGGCGGGAACGCTCCCATCGTCGATCAGCTCGGTGGCGTCGGATCCGTCCGCGTTCACCACCCAGATCCCTTGACCGCCGTTACCACAACACGAGGACTCGCTGTCGTACACGATCTTCGTGCCGTCGGGCGACCAGTCGGAGCCGTAGTCACGGTACCCGTTCGTGATCTGCCGCTCGACGCCGGTCGTCGGATCGACCGCGAACAGGCTCCATCCCTCGTCCAGGCGCTTCGCGTACAGCAGCTCACCGTTCGCAGGTGGCGAACCCGCGCCGTGCTGGACGGCCGCTGGTGCGACCGTGTTCCGGCCAGTCATGACGACGAATGCGCCATAGATCAGGGCGGCCGGAAGGATCAGGGCGAACAGGATCGTCGCAACCCGTGTCCAGGTCCGCCGTCCGGGTACCGGGCGGGTCGGGCGCGCCATCGCCCGATCCAGGAGGTCATCGTCCGGGTGGAGGTGGGTGATCCGTCGCAACTCGGTGCGCCACCGCTCAGGCATCATCGACCTCCTCGGCTCCCAGGATCTGGCGGAGGCGGTTCCGCCCCCGGTGCAGGTGGACCTTGACGGCCGCCGACGAGGTGCCCATCAGACGAGCGACCTCGCGGACCGGCAGGTCCGCCTCGTAGTGCAGAAACACCGCCGCCCGCTGTGCCGGCGAGAGCCGCCGCAGGGCGCGCATCAGGTCGCCGGTCGCCGGATCGTCGAGGTACATCTCGGCCAGTGGGAAGGTGGTCCCTTCGCGCCGGAGCTCGGCGGCGGCGATGCGAAACGCGGTCCGGTACAGCCACGGGAACGGGCGGCGAATGACGCCGTCGCTCTCGATCGCGCGGGCGAACGCCTCGCCGACTGCATCGTCGGCCACCTCACGACGACCCCCCGCGTAGACGAGGATCGCCCGCCAGAGCTGCGGACCGACCTCGCGAAACAGCGTGGCGTAGTCCTGCTCCCCCTCCATCGTCCTCACACCCACACGATGAACGAGCGCCGGAGGGCGCGAAAGGTTAACCCCGAACCTCGGACGACATCGAGTGCGACAATCGCGTGCCGGAAGGGTGGCCGAGCGGACGAAGGCGGCGGTCCTGAAAACCGCTAGGGGCGCAAGCCCCTCCAGGGTTCGAATCCCTGCCCTCCCTCCCGCTCGCAGCTGCTGGCTTGCAAGCCAGGGGGAGTTCCCAAGAGAGAGGACCTAAGGTTCCCGAAAGTGCCCCAACTTCCCCAGGCGCTCGGGGCGCCGGCGTCCGGCCGGTCGTCCTCCTACGCGTCCTGCGGATCCACATGCAGGTCGGCGAAGTTCGCCGACGTCTTGCCGAACTCGCGCCAGCCATGCACGCGCGGCCTCACGATCGCCATGCTGCGGCCGTACACGAGCGGGATGCACGCCACGCGCTCGGTCACGACCATCCGGTCGGCTTCGTGGAAGAGCTCCAGCCGCCCGCGGTCGCTCCGCTCCTGACGCGCCCGTTCGATCAGCTCGTCGAACGGCGGCCACGAGAAACGCCCCTCGTTCGTCTTGCTGTCGCTCTGGAAGAGCAGCCGCAGGAAGTACTCGGGGTCCGCGTACCCGGGGAGCCACCCCGTGAAGATGATCGGCGCGATCTCGCGTGGATCGCCCATTGAGGGCAGCATCTCCCAAGTCCAGGACCGGACCTCGACCGGCACGCCTAGCACGTCGCGCCAGCTCGAGGCCACGGGCTCGATCAGCACGCGGTCTCCCTCCAGCGAGGCGACCGCCAGCGACCCCTCGAACCCGCTCCGCGCCAGGTGCTCCCGCGCGAGGTCCGGGTCGAACCGCAGCGCGATGTCGGGCGTGTGGCCCTGAAGCGCCGGAGGCACCACGCCGCCGGTCGCGAGCACGAGGTTCGCCGGCATCGTTGCGGCGAGCAAGGCCCGGTCGACGGCGCGCGCGAGCGCGATCCGCAGGTCGAGGTCGGAGAGCGCGGGATCCGCGTGATCGAACGCGAGGTATCCCGACCAACCGGCGGGACCCGCTACCGCGTCCGGTCTGCCCTGCTCGACCAGGTCGGCGATCCGCGGCGTGTAGCGCACCGTGATCAGGTCCAGCTCGCCTCGGTCGTATCGATCGACCGCGTCGGGGATCTGGCTCCGGACGACTTCGACGCGCCGCACGTTGCCGACGCGAGGCCCGCGGTAGTCGGGCCTGCGCTCGAGCACCAGGCGGCCCGCATCCCGTTCCGCGATCGCGAACGGCCCGCTCACGACCTGCCGACCCGTCTCGGTCCACGCCTCCCCCGCGGCTGCGATCGCGAGCCGCGGCTGCGGTCGCGAGCCGCGGCTGCGGTCCGCCGTCGGGGCGGTTCATGACGCTCATGAAGTACGGTGCGGGCGCGACGAGGCGGAATTCGACGGTGCGGTCGTCGAGCGCCCGGACGCCGATCGCGTCCGGGTCGCGGTTCCGCCGCAGGTAGTGCTCCTGCCCGTTCTCCAGGACGAAGTAGATCGCGACGCTCGAGCCCGGTGCGTCCGGGTCGAGTACCCGCTTGATCCCGAATTCGATGTCGTGGGCGGTGAGCGGAGTCCCGTCCGACCACGCGAGCCCCTCGCGCAGATGGAAAACGTAGCGCAGACCGTCGTCCGCGATCTCCCATCGCTCCGCCAGGTTCGGGACGATCGTGCGTTCCGGCCACTGCTCGACCAGCCGGTCGAACAGTTGCATGCAGAGCTGGATGTTCGGCCAGGCGATTGCGGAGCGGGGATCGGGGTCGTTCGGCAGGAAGCTCGATGAGACGCGGAGCACCGCAGTCGCCGGTTCGGGCGACGGGAGCGGTGGCGTCCAGAAACCGAACGCTCGCTGGTACGTCGCGTTCGCCTCGGCGAAGCGCAGCGACATGTGGAGCGCGAGGGCGAGCTTGAAGAGTACGAGCGCCATCACCTGGCGCTCGCCGCGACGCGCCAGGATCGGCAAGAGCTCCTGGTAGTGCTCGATCGCCTCGTCGAGTGCGTACTCCTGGCGCGCGCGGTCGCCCGCCTTCGTGAGGTACGCGACGGCCTGCTCCTCGTCGGCCGCGCCGAGCCAGTGATGCGCGAGCAGCCCGGCGACCTCGTCCTCGTGGCCGGCGTTGCGCTCCTCGAGCCACTCGGCCGCCATGCGGTGCATCCGCTCGCGGTCGTTCTTGACGAGCGTTCGGTACGCCGCCTCCTGGATCAAGGCGTGCTTGAAGCGGTACTCGGGCTCCGGCCAGCGGCGGCCCTCGCGCAGGAGGTCCAGTCGCTGGAGTTCGGTGAGCGCGGAGCGGACCTCGCCGTCGCCGTTGGACGTCAGTGCCTCCAGCAGCGGCAGGCCGAATTGTCGGCCGAGGACCGACGCGGCCATCAACGCGAGGTGCGCCGGGGGCGAGAGCCGGTCGATCCGCGACAGGATCACCTTCTCGACGGTCGGCGGGATCTCGACGACGACGTCGTGGTCGAAGCGCCAGCCGTCGTCCTCGTGCACCAGCGCGCCGGCGTCTGCGAGCGAGCGCACGAGCTCCTCCAGGAAGAATGGGTTCCCCTCGGCCGGCTCCAGGATCCGTCGTTCCATCTCATGGGGAAGGGTGCCGGCGCCGATCAGGGCATGCAGGAGCTCGCGGCCCGCGTCGCCCGAGAGGGCCTCAAGCGAGATCTCGCTCGAGCGGTGCGGGAGATCGCGGGCGGCGACCTCCTTCACGCGCCAGGACGCGTGGTCGCGCTCGGTCGGCCAGGCGGCCGAGCAGGGTTCGAACGACCTCGAACGTCCGGTACTGCAGAGCCTCGGGCGATAGCTCCGCCAGGCGGGCGGCGGCCTCCGGCTCGAGCGTGAGCCCCAGGAGCTGCCCGAGGTAGGGCTCGATCTCTCCGGAGCGGCCGCCGAATAGCCGCTCGACGTTCCGACGCAGCGCGACGCGCAGCCGCAGCTGGGGCTCGTCGATCGCCGCGCCGAGCCACGTTCGGAGCAGGTCACGGAACGGCCAGCACGGCAGCGACTCGCCGTAGGACACGCACCGCCCCTCGATCCACGACAGCCGCCCGTGCGACGCGCCGTCCGAGTCGAAGGTCGAACGGAGCTCGCTGAGAAGTCGCGTCTTGCCGATCCCCGGCTCGCCCCCGAGGTACAGGATCCCGCCGCTGCCGGCGCGCACGGCGTTCAGCGCCCCGCGTCCGGTTGCGAGCTCACGCTCGCGCCCGATCAATTGCGCCTGCGCGCCCTCGAAGCCCCGCGACCGCGTGGTCGGCCCGGGACCGAGCACGGCCGAGACTGTCCGTGCCGTCACCGGCTGCGCCTTTCCCTTCAGTTCCAGGGAGACGGGCGCGTCCCATCCGAACATGGGCTTGGCCAGCCGATGGGTCTCCTCGCCCACGAGCACCGTGCCGGGCGCGGCGTGGGACTGGAGCCGAGCGGCGGTGTTCACCGCGTCACCGAGCGCGGCGTACTCGACCCGGTCGCCGGCCCCCATCGCGCCCACCACGACCGGACCCGTCTCGATGCCGACGCGCACGCCGAAGCCCTCGATGCCCCAGCCGCGGTCGACCTCACGAGCGAATTCCTCGATCTCGCTCACGATTCGGAGCCCGGCCCGGATCGCTCGCTCGGGATCGTCCTCGTGCGCCAGGGGTGCGCCGAAGAGTGCGAGGACGCCGTCGCCGGCGAGGTCCTTGACGATGCCGCCGAACGCCTCGACGGAAGTCACCATGCGGGCCACAGCATCGGACACGACGAGCTTCAGGTCCTCGGGGTCCAAGCGCTCGCCCAGTGCGGTGGACCCGACGAGGTCAGCGAACAGGGCGGTCACCACTCTTCGCTCTTCACGGACTGCACCCGGCGAGACGGTCACGGGTGCCATTGTGCCGTGCCCGGGGGTCCTATCGGAACCCTCCAGGGCCTCGCCGGCGGCGGCCGCCCCGTCCCTTTCGCTCTGCGCTCCCGCGTTGACCGTGCACAAGTTCTCGCTAGTCCCCCAGCCCATTGAGTGTCTGACGGCAGCTCGGGGACCGATGAGGCCATCGCTCCCTTCACGCGCCACTCCGGGGCGGAGTTCCAGGAACAGAAGGCCAAGCTGCTCGCCGGATAGCTCCGCCTGGACACACCTCGTCTGGCCTGACCCCGAGGAGGTGACTTGTAGACTCGGGCACCGTGAGCGTCGAGACCCATCGCGCACAGCTTCGACTGGCGGAGCTCGTCGCCGCGCTCTCGCTCGGTATCGACCTCGGTTTCGGACAGCCGATGGAGCACATCCTTCGGCAGTGCCTCATCGCGCTACGACTCGCCGAGAGAGTCGGTCTCGACGAAGCGGATCACGCGGTCGTGTACTACACGGCGCTCCTCGTCAACGTCGGATGCCATACGGATGCCCACGAGCAAGCCAAATGGTTCGGTGACGACATCGCGATGAAGTCCGTCAAGTACAGCCACGGGATACACGGTCTGCGCAGTGCCGCCGCCGGGATGCGACGGCTCGGCTCGGGACACCCGCTGCTGGCCCGGTTCCGCATCGGGCTGGAGTTCGCGGTCTCGGGGCACCGGGACCTAAACGACATGTTCGCGCACCATTCGGAGATGGCGCGCAGGTTGGGCGAACAGCTCGGCCTGTCCGACCCCGTGCTCGACGCGCTCGCTGCCGCTTACGAGCAGTGGGACGGCAAGGGGTGGCCCGGCTATCTGCAGGGTGACGGCGTGCCGATCGCATCGAGGCTCGCGCAGCTTGCGGAGTTCGTCGAGGTCGCGTACCGCGTCGGCGGCATCCCGGAGGCGAGGGCGGTCGCGGCCAAACAGCGAGGATCGCAGTTCGATCCTCATCTCGTCGATCTGCTCGTCACCGATGCGGACCTGATCTTCGCGGACCTGGACGAGGTCCGGACGTGGGACGCAGTGATCGACCTCGAGCCGTCGCTCGCGGTCGTCCTGACCGACGAACGGTTCGACGCCGCACTCGAAGCCGTCGCGAGCTTCATCGACCTGAAGTCTCCGTACTTCCTCGGCCACGCTCGTGGGGTGGCGGACTTGGCGGCGGCGGCCGCCGAGCGATCGGCGATGTCCGCGGACGAGGTCCTCGCTCTTCGAAGGGCGGGCCTGGTCCAGGGCTTCGGGCGGCTCGGCGTCTCGAACTCGATCTGGGACAAGCGCGGCCCCCTCGGTCCCGGCGAATGGGAGCGCGTCCGGATGCATCCGTACCTGACCGAGCGAATGCTCCGCCAGTCGCCGTCGCTCGCGCCGCTCGGTTCGATCGCCGTGCAGTTCCGGGAGCGCCTGGACGGCTCCGGCTATCCGAGAGGAGTTCCCGGGACGCAGATCTCCCGTCTGGCCCGTGTCCTTGCTGCCGCCGATGCGTACCAGTCGATGCGCGAGCCGCGGCCGCACCGCGAGGCGCTCGGCCCCCAAGAGGCCGCCCGTGAGTTGCGAGCGGAGGTGCAGGCGGGACGATTCGACGGTGACGCTGTCGAGGCGGTGCTCGGAGCGGCCGGACATCGCGTGCCGCGCCGTCGCGACGGACCGGCCGGGCTGACGGCGCGCGAGGTCGAGGTGTTGCGGCTTGCCGCACGTGGCCTGTCGAACAAGGGCATCGCGTCGCGCCTCGTCATCTCGCCGAAGACCGTCGCGAACCACATCGAGCACATCTACGCGAAGATCGGCGTCTCGTCGCGCGCGATGGCGAGCTTCTACGCCATGCAGAACGGACTCCTCCCGGAGGAGGAGTCCGTTCCCGTCTAGGTCGAGGTTGCACCCGGATCGCTAGGCCTTCTGCAGCTCCTGCGCGCGGCGCGCCATGTGCGCCTCCACCTCGGCGATCTGCTCGCTCGGGCTGAAGATGAGGAACTCGCTATCCGCGTCGGCACCCGAGGTGTGTCCGGGGAGGACGTAGAACGCGTCGCCGGGACCGTACGACTCCTCGCCCTGGCCTGACCTGAACCACATCCGGCCCTTGAAGACGTACCCCCAGTGGGGACACTGGCACTGGTCGTTCGGCAGCCCCTGCAGCAGTGGCGTCAGGTCGGCGTCGGCGCTGATCTCGACGATGCTCGCCTTGTAGCCGTCGAGCTCCTCGTGCCACTCCTTCCCCGGACCGCGTGCCTCGACGTTCGCAGCGGTTTCCTTCGACATCTTCGGCATCTGGGCCTCCTTTCGGTCGACGTGAAGGCACGTTAGGGGTCGGCCGACCGGGAGGTCATGAGGGGTTTACCCCATCTTTCACAGGATGCCCGCGCCCACGGGTCCGACGGCGCCAGTGGTGCGGGGCCCGGAGCCCGACCCGCCGGCCGGATTCCGTTCGCGCCGGATCCGGCACGCATGAACGAGAAGGGGGCCGGTCACGTGGACCGACCCCTTTCCGGTGTCCCTGTCCTAGTCCGTCACGCCACTCCAGCCGCGAGGGCGTCGACCAGCCCGTTGCCGTAGAAGTTGGTCTGGCCGTGAGCGTCGGGGTTCTGGTTCCCCGTGCACTGCTTCGGCGGAAATGTGGACCAGAAGCGTCGTTCACCGCTTCATCGCCACACGCCTTGTTCATGGACGTGTTCTGGAGCAGGGCTTCCACCGCGAGCGGTGGCATGTCCGGGTGCGCATCGGTGCCTGCCCGCCACCTACCGATCGTGTACCTGGTTGGTCCATGATCCCGCCGGGCCGACTCATGGTCGCCACCCGAATTCACGCCCCTGACCAGCAGTTGTGGAGACTTCCCTCCTTAACCTGTGGAGAGAGCTCGTTCGCCGTCTCAAGACACCCCCGCTGCAAGCAGCGATAGAGTTTCGGGAACACCCCGCCCGCGTGCCGCCGCCGGCTAGCACGGCCCAGGTCCTCCAGTCTCCGGGTTGGGTTCAGCCATGTGTCTCAGCCGGTGGTCGTCATGAGGGCGAGCGTTCGCAGGCAGCATGATCCCGGCGCGGTCGACCGCGCCCCCACCGTGAACACCACGCCCGGTCCGGGACTGGCCACGCCGTGCAGCGTGTCGATCGGATGGGAGGTGCCGGGGCTCGGGCTCGGCACCGTCGTCCACGTTGTTCCGTTGAACTGCTGGGTCAGCGTGAAGATCCGCCCGTCCAGCTCCTGCGTCTGGCCGACGGCCCACACGTCGGTCGGCGACAGGGCGACGGTTGCATTGAGCCGGGAGCCCTCGCCGCCCAGGTTCGGCGTCAGGACGAGGGTCCACGACGTTCCGTTCCAGTGGAGCATGTAGGGCTCCTGGAAGTTCTGGTTGTTGACGTTGCCTTCGTACCCGGAGGCCCACACGTCGTTCGCCCCGTTGGCCGTGACACCCGTCAGGTTGTTCACGGGTGAGCTGCCATCCTGGGGCGATGGCGTCGGCACGATGCTCCAGCGCTGTCCGTCCCAGTGCGCCGCCAGCGTTTTCGCCAGGGCGTCGCTCCCGACGGCCCACGCGTCGTTCGCGGCGATGGCCGTGATGGCCGAGCCGAAATGGATGGACCCGAGGGGCGAGGGCGACTTCGCCACGCTCCACGCCGTGCCGTTGAAGCGCTCGAGCAGCATGAGGATCTGGTTGTTCGGCGCGTCGTGAGCCCATCCGACCGCCCAGATGTTGTTGGGCCCGACCCCGTCGATCCCCATCAGGACGTCGGCCGAGTTCCCTGCCGTGAAGGGGTTCGGGCTGGGCACGATGGTCCAGCTCGTTCCGTCCCAGTGTTCGATGAGGGTGCGCTGGTCCTGGTTCTGGTCGTTCGGGTCGCTGCTCTCACCGACGGCCCACGCGTTCGTGGGGCTGAACGCGACGATCCCGTTGAACCACGACTGGCGATTGGCGGGCATGGGGACTCGAACCGGTCGCCAGCGGGTTCCGTCCCAGTGCGCCATGAGCGGGGACCGCGTCGCTCCGATCTGGTCGATGCCGGCAGCCCAGACGTCTGAGGCGCTCGAGCCGGACACGGCCGTGAAGTAGATGTCGGAGACGTTCTGTCCCCCGGGGTTCGGCGTCGACATCACGGTCCATGTTGTCGTCGCTGCGGCCGGGGAAGCGATCAGGGCCAGAGCCGTCGCCACGGCCATCAGGGTTCCGGGGAGCCATCGTCTGGTCATGTGCGCCCTCCGTCCCGGCCGCCGGCGGGGCGGCTCGTCCGCGTGTACTACGACCCGCGATGCCCCGTGGCTTTACGGCCGGAACGTCGGTTCGAGTCCGAGTACGACCCCGTCAAGCGAGCCCTGCCTCGAGAAGGCGCTCGGCGACCCGGCGCCACGACCACTCACGGGCCACGAACCGGCTCAACTCCTGACGGATCTCGTTGCGCTCCTCCGCCGGGAGTGCGAGGAGACGGTCGATGCCCTCGGCGATCCTGCGCGTGGCACCGGCGCCCGGCTGGAAGGTGAACAGGCCCGGACGCCCGACCGCCTCCTCGAGAGCTGCCGCCGCCTCGGCCAGGCCGGAATGCTGCGCCACGAGGGGCAAGGCGCCCGCTGCTGCACCCTCGGCGGCCACCATGCCGAAGGCTTCCCACAGGATCGACGGAACGACGAGCACATCCATGGCGGCCAGCGCGCCTGGGGCGAAGCGGTGGTCGAGCCGTCCCGTGAAGGTCACCGGAGAGGCGTTTGCTGGGCCCTCGAGGTCGGACTCGGACAGCTCGTCGGGCATCCCACCCAGTTCCCGGAGCCAGTCCAGAGCCTCGGCGTCGCCCGTACCCAGAGCCATGACAAGCGCGGCCAGCCACTCTCGGTGCAAGCCGAAGCCCACGATGAGCACCTCCGGATGGCGCGTCGACAGACGGGCGGCCGCGATCACCAGCTCCACGCCCTTTTGTGGGATGAGCTTTCCGAAGTAGCCAACGAGAGGCTCGCCGCGCCCGGCGAGCTCGCGCAGCCGGCTCGCCGCGGCGGGATCCGGCGCTTCCTGGTCGTATCGGCGAGCCAGCTCGTGGAGCGTCGGGGCGTCCCGGCGGGCCAGGGCTCGCGCGACCTCGCCGTCCAGCGCCGTCGGCCGCCCGCGATCGGTGACCGCCTCGGCCTCGATGTGAGCCGCAGCCTGGAGCAGCGCTTCTCTCCGAGGCATCGGGCGAAAGAGGGTGGCATCGACCCCGGGGGGGACGACGCGCACCAGGTGGCCGATTCCCGGAACGAGCTCCACGCACCTGTTCAGGACGTCCGAGCTGGGTCCGACCACGGCCCGAGCAGCCTGGAGTCCCTCTCGGGCCAGCTCCACGTACCGCTGCTGCGGCCGGACCGCGTACTCGAGGTCGCTGCCGTGGATCTTCGCCACGTATCGGCCGGGGCCCAGCGCTCGCTTCGCCACGGCGGCCCCGGGAATGGCGTGCCCGGTGATCACGACGTCGCTCCGATGCCAGGCCGCGGCGGCCCGGAGTGCTTCCACGTTCCGCCGGAGGTAGAGATCGAGCTCCGCCTTGGTGAGGTCGAGGAACCGCTTGACCTCGAAGCCCTCGTACTCGTCGATCACGAAGACGGGGAGGAGGCTGCCGATTTCCGGCCTGAGCAGCACGCACCGGCCCGAGACCGACGACGCGACGTTCGGGCTGAGGGGGGACGGCCCTTCGGAACCGACCGTGCCCCATGCCTCGATCCACCGGTACCGCTCGGGGTGGGATTCCTGGCACAGGAGCAGGACGTCGTGCCCGGCGGAAGCGAGCAACTCGGCCACCCTCGCCGTGTAGACGTTCGATCCTGAGCCCTCGAGCAGCCACCCGTGCCACAGCAGCACCCGCATCGGTCGCCCCCATGAGGCCGCGCAGCTTGGGTACGCGGTCCGGCCCATGGTGCCAGGTGTCAACGCACCACCCATGGAATACCTGAAGGTTCTTCTAGGTAGAAGTGGTTTCTCTCATAGGTCTCTCACGGACCGGGCGGGCCCGAAAGGAGAAGGAAACATGAAGGAACAGCTTGAGACGACGGGACGGGAGGCCGTCCTCGTGGAGGACGCCCACATCCGCCCGATGATGGGCTTCGAGATCCTGGAGCCCCTGCCCTCGCGGAGTGTCCCATACGAACAGGTCGATCCATTCCTCCTCGTCCACGAGAGTCGCCTGCGGCTGTCGGAGCTGAAGGATGTCGACACCAAGCATCCCCACCGAGGGTTCGACAACCTGTGGTACATCCTCGAGGGGTCGGCCAGCACCGGCCACAGCACGGGCCCCGGTGGAGCCATCGAGCGGGCGCGACTGCCCGAGGGCGCGCTCCTGGCGCTCAGGACCGGGCGGGGGGCGTGGCACGCCGAGGCGATCGGAGCGGAGGAGCGCGGGGAGGGCCTGGGCAACACCGAGTGGCGAAGCGTGCTCTTCTGGGTGAACCTCGCCCGCAAGGACAAGCAGGCGGAGCCGAGCGCACTGGTGCTGTTGCCGGAGCAGGTCCCCGTCCGGCAGGAGGGGGACGCGACGGTCCGGGTGCTGGTGGGCGAGGGCTCTCCCGTTCGGCTGGGGACGCCCGCGATCGTCCTCGACGTCGAGCTGCCCCGGGGCGGGGAGGTCACCACGACCGTCCCGCCCGAGTTCCAGGGGTTCGCCTACGTGCTCGAGGGCGAGGCGTCGTTCGGTGCCAACCGGCGACGGGCGAGGCCTCCCCAGCTCGTCCTCCTCGGTACCGGCGAGGCGTTCCCGGTCACCCATGCCTCCCCCGGCACTCGGTACCTGCTCATGGCGGGGGAGCCGTACGGGGAGGTTCCCGTGTTCAACGGGCCGTTCGTGGATTAGCCGCGGGCTCGTTGGAGCACGTGGAGCTGGTCGAGACGAACGAGCCGCGCCTGATCGCTTTCAACTTCTACCTCGACGAGGAAGGCAGCAAGGCGGCCGTCGTGCAGGTGCATCCCGACGCCGCCTCGATGGAGTTCCACATGCAGGTGATCAGCAAGCACCTCGAGAACGCCTTCGACGTCCTCGAGGCGACGGAGAGCGAGCAGCTGTACGGCGAGCCGGGCCAGGGGATGGTGGAGTCGTTCCGCGAGTACTCAGCGGGGACCCCGATCATCGTGCTGCCGGTCCACGAGGCCGGGTTCACACGAACGAATGCCGCTCAGTAGGGCCGCCGGGAGGGATCCAAGGTGAGGACGGCCCGAAAAGGCCGCGAGCCATCCGGATCGCGACCCTGAACGGGTGGGACAATCGTGGCCGGGAGGGTGGCCGAGCGGACGAAGGCGGCGGTCTTGAAAACCGCTAGGGGCGCAAGTCCCTCCAGGGTTCGAATCCCTGCCCTCCCGCACGCACGCACGCCAAGCGGTGCTCCCGAACAGGGGGCTGACTCACACCCGCGAGCAGCGCCATGGGGTCGTCGACGGCTTGGACGGCTGCCTACGGTTCGGGCATCGGTTCCTTGATAGGACGCTTTTCCGCTCCACGAGGCCACCGCCGCGCAAGCAAGACGGCGAGCAAGGCGCTTGCGATGAGGAGTGCGATCGCTACCCAGCCGACCCAACCGGCAATGACGAACGCGACGCTTCCCAAGCAGATCGCCGCGTACGCAACGTAGCCGATCACGTAATCGAGTGCTTCGCCATGGGGGTCGCGCCACCAGGAGTAGGGGGCGGCCCCGCCCGTGGCGACGACGGCCAGTCCCAGGAGGGGGAGCGAGATAGTGTGGCCTCCGAGCTCTTCCAGCAAGGCGATTCCCATTGCCGCGAGGATCGGACCCGCCAGGAACAAGAGGAACCCCAAGAACCCGGCGAGCGTTCGGAAGGCAGACCCGGAGACCATTGCCGTCACGCCGAGGGCGGCGGCGATTTCGAGCACCAAGAGTCCCACCGCGGGTAGGGGACCGTGGTCAGCGGCAACGGCGATCAGGACGATGAAGTCTGCGAACGCGGCCACGAACCCAAGAATGACGAGCAGCACCCGAACGAAGCGCTTCTTGGTGAACACCCACAGGATGGTCAGGCCAGTAGCGACCAGCAGGACCAGCGCGAACCAGCCCACCCCGGCCGACCGGTCGAAGGCTGTCTTCAGCGCTGCCGCGACCAAGACGACGATGAGCAGGATCCCCAGCGCGGTCCAGTAGTTGAGGTTCTCCTTCCTCGTTGACGCAAGGAAGTTCGTCAGCTTCTCGCTCCTACGGCCCGAGAGCCGGAGAAGGAATCGAACGAGATGACCAATCGACCATCCAATCAACGCGAGGATCGCGAAGGTGAACCTCAGGAACTCGATGAACGCGTCCATCGCCGAGCGGAGTCTGGGGCGGTTGGACTCGGAGGGTCAAGCTTGCGAGTTGAAGATCAGATGGCCAGACTTGGATTGACCAATGAGAGTTCTTTCCGTTGACGGCGGCGGGATCCGCGGCATCATCCCGGCTCGCATTCTCGTTGAGATCGAGCACCGAACAGGCCGGTCGTGCGCTGAGCTCTTCGACTTCATGGTTGGCACCTCGACCGGGGGGATCCTGACTTTGGGCTTGACCGCACCGGGGCCGTCCGGGGCTCCCAGGTACTCGGCTTCCGACCTGCTCACCATCTACGCCGGCCGCGGTAGCGAGATCTTCCCCGGAGGCGGAAAGCCAACCTGGCAGCAACGAATCTTTGGACCCCTCGGAGCTCGCGGGCTCTTCAAGAAGGAGAACTACCTCGGTCCAGCGCCGCGACTCGGCGCCATCGCCGGTGGCAACCCGAGGTACGCGGGCAACGCCAGGTACTTCCCGGACGGGCTCGAGCGGGTGCTCGCGGAGTTCTTCGGCGACACGCAGCTCGGTGAGGCACTCCGACCGGTCGTGGTGGTCTCATACGACGTCAAGTCGTCGAGCCCAGTGTTCTTCGACAGCCGAGACACCTCCGCGGGCGGGGCCGCGTCGCTGCTCATGCGAGACATCGCCAGAGCGACATCAGCCGGGCCGACGTTCTTTCCACCCAAACGGCTCGTCATGAATGGCCGAGAGCTCATCTTGGTGGACGGCGGCGTCGCGGCCAACAATCCGGCGATGGTGGGGTACGCGAACGCGCTCCAGGCCTCGGGTTCAGCCGGGGACGTCATCCTTGTCTCGCTTGGCACCGGGACTTCGCCGGCGTCCCGGCCGGCGGATGTGACCCTCGAGAGCGTCAGCAGCAGAAGTTGGCTCAAGGTCGCATCTGGGGTCATGGGAATGGTGTTCGACGGAACGAGCGATGCACAGGATCAGATGCTCAGAGGTCTCCTCGATAGCCCGGGAGCAGCGCCCCACTATTGGCGTCTTCAGACCGAGGTCCAAGGATGCAATGTGGCGATGGACGATGCCAGTTCTGAGAACATCGCCTGCCTCGGGCAGGCCGCGGAGAGGTTGATTGAGCAGAAACACGCCGAGATTGAGGCGGTCTGTGCGTCGCTCGATGTGCCCAGGCGTTAGGGGCGGCGGGACGACTCGACTCGAAACAAACAACAGGGCGGGGCCGAATGGACGGCCCCGCCCTGTGCTGTTCGCTGCTTGGTTCCTTCCTAACCTCCTCCGCCACCGCCTGGGGCGAACGCGATGGGCGAGATGAACGTGCTCCAGTTCGCGAAGTACGACCGCGAGTTGTCGCCGATCCTCTCCGTGGCCCCGTAGATCCGGCCGTCCGGACCCCACACCGCGGCGGAGTAGTCACCCCACCGGCACAGGCCGCCGCCGAAGGCCGCGTAGCAGGTGAACCCGTCCTCGGGACGCCACCCGGCGTTGTCCACGACGACCGCAGTGCCGATTCCGGCCGGGGTGATGGTGACGTGGGCCGACGACGGGAAGTCGGTCGGTCCCATGAGGCTGAAGTACATGACGCCCTTGCCGTCGTCGCCCACCCCGATCGAGGGGAACGACAGGAACCGGTTGGCCGCCGCGACGTAGCCCTGGTTCTGGATGTTCCCGGAGACCAGGCCCGATGCCACGGACGGGATCACCTGGAACCACGCGATGCCGTCCCGCGGGCCGGGATCGACGATCGTGTTGATCCCGCTCCACAGGCGACCCTTGGCGTACACCACCTGGTTCATCCGGCTGTCGTTGGCATTGACCGGAGGAACCGGTTCGCCGACCTCTTCACCCAGCGGCCTGGGCCCGTCCCGCTGGATCTGGGGAACGGGTGTGCCGTAGGGCTCCGAGAACATGTCGTGCATCGAGAGCTGGAGGTTGGCCACCGTGTTGAGGCTGCTGGTGTTCGTGATGGCCCAGACCGAGATCTCGTTGAAGTTCCCGGGGGCGATGGGGCAGCCGAACGTCGGCAGGCAGTCGAACCCGGACAGGAAGTACTCCGTCCCGCCCCGCGACGAGTCGTACACACCGTTCGGCGAAGTGGCCGGCTGGACGGTCCCCGTCGTCCGGCCTCCCTGAGAGTGGGTCAGGCTCGAGAACTGCACCCCGTTGGTCGTGCTCCCGCTCTCCAGCCCCAGCTTGGGAAGCGCGTAGATCTGGGGGCCGTTGAACTCGCAGGGGCCACCGCTGAAGCAGTCGAGCGAGTACTCGGCGGTGCTGACGAAGAACCCGTTCGCGTCGGCGCCGATCAGCGGCTGGTCCCCGAAGCACGGGCACCCGCTGTGGTTCGCGTCCGTGGTGTCGAGCGCGTAGATGAACCAGCCGTCGAGCATCTCGTCCGACATGCTGACCGCGATGTACGTGAACGTCGGCGCCATGAGCTCACCGGTGTCCGGGTCCTGGGTGATGACGAGCGTCGTCACGAACCACCGGTCGGTGTCCGGATCGAAGTAGCACTTCGGGTCCGAGATGAACGGTCCGAACTCCCCCGTCGTGCGGTTGATCGTGGGGGGAAGCCCGAAGAACTCCGAGAGGGTCAACGGCAGCCCGAACTGGTGGGTGGTCGTGTCGTAGAACGCGATCGCGTCGTTGACCGTCGCGATCAGCTCCGTGCCGTCCGCGGAGCCGTTGGGGCTGTCGGTGCTGCCCACGCAGAGGCCCTGGTCGGGCGGCTCCAGGCTGAACTGGTTGCCACCGCCCGCGAACCGCTGGTCCAGATGGTCGATGCTCTCCCACCCGAAGGCGTTGGGCCTGTAGTTGACCTGCGTGTCGCTGGGTGTGGGCGTCGGGATACCGCCCTCCTCCTGGGCCGGCAGGGCCTTCTCAAACTCGTGGTTCGCGGGGACGAGCTCGTTCGACGGGCTGTTCCCGTTGCCGAACCCCGGGGCGGCAGCCGCCGCCAACTGGCGGACGTCCACCGTCCTGACCAGCGACAGCGCGGCGGGCTGGTGCGTGCCGATGAACCCACCGCCCAGCTTGGGAGCCTTGGGCGCCGCTCCGGCTCCGGCCGGGACGAGGGCCGCTGCCAGGAGCCCCAGGGTCAACACGCCCGCAAATGCGAACAAAGACCGTTTACGTACACGTGCCATAGTCATGCTCTCCTTCGACGAGTCCAGACGTGCAAAGATCCCGAACCCCCGCGCGGGGCCCCAGACTCACCCCCTTCCAGACGGGCGCGGGCGCAACCCAACTGGTTTCGGGATAGAAGGTAATTGGGGATTCCCCGCTGGTCAACTCCACTGCCGGTCGTTCCAAACGGGCGGCGGGGCGGCGGCATCCGTTGATCAGGAGGCCGGCGGCGGCGATGGCAGGGCCTGGGGCGTCTGCCACGTCTCGGCCGCCGTCCAGGGCCGGACGTCGTGGGCGACGAGCGTCTCGGCGCTGTCGAACTCGAAGCGGCCGCGCACGGTCTCCCCGGCGATGACCTGCGGCAGCCAGAAGCGATCGTCCGCCCACATGTCGTCGTAGGGCACCTCGCCGACGCCGAACCACCGGGGGGCCGCCTCGTCCGTCTCCTGGGGCTCGCCCTCCCACCGGCGCGCGGTGAAGACGTGCACGTGGATGCGCCACGGCTCGGCGTCGGCGTCCATGAGGAAGTCGTGCTCGCCTGCCCTCGTGAGGTCGAGCGGTGTGACGCCGATCTCCTCCCGGCATTCGCGGACTGCCGCCTCCTCGGCGGTCTCTCCCGGCTCGATCTTGCCGCCCACGCCGTTGATCAGCCCGGCCCCCAGCCCGCGCTTCTTCCGCGCCAGCAGGATCCGGCCGCCCTGGAGCAGGAACACCAGCGTGCATCGCATCGTCTCCACGAGCGACGACGCTACCAGCCGTTCCCTTGCGATTGCCGAAGGGCCGTCCGTACACTCTGCCGGCCCATCGACCGGAGAGGAGCATCGCTGCTCATCGTGATGTTCCGGACGGCGTTCCCGGACATGGAGATCCACGCGGAGGACGTCATCGCCGAGGGCGACCTGGCCGCATGGCGGGTCGTCGGCAGCGGGACGAACACCGGCGAGATGATGGGCATGCCGCCCACCGGCAAGCGCGTCGACTTCACCGGAGTGGACATGGGCCGGATCAAGGACGGCAAGGCGGTCGAGCACTGGACCGGCGACACGACGTTTCGCATGCTCCAGCAGCTCGGGATCATCCCGCCCTTGGGTGCGCCCCCGGCCTGAAGCCCGGGCCGGGCGTCCAGCGGAGAGCCCACACGGCGGAGGGAGGCCTACCGGCTCAGGCCGGAGCGCGGCGCTGTCGTCGAACGGGGACCGTTGAATGGGGGTGAGTCGGTCTGACGCGACCCCGCTCCTCGACCCAGCGCCGGTAGGCCTCGCTTCGCATCCGATCGTCCGCCGAGCCGGCGCGGCCGAGGGCCACGACGAAGGCCACGGCGAGGACGAAAAGGGCGATGGCCGGGAG
>WNGA01004235.1_pt1 | contig 22878 bp, 22 predicted proteins | sample 5400061 | NCBI WGS metagenome assembly WNGA01 (sample SAMN13153366, study PRJNA577476) | soil metagenome | isolation source: 100 cm soil or saprolite under grassland replicate 2 | place: USA:California | collected 2016-06-15
CGATGAACGGCACCAGGGAGACGTGGCAGAAGAACACGTTCTCGCGGCCGACGTCGTGGCGGAGCTGGCGGATCGCCACCAGGAACGGCAGCGACTCGATGTCGCCGACGGTGCCGCCGACCTCGGTGACGACCACGTCGGCGTCCTCGGCCACGCGCAGGATGCGCGCCTTGATCTCGTTGGTGATGTGCGGGATGACCTGGACGGTGTCGCCCAGGAACTCGCCGCGGCGCTCGGCGGCGATCACCGTCTGGTAGATCGCGCCGGTGGTGACGTTGGAGTTCCGGTGCAGGTTCTCGTCGATGAAGCGCTCGTAGTGCCCGAGGTCGAGATCGGTCTCGCAGCCGTCGTCGGTGACGAACACCTCGCCGTGCTGGAACGGGTTCATGGTGCCCGGGTCGACGTTGATGTACGGGTCGAGCTTCTGCATGGTGACGCGCAGGCCACGGGACTTGAGCAGGCGCCCGAGCGATGCCGCGGTGAGACCCTTGCCGAGTGATGACGCGACGCCACCGGTAACGAAGATGTGCTTCGCCAAGGTCGCTGAACCCCCTTTGGACCCAGGGAGGGGGGCCGGGGCGCTCACGAGCCAGCCGGCCGGCTGCGGGTCCTCGGGACGCCACAATAGCACGCCGGTGGGACCGTGCCCCACGCGCCGCCGTCGGCCGGGGGGGCCGCCAGGTGACCGGCTCCCTAACCCACCTCGCGGCGGCGGCCCAGGTCGTCGAGGGCGCGCAGCACGCGGTTGCCCTCGATCACCCGGGTGAACGAGACGCGCTCGCTGGCGAGCTGCAGGGCCACCAGCAGGACGGCGGCCACCAGCAGCAGCCACAGCGGCCCGGTGGCGAGCAGCGTGCCGACCACCGCGCCGAGCGCGTTCGCGCCGCAGTCGCCGAGCATCCCCTCCTCGCGCAGGTCGTAGGGGAGGCTCGCCAGCGCCGCCCCGGCCATCCCCGCCGACCAGGCGCCGGCGATCGGGTCCAGCAGGCAGCCGAGCAGCCACAACGGCAGGAAGACCTTGGCGGCCCGGCCGGGACGCAGGTCGAAGAGGTTGGCCACGTTGGCCGCCGAGGCGATCACCACCGCTCCGAGCAGCACCTGCCACCAGTCGCCGCCGACGGCCAGGGTCGCCGTGACCAGGGCGGCAAGCAGTCCGCCGAGGAGCTTGGCCCCGCCGCCGGTGAGGCGGCCGGCGCGCAGCGCCCCCAGGTGGCCCCTGAAGCCCCGCACCCCTTCGTCCTCGACCAGGTCGTCGAGCATCCCGAGCAGGCCGAAGGCGAGCGCGGCCAGCACCACGCCCAGCGCCGGCCCGGTGACGGCCACGTCGAGCTGGACGGCCCTGTGCCAGAAGAGGCGGCCGGCAACGGCCAGCGGCGCCACCCAGACGAGCAGCCCGAGCGGGAGCACCAGCCCGAGCCCGGCCACCAGCACCCGCTTGCGGTAGTTCACCCGGGACAGGCTCGACCCGGACAGCGCGGCCAGGACCTGCGGGGCGGCCCAGTGCCCCACCCCCCAGCCGACCAGCACGCCGGCCGCGGCGACCGGCAGGGCGCGCAGCCCCACGCTAGTCGCCTCCCTCGGCCGGGCCCGCCGGGCTCCAGACGCGGTGGCGCACGAGCTCGCGGGCGATGGACCCGGCCTGGCGGCCGCGGTGGACGATGCCGCCGATGGTCCGCCCGGTGGGCCGGTGGCGCAGGTCCAGCGGGATCTCGACCACGCGCAGGCCGCCCGCCCAGGCGTCGAGGGTCATGGCAACCTCGACCCCGAACCCGGGCGCGAACGGCACCAGCGGGGACAGCGCCGACCAGCGCACCGCGCGCTGGCCGCAGAGCGGCTCCCCCAGCGTCCGCCCGCCGATGCGGCGCAGGCCCCAGCGGGCCATGCCGATCGCCACCCCGAAGCCCTTGGCGCCTGGCTGCGGCGGCAGGTCGGCGATCGCCAGGTCGGCCTCGCCGGCCACCACCGGGACGAGCAGCGCGTCCAGCTTCGACGCCGAGGCGCCCAGGTCGGCGTCGGCCAGCAGCAGGGCCACCGGCTCGGGGCTGAGGCCCTCGGCCACCCGGCCGGTGAGCGCGGCCAGGCCGGCGTTGAGCGCTCCGCCCTTGCCGATGTTGCGCGGCAGGTCGAGGCAGTGCGCGCCCGCCTCGAGGGCGCGCGGCGCGGTGGCGTCGGAGGAGCCGTCGCTGACCACCAGCACCTCCGCCACGCCGGGCAGCGCGCGCAGGGCCGCCACCGTCGCGCCCACCCGGTCGGCCTCGTTGTACGCGGGCACCAGGGCGAGGGCGTCGACCGCCCGGCGCCCGCCGCGCGCCTCCTCCGCGGAGCTTCCCGCCCCGCGGCTCATGCGGCGACGCCTTCGGGCAGCAGGCCGGTGGCGCCGCTCTTGTAGCCGTACTGGCCGGTCGGCTCGTTGCGCAGGCGCCCGGCCAGCGCCTCGATCAGGGCGAACTGGCCCGGCACGCGGTCGACGTCGTCGACCGTGGAGACCCGGTTGGTGAGGTCCTGGTCGCCGCGCAGCACCTCCACCCAGGAGGGCGCGCCGGGCGCCGCCGCCTCGACCCCGACCACCGGGACGCCACCACGGCCGGAGAGCCGCTGGGTCAGCGGCACCAGGAACAGCTTCGGGTCGAGCAGGGTCGGGTTGTCGGTCGGCCCGATGATCACGAACAACGACCCGGTCCGCGGGAACGGCACCGTGCCGTCCCGGACCGCGTTGTCGGCCAGGCGCAGGTCGGCCAGGAACTTCGCCTCCTGCAGGCCGGTGATCACGTCCCTGGTCCTGGCGGGGCCGCTCCTCGGCAGCCGCGCCGGGGTGGTGAGCCGCTCGGCGAGCTTGCCGATCAGCGCCTGGCGCAGCGCCTCCGGGTCGGCCTGGTCGGTGTCGAGCAGGGCGCCGAGGGCGCTGCGGTCCCCTTCGGCGGCGAGCCCGAGCCGGTCCGAGGCGAAGGTGACGCGCCCCTCGACGCTGGCGCCGGCCGCCTTGACGGCGTCCTCGACCGGCTTGCGGGTCTGGTCGTCGACCCGGTCGGTGTCGAGCACCACCACCGCCTGGCCCTTGAGCCGCTCGCGCACCAGGCGCGGCAGGACGGCGCCGCCGAACTCCTTGTACCCGGCCACCTCACCCTCGAGTGCCTGGTTCTTGGCGCGCTCGGTCTGGCTCTCGCTGATGAGCCTGTTGGAGGTGGCGCGCAGCACCGAGACGGTGCCCTCCTTGAGCGCGGTCGAGCCCACCACCACCCCGATGGCCAGGGCCAGGAAGACCGCGACCAGCGAGACGATGTGGTAGCGCAGGTTGATCACTGAACGCACCTCCGAGGGCTGGCGGCGGCCACCCCGGTCAGAAGAACGAGACGAGCCGGTAGATGAAGGTCTTCAACAGCTCGAAGGTCTGCTGCCAGACCAGGCGCACCGGCTCGGAGACGAGTGAGATGGCCAGCATCGCGACCAGGGCCGAGACCACCAGCAGCAGCAGGTCGCTGCGGCGCACGCCCTGCCGGTAGAGCCGGTTGACGCCCTTGGCGTCCACCAGCTTGGCGCCGACCTTGAGGCGGACCAGGAAGGTCGAGGCCATGCCGGGGCGCTTCTTGTCGAGGAACTCGACCAGGCTGGCGTGGCTGCCGACGGCGACGATCAGGTCGCAGTCGGCCTCGTAGGCGAGCAGCATCGCCATGTCCTCGCTGGTCCCGGCGCCGGGGAAGATGTGCGGGGTGAGGCCGAGGGCCTCGACGCGCTCCTTGCCGGGGGCGCGGCCGTCGGGGTAGGCGTGCACCACCACCTCCGCCCCGCAGGTCAGCGCCTCGCTGGTCACCGAGTCCATGTCGCCGAGGATCACGTCCGGCTTCAGCCCGGCCTCCAGCAGGGCGTCGGCGCCGCCGTCCACCCCGATCAGCACCGGGCGGAACTCGCGGATGTAGCCGCGCAGGATGGTCAGGTCCTTCTTGTAGTCGTGGCCGCGTACCACCACCAGCACGTGCCGGTCGCGCAGGCTGGTCCGCAGGACCGGCACCTGCAGGCCCTCGAGCAGCAGGTCGCGGTCGCGGCGGATGTAGGACAGCGTGTTCAGGGTGAAGTCCTCGAGCGCGCCGGCCAGGTTGTCCTTGGCCGCGTCGATGCGCTTGCGCACGTCCTCGGGGTGCAGCCACTCGCCGTCGGCGACCTGGCGTTCGCCGTGCCAGATGGCCCCGTCGGGGTCGATGCGCACCTCGTCGCCCTCGCGCAGGAAGTCGAAGGCGTCCTCGCCGACCGCGTCGAGCAGCGGCACCCCGGCCTCCACCAGCACCATGGGACCGGCGTGCGGGTAGTCCCCGGAGATGCTGCTGGCGACGTTCACCACCGCCACCGGCCGGCACTCCACCAGCGCCTCGGCCGCCACCCGGTCGATGTCGACGTGGTCGATCACCGCGACCTCGCCTGGCTTCAGCCGCTTGACCAGGTTCTTGGTGCGCTTGTCCTTGCGCACCACGCCGGCCAGGTCGGCGGGGCCGGGGTCCGGTTGCGCGCGCCGCGGCATGAGCCTCATCGGCGCTCCTGGTCGACGACGGCGCGGCCGCGGGCGAGCCGGTCGGAGTCCGAGCCCTTGACCGCCGAGGCCGCCGCCAGGAGCTCCTCGGCGTGCGCCTGGGCCAGGCCCGAGCCTTCCATGCCGGCGAGCATGCGCGACAGCTCGGTCACGCGCCCGGCCTCGTCGAGCGCGTGCACGTCGGTGTGGGTGGCGTCGTCGCCGGAGAGCTTCTCGACCATGAAGTGGCGGTCGGCGAACGCGGCGATCTGGGGCAGGTGGGTGACGACCAGCACCTGGTGGTGGTGGGCGAGCTGGGCCAGCCTGCGGCCCACCGCCGCGGCGGTGCGCCCGCCGACGCCCGCGTCCACCTCGTCGAACACCAGCGTCGGGGTCTTGTCGATGCCGGCGAGCACGACCCGGAGGGCGAGCATCACCCGGGACAGCTCGCCGCCGGAGGCGGCCCGGGCGAGCGGCCGCGGCGCGTTGCCGGGGTTCGCCGACAGCAGCATCTCGATGCGGTCGAGCCCGTGCGGGGCTCCGGCGAGGCGGCGCCCGTCGCAGTCCAGGCCGGTCGGGTCGTCGTCCCGCGCCGCCTCCTGGCTCAGTTCCACCAGGACCCGGGCATGGGGCATGGCGAGGTCGGCGAGCTCGCCCTGGACCGCGGCGGCCATGCGCTCGGCGGCGGCCGCGCGCTCGCCCGAGAGGGTGGTGCCGAGCTCGGCGAGGCGGCGGCGGAGGGCGGCCTGCTCGGCCTCGAGCTTCTCGGAGCGGATCGTCCCGCCCTCGAGCTCGGCCAGGCGGGCGCGGCCGCGCTCGGCGAAGGCGAGCACGGCGGCCTCGTCCTCGCCGTACTTGCGCTCGAGGTCGCGCAGCAGGGCGACGCGCGCCTGCACCGTGGCGAGGCGCTCGGGGTCGACCAGCACCCGCTCGGCGTAGGCCCGCAGGGAGGAGGCGAGGTCGCCGACCTCGGCGGCCAGTGCCTGGGAGCGCTCGCCCAGCTCGCCGAGGGCGGCGTCGTGGCCGCCGGGGCCGGCCAGCGCCCTGGCGGCGCCGCCGAGCGCGGTGGCCGCGCCGGACTCCTCGTCCTCGCCGGCGAGGGCCTGCCAGGCCGCCAGGGCGGCGTCACGCAGGGCCTCGGCGTTGGCCAGGCGCTCGGTCTCGGCGCCCAGCTCGTCCAGCTCCCCCACCCGGACCTCGGCCTGGTCGATCTCGCCGAGCTGGTAGCGCAGCAGGTCCGCCTCGCGCTCCCGCTCCTGGACGCGGGCGCGGAGCTCCTCGAGCTCGGCGGCGACGGTGCGCAGCCGCTGCCAGTCCACCGCGAAGTCGTCCCGCAGGCTGAGCACGCCCGGGCCGGCGAAGCGGTCGAGCAGGTCGAGCTGCACGCCGGGGCGCAGGAGGCGCTGGAACTCGTGCTGGCCGTGGACCTCGACCAGGGCGCGCATCACCTCGGCGACCGCGGCCACGGTGGCCATGCGCCCCTGAAGCTGGGCACGGCTGCCGCCGCCGGCCATCACCTGCCGCGCGACCACCACCTCCCCCTCCTCGTCGGCGACTCCCGCCGTGGTCAGGGCCTCGGCCGCCTGGCCGCGCGGCTCGACGGCGACGCGTCCCTCGACCAGCGCGGCCGGCCGGCCGACGCGCACCACGCCAGCGTCGGCGCGCTCGCCGAGCAGCAGCGACAGCGCGTCGACCACCATGGTCTTGCCCGCCCCGGTCTCACCGGTCAGCACGTTCAACCCAGGGGCCACCTCGAGTCGCGCGTCGTCGATCACGCCGAGGTCCCGAATGTGAAGCTCGCCCAACATCACCCGGCGATTCTATCCGTCCCGGCCACCAGAAACTCCGCGGCCGTCCACAGCGGGCGAGCCACCACCGCGCGCGGACCCGTCCAGGCCACCACCCGAACCGTCGAGCTGAGGTGGACGTCAAGGCGAGCCCCTGGGGGCGTCGCTGCCGGCGCCGCCCGCGTCGGCCAGGCGGAACTTGCGGCGCACGAGGCCGTAGAAATGGGGGTCGCGGATGCGGACCAGCAGCGCGTCGAGATCGTTGCGGCGCACCTCGACCACCGCGCCTGGCGGCAGCTCGCAGACGGTGCGGCCGTCGACGGCCTCCACCACCGGGCTGTCGGGCAGCACCTCGAGCCGGATCCGCTCGGTCGGGTGCAGCACCAGCGAGCGGTTGAAGACCATGTGCGGGGCGACGGCGGTGAGCAGCAACGCGTCCAGGCGCGGGGAGACGATCGGCCCCCCCGCCGAGAAGCTGTAGGCGGTCGAGCCGGTCGGCGAGGCGACGATCAGCCCGTCGGCGGCGTAGCGGGCCAGCAGGCGCCCGTCGACGTGGACGGCGACGCTGGCGAGCCGCTCCCTGGCCGCCTTCTCGAGCACGAGGTCGTTGGCCGCCAGCTCCTCGCTGACGCCGCGGCCCTCCACGGTGGTGCGGACCAGCAGGGTGGTGCGCCGCTCCACCTGGTAGCGGCCCTGCCAGACCGCCTCGAGGGCCGCGGCCAGCCCGTCGGCCTCGACCTCGGTGAGGAAGCCGAGCCGGCCAAGGTTGACCCCCAGCACCGGCACCTGGGCGCGCACGGCGAGCCCGACCGCGCGGAGCAGGGTACCGTCGCCGCCGAGCGCCACCACCAGGTCGAGCCCGGCCGGGAACTCGTCCGCCTCCACGCACGGCACCTCGCTGCCCAGGCAGCCGCGCTCCTCCTTGAGGGTGCGCAGCTCGACGCCGTGGTCCGCCGACCAGCGCACCAGCTCCTTGCCGAGGGTCAGGGCGGCCGGCCGCCCCGGGTGGACGACCGCGCCGACCCGCCGCAGCAGCGGGGTCACCTGGCCGCTCCCGGCAGGGCCGCGCCCTCGGCCACCACCGCGGCCAGCGCCGCCTCGTCGATCGCGCCGCCGCCCGAGCGCAGGTGCAGGAAGAACTCGACGTTCCCGGCCGGCCCCGGCCGGGCGGAGGGGCACAGCCCGGCCACGCCCAGCCCGTGGTCCGCCGCGGCCGCGGCCACCGCGCGGACGGCCGCGGCCCTCGCCGCCGGGTCGCGCACCACCCCGCCACGGCCGACCGCCGCCCTTCCGGCCTCGAACTGGGGCTTGACCAGCAAGACGAAATCGGCGCCCGCCGCGGCCAGGCCGGCGAGGACCGGCATCACCGTGGTGAGCGAGATGAACGAGAGGTCGGCCACGACCAGGTCGGCCGCGCCGCCGGCGCGCTCCTGGTCGAGCGTGCGCACGTTGGTGCGGTCGAGCACCCGCACCCGGGGGTCGTCGCGCAGCCGCAGGTCGAGCAGGCCGTAGCCGACGTCGACGGCGACCACCTCCGCGGCGCCGCGCTGCAGCAGCACGTCGGTGAAGCCGCCGGTCGACGCGCCCGCGTCGAGGCAGCGCCGTCCCGCCACCGCGACCCCGAGGCGGTCGAGCGCGGGCGCCAGCTTCTCGCCGCCACGGCTCGCCCAGGGCCGCGGCGGCCCGGTCAGCACCAGCGGGTCGGACGGCGCCACCAGGGTGGCCGGCTTGGAGGCGACCGCGCCGCCGACCAGGACGCGCCCGTCGAGCACGGCCGCGCTGGCCGCCTCGCGGCTCGGCGCCAGCCCGCGCCGCACCAGCTCGCGGTCGAGGCGCACCCGGGCCGCCATCGCCGCCCTACAGCTCCTCGAGGCTGCGCAGCTCGGCCACGATGGCGGCGCTGAGCGCCTCGAACACCTCGGGATGGGCGGCGAGCTCGGCCTCGTCGAGCCCGGCCAGCGCCTCCCGGACCCGCTCGCCCAGGACCTCGTCCCGGTCCGGACCCGCCTCGGCGTCCCCGGTCCGGGCGTCGCCGGTGTGGCCGGGGGTCGCGGGCGTGGGGTCACCGCGCGACGGGACGCCGCTCACCGGCACCTCCTCGGGACGGATGGCGTGGGCGTGGACGGGCCACGCCGGGCAGCTCTCCCGTCGAGTATACGGACGGCCGGCGCCACCGCCGGGCCAGGGCGCGGCCTGTGGCGGCTCAGGAGCCCGCGCTGCCGCCGTCGCCGGAGGAGCGGCGCGAGCGCCCACCGGCCGCCCGCGTGCCCGAGGCCGAGGAGCGGGTGCTCGCGCGCGGGGTCCGGGTGGTCCCGCTCGCCTTGGCGCTGGCCGGGCTCACCTTCTCCTTGCCGGCGGCGCCGCCGCGGCCGCGCGCGGTCGTGGTCCGCCCCGACGAGGTGGACCGGGCGCGGGTCCGCGTCTGCTGGCCCTCGGTACGCTCCAGCTCCTGCTCGAGCGCGCGGATGCGCTGGTGCAGGCGGGCGACCTCGTCGCGGGTGGCGATGCCCATCACGCCGAGCTGCCGCTTGACCTCGCGCTGGACCAGCCGGCTGATCGCCTCGCGGTTCTTCTGGGTGCGCCGCACGAGATCCTCGGCGAACCGGCTGACCTGGGCCGATTGCAGCTCCCCCTGCCGCGCGAGCCGCCCCCCGAGCCGCTCGGCCTGCGCGCGGGTCAGCTCGCTCAGGCTGGCCAACGTCTGCATGTACTGCTCCCTGGCGCTCGGCACGCTTCGCTCCTTTGTTGAAACGCTTCGGTGGGCCGCCGCCGCTTATGCGCCGGCTTCCCTCGTCGCTCCTCCGTCGCCTGCGGCTCCTTCGTCGCTCCTCAGTCCAGCCGGCGCGCGGCGGCGGCCCACCTCGCTAACACCAGCTGGCCTTCCTTCGTCGCTCCTTGAGTCCAGCCGGCGCGCTCCGGCGGCCCACCACGCTGGAAAGGCCCGGCCGTAAGGCCCGCGCGCCGCAAGGCCCGCGCGCCGCAAGGGCCGTGCGGCGGGCCCGGGTCACGACATTGCAGCACAATAAACGCGCAATACGCTGGCGGATTGTTGCAGCAGCAGCGCGAACCGGTCAATGCGACGCGGTTTCCGGTCGAGCCGTTGTGGTAGAACGCCTCCACCCGACCAAGCGCGGCGGCGGCACCGTGCGAGGAGGCGACGTGGCGAGCAAGACCGAGGTCGAGCAGCAGCTCCAGATCCTGCTCGGCCGCCTGGCCGAGAACCACGACAGCGTGCGGGCCGCCATCCCGGAGCGCAAGGTGCTGCGCTGCCACGTCACCGACCTGGACGCGGCCTGGTACTCGGTGATCGAGTCCGGGAAGGTGTCCCCGCCCAGCGAGACGCCGCCCCACGACGGTCGCGTCGACATCACCCTCCGCGTCAGCTCCGACGATCTGGTCGACCTCATCGACGGACGGCTGTCGTTCCTGTCCGCCTTCGCCTCGGGCAAGGTCAAGGTCGACGCGAGCATCGTGGACATGCTGCGACTGCGCGCGCTGCTGTAGCGCGCCACCGCGATCGCGAGGAGCGGCCAGCCGATGATCAGCCTCATCCCGATCCACGACGACAACCCGACCCGGCGGACCGCGGTCGTCACCTTAACGCTGATCGCCATCAACGTCGTGGTCTTCCTGCTCGAGCCGGCCTCGCACGCGCTCTTCGGCCAGTCGAGCAGCACCGCCGGCGAGTGCCAGCAGCTCGCCTTCTTCTACAAGTGGGCCGCGATCCCGCGGGAGCTGATCACCAACCACCAGCTCTCCCAGACCGCCGGGCCGCCGGCCGGCCCAGGCCAGTGCCTGGCGGTGGCACCCGACTACGACAAGATCCCGTTCCTGTCGGTGCTCACCGCCATGTTCCTGCACGGCGGCTGGCTGCACCTGCTCGGCAACATGCTGTTCCTGTGGGTGTTCGGCAACAACGTCGAGGACCGCCTCGGCCGCGTCCGCTACCTGCTCTTCTACCTGGTCTGTGGCTACGTGGCGACCTACGGCTTCGCCCTCACCGACCCGAACAGCCGCGAGACCCTGGTCGGGGCGTCCGGCGCGATCGCCGGGGTGCTCGGCGCCTACCTGATCCTGTTCCCGAGGGCCCGGGTCACCAGCCTGATCCCCTTCCTGTTCTTCCTGCCCGCCCAGTTCCCGGCGTGGATCGTGCTCGGCTCCTGGTTCGTCCTGCAGTACATCTACTTCCAGGGCGCGGGTCTCGCCGAGGGATCCAACGTGGCCTACTTCGCGCACATCGCCGGGTTCGTCGCTGGCGTGGTGCTGATCATCGTCCTCGGCGGGCTGAACCCTGCCCGCCGCCCACCGCCGTCGTGGCCGCCTCCCTCACCCCGCTGGGACCGCCCCTGACGGCGACCGGCCGGGCGGCGACGCCGCCGGGCACGCAACCGGACTGGCCGACTGCCCGGCCGGCTCGCTACTCCACCGGCGGCGGCTCGTAGCCGCCGGCGACCTCGGCGAGCAGGTCGGCGAAGGTGATCGCGGTGTCGTCCTCGTAGAGGGGACCCACGATCTGCGCGCCGACGGGGAGGCCGGCCGGCGTCCGGCCGATGGGTGCGGCCACGGCGGGCAGGCCTGGCAGTGACGCGTGCGAGATCCAGAAGGCCTGGTCCTGGTAGGGCCGCTCACCTTCGGGCGTGGCGATCGTGCGCTCCTCGAAGGGCCTGGTGTCGTGCGGGAAGGCCGGCGTGAAGTTCGCCGGGCACACGAACACGTCGACCTCGCCGAAGTAGCGGCCCCAGGCGGCACGGGCCGCCATGCGCCGGTGCTCGTGGTCGACCACCTCCGAGAGCGCCGCGAAGTCCCCACCCGGCTGCTGGAAGGCGAAGAACAAGCCCACGTGGAAGCCGAACGACTCCGCCTGCCGCACGGGGTCCACGCCCTCGGGCCAGCCTTCGACGACCGACGCGCCGGCGCGGGCGAGCGCGTCCACGGCATCGGACAGCGGGGCGGCGACCTCGCCGGAGACGGGAGCCTGCGGGTGGTCGAGCACGACCCCGACGCGGAAGTCCTCCAGCCGGGCGTGGCGGGACGGCGGCAGCGTCCAGGCGTAGGCCTTCGCGGCCTGGCCCTCCGGCCCGCCGGTGACCCGCAACGCCGTCCGCAGGTCGCCGGCCGACCGGCCCAGCGGGCCCAGCGCCGACAGGTAGGTCATCTCGCTCGGAGGCGCCGGGGGGCCGGGCGGCTGGAACCCGGTCGACGGGACGACCTCGACGCTCGGCTTCAGTCCGTAGACCCCGCAGAAGCTCGCCGGGATGCGGATCGAGCCCACCAGGTCCGAGCCGTACTCGAGGAACGTCATCCCGGCGGCCACCGCCGCGGCCGCCCCGCCGGAGGAGCCGCCGGGCGTGCGGGAGGTGTCCCACGGGTTGTTGCTGACGCCGTACAGCTCGTTGGCGGTCTGCCCGAAGTCGCCCAGCATGAACGCCACGTTGGTCTTCCCGACGACGATCGCGCCGGCCTGCTCGAGCCGCCGCACGACCGTGGCGTCCGCGTCCGCGACGTACTCCTTGAAGGCCGGGTTGCCCCAGGTGGTGTGCAGCCCGGCAACGTTGAAGCTGTCCTTGACCGTCATCGGGACCCCGTGCAACGGTCCCGCCTCGCGGCCGCGGGCGGTCGCCTCGTCGGCCGCGGCCGCCTGCCGCAGCGCCGCCTCCCGCCGCAGCTCGACGACGGCGTTGAGCGCCGGATCGACGGCATCGATCCGCGCGAACAGCAGCTCGACCAGCTCGCGAGCGGAGATCTCCCCGCGCCGCAGCATCCCCGCCGCGCCCGTCGCGGACTGCAGCAGCACCTCCCGCGGCTCCCGGCCGCCCGTCATCCGTGCACCCCGGGCGGTAGCTCGCGGGCGAGCGGGACGGCCGGGCCGGAGTCCGGCGGTGGGGCCGCGGCGGGCAGCGCGCGGGCGGCGGTCTCGGTGAAGCCGAGGCGCTCGAAGAACCGGGCGGTGCCTGCCGGGGCCCACACGCCGAGCCGGTGCACGCCGGCCTCGCGGAGCCGCAGGGCGGTCTCCAGCAGCACGCGGGTGCCGAGCAGCCGCCCGCGCCGCTCGGGCGCCACCGCCAGCGCGCGCAGCAGGGCCTGCTGGCCGTGCCGGGTCCAGGAGGCCGCGGCCACGACCTCCTCGCCGTCGACCGCCACCAGCGTGGAGCGCAACCGGTCCGGGGCGGGGCGGCCGGGCAGCCCGATCCCGTGGAGCAGGGCGGCGACCGCCTCGGCGTCGTCCGGCCGTGCGCCGCGGACCAGCGCCCCCGGCGGGTCGAGCAGCCCGCCGAGCCCGGCCATGACGTGGTCGGGTGCTGCCGGCAGGTCGAGCAGGCGGGCCAGCGTGGTCGCCCCGGTGAGCACCAGCGCGGTGTCCCAGCCGAGCCGCGCCGCGCCTTCCAGGTCGGTGTCGCTGCGGTCGCCGACCATCAGCAGCGGCCCGCCGCCGAGCGCGGCGGCCGCGGTCTCGAACAGGGCCGGCTCCGGCTTGCCGGCCACGCGCGGGCGGACGCCGGTGGCGGTCTCCAGCAGCGCCAGCACCGACCCGTTCCCGGGGACCTGCCCGTCCGGGGTCGGCATGGTCGAGTCCGGGTTGCTGCCGACGAAGCCGGCGCCCGCGCGGATCGCCAGGCAGGCCGCTGCCAGGCGGCCGTAGGTCAGCTCCGGGTCGATGCCGACGGTCACCAGGTCGGCCTCGCGCCAGTCGTCCGGGTCGAGCAGGCGCGCGCCGGCCGCCTGCAGGGCCGTGCGCAGCCCCGGCCCGCCGACCACCAGCACGCGGACGCCCTCCAGGGCGCCCCCGAGCAGCCGGACAGTGGCCTGCGCCGAGGTGAACACCTCCTCCGCCGCGGCCTTGACGCCGAGCGCCAGCAGCTTCTCCGCCACCGCCTCGGGCGGCCGGTAGGAGTTGTTGGTCACGAAGCCGATCGCCACACCCAGCTCGCGCACGCCCGCCAGCGCCTCGGCGGCCCCGGGGATCGCCTGGTCCCCCAGGTACACCACGCCGTCGAGGTCGAGCACCACCGCCCGGTAGCGGCCGGCGAGCGCTCCATGAGCCGGCGCCGCCCCCTCGAGGCCCGGGGGCCCGGCGTCGTCCGGTCCACCCGGGCCGGTCGTGGCCCGGCCGGATGCCTCCCGCGCGCCGGCGTCCGGGTGGCCCGGGCGCCTGTGCGCGTCAGCCACGGTGGTCCGTGGCGCCGGGCACCGAGCGCGGCCGGCCGGCGGTGACGCGGGCCAGCGCCTCCTGGTAGACGGCGACGTCGGGCCGCATCGCCAGGGCGAGGCGCAGGTGCCCGGCGGCGAGGGTGGGCTCGCCGACGCGTGCCAGGCAGAGGGCCAGGCCGAAGTGGGCGTAGTCGTTGGTCGGGTCGATCTCGAGCGCCTCGGCGAACTGCGCCCGCGCATCGGCGGGACGGCCGCACTGGTAGTAGGCGCGGCCGAGCGCCTCGCTCACCGACCCCTTGCCCGGCAGCAGCCGGTGCGCCCGTTCCAGGACGGTCGCGGCCTGGTGGGCGTGGTCGCCGGCGAGCAGCTCGGTGCCCCGGCGGAACAGCTCGTAAGGGTCGGGCTCCATGGCGACCACCTCTGTTCAAACGCTTCGGTGGGCCACCGGCGCTTGATGCGCCGGCTTCCCTCGTCGCTCCTTCGTCGCCTGCGGCTCCTTCGTCGCTCCTCAGTCCAGCCGGCGCGCGCCGGTGGCCCACCTCGCTACAACCAGCTGGCCTTCCTCAAACCAGCTGGCCTTCCTTCGTCGCTCCTCGGTCCAGCCGGCGTGCGGCGGTGGGCCACCTCGCTGAAACCCAGCCGGCGCGGCGGTCCGACCTGCCGGTTGGCGGCGGGCAGGGCGAGCTTGCTACAACGAGACCTATGACGACCGATCTCGCCCTGGCGCTCCCATGGTAGTCGCCGCTCCCTTCCGGGGTCTCCGCTTCGACCCGGACGTGGTCGGCGACCCCGGAGCGGTCACCGCCCCGCCCTACGACGTCATCTCGCCCGCGGCGCGCGACGCCTACGAGGCGCAGAGCCCCTACAACATGGTCCGCCTGATCCTCGCCCGCACCGAGCTGCAGGGTCCCGACCGCTACCGCCCCGTGGCCGAGCTGATGGCCGCCTGGCGCGACCAGGGCGCCCTGGTGCTCGACCCGGTGCCGGCGCTCTACCTCTACGAGGAGGCCTACGAGCTGCGCGGCCGGCGCCGCGTGCAGCGCGGCGTGCTCGCCAGCGTCACCCTGGACGACACGGCCAGCTGGATCTTGCCGCACGAGCGCACCATGGCCGGGCCGGTCAGCGACCGGCTGCACCTGCTCGAGGCGACCAGGGCGAACCTGTCCCCGGTGTTCGGGGTGTACGCGGGCGCCGGACGGACCGCCGCCGTGCTCGACGACCTCACCGCCACTCCGCCGGCGGTGGACTGCGTCGACGAGGCCGGCGTGCGCCACCGGCTCTGGCCGGTCAGCGACGGCGAGCGGATCGCGGCCTGGTGCGGCCTGCTGGCCGATCACCGGGTGCTGATCGCCGACGGCCACCACCGCTACCGCACCTCGCTCGCCTACCGGGACGCGATGCGGGCCGCCGCCGGGCCCGGTCCCTGGGACCAGGTGCTGATGTTCCTGGTCGACGCCGACCTGCACGGGCCCTCGATCCAGCCGATCCACCGGCTGCTCGCCGAGGTGCCCGCCCACACCGTCCTCGACGCGCTCGCCCAGGACTTCGAGGCGCGACCCGCCGGCAGCCCGGCGGAGCTGGAGGCCGCCCTCGCGGGACTGCCCCACGACGTCACCGGCTTCGGCCTGGTCGGCTCCGGAGGGAGCTGGCTGCTGGTCGCCGGCGACCAGGCCGCCCTGGAGGGGGAGGTCGGCATCGACCGGCATCCGCTCGACGCCGAGGTGCTGCACGGCCCGGTGCTGGCCAAACGGCTCGGCGTGACCGACTTCGAGGGCCAGGTGGTCTACGAGAACGACCTGGCCGCGGCCGCCGCGCAGGTGGAGCGCGGCGCCGCCGCCTCCCTGCTGGTCCTGCGCCCAACGCCGTTCGCCCAGGTGGTCGCCGTCGCCCAGAGCGGCGGCACCCTGCCGCAGAAGACCACCTTCTTCTACCCGAAGCCACGCGACGGCCTGGTCCTCCGCCCCCTGCACCCGGACACCTTCGCCCGCTCGTCCTCGGGGTAGCGCCTTCGGGCATTCGGGGCGCGGGTAGACTCGCGCCCCGGATGGAGCGTGCGACGAGGAGGCCGGCTGTGAGCGTGCTTGACGCCCTGCCCGACGGCGTGACCGGCATCGACACCCACATGGGCGGAGTGTCCGAGATCACCGCCGGCTATCTGGTGCGCGGCGAGCGGCCTGCCCTGGTCGAGACCGGGCCCTCCAAGGCCGCAGGGGCGGTCGCGGACGGCGTGGCCCGCGCCGGCCTCGCGCCCGAGGACCTCGCCTGGCTCGTGGTCACGCACGTCCACCTCGACCACGCCGGCGGCGTCGGCGACCTGGTACGCACCTTCCCGAACGCCACCGTGGTGGTGCACCCCGCCGGAGCCAGGCACCTGCACCAGCCCGAGCGCCTGCTGAGCAGCTCGGCCAGGGTCTACGGCGACCTCATGGACACCGTCTACGGGGGCCTGACGCCGGTCGAGGCCGACCGGATCAAGGCGGCGGAGGACGGCGAGTACCTGGACCTGGGACCTGGCCACCGCCTGCAGCTCGTCCACGCTCCTGGCCACGCCAAGCACCACATGGCCGTGTTCGACCCCGACCTCGGCGCGCTCTTCGCCGGCGACGGGGTCGGCGTGCTGTTGCCGTCCAACAGCGTGCTGCGGCCGGCCACCCCGCCGCCCGACTTCGACCGCGACCTGGCCGTCGCGAGCCTGCGCCACTTCGCCGAGCTGGGACCGGCCCACCTCGTCCTCACCCACTTCGGCCCGATCGAGCCGCCCGCCGAGCGGCTCGCCGAGGCCGAGGACAAGCTGCTGCGCTGGTGCGAGACGGCCGAGCAGGCCGCCGCCGAGCACGGCCTCGAGCTCGACCACATCGAGGCCGCGCTGCGCGAGCGCTTCGAACAGGAGGAAGGCCATCAGGAGTCCAGCGACCCCGAGCGCTACCGCCTGCTCAACAGCTACGCCTCCAACGCCGCCGGCCTGACCCGCTGGCTCCGCCTCCGCCAGCAGGCCTCCCAGGAGTAGCCCCAGCCGCCTGGGCCACCTGCCTAGCCGGTGGAGAGTCGCTGCAGGCGGTCGGCCGCGTCGTAGAAGGACGGGTCCGCCTCGACCACGCGCGTGAACGCCCTGCGGGCGCCGTCCGTGTCGCCCGCCTGCTCGGCCAGGGCGCCCTCGGCGTACGCGAGGCGGAGGTGATGGTCGGCCAGCTCCGTGGGCCAGCGCGCGTGCCGGCGCAGCAGCGCCACCCCCGCGGCCGGCTGGCCCAGGTCGCCGTAGGCGGAGGCGGCCACGAGGAGCAGCTCCGCCGCCGTGTCGGGCTGCATCCTGGTCCTGTCGACGGCGTCGAACAGCTCGACCGCCCGCTCCGGCCGCCCGAGCGCGCGCTCGACGTCCGCCAGCATCGCCGAGAGCTCCACGCCGCCTGAGAGCCGCTGGGCGGCGGCCAGCTCGGTGCGTGCGGCCCGGTAGTCGCCCGCTCGGTACAGGGCGATGCCGAGCACCTCACGGGTCGCCGCGGAGCGCGGGGCGGCCCCCTTGGCCGTCCTGGCGGCCCGGACCGCCGTCTCCGCGTCCTCCTCGGCCAGCGCCACCACCGCCGCGGCCAGGACCGCCGCGGCCTCGTCGAAGGCGTGCGGCCGCACCGTCTCGCCCAGCTCGGCGAGCACCTCGCGCGGGAGCACCTCGTGCGGGTCGGGTCCGGCCCCTGCCTTCACGGCGGCCCGCTCAGGACCTCTCCCCGAGCCCGAGCCTCGCGACGGACCCCGGTCGGCCCTGTCCGGCCGCCGCGCCGGGCGACCCTGGCCCGCCCGGTCGGGCCGCGGGCGACCCTGACCGGTTCCGTCCAGGCGGCCGCCCGCGCCGCCCCGCTCCGAGCGACGGCCCTGACCGGCCCTGTCCGGGCGACTTTGGCCGGCGCTGTCCGTACGGCGACCTTGACCGGCCGCGTCGGCACGCGGGCGACGCGGGCGCGCTTGGTCGCCACGCGAGCGACCCTGGCCCATCCCGTCAGGGCGGCCCTGGCCCGCCCGATCCGGGCGACCCTGGCCGGCGCGGTCGGTCGCACGACCCTGACCGGCCGCGTCGGCACGCGGGCGGCGCGGGCGCGCCTGGTCGGCGCGCGGGCGACCTTGGCCCGCCCGGTCGGGGCGGCCCTGGCCGGCGCGGTCGGTCCGGCGATCCTGACCGGGCGCATCGGTCCGAGGGCGACCCTGGCCCGTCCGGTCCGGGCGAGGCTCGCCGGCGCGGTCCGCGCGTGGGCGGCCGCGGTGGCCGCCGTCGCGGCGGCCACGTGCGGGCGTCGGTCTGCCGGCGGTTCGCTTGTTCTCCCTGGCTGGCTCCACGAGACCCATCTTGTCGAAACTGCGGGCCGCGTGCACACCGCCGCGCACTCCTCTACCAGCGCCGACCTGAGTCGCGTGCGCCCGCGCGGGTGCCTGGCTGCCGACCACGCCTCGGCGGCTTGCCCGTGTTGCGCCCTGGCGGTGACGGATCGGAGACGTGGCGCGGGTACGGTGCGCTCGTCTTGGGAGCTTCCGGGGTCGAGGACCGCACCGGACCCGGCGCCGAGGAGGGAGCCGCAGTGGAGGAGGCCCGCACGCCGGTCCACCTGGCACGGCGCCCGCTCGGCCGACTGCACTTGTCGGGACGACCATGGCAAACTGGTAATCCCAACATCCGGCGGACCACGAGCTTGCCTGGCGTCCGTCCAGCAGCGAGGTACCTGCCGTCATGAAGCGCCTGAACGATCTACGGCCACCATCCCCGCCGCGCCGGCTCGACCCACGCCGGCTGAGGTCCGACCTGCGCCGGATCGACTTCCGCAACCCCCGCGTGATCGGCGTCGCCCTGGTGGTGGCGATCGCGCTCGGCGTGACCGCCGCCATGATCGGCTCGCAGGGAGGGATCGTCGGGTCGTCCTCGGCCACGGGCCAGGGTGGCCGCAAGGACGCCGCGAAGGTCTCGCAGGTCCGTCTCACCACCAAGCCGGCCAACCGGGCCGACGCCGTCCCGCTGGACGCCCACGTCCGGGTCGACGCGTCCAACGGACACCTTTCCGACGTGCAGGTGACCCCGGCCTCGGGCAAGGCGCTGGCCGGCTCGCTCACCTCCGACGGCCGGACCTGGCGGAGCACCGGGCCGCTCGCGCCGGGGACCCGCTACCGTGTCACGGTGCTCGCCGCCGACGAGGCCGGCACCAGCACCCGTCAGGTGAGCTCCTTCACCACCCTGACCCCCAGCCGCGTGCTCGGCACGAGCATCATGCCCCTCGACGGCCAGACCGTCGGCGTCGGCATGCCGATCGCGATCTGGTTCAACCATCCGGTCGCCGACCGCGCCGCGGTCGAGCGCCGGCTCGTGGTCCGTACCTCGAGCGGGCTCGAAGGGGCCTGGCGCTGGTTCGGCGACCGCGAGGTCCACTTCCGGCCGCAGAAGTTCTGGCCCGCCGGCGAGCAGGTCACCCTCGCCGTCGGCCTGGCCGGCGTCAGGGCCGCTCCCGGCACCTGGGGCGTGGCCAACCGGACGATCCGCTTCAGGATCGGCGACAGTCACGTCAGCACCGTCAGCGCCAAGAGCCACACGATGAAGGTGACGGTCAACGACAAGGTCGTGAAGACGTTCCCGGTCAGCACCGGCCGGGACAAGTACCCCACCACCAACGGCGTGCACTTCGTGGTGTCCAAGGAGCAGGACAAGCTGATGGACTCCTCCACCGTCGGCATCCCGCGCAACAGCCCCGACGGCTACTACGAGCACGTCTTCTGGTCGGTACGCATCTCCAACAGCGGCGAGTTCGTCCACGCCGCCCCCTGGTCGGTCGGCTCCCAGGGACGCGCCAACGTCTCCCACGGCTGCGTCAACATGTCCACCCAGGACGCCCAGTGGTTCTTCAAGCTCGCCCGTCCCGGCGACGTCGTCACCGTGACCGGCTCACCCAAGAAGCCCAACTCCTGGACCCTCGGCGTCGCCGACTGGAACATCTCCTGGAGCCGCTGGCAGGAAGGTAGCGCCCTCTAGCCGGCAAGCGCGTCGTCCTCTCGAGGCGCCGTGCTGCTCACGCTCGGCGGCCCACCATCCTCCGGACGATGAAGCCGCCGGTAACGCCCGGCACCGTTCATCCTGAGCGCCAGCTCCCGTAGCCGAAATCCCTCGGGCACAAGGTGTTCACCGGCCGCCATGGCCCGGACGATGACAGCGAACGTCTCGAACTCACCCCGCTTCTCGCTCAGGAGAGGATGTGCCTCGAAGAAGGGGATCACACGCTCGACGAGGTCTGTACGGTTCCTCACCACGAAGACGAGCGACCGATCGAGAGCACCTTTCCGAGCATTGGGACGGATGCGACCGCAGCCGAGGTACGACTGGATGAGCAGCAGAACCGATGCCCGTTCTGGGTTCTGGCTCACGTGGAACTCGGGTACGAGCTGCCAGCCATGGCGCGACGATGGGTTGCGCTGGAGGGCAACATGGAAGCTGCCCTCGCCGTCCACGTACCCGGCCAGGTAGTCGGGCACCCGGTCATGCGATCGATCCTCCACGTCACCACGTCCGTTCCTTGTAGCCACCCTCAGTACCGGCGGCGAGCCTACGTTGCTTCGAGGGAGCTCCGCGCCGGACCGTCCACAGGCAGGGCCTCGGCATAGTGCGGGCTTGTCTGGTTGGTGATGGTCGGATGAATGGGCCGGGTAGACGTGGAGCAGGCACGGCTCCCAGCGATCATGTGGGTATCCAAGCCCATGACCAGTCCGGACCGCCGTGCCTGCCTGCTCATCATCCCCCATTGCTGCGGCTGCCCAGCGGCTGGCTCCGCCCGCTGTGCTGGCACCCGACCAGTGCCGTGACCTGCTCGGCTACCTCGCCCAGATCACCGACCCCCGCCGCCGGCGTGGCCGGCGGCATCCACTGGTCGGCGTGCTCGGCGTCGCGGTCTGCGCGGTACTGGCCGGCGCGAGGTCCCTGGCCGCCATCGGCGAGTGGGCCAACGACGCGCCCGGCCAGGACCTGGCCGCGCTCGGGACCCGCCGCGACCCCTGACCGGCGCCTGGCGGCCACCCGGCGAGGCGACCGTGCGCCGGGTGCTGGCCCGCATCGACGCCGACGCGCTCGACCGTGCCATCGGCGCCTGGCTAGCTGGCCAGCCGCCACCCCCACCGGCGAACCCGTCACCGCCGACACCCTCCCGGCCGCGCCGGGCGGTCGCGGTCCACGGCAAGACCCTGCGCGGCAGCGGCCACCACCACCCGCCGGTGCACCTGCTGGCCGTCATGGACCATACCAGCCGCGGCGTCCTGGGCCAGGCCGGGGTGGACGGCACGCCAACGAGATCGCCCGGTTCCGGCCGCTGCTGGAGGGCTTGGACCTCGCCGCCACCGTCGTCACCGCCGACGCCATGCACACCCAACCCGACCATGCCGACTGGCTGGTCACCGGCAAGCACGCCGCCTACGTCCTGATCGTCAAGGCCAACCAGCCCACGCTGTACCACCAGCTCACCGCCCTGCCCTGGCGCGAGGTCCCCGTCGCCGACGAGACCCGCGACGCGGCCACGGCCGGGTGGAGCTCCGCCGCCTGCAGGTCACACCGTGGCTGGCCTGGACTTTCCCCACGCCACCCAGGCGATCCGCAGCACCCGCCGGGTCCGGTCCCTCCACAGCCGCCGCTGGCGCACCGTGACCGTGTACGCGGTCACCAGCCTCACCGCCGCGGAAGGCAAGCCCCGCCCGCCTGGCCGACTGGATCCGCGGCCACTGGGCATCGAGGCGTTGCGTCACCTTCGCCGAGGACGCCTCCGAGGTCCGTACCGGCACCGCCCCACGGGCCATGGCCAGCCTGCGCAACCTCGCCGTTGGCATCCTGCGCGCCCACGGTGACCGCAACATCGCCGCCGCGCTGCGCCGCAACGCCCGCGACGCCACCCGAGTCCTGCCGCTCCTTGGCATCACCAGCCCATGAACCAGCCACTCCGGCGCGTTGCCGAGGCCCTGGATGTCGATGTCGGTACCTGCGCGCGACCATGGCGACAACGTCGCGCGCGCGCCTCACGGCGTCGCGCGCAGGTACCGCAGGCCGGCCACCTCCCCAACGGGTGCGTCAGCGCCGGCCAGAACCACCCGCGTAATCCGGTTGGCGGGACCGTGCGCGAAGGCGATCGTGCAGCCGGGCAGTGGCACCCCAACAGCGCCCTGGCCGACCTGCCAGACAGGGAGTCCGAGGACGCCCGCCAGCCAGCTTGCGCTTGCTGCAGGGTCTGACGCCTCCACGACCACGTGGTCCAGCGACCACGGATCGATTGGGAATCCCGGCCCCCGGAAGCGGCTGCTCCACTCCTCGGCCGGGGCGCCGTAGTTGATCAAGAAGGGCGCCCAGGCGGGACCTTCGGAGAGGAAGGCAAGCGCCCAGGTCACAGTGGAGCCGTCGGGTTGCTGCAGGGAGCCGGCCTGCGCGTCGGTGACGCTGACACCTCGTGACCGAAGCTCCGCCACGGCCGCCGCGACATCCGAGACCAGGATCGCGAATGCCAACCCACCACCACCGGCGCGCAGGGTGGCGTCGATCGCCGGCCACGCCGGGCCGAAGCCGGCCCGTGCGACCCCCTGGTCGTGGACCGTGATCAGTTCGACGTATCTGGCGTCGATGCGCCATGCCGCGTTGCGGGTGCCGACGCCGGGATGCTCTCCGCCAGGCTGGATGGTGAAGCCCAGGCCTTGGTAGGCCTGCGTGGCTGCATCCAGATCCGGGACCCAGTGCATGAGATGGTCGAACTGCATTCCCACATCCTCCTCCCCAGACACCGCTGCGAGCGCTTCCGCTCGTCGGCGAGCGCGGACGTTGCTGGCGGCTGCAACGGTCAGGTGCCGGGACCGTCGCGGACGTCGTGCAGCTAGTCCTCGACCCCAGTGGCCGCGAAGGTAGCCGGCCAGATGGGCAGGGCTTGCCTTGTGGATGATCAGGCTGGTGACGGCGTCCACGGTGACCGTGCGCCAGCAGCGGCTGTGGAGGGACCGGACCCGCCGGGTGCTGCGGATGGCCTGGGAGGCCTTGGGGAAAGTCGAGGCCGGGCGACGTTGCTGACCTGGAGGCGGCGGAGCTCCACCCGGCCGTGGCCGCGGCCACGGCTGCTGACGCCCAGCACGCTGGCCAGGGGGTGCCGCCGTCCCCGCCGGTCACGCGGTCGGCGACCCTCGCCAGCCGTTCCAGCAGGCCAGGACATTCGCACTCATCGGCCATAACGACACTTTGCCGGAGCCCTGCGTCCACAGGCCCCACGCGCCGCGGGAGCAGCATCGCGCGCATGCGAAAGCGCCGCCCGTTCGGGCGGCGCTTAGCGAAGATGTCTCGGCGGCGACCTACTCTCCCACCTGGCCTCCCAGGCAGTACCATCGGCGCAAGAGGGCTTAACTTCCGGGTTCGGGATGGGACCGGGTGTCTCCCCTCCGCTATGGCCACCGAAACGCTATGGAGTT
>WNGA01008623.1_pt1 | contig 22876 bp, 20 predicted proteins | sample 5400061 | NCBI WGS metagenome assembly WNGA01 (sample SAMN13153366, study PRJNA577476) | soil metagenome | isolation source: 100 cm soil or saprolite under grassland replicate 2 | place: USA:California | collected 2016-06-15
TGGGGCACGTCGGCGAGATCGCCGACGTGCGCGTGGCGCTGCTCGAGAGCTTTCTGCTCGCTGGGCTCACACCCGTGATCGCCCCCATGGCTCCGGATGCCTCCGGGGCGGAGGGGCCCCCGCTCAACGTGAACGCGGACGACGCGGCGGCGGCGATCGCCGGCGCATTGCGGGCCGCCGAGCTGCTGCTGGTATCCGACGTGCCGGGCGTGGAAGTGGACGGGACGATACGGCCCGCGCTCGAGGCGGGCGATGTCGAGACGCTCATCGAGCTGGGCGTGGCGGCCGACGGCATGGCGGCCAAGCTTCGCGCGGCGACCGCGGCGCTCCGTGCCGGCGCGCGCGCCGTCCGCATCGGTGACCTGCATCTTTTGGACGACGCCCGAGCGGGCACCCGGATCCTCGCCCCCGCCGTCCAGCCGGCATGACCGCCCTCCCCTCGGGCGCGTCGGCCATGCCGACGGCGCCTGCACTGCTCGACGTATATGCCCGCGTCGGCCCCTTGTTGGTGGGAGGGGAAGGCGCCGAGCTCATCGCCGAAGACGGGACGCGGTATCTCGACTTCGTGGCGGGCATCGGCGTGAACGCGCTCGGCTACAATCATCCCGTCATCCGCGTGGCTCTCGAGCGAGCCCTCGGTTCGGGGCTGATCCACGTCTCCAACCTCTACCGCAGCGAGGCCGGCGAGCGGCTCGCGGAGGAGCTGGTCGCGCGCTCATTCGCCGACCGCGTCTTCTTCTGTAATTCGGGCGCCGAGGCGAACGAGGCCGCGTTCAAGTTCGCCCGCAAATGGTCGGGCAAGAGTGAGATCGTCGCGTTTTCGGGCTCGTTTCACGGGCGGTTGTTCGCCACCCTCGCGGCCACGGACCGTCCCGACTATCGCAAGCCGTTCGAGCCGCTGGTGCCGGGCATCCGCATCGTGGCGCGGGAGGACTGGGCGGACGTCGATCACGCCGTATCGGCGTCCCGCACCGCGGCGGTCATCGTCGAGCCGGTGCAGGGGGAGGGCGGCGTGCGGCCCGTGGACGCCGAATGGCTGGGATTCGTGCGCGAGCTGTGCGACTCCCGAGGCGTGGCGGTCATTTTCGACGAGGTGCAGTGCGGCTTGGGTCGCACGGGGACGCTGTTCGCCTACGAGCAAGCCGGCGTGGTGCCCGACATCCTGACGCTGGCGAAGCCGCTCGCCGGCGGGTTGCCGATGGGGGCGGTGCTCGTGACGAGCGCCGTCGCCGCGGCGCTCAAGCCGGGCGACCACGCCACCACGTTCGGCGGCGGGCCGCTCGTCGCGGGCGTGGCGCTCGAGGTGGTGCGCACGATCGCCGATCCCGATTTCCTCGCCGACGTGCGCCGCAAGGCCGAATGGCTGGGTGCGCGCCTCGCCCGACTCGCCGCCGGAGCGCCGCGTGTGCGCGAGGTGCGGGGGCGTGGGCTCATGTGGGGGCTCGAGCTGGCGGAGCCGGCCGCCCCGATCGTCGCGGCGGCGCGCGAGCGGGGGCTGCTGGTGGTCACAGCGGGGCCGGAGGTGATCCGCCTCCTGCCGCCGCTGGTGATCACGGTGGAGGAGCTGGAGCGCGGAGTCGCGATTCTCGAGGAGATCCTCGCGTGAGCGCGCTGCCGATTTACGGGGAGCAGGGAGCAGGGAGCGGGGAGCGGTACGCTGCGGCGCGGTCGGGATCTTCGGCTCTCTCCGGCGGGTGCGATTCTTTGCTCCCTGCTCCCTGCTCCCCGCTCCCTGGTGTGGTGCTGCGGGGGGGGGTTCTCGCCGACGTGCCGCAGCTCGAGGCCCTCATGGCTCCGTATGTCCAATCCGGCGACCTGCTGCCGCGCTCGAACTACGATCTCTGCCGGCACATCAAGGAATACGTCGTCGCTGAGGGGCCGACGGGCGAGATCGTCGGTTGCGGATCGCTCAAGGTGTACTCGCGCGATCTGGCGGAGCTTGCGGCGCTCGCCGTGCGCGAGGACTGGCAGCGGGCCGGTGTGGGCGGCGCGCTGCTCGCGGCGCTGGTCGTCGAGGCACGCACGCAGGGCCTGGCCGAGGTACTCGCGCTGACCCGCAAACCGGCGTTCTTTCTGAAGGTCGGCTTCGCACCCGCCGAACGCGAGCACTTCCCGCTCAAGGTGTGGGCGGACTGCGCACGCTGTCCCAGGCAAAACTGTTGCGACGAGGTAGCAGTAGTGCTTCGCTTGTAGGAACGGCAACAACTCTGCGCGTCTAGCCTTTGCCCATCCTCCCTCCCGTTGACACGTTCCCATATCCTCGGAGAGATTCATCGCCATGGCCCGCGTCATCTTCTGGGATGTCGATACCCAATACGACTTTATGCACGCCGACGGCAAGCTGTACGTGCCGGAGGCGGAGCGGATCATCGCGAACCTGCAGCGCCTGACGGACTACGCGCACCGCCACGGCATCCGCATCGTGGCGAGCGCGGACGATCACGTGATGGGCCATCCTGAGATCTCCGACACGCCCGACTGGCGGAGTACTTTCCCGGCACACTGTTTGCGTGGTACTCCCGGCCAGAAGAAGATTCCCGAAACCGCGTTACGGGATCCGCTCGTCATCGAGCCGGCGAGGACCGATGCGAAGGCGCTGGCCGACCGGCTGCGGACGCACCAGGGGGACGTCCTGTTCCACAAGCACCGCTTCGACGTGTTCACCAACGAGAGCGTGCCGATCGTGCTCGACGTGCTCGCGCCGGACGACATCGTGTTGTACGGCGTGGCGACGGATGTGTGCGACAAGGCCGCGGTCGAAGGCCTGCTCGAGCGCCGGCCCCATACCCGGCTCTTCGTGGTCACCGACGCCGTGAAGGGGATCGACAAGGAGGTCTCGGAGCAGCTCCTCAAGGATTGGGGCGACGAAGGAGTGCGCCTCGTGAACACGAAGGAAGTGGTGGAGGAGGGGCTCGTCGAGGATCTCGCCCGCGCCGGCGCATGACCGCGCCCCTCCCGCCGCCCGCGTTCGGGCGGTTTTTTCTGCCCGGTCCCACCGACGTCCACCCCGAGGTCCTCGCCGCCATGCAGCGGCCGATGATCGGACACCGCTCGGGCGCGATGGAGCAGCTGCTCGCCGGCATCGAGGCGCCGCTCGCCCGGCTGTTCCGGACTTCTCGACCGGTGCTCGTGGGTACCACCTCGGCGACCGGCTTCATGGAGATGGCAGTGCGGAACGGCGTACGGCACCGCGCGCTGTCGCTCGTCAACGGCTCGTTCAGCGAGCGCTTCGCGAAGTTGGTGAGTGCCTGCGGCAAGGAGTGCGTCCGCCTCGACGTGCCCCTCGGCTGCGCCGTCGAGCCCGACATGCTGCGCGACACGCTGCGCCGCACGCCGGTCGACGCAGTGACCCTGGTCCACTCGGAGACGTCCACCGGCGTGCTCCAGGACGTCGAGGCGCTCGCAGGTGTCGTGCGCGAGTTCGACGACGTGCTGCTGCTCGTTGATTCCGTGACTTCGCTCGCGGGTTCTCCCGTCGAGACGGACCGATGGGCCCTCGACTTCGTTCTCACCGGCTCTCAGAAGGCGCTCGCACTGCCGCCCGGCTTGGCGCTCGGCGTGGCGTCCGATCGCATGCTCGAGCGGGCCCGGACGCTCCCCGCACGGGGGCTGTACTTCGACCTGGTGAGCTTCCTGGAAGCCACCACCAAGCACCAGCCGACCAACACGCCCGCCGTCTCGCTGCTGTTCGCGCTCGAATCCCAGCTCGGTCGGATCGAGCGCGAGGGCGGCGCCGAGGGGCGCTGGCGTCGGCACGACGCGATGCGCCGGCGCGTCGAGGAGTGGAGCGAGCAGCACGGCATTGCCTACCTGCCCCGGGAAGGGCGCCGCAGTTGGACCGTGTCGTGTCTCAAGATGCCGGAAGGAAAGAGCGCAAAGCAGATCGTCGGGGCGCTGAAGCAAGCAGGCTGGACCATCGGCTCGGGGTACGGATCCCTGAAGGAGTCCACCATCCGCATCGGGCACATGGGCGACCACACCGTCGCCGCGCTCGACCAGCTCCTGGACTTGCTCGCCGGGCTCGCGGCGTGACCTACCGCGTGGCCGTGGCCGACAAGGTGGCGGAGGCAGGACTCAAGCTGCTCGGGGAGACGCCGGAAATCGAGGTCGCCAACTGCGCCGGCAAGCCGCGCGAAGAGCTCGAGCGGGCGCTCGCGGGCGCGCACGCGCTCATCGTCCGCAGCGAGACCCGGGTGACGGCGGACCTGCTCACGCGCGGCCCCAACTTGCGTGTAATCGCGCGCGCCGGGACGGGAGTCGACAACATCGACGTTCATGCCGCCACCCGGCGCGGCATCGCCGTCATGAACGCGCCCGGCGCCAATACGGTCAGTGCCGCCGAGCATGCCATGGGTCTGCTGCTCGCCCAGGCCCGCCACATTCCGTGGGCGGCGGAGGCGATGCGCCGCGGCGAATGGGATCGCAAGCGGTTCGAGGGGACGGAGCTCCGCGGCAAGACCATCGGGATCGTCGGGTTGGGCCGCATCGGCGGCCACGTAGCTCAGCTCGCCCGCGCGTTCGGGATGCACGTGGTGGGGCACGATCCGTACCTCTCGCCGGAGCGCGCGGCCGAGCTACAGCTGAAGCTGCTGCCGCTCGACCAGCTGCTCGGTCAGGCGGACGTGGTCACGCTCCATGTGGCCCACACCGAGCAGACGCATCACCTCATCAACGCCGATCGGCTGAAGCTCATGAAGCCCACGGCGGTGCTGGTGAATACGGCGCGGGGTGAGCTCGTGGACGAGGTGGCGCTGGCCGACGCCGTTCGCGAAAAGCGCATCGGCGGCGCGGCGATCGACGTGTTCGCGGTCGAGCCGCTGCCCGCGGACGCGCCGCTCCGCAAGCTCGAACGCGTGATTCTCACGCCGCACCTCGCGGCCTCGACGGCCGAGGCGCAGGAGCGCGTGAGCGTGGAGATCTGCGGGGCCGTGCGCGACGCGCTGCTCGTCGGCGATCTCTCGTTCGCGATCAACGTCCCCGGTATCTCGGGCGATCTATTGCGGCGGCTCGGGCCCTTGCTCGACCTGGCGCGCCGGCTCGGCCGCCTGGCGCTGGCGCTCGTCGACGGGCCGGTCACGGCGGTCGAGGTGGACTACGGCGGGAAGGACGACGCGGCGCCGCGTCCGGTGCTGATGGCGGCGGTGGAGGGGCTGCTCTCGGGGATGGGCGTCGAGCCGGTGAGCCTCGTGAACGCGCTGCTCATCGCCGAGGAGCGGGGCATCCGCCACGCGCGCCGCACCGGCACTCCGGAGCCGGGTTTCGAGATCACCGTGGGTGTCACGCTCGAGGCGGCGCGCGGCCGGGCCCGGGTGGCCGGCACGGTGATGGATAACGAGCATGGCCGCGTGATTCGGATCGACGACTACCACGTCGACGTCGCGCCCGAAGGGTGGATGCTGGTGATCCGGAATCGCGACGTGCCCGGGGTCATCGGCCGCGTGGGCACGCTGCTCGGCGGTGCGGGGATCAACATCGGCAGCTACCATCAGGCCCGCGTCGCGTTCCCGGGGCACGACGCGCTCGCGGCCATCACGGTGGATCAGCCGCTGACCAACGGCGTGTTGGACGCGCTGGCGAAGGTGGCGGACATACAACTGGTGCGACTCGTCAACTTCGGGGACTGAGCACGGCGCAACAGGACTAATTTGGAACGATTGTAAGGTTGGCGAAATCTCCGCCGGAGTTGTTCCCCACCCACAGGCCGACCAATCCCTTCGTGCGGTCGTTTAGCTGGGTGACGACCAAACAAGGCTCTTTCGCATCGCCGACGAAGACGCTCACCTTTGGACTCGCGACGACCACACGCACATGGAACCACGCGTTCGGGTCCGGCGCGGGACTAACGGGCTGTTCGAAGGTTCCCGGCCGCTCAGCCCGCAGCTTCTGCCAGGTATAGATGGGTTGAGAGACGTATTGCACGGCTCGGCTGCGTCGTGCGGGGTCCTCAGTCCGGAAGTTGAACGGGCGGAAGTAGATCGCATCATACGTCATGCTATCGACCCCATGAAAAGCCACACCGACAAAGCTCTGTTGCTGAACGTCCTTGCCCTTGATATCAACCTCCACGGTGCCGTTCCTGAGCTCGATCCCTCTGAGGTATGCTATGCCCTCCCCGGGGCCTTCGCTCAGACGAACGCCCGTTCTCGTCCCGTCGCTCAGGCTGCTCACGCTGCGGTTGAAGACTTCCCAGCCTTTCGGCTCGATTGCTCGCTGTTGACCGGCCACGCTGGAAGCGGCAAAGAGGACGACAAAAGCAGGCCTGTTCATAGGGGCTCCCTTCTTTTTGGGCTTCACTCGTACCGCAGCGACTCCACCGGATCGAGCGCGGCGGCGCGGCGCGCGGGCAGGATCCCGGCAAGGAGCCCCACGCCGATCAGGATGCCGACGCAGATGAGGGCGATGGGCCAGGAGAGTTTCGGGTTCACGATGTACTGCATCGCCGGGTTGTCCTCGGTCGGGATCGCGTCGACCCCGATCACGATGAGTGCCGCGGTCGCGAGGCCCACCAGCCCGCCGGAAAGGGCGATCGCCATAGCCTCGAACAGGAATTGCGCCATGATGTGCCGCCGGCGGGCGCCGAGCGCGAGCTTGATGCCGATCTCCTGCGTCCGCTCCTTCACCACGACGTACATGATGTTCGCGACACCGACGCCCGCGATGAGGAGCGTGAAGGCCCCTACGAGCCCCATGAAGATCTGGATGCCGAGCCCGACGGCCAGGTTCTCCTTCTCGCTTTCGATGAAGTCCCACATGCCCAGGGCGCGCTCGTCCGTGGGATCGAAGCGGTACTTCCGCCCCAGCACTCGGTAGAGCTCCGCCTTCACTAGGGGTCCCCGAGTCGCATCGCGCGGCTGCACGACGAGGTGGTTCACGAACCGGTTCCCGTAGATGGTACGAAACGTCGAGTAGGGGATCACGCCGCGGTTGGCGTCCGGCCCGTTGTTGCTCGAGTCCTGGAACTTCTTCTCGAGCACGCCGACCACGGTAAAGGGCAAACCGTCGACGACTACACTCTTGCCGATGGGGCTCGCGCCCTTGCCGAAGATTCGCTCCGCCAGCTCGTTGCCGAGGAACAGTACGCGTCTTTTCTGCGCGATGTCGGCGGGGTTGAAGAAGCGTCCACCCTGCGCCGGCTCCATGTGACGCATGGCCTCGTGATCGGGACCCACGCCCTCGAGGAACGCGTTGGTGCGGGTCTTGCCCATCTGATACGAAGTGCCCCACCGCCCGTACGAGACGCTTCCCCGGTCGACATCGGGGATCGCGTTTCTGATGAGATCGAGATCCTCCTCCACGAGGCGGATCCGCCTCCCTTGGCCCAAGCCGGCGAATGACTTGCTGGTCTCACCGCCGTAGACCATGAAAATCCGTTCGCCGGCACCCAGCAGGCCGTCGCGGATGGTGCGTTTCAGGCCCTCCCCGAACGCCAGCAGCAGCACCACCGCGAGCGTCCCCCAGGTCACCGCAAAGAACGTGAGGAAGGCTCGGGTCCGCTGCGTCCTCAGGTCGCCGATGAATTCCTGGAGGAGGATACGGAACATGGCTAGCTTCGCAGCGCGTCCACCGGGTCGAGCGCCGCCGCGCGCCGGGCGGGCATCAAGCCTGCCGCAAACGCGACCATGGCGAGCAACGCCAGCGTGGCGGCGAGCACCGTCGGGGAAATGGTGGGGACGCCGACGAACTCCTTGATCGGCAACCCGCCCAGCGCGGCCACGAGCCCGAGCGAGAGCAGCAACCCGAGTGTCGCGCCCATCGACACGATCATGAGCGCCTCGGCGAAGAACTGGCGCATGATGTCGGCGCGCGTCGCGCCCACGGCGCGCCGGACGCCGATTTCGCGTGTCCGTTCGCGGACCACGATATACATGATGTTCGCCACCCCGATGCCGCCGACGAGCAGGGTAAAGGTCCCGACGATGGCGAAGAAAATGTTGAAGGCGACGAACATCTTGCCGAAGCGCGTTTCCCACTCGCTCGTGTCCCAGAAGCCCAGCGCGTCCTTGTCCGTCGGATCGAATCGGTCCTTGCGCCCCAACGTTTCGTATACCCGTCGCTCGGCCAGCTTGGTGAGCTCCGAGGTCCGGGCGCGGTAGACGATGTTGTTGAGGAAGCGGTCGCCGAACAGGGCGTAGTGCGTGGTCGCCGGAATGAAGATCCGGTCCTGGTCCCGCTGCTGATACGAGGAATTCTGCAGCTTGGGACGCATCACCCCCACGATCGTGAATGGAGTGTCGCCCAGGAACACCTGCTGCCCAACGGGGGCGTCGTGATCGAACAGCAGCTTGGCCAGCTCGTTGCCCAGTACCGCCACGCGCCTCCGCTCGGCGACATCGCGATCGTTGATGAAGCGGCCGCCGGGCTCGGCTATGATGTTGCGCATCAGGCCGTATGCGGGAACGATGCCGGTGACCGCGGGCGCGGCCGCCCTGACGCCGCGCCGGACCCGCGCGCTCCGCGTGATGAACTCGGGGCTGATGTGCTCGATCTCCGGGACTTCGCCGGCGATGAGCGGCACGTCATCCGGCCGCAGGCGGATCGGGCGGCCGTCGCCGAAGCCGGCGAACGGCTTGGTCGTCCTTCCGCCGAACAAAATCACGATCCGGTCGCCCAAACCGTGGAAGCGTTTCCTGGTTTGCCGCTCCAGACCGACTCCGAACGCCAGCAGCACCACCACCGCCACCGTGCCCCAGGCAATCCCGAGGACGGTGAGGGACGTGCGGAGCTTCTGCGCCCGCAGATCGCCGAAGAAGTCGCGCCACATGTCAGGTGATCTCGCGCGGCGGCGGCTCGACCAGCGAGTCGGTTGCCTGCAGGCCCTCCAGCACCTCGATGTTGATGGCGTCGGAAAGGCCGGTCTTGATCCAACGCTCCTGGGTCTTGCCGGGGCCCGTGCGGACGGTCACGAAGCTCGAGTCGTTGCGATGGGTGATGAGCCGCTCCGGGATGTACAGCACGCTATCCCTGCGCGAGATGATAACCTCGGCATTGGCCGAGTAGCCCGCGCGGAGCGTCGCCCCTTCCACTTCGGTCAGGACGATCTCGATCGGGAAGACCGTCGCCTGCTCCTGCTTGTGCGCCTTGAGCCAGATCTTCTCGAGCCGGCCCTTCACGCTGGCGTTGGGCAGCGCGCCGATCTTGATGGTCACCGGCATCCCCTCTTTGAGCCGACCCACGTCGATCTCATCCACGGTTCCCCGGAAGATCAGGTCCCGCATCGCCGCCATGCGCATGAGCACCGTGCCTGCCTGGTACGGCGTGAGCGGCACCACGGGATCGCCGATCTCGATGGAGTCCTCGAGGATGTAGCCGTCGATGGGAGCGCGGACCACGGTCTCCACTTGCTTGCCGCCGGTCAGCACCTTGCCGCCTTCCTGTAATGCCAGCCGCTCCTGCGCCAGCGACAGCTGACTGCGCGACTCGTCTACGCGTCGCTGGGCGGTCTCAAGGTCGGAGGGGGAAATCAGGTTCCGGTTGCGCAGCTCCTGCTGGCGGGCCAACTCCCGCTCCAGGTTCTTGAGCTCGATCTCGCGCAACTCCACGTTGCGGCGGAGCTCCACCATTTCCAACGGCGTCGGGTTGGGGGAGACCTCGAGCAGCGGCTGGCCCTGTTTGACGAAGTCACCGACTGCGGCGAAGCGCCGGCGAACCACGCCGGCGAGGATGGACTTGACGCTGACCTCGACCCGGGGCTCGATGGTGCCGACGGCGAGGGCCTTATCGACCAGGGACCCACGAGCCACCGCCACCGCTTTGCGCCCTTCCTTCTTGCCGCCGCCCAGTCTTCCGGTGGCCGCCATGGCGCCCAGGCCCAGGACGGCGACTACGGTCGCGAGGATAATGATCGTACGGCGCTTCATATCGGACGGCTCCGCGCTGGTGCGTAGGATGAGACGTGTCTTGTTCTTACGGGGCTCGGTGCTGATTGTTTCCAGGTTGACAAGAGCGCGGCGGCCCCGGTCGCCGGCCACAGACTCCCTGGGGGACCGCACCTCTCACTGAGACGGTCCGGCGTGGGAAAGGGTTGCGAAAGATCGAGACCGCCGGGAGGGTCTACGTGCCGAGCGCCTCCGCCGTCGCCTTCTCCCGAGCCAGGTCGGCGCGCATCTGGTCCCGCAGCTTGCCGATGACCTTTCCCCGGATGTTGAAGAGACCGGTCGGCAAGTCGTCGAAGCGCGAGCGACGGAGCAGGATCAGGTAGATCCCCGGCTTTGCCCCGGCCGTGGTGCGGTCGATGACGGTCGTCAGGTCGAACCCGGCTTCGAAGTAGTGATTCGCGTAGATCTGCTTTCCGGCGATGAGCGTCGCTCCGGGGAGCTCGGGCGGCGCATAGACCGCCAGGTGAGTGACGCTGAGAATCGGCTTCAGGCGCGGGAGCCGGTCTTCCGCCCAGAACAGTACCTCGCTCAACCCGTGGAGCTTGCTATGCGGATACGCCGCCAGATACCCGTGGAATGAGGGGATGTACTCGTACAGGTACGGTGATTCGCCGAGCAGTGCGGCGAAGGCGTTGCTCGCGCGTACGTTCCCACGGTTGTCGTACACCACCATCGCCGTGTCCCCGCGAGTGCGATAGTCGGTCACGTACTCCAGCAAGCGCCGCCGGACGTAGGCGTTCACCTGCACCTGCGGCTCGGCTGCGGACCAGTCTATGTCTTCGTGCAACCGCTTCATCTCCGTCGCCGGCAGCTTGATCTTGCAGTCGTTGGGGTGGCAGTCCTTCACCTCGGAGACATCATGCTCGTCGACCTCCAGGGCCTGCACGTCCGCCGCGGTCGCCGGGTCGCTGAAGATGCCGAAACGGGTGCGGGTCGGCGTGCGCAACGAGCTGCGGAAGTCCTGCAGGTGCCCGACGTACACCTGCCGGGGCACGTCGGCGGTGATGACGCCGAACACCGCGACGTCTCGCTGGTTCTCGGTGTCGAGGACCTTCACGACCGCCGTGCCTCGCTCCATGGCGGCGAGCTGCGCCGAGTCGAGGCCGATGCTCTGCCGGAGGAAGCGTCCGAGCGTGGCGGGGGTCTGTTGGCCCCGCAGGGGCGCGGCCGCCGCGATGCAACCGAGCAGCGCGATGCCAACCGGGCGGCGCGAGGCCCGCATCAATCCGCCGCCTGTGGCTGGGGGGGCGCCTCCTCGTCGGCGAACAGGCGGAACGACTTCACCGCGCCGGTGAGCTTGTCGGCCGCCTCGGCGAGCTGGTTGGCCGACGACGCGATCTCCTCGGTGGACGCGCTCTGCTCCTCGCTCGACGCGGCGATCTCTTCCGCCGACGCGAGGAGGGTCTCGGTGCCCTGGGCGACCGATCCCAGCCGCGCGCTGATCTCTTCCACGAGGGTGCGCATCTCGCCCGCCATCTTCGCGATCTCCCGGCCCCAGACGTCGTTTGCCTGAGCCTCCGCGGCCACGGTCCCGAGGCCCTGGGCAGCCGTCTGCGCCGCATCCCGCGCGATGCCCGTGCCCTGGGCCAGCTGCGTCAGCCGGTCGCGCGTCGCTTGCACGCGGGCGAGCACCCCGCGTACCGTGTCGGCGGTGTCGCCCGCCGCGGCGGCTGCCACCGAGGCGAGCTTCCGCACCTCGTCCGCCACCACGGCAAAGCCGCGTCCCTGCGGGCCGGCGCGCGCTGCCTCGATCGCCGCGTTCAAGGCGAGCATGTTCGTCTGCGTGGCCACCGCTTTGGCCTGCGTCACGAACTTCTGGATGTCGGCCGAGGCCCGCGCCAGCGCTTCGGCCTCCGCGGCACCGCGATTCACCTCTTCGGCCAGCTTCGCGAGATGCACCGTGCTCTGGTCTAGCACGTCCTTGTTGCGCCGGGCGACGTCGGCGACGGCTGTGTTGCGTCGCACCGAGTCCTCGGCGCCCGCGGCGAGGATCGTCGCGATCTGGAGGATCTTGGTCGCGTCGTCCGCCGCGGCGCGCACCAGCTGGGCCTGCTCCGCCGCCCGCTTGTTCAGATCCTGGCAGGTGGCGGACATCTCCTCAGTCGACGCGCTCATCTGCTCCGTGGAGGCCGAAATCTCAGTGGCCATCGCCGCCGCCTCGTCCGCCGCCGTGCGGATCGCGCCGACCAGTCGACGCAGCGCCACGACCATGGTGTGCACCGAGGAAAGGAGGTCGCCCACCTCGGTCGTGCCGAGTCGCTCGGTCACGACGGTCACGGAGAGGTCGCCGCCCGCCACCCGGCTCGCGATCGCCCCCGCGGCTTTGACCGGCTCCGTCACGCGCTTGTTGAGGCGGCGCCAGAACGCGAACAGCAACGCGAGCGTCGCGCCGAACAGCACGACCGTCCAGAGCACGATGTTCGCCGCCGTGGTACGCGCGGCCGCGTAGGCCGTCGCCTTGGGCTGGCGGAACACGACCCACCACTTGCCGTTGTCGATGGGGACCGTCACCACCAGCTCCTCCCCCGCCGGCCCGGGCACCGTCGCCGTGTCAGCACGCTCCAGACGTGGCACGGCAGCGGCGTCGGGAATGGGGCGCAGCAGGTTGGTCTGATTCGGCCCCCCCACTCCCCCACCCCCGCCCATGATCAGCGTGCCCTGCGCGTCCACCACCTGCAGCCGGGCGCCGCCACTCAGGTCGGCGGCCGTGAGCAGGTTGGAGAGGCGGTCGAGCCCGAACACCGCCTTGAGCACCCCGACCGGTGCGGCCACGCGCGGCGCCTGGATGGCCACGTCGTACTCGAGCGACACCGCGGCGGCCGAGGAGTCGTACCCGGGCGCGCCCTCGTACACGCCATCGGCCGCCGCCCGCCGCCACCACTCCTCATCCGATTGCACGAAGTCGGACGTCCGGTTCGAGGCGAGGACCGCGTACCCGTGGCTTTCGGTGAAGAGGAGCTCGGTGAACTCGGACTGTTGGATGTAGTCGCGGAGGTAGGCGGCGAGGTCGGGATCCCCGCCCAACGCGCGGCGCTGATTGAACATCCGCTCCAGGGTGGGCGTGTCGAGCTGGGGCAGGCGCTGGCTGATCGCCAGTTGCGACCCGTCGAGCGCCGCCCGCACGACCGCGGGCGACCGCGCCAGCGCCTCCGCTTCCCGGCGACGCTCCCGCAAGTACATCCCGATCAGGGACGCGGCGTGCGTCGCCACGGCCTGGCCGCGCTCGTTGGCCTGCCGCTCGATGATGCGGGTGACGCTGCGGCTCGAGAGCAGCGCGATCCCCGTGACGAGAACGAGGGCGAGGACGGCCCCCGTGAGGAGGAAGCTCTGCCGGAGCTGCTGGGCGCGGCTGGACATGGTGAGGGTCGGCAGCGAAGCTACGCAGGGTTACCCGGCGGGGCAAGGCTGTTTATTTTCATGCACTTATGACTCAGGTGCCCAGCTACGACCCGGCGGTCGTCGAAGCGCGGTGGCAGGAGCGATGGGCGCGCGAGCGTACCAACGAGCCCGACCTCGAGCAGCCACGCCGGCCGTTCTACAACCTCATGATGTTCCCCTATCCCTCCGCGGAGGGACTGCACGTGGGGAACATGTTTGCGTTCACCGGCGCCGACATCTACGGCCGCTTCAAGCGGCTCCACGGCTACGACGTGTTCGAGCCGATCGGGTTCGACGCGTTCGGCATTCATTCTGAGAATTACGCGCTCTCGGTCGGGACGCACCCGGCGACGCTCATCCCCCAGAACATCGCGACGTTCCGCCGCCAGCTGAAGCGCTTCGGCGGCATGTTCGACTGGCGGCACGAGCTGTCCACCACCGACCCGCGCTACTACAAGTGGACGCAGTGGATTTTCCTGCAGCTGTTCGCCGCGGGGCTGGCGTTGCGCAAGAAGGCGGCGGTCAACTGGTGCCCCAAAGACATGAGCGTCATCGCGAACGAGCAGGTGATCAACGGCTACTGTGAGCGGCACCCCGACACCAAGGTCGAGCAGCGGTTCCTGGAGCAGTGGTTCTTCAACATCACGAAGTACGCGGAGCCGCTGCTCAAGAACCTCGACCCGCCCGAGCACCCGCTCGTGGATCAGCTCACCGCCGACGAGCAGCGGCGCCAGGTGAACGCCTATCGGCGTGAGGTGCACGGGAAGGACCTCGTGTCCCGCCGGGTTGGGGGGGGAGGGGGCGGGGGGGGCGACAAGACCAAGACGGGCGTGTTCCTCGGCTCCTACGCCCGCAATCCGGCCACGGGCGAGGCGATCCCCATCTGGATCGCGGACTACGTGCTCATGGATTACGGCACCGGGGCGATCATGGGGGTGCCGGCGCACGACCGGCGCGACTTCGAGTTCGCGACCCAGTTCCGGCTGCCCATCCGCGAGGTGGTGCGCACCGGCGGGGGGGAGCCGCTCCCGAGCGTGACGGAGGACGGCGTGCTCGTCAATTCGGGCGAGTTCGACGGGCTGTCGTGTCGCGACGCGCAGCGCCGCATCGTCGCCTGGCTCCAACCAAAGGGTCTGGCCACGCCCCAGGTGCAGTACCGGCTGCACGACTGGTGCATTTCGCGCCAGCGCTACTGGGGACCGCCGATCCCCATCATCCATTGCGATCGCTGCGGTCCGGTGGCGGTGCCGGAGCGGGACCTCCCCGTGGAGCTCCCGTTCATCAAGGATTTCCGCCCCGATGCGAGCGGGGTCTCGCCGCTCGCACGCCACAAGGAGTGGTACTTCGTGAAGTGCCCGCAGTGCGGCACCCAGGGCAGGCGCGAGACCGACGTGTCGGACACGTTCCTCGACTCGGCCTGGTACTTCCTGCGCTACCCGTCGACCGAATTCGACGACCGGCCGTGGGACCCGAAGCGCACGACGACGTGGCTCCCCGTCTCGAGCTACATCGGCGGGAACGAGCACGCCGTGCTCCACCTCCTCTATTCGCGCTTCATCACGATGGTGCTCCACGAGCTGGGCAAGGTGCACTTCGCAGAGCCGTTCCCGAAACTCCGCGCCCACGGGCTGATCATCAAGGACGGCGCGAAGATGTCCAAGTCGCGCGGCAACGTCGTGATCCCCGACTCCTACATCCAGCAGTGGGGTGCCGACACCTTCCGGATGTACCTCATGTTCCTCGGGCCCTTCCAGGAAGGTGGTGACTTTCGGGAGACCGGGATCGTGGGGATCCGACGCTTCCTCGACAAGGTGTGGACCACCGCGCATGAGGCGGCCCAACTGACCCCGGGAACCCCGGGGTCAGCACTTCCCCCGGACGTCGCGCGCAAGCTGCACCAGACGATCAAGAAAGTCACCGCGGACACCGAGAGCCTCGACTACAACACGGCGATCGCGGCGATGATGGAGTACGTGAATCTCGTGAGGGAGCAGGGAGCCGGGAGCAGGCCGGCGGTCGAGCCCCTGCTTATCATGCTCGCCCCGTACGCCCCGCACCTCGCCGAGGAGCTGTGGTCGTTGCTCGGACATGAGCGATCGATCTTCACAGCGACGTGGCCCGCATTCGACGAGCGGCTCGCCGCGGCGGGTGACGTGGAAGTGGTGGTGCAGGTGAATGGCAAGGTCCGCGGGCGTGTGATCGTCGCCCGGGGCGCGACCGAAGCGCAGGTGGTCGAGCTCGCAATGCGGGACGAATCGGTCAGGAAATTCGTGGACGGGAAGGCGGTCCGGAAGACAGTGTACGTGCAGGATCGGCTGCTGAATCTGGTCGTGTAAGGCCGGTGCACGGCAGGTTCTACCGGCCCCTTACAGGACTTTCGCGACCAGGCCTCCGACGAGATAACCCACCGCAGCGACTCCGAGTCCTACGACGAACATGTCGATGCCGCTGCGGATCACGCCGCGCCCCGTGAAAAAGCTGCGCGCCGCGCCGACCGCGAAGTGCGAGAGCATCGCGATCGTGAAGGCGATCCAGGCGGCCGTGCGTCCGCTGAACAGGAGGAACGGCGCCACGGGGATGAACGCGCCGACCGCCGTCGACACGCCGGTCAACCACCCCTCCTTGAACGGGGTCGCGTGCGCCTCGCCGATCTTCAGCTCTTCGCGCACCTGCTCGTCGAGCGCCCGCTGCGAGTCGCGCATCACGTCGGCCGCCATCTTGCGCGCGAAGCCGGCTTCGATCCCCTTCGTCTGGTAGACGAGTGCGAGCTCCTCTTCCTCCACCTCGGGCATGATCCGGATCTCTTCCTTCTCCATCGCGATCTCGTGCTCGTACACCTCCTGCTCGCTCTTCGCGGCCAGGTAGCCCGATGACCCCATCGAGAGCGCGTCGGCGATCATCCCGGCGAGTCCCGAGAGCAACACGATGTGCGGCGCGACGGCCGCGCCGATCACGCCCGCCACCAACCCGAAATTCGCGGTCAGCCCATCGTTGAACCCGTAGACCACGTTGCGCAGGAACCCCCCCGACCCCGTCTTGTGCCAGGGCTCCGCAGCCCGGCCGGCGAGACCCGCCAGCGTCTCGGCATGCGCGGCCGACTCCTTGGCGAGCTTGAGCGAGACCTCCCGCGCGTCGTCGAAGCCGGCCTCCTTGTGGAGGTCCATGTACCCCTTCACCTCCTGCCCCTCCTCGCGCAGCAGCAACGGCAGCAGGTAGTTGGGCCCAAAGCGGCGCCCGAACCAGGCCCTGAGACGCGCGTTCAGGGAGGGGCGCGGCCGGCCGACGCGGTGGCCGTGCTGGCCGAGGAGCTGCTCCCACATCTGGACGTGGCGCTCCTCCACGCCGGCCAGCTTGATGTAGACGTCCTTGCGCTTCTGGTCCGGCTCCTGGCCAGCCAGCACCAGGTAGAGGTAGGCGGCGTCGTATTCGTCCTGCCAGTGGTGCAGCCAGGTGTGTAGGGTTACGCGGTCGAGGGGCATGACTGAAAATAGTCGCAACTCGCAAGATAGCAATCGGTTAGACCGCGTCACGCGACGGCGTCAAGCGACACCGTAGCGCACCGATGTCGCTCCACGTCGTCTTCGCGTGACGTCTCTCTCGTGACGCCTCTGCGCGACGTCTTTCGTAGTTCACGCATCTATGTTGTTCAGGAGATGACGATTTCCCTCGCCGTTCCCGACATTCTCGTTGCCCGGGCGAAGTCAGGCGACCTGGAAGCGCTCGAGGCGCTGTACCGGGCGTTCGAGACGCCCGTGTACAACCTCGCGCTCCGCGTGCTGCAGGCACCTGAGGACGCGGAGGACGTGCTGCAGGAGACGTTTCTCGAGGTGGTCCGGAGCATCACGCAGTACCGCGGGGAAGGACACCTGTGGGGCTGGATCCGGCAGATCGCCGCGTCGAAGGCCCTGATGCGGATCCGGCATGATCGGGTGCGCCAGACGGAGGAGCTGCACGAGGAGTCAGAAGCGGGGGGGGCGGGGGGAACGAGCCCGGGCGCTGTGCCGGCCCAGATCGACCTCGAGCGGGCATTCGAGCGGTTGAGCGAGACATCGCGTGCGGTGGTATGGCTGCACGATGTCGAGGGCTACACCCACGAGGAGATCGCGGAGCGGATGGGCAAGACGGTGAGTTTTTCCAAATCGCAGCTGGCGCGCGCCCACGTCCGGTTGCGGCGCATGCTCGATGAAGGAGTCGCGCGATGATGCACTGCACGATGGACGACCTGTTGGCGCTCGTGGCGGGAGAGGGGTCCGCGTGGGCGCGGCAGCACGCGGCGGGATGCGCGGCGTGCCGGGCGGAGCTCGAGGCGCTGTACCAGCGCGTCGCGCAGCTGAAGGCGCTGCCGGCGCGGCGGCCGGCGCGGGACCGCTGGCCCGCGGTGCGGGACGCCGTTCTGGCCGAGCGGCGCTGGCGCCGCGAGCGGTGGGGCGTTTCGGGCCTCGCTGCCGCCGCGGCGCTCGCCGGGCTCCTCGTGTTCCGGCCGTTCTGGACGAAACCCGTGGACGCCGCCGAGCTGACCCGCGTGAAGCAGCAATCGGCTACGCTGGAGCAGCAGCTGGGGGGCTACGATCTCGATGGCCGTGTGACGAGCGGTCGCGAGGCCGCCCTGGCGGCGGCGTTGGAAGACCGCATTGCCGTCATTGACGGCGAGCTGGCTCGGGTTGGTCCCCCGGATCCGGAAGCGGGTCGCGCCGAGCTCGTCCAACTGTGGCAGCGGCGGGTCGACCTCATGCAGCAGCTCGTGAGCGTCCGCGTGACTCGCGCTACTTACGTGGGGCTCTAGAGCCCGGAGGGATAAGAGAGATGCAACGGACGTACATGCTCCTCGCGGCAGCGGCGCTGGCCGCCTTACCGCTCGCGCTCGTGGCCCAGCAGCCGGCCCCGCGGCCACGCCCGCGGCCGGGGCGAGCCTTCGCGTACACGATCGGCGAAAACCGCGGTCGCATCGGTGTGATTGTGCGGACCGATGCCAGCGCCGAGACGGACAAGATCGGGGCTAAGGTCGAGGGGGTGACCCCTGGCGGCCCGGCCGACAAGGCCGGCCTGAAGGTCGGCGATGTCATCACCAAGTTCAACGGCACGTCGCTCGCCGGGACCCCGGCCGATGACGACGAGGAATCGGGACCCGGGAAGGCGCTCATCGCGATTGCCCATAAGCTGGAGCCGGGCGATACGGTGCAGGTCGAATTCCGGCGGGGCGCCGAGTCGAAAAAGGCGACGCTCGTGGCGGAGGAGCTGGGCTCACGGTTTCGGATCGAGATGGCGGAGCCCGGGATGATGGTCATGCCGCCCATGCCCGCCATGCCCGACATGTCTGATATGCATTTCGACTTCTTCGAGTCGCCATGGGGTGATCTGAGGCTCGTCGGCCTCAATTCCGATCTGGGCGAATACTTCGGCACGAAAGAAGGAGTCCTGGTGGTGAAGGCGCCAGCGGACTCGACCCTACCCTTGCGAGGCGGGGACGTGATCCTCGCGATCGGCGGGCGCAAGCCGTCCAGCCCGGAGCACGCGATGCGGATTCTCCGGTCCTATGACAAGGGCGAGACGGTGTCGATCGAGATCATGCGCAAGCAGAAGCGTCTAACCGTGGCGTGGAAGGTGCCGCCGCGGGAGGACCGCTCGTTCCGCCGCCACCCCGGTCGCGAGGAGCACGAAGAGCAGAGCGGGATGCCCGGCCGCGTGCTCCGGCTACGACACCGGTTGCACCTGGCTCGCGTCTAATCAGGACGCGCGTCGCGCCGGCAACACCTGGTCGAAGGCGCTGAATTCGAACGGTTTCGGCACGCAGGGGCGGCCCGTGGACGCGAGGAAGGTGCGCACGCTGTCGTCCACCAGCTGCCCGGTCGTGAAGATCACACGCTCCGCGTAGGACGGGTCGCGGGCCTTGAGCTCGCCGAACAACTGCTCCCCCGACACATCCGGCATCCGCATGTCGATGATGACGGCATCGAACGCGTCCTCGCGCATGCGGGCGAGGGCCTCCCGGCCGCTGGCGGTCGTCTCCACCTCGTGGCCCCGGCTCGAGAGATAGCGCTGGAGCGCCACCCGGACCGAGGCCTCGTCGTCCACCACGAGCACGTGCAGCCGGTCGGCGACGAGGTGCGCGGCCGGGGCGTTCTGGAACTCGCCCGTGGGCCGCGGGGCCACGATCGGCAGCTCGATCACGAACCGGGCGCCCCCCTGGGGAGCGTTCTCCGCCCAGATGCGCCCCTCGTGCTCGCGCACGATTCCCAACGAAATGGAGAGACCGAGCCCCGTGCCCGACCCCGTGGGCTTGGTGGTGAAGAACGGGTTGAAGATACGCTCGAGCAGATTGGGCGGGATGCCGGGACCCGTGTCTTCGACCTCGATCCGGATCAGGTCGCCGGTGCGGCGCGTGCGAATGTTGAGGCGCTGCTGGTCTCGCTCCGCGCGCTCCATCGCCTGCTCGGCGTTCGTAATCAGGTTGAGGAACACCTGCTGCAGCTGGTGGGCGTCCGCCATCGTCTCGGGTGACTGCTCGTCGTACTCCCGCTGCACGTCGATACCTCGCACCCGCAGCTCGTAGCCGCGCAGCTCGAGGGTGTCGTCGAGCACCTGGTTGACGGAGGTGGGGGTGCGCTCCGGCTTGTGCTGGCGGGCGAACGTCAGGAGGTTCTGCACGATGCGCGACGCGCGCCGGGCCTCCGCATAGATCATCTCGGCGGCCGTCCGCTGATCGGGCGGGAAGCGCTTTTCGGAGAGGAGCAGCTGGGCGAAGGCCGAAATCCCGGCAAGCGGGTTGTTCAGCTCATGCGCCACACCCGACACCAGCTGCCCGATCGCGGACATCTTCTCCGATTGGATCAACTGCTCCTGCAGCATCTTCTGGTCGGTGACGTCGCGGATCACGCACAGCACTTCCTCGTCGAGCCGTGGCGTCGAGTAGGTCACCTGAATCGTGCGGACGTCGCCGTCCTTGCGGTAGAAGCTCGTCTCGAACAGGCCGGTCTCGCCGGCGAGCGCCTTCTGGAAGTGCGCGAGCGCCTTGGGGAGCTCGTCGTCGGGCAGCATCGGGGCGAACCATTGGCCCACCAGCTCCTCGCGGCGGTAGCCCGAGATGATCTCCGCGGCGTGGTTGAAGGTGGTGAAGCGGCCGTTCGCGTCGAACGTCGCGATGGCGTCCGACGCCGACTCGAACAGGTTGCGGTAGCGCGCCTCCGACCGGGCGAGGGTGTCCTGCGCCCGCTTCTCCTCGGTGACGTCCCGCAGCGTCGCCACCGTCCCGAGCAGCTCGCCCTCGACCACCAGCGGGGTGGTGGATACGGCGACGTCGCGCTCGTCCCCGGTCGCGGTCACGATCTTCGTCTCGTACCGCTGCTCTTCGCCCTCGACCGCCCGGTGCTCGCGCTCCGCCACGTGCTGCCGCTCGGCGACGGCGACGAGGTCGTCGATCGGCGTGCCCGGGAGGTCGTCGAGCGGTCGGCCGAACAGCTCGGCCGCCGCGCGGTTGGCGCTGAGCACCAGCCGATCCACCCCCGTCACCACCACCGCATCCGCGAGCGCGGCCACGATCTCCGCCGCCACCCGCTGGGGGTCGAACGCCCGGCGCTTGAGCGTCGCGTTCGGGGATGTCGGCGGAGGCCGCATGCCCCGAGTCGGCGACGCGCGCCTGCCCTTACTCATGAGTCGTACGAGGCTACCATGGCTTCCTTCATGAGACCAAGACTCTTCAGCGCCGAGTCGGTGACGCTCTGCGGCGCCTCCCCGCGCGTGACGCAGCTCTTGATGATCTCGAGGGCGTGGATCGGATGCTCGTCGTCGTACTTCGCATGCTCCTCGAGCCACCAGCGCCCCCGCGGCCCGATCTTCTCGTTCTTCGCAAGCCCGCGCAGCGCCTTCTCCGAGATCTTCTGTGCCACGCCCTCGACCGCGTAGTTCGTCGCCGACACCGCCGCGCCGAACGTGGCACCGCGGCACATCTCGGTCAGGTAGCCGTGGCGGGGCTTGTCCTTGAGCAGTTTGAGAATGACGTACTTCATGTCCCCCGACTCGAACCAGCGACGGCGGCGGCCCCGCGGTCCGGCCCAGAAGAAGCCCCGGGGCCCAAAGCCGAAGGCGAACCGATCCGAAATTCTGGATTCGGCCGTCGGCCAGCTGGTTCTCCGAGGCGTCTATGATCACTCGGGTGTCGAGGATGGCCTCGCGGCCCGGATCCAACGCGGCATCCAGGTCGGCCACCCATTTGGGGTGGGGGGTCACCTGTACGGACATCGGGTCTCCTTCCAGGGCGCTCTGGCTGATGAAAAAAAGAGGTCGCGCGCGGGCTCCAAATGTAGCGCTGCGCTCCCTCTGCACAAGTTCATGCGACCTTACAACTTGTGCCGGAGCGACCGGTTGGGCTGTGAGGGTGGTTACCGCCCATTGACACGATATATCGCGTCGCAATATCTTCACGTTACATCTCAAATCTGGAGAAAGGTATGACGAGGTCGTTCGCATGGGATCGGTTCGCCTTCGGCTTTGGGCCCCGGGGCTTCTTCTGGGCCGGACCGCGGGGCCGCCGCCGTCGCTGGTTCGAGTCGGGGGACATGAAGTACGTCATTCTCAAACTGCTCAAGGACAAGCCCCGCCACGGCTACTGTATCCCACGCTGCAGTGGCTCGAAGACGAGGGACTCGTGGTCGCGAAGGACGTGGAAGGCAAAAAGGTGTACGAGATCACCGAGGTGGGGCGCCGGTTTCTCGACGAGCATCGCGACGTGGTGGACGACATTTTCGAGCGGGTGCGCGATGCGGTCGACCGCACGCTCGGCGGCGGGATGGCGGACGTGAACCGCTCCCTGGGCCGGCTCCTCAAAGCCGTGTACCGCACGGGCTGGCGGGCGCGCGACGAGGCGACGCGGGAGCGCTTGGTGACGATCCTCGACCGCGTGCTGAGCGAGGTGGAAGCGCTGGCGACTGCCAACTCCTCGCCCGCTGCCTGATGGAGTAATCGCGCGAGGGTTGAGACGCCGACGAACCGGCGGCGTCAGCGCGTCTCCCCGAGCTCCACCTGATGCTCGATGACGCGTCCCACCAATCCATACCGTCTCGCCTCTTCGGCGGTGAGCCAGAAGTTGCGCCGGGTGTCCTCTTCGATGCGCTCAAGCGGCTGCCCCGTCTGCTGGGCGAACACGCGGTTCAGCCGGTCGCGCATCTTGAGAATCTCGCGCGCCTCGATCTCGATGTCGCTCGCGGAGCCGCCCGAGCCACCCGCCGGCTGGTGCAGCAGAAAGCGCGTGTTCGGGAGACAGTAGCGGTCCTCGCGCGGCACCGCGACGTAGATCAACGCCGCGATGCTCGCCACCCATCCGGTGCCGACCATGCGCACCCGGGGGCTCAGGAAGCGCACGAGGTCGTGAATCGTGTCGCCCGCTTCCACGTGTCCGCCCTGGGAGTTGATGAACACCGTAATCTCCTCGCTCGACTCGCCGGCCAAGGCGAGCAGCTGTGCCGTCACGCCCGCGGCGACGCGTTGCGTGATCTCGCCGCTGATGATCACGGTGCGCGCGCGAAACAGCCGCTCGGCAATGAGGTTGTACGGCGGTGCGACAGACGGCTCGAGGGGAGTCAACTCTTCCATCGGCTCTCCGGAGTTGGTGGCCAATCGAGGAGCAGGGG
>WNGA01016681.1_pt1 | contig 22876 bp, 23 predicted proteins | sample 5400061 | NCBI WGS metagenome assembly WNGA01 (sample SAMN13153366, study PRJNA577476) | soil metagenome | isolation source: 100 cm soil or saprolite under grassland replicate 2 | place: USA:California | collected 2016-06-15
CGATGCCCGTCGCTTCCGAGCCGCCGCGTTCGGTGTGCTCCGGCTGATAGCTCCACGTGATGAACGCGGTGAACCCGCCTGTTTCGTCCTGCACTTCTCGAAGTCGCAGCAAATGCTCCAGCCTTTCCTCGAACGTCTCGACGGTGCCGTACATCATCGTCGCCGTCGTCCTGAGGCCGGCGCGATGCGCGTGTCGCATCACGTCGAGCCATTCATCGGCCGAGGCCTTGCCGTAGCAGTTCAGAAGCTTGCGAACCCGGTCGACGAGGATTTCTGCGCCGCCGCCGGGGATGCTGTCGAGCCCGGCAGCGATCAAGCGGTCGATGACCGCGGGCACAGGCAGTCTCGACATTCGCGAGATGTGAATGACCTCCGGTGGCGATAACGCATGCAGCTTGAACGAGGGGTACCGCTCCTTCACCGCGCGGAAGAGATCCTCGTACCACTCGAGCGGCAGATCGGGGTTGTGTCCGCCCTGCAGGAGCAACTGAACGCCACCGACCGCGATGGTTTCGTCGATCTTTCTGAAGATCTCGTCGAAGCCAAGCACGTAGCCTTCCGCGTCTCCGACGGGACGATAAAACGCGCAGAAGTTGCAGCGCGCGACGCAGACGTTCGTATAGTTGACGTTGCGGTCGATGATGTAGGTGACGATGCGATCGGGGTGGCGGCGGGCGCGAAAAGCGTCGGCCATCCGCGCAAGCCAGTGAGTCGGCGCTTCTCGATACACAAACAGCGCGTCGTCTCGCGTGAGACGGTGGCCCTGCTCGACTTCGCGCTCGATTTGATGAAGCGTCATCTCGAAGAGTAGAACCTCACCGGCCGAAGGCCGGCCACGAGCCCGAGCTCCGCCGCGAATCGGTAAAAACGCTCGAGCCCCTCGATTTCGCGCTCACCCAGCGGGTATTTCAGATTATCACGCAGGTATCGCTCCACCTTGCGTGCGCGACCTGCATCGCCCCCGCTCACGTCCTGCGCGATCGCCGCCACGTGTCCCACGCCGCGATCGCGCGCGGCCTGCAACTCGGCAACGTGCGCGGAACCGACAGCTCCGGCACGGCCGGCCCACATCGCATAGACGAACGGCAAGCGCGTGAAGGCTTTCCACTCGGTGCCGAGGTCGATCTTCTCGACACCCGGGGGCAGGGGATCGACGTCGAGCGCGGGATCGCCGATGACGAGCGCGGCATCCGCATGCGCGAGCATCGCCCGCAGGTTCGGATCCCCCGGTGTGATCGTTGGCGCAATTCGCCATTTGTGCGCGCACAGGATTCGCGTGAGCGCCACAGACGTCTTCGAGCTCGTGTCAAGCGCCAGCGTCTCGATCCGCTCAACCGGCACCCGCGAGAACACGGCCACCGACGACACAGGACCATCGGAACCGATGGCAATATCCGGAACAATAAAGTAGTCGCCTCGCAGATACTCGATTGCGGGGATGAGGCCGACGTCAATCTGCCCATCGTGTAGCAGTGAGGCGCACTGCGAAGGGAGATCGAATCGCAACGAAAACAAATCAGGGTATGAGACGGCGCCCAGCCGAACGACGCTCACTCTGCGCGATACTCCTGCGGCTCGAAACCCGCCGCGCGGATATTGCGCTCGACGTCCGCCACCGTTTCTCGACGTTTCCCGAGCGACTCGTCCGTCGTTGCCGGAACGGCGTCGAGAAAATCCGCGCCAAAGGTTAGCGCCACTTGCGCAAGCTTGGGGCCATACAACGTCCAGTCCACTTCCACCAGCACCGGCGGCGCGTTCTCGATCTCGCTCAGCGCGAGCCGCGCGATGGCAATCATCCGGACATCCTCGTACCCGGTCGTCGGCTTGTCGTCTCGAATGTTGCGGGGAAGCGGCGCGACGCGGCGAACGCCGCCGACATCGCGCGCGCACCGCGCAAAGCGGTCAACAATCTCGTCCCTTCGATCGGCCACCGGGTTGGCAACAGTCAAGCGTTCGGCCCGAAGTCCCGCCTTCCTCGCTTCTCGCACTTTTTCACTCACATCATCAAACAGGTCCACTGGCAGCTCGGCAACATCAGCCAGCCCGGCGGCTGCGAATTGCGCGAGAACCTCGTGAAGATTGCCGCGCGCCCATCCTTCGCGCGTTCCGGCGGCGAGATCCGACAGCGAGAAACCCCTGACGACTCGCGTTCCCGCCGCCTTCTTCACCGAGCGCACGACGTTCAGCGCTTCCTCGAGGGTCGGCGGCGTGCCGAGTATTCGCACCTCCGATGCCGCATCCGGAATCGAAACGTCGGCCGGTGCGTCTGATGCGCGAACGACGTGCACGCGTTGATACCAGACGCGAGGCTGCGGAGACGTCCTGCGTCGCGCTTTGTCGGCACGCATGCCGAGAGTCAGGATGTCTTCGGTGGAGAACGATTGCGTTTGACCCATATCCATACCGGCGGGGCTGAAGCCTCGCCACTACACGCGCTAAAGCCTCCGCCACTACATTGACTAAAGCCGCGCCACTACACTGTCATGCGTTCGACGATCTTCTCCGCCAGCGCAAGCGCCGCGCGACCCGCAGAGCCAGTGACTCCCGGCGCCCGGTGGTCACGGACAGCCGCGACAAAGTCTTCGAGCTCGCGTTTGAGCGGCTCCTCACGAGGCACGTCGAGCTTGCCTCCTTCGATAGTCGGCATTCCGCCATCCTTCGAGACCAGTCGCCACACTTCCAGCTCCTGCGAGCTGTAATCAATCGACACGTACGAGTCACGCTGAAAAAACCGCATCTTGCGAACGCGATCGCGACTGATTCTGCTGGCTGTGAGATTGGCAATACAGCCGGTGGAGAAACGCAGCCTGACGTTCGCGATGTCGATCCGCGGTGTCAGCACCGGCACGCCAACCGCATCGATGCTCGTAACCTCTCCGGGCACGAAGTCGAGCACGAGATCCAGATCGTGAATCATCAGATCGAACACGACGTCGATGTCGAGACTGCGATCCGGAAACGTCCCGAGGCGGTGCACCTCGATGAAGCGCGGCTCGGCGATCATGTTGCGCGCTGCCGCGACGGCGGGATTGAATCGCTCCGTATGTCCAACCGCAAACCGAGCGCCGCTGCGGGAGGCCGCCTCGAGCAGCCGATCCGCATCAGCCGTCGTCCTGGTCATCGGCTTTTCGACCAGCACGTGAATGCCGTCGTGCAGCAGCGGCTCTGCGATCGCGAGGTGGGTTTCAGTCGGCGTTGCCACTGTGACCGCGTCGACAGCTCCACGCACCTCACGCCAGTCGGTGAAGGCCGCCACGCCGTACTCCGATGCAACTTTCGCGGCGCGATCGCGATTGATGTCGACGACGCCCGCAAGCTGGACACCGGGCAACGTCGAGAGAATGCGCGCGTGATGTTGCCCGAGATATCCGACGCCGATGACCGCCAGTCTCACGAGTCGGCACCCGAAGAGAGATTGCGCGGCGGCGACGAGGCCGGGCTGCGACCAACGATGGCAATGCCCGCTTCGTCCGCTGCTTTGAGCATGCCTTCGCCGTCAAGCATCAAAGTCTTGCGCGCGTCGACGGAGAGCACTGTCGCCCCGGCAGCGCGCATGGCCTCGATGGTGGGAAGCCCCACCACCGGAACGTCGAATCGCATGTCCTGATTGGGCTTGGCGACCTTCACAACGGTCACGCCACGGCCCGCAAGCCGTCCGGCGCGTGCAATCGTCTCGTCCGTTCCTTCCATCGCCTCCACTGCCACGACCGCCTGGTGCTTCACGCACAACGTCTGGCCAACGTCCAGGCCGGCGATCGTATCAGCGATGCGGTACCCAAGCTCGAGATCCGCACGCTCGTCCGCCGTCGGGACTCTTCGCGTGAGCACGCCCTCTCGCGCAAGCAGCGGCTCGAGAAACGTCGTGGAATCGAGAAGCTCGATGCCGTGCTCGCGCATCACCTCTGCGACAGCCGCGATCAGCGCATCGGTATTGCGCGCGCGGAGTCTCGCAAAAACCGACAGCATCGTCAGATCCGGTATGACGCCGCCGAAGATTTTGGTGTGCTTCACCTGGCCGGCCATCACCGCCTGCGTGCATCCCGCGCTCTCGAGGGTATCAATGCATTCTCCCAAATGGCCGAGCGCGACCCAATGCACCGGCGCCGCCGGCGGCTTCGACGCAGCCGTTTCGAGCGCCGGAAACGCTTCGTCTTTGACGGCCACAATCGTGACGTCGTGTCCCAACGAACGCGCCGCGTCGAGGACGAGAAATGGAAAGCGACCGTTGCCGGCAATCAGCCCGAGCTTCATTCCTCGTCGGTGCCGAGATCTTCCGCCTTGCGGCCGCGCCTCAAGATGACGCCGCGTGCGGCGGTGCGGATGAACTGCACCAGGTATGACACTTCCGGACAGGCAAGGGCTGGATCCTGTTCGATTTGCGTGAGCGCCTGGCTGGTATTGAGCTTCGACTGCACGAGATAGCGAAATGCGCGCTTGAGCCGGGCGACCGTGTCCTTGCTGAAGCCACGCCGCATCAGGCCGATGGAGTTGGCGCCGAAGATCCGCGCCGGACGGCTGCCCACCGTTCGCGCAAACGGCAGCGCGTCTTTCGTGACGACGGAGTAGCCGCCGATGAACGCGTGACGTCCGACCCGGCAGAACTGGTGCACCGCCGATCCCGCGCTGATGTTGGCGAAATCCTCCACCGTGACGTGGCCACCGAGTGTCGCATGCGGGCCAAAAATGGTGTCGCTGCCGACATGACAATCGTGGGCGACGTGCACGTAACCCATGAACAGGTTGCGATCGCCGATGATGGTCCGCCCGCCGCCGCCCGCCGTGCCGCGATGAATCGTCACGAACTCGCGAAAGATGTTCCGTCGTCCGATCTCGAGAGTGGTTTTCTCGCCTTTGTATTTCAAGTCCTGAGGCGGCAATCCCACCGACGCAAACGGGTAGATCTCGCTCTCGTCGCCGACAATCGTCCATCCATCGACCACAGCCAACGCACCCACGCGGCAGCGCTTGCCCAGGACGACATCGGGGCCGACGACCGCGTTGGGGCCGATCACCGAGCCTCGTCCAATCACTGCCCGCGGATCGACGCGCGCGGTCGCGTCGACCGAGACGCCGTCATCGGCTACCGACAGGATCAAGTCGGCCTCCGCGACGGGCTGATCGTCGACCGTCGCGCAAGCGCGCGCCCGAACGATCGGCCCACGACGACGTCCAAGTGAGACTTCGAGCCGCAGTTGATCGCCGGGAACGACTTGTTTTCTGAACTTCGCGTTTTCGACGCCACGCAGCGTCACTCGACTGACGGCCGTGTCGGTAGATGCCGCCTTGGACGAATCGCAGCCCTGCTCGAGGAGCAGCAGCGCCGCCGCCTGCGTGAGCGTTTCGATCATGAGCACGCCCGGCATCATCGGCGCGCCTGGGAAGTGGCCCTGGAAGAACTCTTCGTTCACCGTGACGTTCTTGATGGCGACGATTCGACGCCCGGCCTCGTGTTCGGCAATGGCGTCTATCAGGAGCGATGGATAGCGGAAGGAAAGACGGTCGAGAGCCGACGGCAGGAAGGAAGGCAAGGGCAGGTATCAGAATAGTGCAAGTTTCCAGTTGCCAGTTTCCAGTTCATCCCTCGACGTTGCTCAGGATGAACCCTGAGCCGCGTCGAAGGGTTCAAAGTTTAGTTGTCAGTGGCGCGTTCAACTGATAACTAAACTTTGAACTGACAACTGATAACTGGAAACTTCTTTACATCGGCGGCTTTGCTGCTGTGCCCTTGTAGCTCGCGTCGAGCCTCTTGATGACCTCTGCTGAAATATCGAGCCCGAGATCCGCCCAGACCAGACCAGAATCCGGTCCGTTGAAGATGAAATGCAGCCCCTTCTCCTGGCCAACCTGCGCCAGGATGGGATCGATTTTCTTCTGGAACTGCTCCTGCAGATTGTTCTGCAGCTCCTGAATCTCCTGTTGCGCGTCCTGCGTGAAGCGCTGGATATCGACCTGCGTGCGCTCGATCTGTTTCTGCAAGTCCCCTTGCGCGTTCGCGTTCATGACGGGGCCTTCTTTTTCGAGCTTCTGCTGCAGCGCCTGCAGTTGCTTGTTCTTGTCGTTCAACTCGGTGGCCTTCTTGGCCTGGAGCGTCTGAATCTGGCCCGAGGCGGCCTTGCCTTCGGCCGATTCGTTGACGATGCGCTGCAGGACGACGAACGCCATCTTCGCGCCCTCCGGAAACGGACGGGGCGCCGCCGGCGGAGTGGTCTGCGCTGGAGGGGTTGCCGTTGGCGCGGGAATCATCGGCTTTGGCGCGGTCTGTGTGGGGGCAGGTTTAGGGGTCTGCGGTGCGGGAGGCGTCTGAGCAAACGTCGGCGCGCCAGCGAGCACGACCGCCAGAGCAACTGCCAAAACAAAACCTTTCATCGCCATATATCCTTTCGACAAGCCATCCGAATCCATGATTTTACCGCACTCGGCACTCGGCACTCGGCACCTGGCACTCGGCACTCGGCACTCGGCACTTGGCACTTGTTTACGGATGAACCACCGTGACAGAGTAATCGGTCGGCTCCGTGACGTTTCCTACGTCGTAGATACGTACGCAGAGCTCGCCGGAGGCGTTGACGTTGCCGTAGATGACCGTGGACTGCACGGCACGATCGCGCGCAAGGACGACATTGCACACGCTGCCGTTCCAGGTGCCGACGCCAAACCCGACCACGAGCTCGGCGTTGGGACTGAGCGAGGTCAGCGTCGCGGTCACCGAGCCGGTCGTTTTGACGGCAAACGAATGCGTCGCGGCGCCGTTGGCAGTGATCGTCCCGCTGAACGTATCGGTGACCGTCTCGGGCGTGGTCGTCGTGGGTGTCGTGGGCGTGTCTTTGCTGCATGCGGGAAGGAGGATCATCATTGCCATCGCCGCGCCGCAGAGCCACAGGTTTTTCATAGAGTCTCGTTCGATCGGTTTCCTTGCTGCGCGCCCGTTCGCGGGCATTGTCTCATCAGCTGCAACGCCCGATTGCCAATTCAAGTGAATCGAGGGGTTAGAACGTCGATCCGACCGCAAATCTGAACGTGAACCTTTTCGCCGGCTGCAAGTTGTTATCGAGCACGCCAATGCGCTGCGGGTTATACGCGAAGATCAACCGGAACGGGACGTTCAGCACCGGCATGAAGAACCGCACTTCCCCGCCGGTCGACGTCTTGAACGCGCTGGTACGGCCCAACATCTGAGTGGTGGGGCCCGGCGCGCCTGGTTCGGTGAGCGTCACAATCGCAAAGGGATCCGTCAAGATCGGCGGCGGTGGATACACGAGCTTGGTGATGTCCTCGTGCCAGCCGAAACTCTGCCCGATGTCGCGAACCTGACCAGCGTCGTAGAAGAGCACCAGGCGAACCGGCTGCGCGATGGTGATGAGGTATTCGGCGTTGAACAACAGACTGCGGATGTCGTAGCCGCGAATGCTGTACCCGCCGCCGAGAAACAGCCGCTCGAAAATCGGCAGGTTGATGGTGCTGCCATACGGACGGATGTATTCGGCCTGACCACGGAACGCGATTGACGTACGGGCGGTGTGCTTGAAGATGGCGATGCCCTCAACACGCGGCTTCAGGAAATTCGTGTTGCCGCCGAGACCGGCAAGGTCGCTCGACAACGTGAGCCGGCGGCCGGTTGTCGGAAAGATCGGATTGTCGATGGTGTTGAACACGTAGCTGGGCGTGACTTTGCTGACCCTACGCTTGCCGCCCTGGCCGATGAGCAGCGAATCCTGCAGGAAGGGATTGTTGGCAATGAGTCGCGGATCCTGATACGCAGGATTGAGATCGGTAACAGTGACGCCTTCGTACGAATAGGTGATGAACGTGCGCGCGAAGTCCGACACCGGGAAGCCGAACATCATGTTGCCGCCGACGGCCTTCTGCGTGAACTGCCCGATGTACTGAATGGAGCGCTTGTAGATATCGATGCCGCCGGTGATGTTCCGGTCCATCAGGAACGGTTCGGTAAACGCGAGCTGGTAGTTTTCCGCGCGCGAGCCCGCCTGCAGCGAGAGCGTGAGCGACTCGCCGCGCCCCATGAAGTTGGCTGTTTGAAACGAGAGCTGCCCGAAAAAGCCCTCGAACTGCGAGACGCCCGCGCCGAATGTCAACTGGTTGCGGTTCTGCTCCTGCAGCTTCAGCGTCACATCCACATGGTCTTTCGAACCGGGTGTCTTCTGTACGTCCACCGCATTCGGTGTTTTCTCGAGATCCTGGAAATAACCAAGCTGATTGAGCCGGCGGATGCTGTACTTGAGCGACTCGGTACTGAACACCGCGCCTTCAACGACCCGCATCTCCCGGCGAATGACGTTGTCTCGCGTCGTCGTGTTTCCCGTAAACGTGAGCCGATTGACGAAGTACTGCTGTCCTTCCTGCAGCCGCATGGTCAGATTGACGGTGGACTCGGCAGGACCCGCAACCGGTCCTTCGGCGGCGTCGACGAAGTCGAAATCCGGGTATCCGGTGAATTCCATATACCCGCCGCCGCCGTACACTTCCTGGGCCTTCTTGAAGAAGTCTTTACTGCGCTTCTCCGAATACCAGTCGCCCTTCTTCAGCTTGAGCAGCGGCCGCAGGAACTCGCTCTTGATGACCGTGTTGCCGTCCAGGGCAATCTCGCCGACACGGTACCGCTGACCCTCAGTGACGGGAATGCGCAGCTCGACCCATCGCGTGCCCTTGTCTTTTGAATCCTCCAGCGTCTTGATTTCAGGGTGGCCGATGCGCGCCTGGATGTAGCCTTTCTCGCGATAGTAGGCCTCGACTTTTTCGGCGTCTTCTTCGAACTTCGCTTCCTGGAACGTGCCGCGCCCCGTGATCCAGGACAAGAACCACTGGGTCTTGGTGTCCTTCATCTTGTGTCGCAGCTTGCGGTCGCTGATGGCGTGATTGCCGATGAAGTCGATTGAGCGGACGCGAACCTTCGGCCCCTGATTCGCTTCGAACACCACCTTCACCAGCTTGGGTCCGCCCGGCAATTCCTCCACGTGCGACTTGACTTCGGCAAACTGATAGCCCTTCTCCGCCATGAGCGTTCGCAGAATGCCCTCGACGCGGCGGATGGCGCTGTGATCGAGGAAGGAGTCGAGGCGCAGCGACACGTTCGCTTCTTTCAACTTCTCGTCGATCTTGGTGCGGTCGATCTTGTCGGGATAGTCGACGATCTTGACGCGCGGCCGTTCTTCCATGTGGAAGATGATCCGCTCGCCCATGACGCCGTTGTCGTACGGCGCATCCTCCTTCTCGATCCAGAGGTTGTCGAGAAAATTCGTCGCCCAGAGGCGCTTGAAATCGTCCCGCAGCGTGCGCTCGGTGTCTTCGTTGTACGGCACCCACACGCCATCCAGCGATCGGCTCGGTTGGGTCTGGATGTAATACAGATAGGTTTGCGGCTCGATGATGGATTCGTTGACCGGCTCGAACCTGAGCTCGATGAACCGCACCAGCGGGCCCGACCCGGCAGGCGGCAGTCTCACCGGCTGCTGCGCGGCAGGCGCGGGCGCCTGCGGGTCCGGACGGGACGTCGCCGGGGGTCGTTGCGGCGTGGCCTGTGCCTGCGCGCGGGCAGGCGCGGCAACAAGAAGCGCCGTCGAGAAAACCAAAGCAACCAGTTTCGTCATGGGACGTACAGTGGGCGCGTCGAAACGGCCCAAACCTGTCGATCTTATCGTAAAGGGCGCGGCAGACACCGCGCCTTACGGAGTTCAGACGTTCGAGGACAGACGACGGCCGGCAGCCACCGGCTCCCCGGCAGGGCGATAGGCAAGCTGCCCGGCTTCGAGATAGACGTCAATCTCGCCGCCCTGCAAGTGACCCCGAATCAGCTCCTCGGCCAGCGGGTCTTCGATGTAGCGCTGGATGGCGCGCCTGAGCGGCCTCGCTCCGTACGACCGATCCTTACAGGTGACGTCGATGATCCAGTCCGCCACTTCGGGCAAGAGCACGATCCTCATGCGGCGATCGGTCAGGTTCGCGTTGAGCATCTCCATCAACAACGACAAGATCTTCCGCAGTTCCTCATCCGACAACGCGTCGAAGACGATGAGCTCGTCGACGCGGTTGATGAACTCGGGATTGAACGTGCGCTTGACTTCGCCGAGCACCATGTCGTGCACGCTCCTCTGCAGTTCGCTCGCGTCGGCCGACTGGAAGCCCATCGAGGCTTTCTTCTGAATGAATCGTGCGCCGATGTTCGACGTCATGATGACAATGGCGTTCTTGAAATTGACGCGATTGCCGAGACCGTCGGTGAGATGGCCGTCTTCGAACACCTGCAGGAGAATATTGAAGATGTCGGGATGGGCCTTCTCGACTTCGTCCAGCAGCACGACGGAATACGGATTCCGCTTGACCTTCTCGGTGAGCTGTCCCCCCTCTTCGTGACCGACGTAACCCGGTGGTGAGCCAATCAGCTTCGACACGGAGTGCTTTTCCATGTACTCGGACATGTCGAAGCGGATGAGCGCGTGCTCGCTGCCGAAGAGGAATTGCGCGAGCGCTCGTGCGAGCTCGGTCTTGCCGACGCCGGTCGGGCCCAAAAACATGAAGCTGCCCACCGGACGATTGGGGTTTTTGAGACCCGCGCGCGACCGTCGAATGGCGCGCGACACCGCGGAGATGGCCTTTTCCTGGCTGATGACGCGCCTGTGCAGCTCCTGCTCCATCCGCAGCAACTTGTCGCCCTCGTCCTGGTTGATCGAGGAGAGCGGCACGCCGGTCCACTTCGAGACGACTTCGTCGATCTCGGCCTTCGCAACCATCACGCGGCGGCCGCTCGAGCGCACCTCGAATTTCTCGCGCACGGTCTGCAACGTTTCGCGGGCGACTTGTTCCTGTTCCTTGTAGAACTGCGCCCTGTCGAAGTCCTTCGCCGTGACGGCGCTTTCCATCTGCTCGACGGCAACCCGGATGCTCTTGTTGATTTCGCCGAACTCCTCGCTGTAGCCCGCCTCGCGCAGTTTCGCCCGCGCGCCGGCCTCGTCTACGAGATCGATTGCCTTGTCGGGCAGGAACCGATCGGTGATGTAGCGGCTCGATTGATAGACGGCGGCTTCGATGGCCTCGCGCGTGTACTCGACGTGATGGAACTGCTCGTAGCGATCTTTGATGCCGCTGAGGATTTCGATCGTCTCACGCTCGGAGGGCGGATCCACTTTGATGGCCTGGAAGCGCCGCTCGAGCGAGCGATCCTTCTCGATGTACTTGCGGTACTCGGCGGGCGTGGTCGCGCCGATGCAGCGGATCTCGCCGCGCGACAGGGCCGGCTTGAGAATGTTGGCCGCGTCGAGCGACCCTTCGGCGGACCCGGCACCCACCAACGTGTGCAACTCGTCGATGAAGACGATGATGTTCGGATTGTCCGTGAGCTCCTTCATGATGGCTTTGAGGCGCTCTTCGAACTGTCCGCGGTATTTGGTGCCGGCGACGATGAGCGAGATGTCCAGCGCCAGAATGCGTTTGTCCGCCAGGAAATGCGGAACGTCGCCGTACACGATTTTCTGCGCCAGACCTTCGACGATGGCGGTCTTGCCGACGCCAGGCTCGCCGATGAGGACCGCGTTGTTCTTGGTGCGGCGGCAGAGGACCTGCTGGACGCGTTCGAGCTCGTAGTCGCGGCCGACGAGCGGATCGAGCTGATTCTTCATGGCCGCTTCGGTGAGATCGCGGCTGAACTCGGCGAGCAGCGGTGTTTCCTTGACGCGCGTGAGCGTGGTCTTCTCGTTCAGGAGCTGGACGATGTCCTCGCGGACCTGGTGCAGGCGCATCCCCTTTTCCATGAGGATGGTGGCGGCGACCGATCGCTCTTCGCGCAGAATGCCGAGCAGAAGATGTTCGGTGCCGATGTAGTTGTGCAGGAGACGATCGGCTTCCTCGGCCGCAAACTGCAGCACACGCTTCGTTTCGGCACTGAACGGGATTTCGACCGAGGTCGAGACTTTTTCGCGGAAGACCGTGCGGCCTTCGATTTCCTTGCGAATGTTTTCGAGTGACAGATGCGAGCGCGCGAAAATGCGGCTCGTAAGACCCTTGCCTTCGCGAATGAGGCCGAGGAGCAGATGCTCCGTCTCGATCGAGATGCTTCCAAGCTGGCTAGCTTCGTAGCGGGCGAAGAAGAGGACCCGCCTCGCTCTCTCTGTGTACCGCTCGAACATCCAGCCGCCTATGTCATTGAAGAGGACGTTGAGAGTGGGCCTGGCCGGCGTCCCCGACGCGCACGCCCGCGCGGTGGGGTGGCTGCAGGTCCCCTCTTTTCTGCATTATACGGCAAGGCTGGCCGGGGCACCACTGGACGCGCGCCGCTAAGTTACAGGTAAAACGGCACTTCGGAGAATTGGATCGAGTCGCCACCAACCGCGCCCCACCTGAACCGGAACAACCTCATCGCCCAGGCATGGGAAGGGCGCATAATCCCCCCGTGGAGGGGGCGATGGCCGACACGAAAAGCGACCAGCACAAGTGCGCGCACCCGAGTTGCAGCTGCAAGGTGGCGGCGGGCACGAAGTACTGCAGCGACTACTGCAAAAAAGCTCCCGAGATCGAGCTGCACTGCAATTGTCGTCACGGCGACTGCCAGATGTAGTCCTCGCACTCGATCGCCGATCCCGCGCGAGCGGCCAGCGGCGAACGCGTGTCAGCTGGCGAAGCTGCTGACCGCCTGCGCCTCGGTGTCGTGCGTATCGAAGACCGTCACCAATTTCGTGATGGACAAGAGGTCTTTCATCTTGCCCGTGGTGTGGGCGAGCTTCACCTGCGCGCCGTTCTTGGCCGCCGTTGAATGACATGCCACCATCTCGCCCAATCCCGCGCTGTCCATGTAGCTCAGATTCTGAAGATTGAGGACGATATTCTTGTGTCCCTCGAAGATCAGGCTGGTGACTTTTTCCTTCAGGCGGCCGGCGCCATCGTTGAGCGTCAATTTGCCGGACAAGTCCAGCACGGTCACGTTACCGAGATCACGTCGCGAGAGTTCCATGGCGCACGCCTCCAGAGGCCCTCGAGAGAGGGAATCGGAAAAAAGGGCCTGCCCCATTCTTTTTGACCGCTCGAATCTTTTTGACCGCTCGAAAAAAAGGGGGCAGGCCCTTTTTTCCCCACGGGATTCTACTCCACTGTCCCCGTCCCGCGAAGTTGACCGACCTCCAGCCGCAGCACGCGGTCGCATTGTTGTGCAAGGCGCGGATTGTGCGTCGCGATGATGGCCGTCAACCCGAATTCCGCGTGCATCTCGCGCAAGAGCTGATGGAGCGCGTCGGCGGTGGTCTCGTCGAGATCGCCGGTCGGCTCGTCGGCCAGGAGCAGCGCCGGCTGCATCACGAGCGCGCGCGCGACGGCCACGCGCTGCTGCTCGCCGCCTGACAGCATTCCGGGACGATGGTCCAGGCGTTCGCCGAGTCCGACCCGTTCCAGCAGCGCGCGCGCCCGGGGCCGCGCGTCCGCTGCCGGAACTCGCGCGATTCGCAGCGGCATTTCGGCATTCTCGATCGCGCTGAACTCCGGAAGCAGATGGTGGAATTGAAACACGAAGCCGACATGACGGTTGCGAAAGGCGACCAGGTCCGCATCCATGACGCGTGCGACATCGACGTCGCCGACACGGACCTCCCCGCTGTCGGGCCGATCGAGGCCTCCGAGCACGTGTAGCAGCGTGCTCTTGCCGACGCCCGACGCGCCCATCACGGCAACCATCTCGCCCTGTTCGACCGCCATCTCGAGATCGCGCAGCACGTGCAGCCGGTGTCCGGCGACGGGATAGGACTTGTTCAGCCCACGCGCTTCTACAAAAGCCATGGGTTAGGACCCGCTGCGCGGGAGGGAGCCACTTTGTCGGACGGACCCTCGCGTCCGCTCGGGGAGGGTTCGAACGACAGCGTTCCGGCGTAGCCGGTCCTACTCATATCTCAACGCCTGCGCAGGATCGAGTTTTGCCGCCTGTCGCGACGGGTAAAGCGTCGCGACAAAGCACACAACCACCGCACCGAGCACGACAAACGTCAGATCCCAGGGCAGCACTCGAAACGGCAAATAGGTGATCTGATACACATCGCTCGGAATGTTGATCACGCGGTACTTGTCGAGCAGTCTCGATACGAGCACGCCCATCGTCGCGCCCATAATCGTGCCGAGGACGCCGATGACCAGCCCCTGCAGCAGAAAGATGAACATGACACTTCGAGAGGACGCGCCCATCGTTTTGAGAATGGCGATATCGCGCGTCTTCTCCATGACGAGCAACACGAGCGACGCAATGATGTTGAGCGCGGCGACGCCGACGATGAGGCCGATTCCGATGCCCATGGCGATTTTCTCGAGCCAGAGCGCGGAATAGAGCGGGCGATTGAGATCGGCCCAGTCGTTGGTTAGATAATCCGCCCCGAGCGTCTGCGGGATCTGATCGGCAATCGCGGGAGCCGCATAGAGGTCGTTGACGCGTAATTCAATGTGATCGACCGCGCTCGTGCCCATCAGCTTCCCGGCAGACTCGAGCGAGACGTACGCGTACGCCGAATCGAATTCAAGCAAGCCCAGTCGAAAGACGCCGACGACCTGAAACCGCCGCTGTCGTGGCTGCATGCCAAAGGGCGAGAGCGTTCCCTGGGGCGTGATGATCGTCACCGAGTCGCCGACGGAGGCGCTCAGCGAGCTGGCGAGATCGTACCCAATCAGAATTCCTGGCGGCGCCTCGTCGGTGGTCTGGCCAACGGCCGCGAGCGAGCCCTTGGTGATGGCGCGACCGAGCTCGGTGACTTCGCTTTCGAGCGCGGGGTCGATTCCCTTGATTGTGACGAACCCTTCCGACGTCGCGCTCGTGATGAGGCCCCGCGTCGTCAGCGCGGGCGCACCGCCGGCGACACCAGGAACGGTCTTCAGCTTCGCGATTTCCGCACGGTAGTCGTCGATGCCGCCGCGTTTCCAGACATACACGTGCGCGGTCGAACCGAGGATGCGATCGCGAAGCTCCTGCTGCAAGCCCGTCATGATCGCGAGCGCAATCACGAGCGCCATGACGCCGACCGTGACACCCAGTGTCGAGACGAGCGAAATGACCGAAATGAACACCTGGCGCCGTTTGGCCAGGAGATACCGGAGCGCGATTTGGACTTCGAAAGGGGCGTTCATAGAGAACCCAGAACTCAGAACGAAGAACGAAGAACGAAGAACCAGGAACGAGGAACGAACAACGAAGAACTAGGAAGCGGCTTCTCGAGGACGCATCAGAGGAAAAAGAATCACGTCACGAATCGAAGGCGAGTTTGTCAGAAGCATGACCAGGCGATCCACGCCGATGCCTTCACCGCCTGTCGGCGGCAAGCCGTACTCGAGCGCGCGAATGTAGTCCTCGTCCATTTCATGCGCTTCCTGGTCGCCGCGGGCACGATCGGCGAGCTGCGCCTCGAAACGGCGCCGCTGCTCCGCGGGGTCGTTCAGCTCGCTGAACGCGTTGGTGATTTCCATGCCGCCGACATACAGTTCAAATCGCTCGACCGTCTCAGGATCGTCGGCGCGCTGCTTCGACAGCGGTGATACCTCCGTCGGGTAGTCATAGACAAAAGTCGGCTGCACCAGATCTTCTTCCGCGAGCTTTTCGAACATCTCCGTGACGATCTTGCCGGTGCCCCACCCCGGCTCGATCTCGAGGCCGAGCCGTTGCGCCAGATCCCTCGCCCGTTCCTGCACGCGAATCGAATGTTCGTCAACGGCCACGCCCAGACGCTTGGCAGCGGCATCCACAACGAGCTTTCGAAACGGCACGCGCTTGAACGGAGGCTTCAACGAAATCGTCTCTTCTCCCCACGTGACGGTGTCGGTTCCGACCGCGTACTCGACCACGTAGGACAACATCTCCTCGGTGAGCGCCATCAGATCGTTGTAGTCCGCGTACGCCCAATAGAACTCGAGCATGGTGAACTCGGGATTCCACCGATAGCCGATGCCCTCATTTCTGAAGTTACGGTTGATCTCGAAGACCCGTTCGATGCCGCCCACGACCAGCCGCTTCAGGTAGAGCTCGGGCGCGACGCGAAGATACAGCTTCATGTCCAGCGAGTTGTGGTGCGTCACGAACGGTCTCGCGAGCGCGCCACCCGGAATTGGCTGCATCATCGGCGTTTCCACTTCCAGAAACCCGCGCGACGTCAAGAATTCGCGAAGCGCGGCGACGGTGCGGCTTCGGATCTCGAAGACCTTCCGCACCTCTGGATTGACGGCGAGATCGAGATACCGCTGGCGATAGCGAAGCTCGATGTCCTGCAGCCCATGCCATTTCTCAGGCAGCGGAATGAAACATTTCGCGAGAAATTCAAGTCGCGACGCCCAAATCGACAGCTCGTTGGTTTTGGTCCGAAACACATGTCCGGCGACGCCGATGTAATCGCCGTAATCGAGCAGGCGTGACATGGCAAAGTCGCGTTCGTAGACCTGAATTCGACTATGGCCGTCGGAAAGCACGAAGAAGCTCGCCTTACCGAAGCTGCGAATGCTGAGAATGCGGCCGGCAGTGACGGTTTCGGTACGGTTCGCTTCGAGATCGGCGCGATCGCGCGATCCATGGCGCGCGACGAGATCGCTGATCGTGTCTTTCGTTTCGAATCGATTCGGATAGGGACGGATGCCGAGGCGCGTCAGGGCTTCGAGATTTGCGCGTCGTTGTTCGATCTGAGCAGCCTCGTTCGACATGAAGTTTCCAGTTACCGTTCAGATTCCCAATGCGTAACTGACAACTGAAACTTTGAACTGGAAACTGGCAACTGGGAACTATTCGACAATCGTCCCGTCCTCCTTCAGTTTCTTGTAGATCCCGTCCAGCACGCCATTCACGAACTTTGCGGCGTCATCGCCGCTGTAGCTGCGCGCCAGATCGATGGCTTCGTCGATCGTTACGCGCGGCGGCGTTTCAGGATGGCTGACGAGCTCGTGAACCGCCAGCCGTAAGACCAGGCGATCCAGCACCGCCATTCGCTCGATCCGCCAGTTACGCGCCGCGTCGGCAATCCGTTCGTCCAGCGCGGCACGATCGGTCCACGCACCTCGCGCCAGCTCCTCTGCATAGCGGCGTCCGTCGTCGTCCAACTGCACGGCGTCGGGCTGTTCGGTCGCGCTATGAATATGCGACGCTTCGAGCACGCCCAACTGCCCGACTTCCATCTGATAGAGCATCTGGAGCGCCGCTTCGCGCGCGCGGCTCCTGCTCGCCCAGCGCGAGCCGCCTCCTGCCACAGACATGCCTCATCACCTGCCGGCGTTGTCGAGACTCTGCAGCGTGCGCACCAGATCGATGGCCGCGAGCGCCGCCTCGCGGCCTTTGTTCGCATCGCCCGGTCCCGCGCGCTCCAGCGCCTCTTCGATCGAGTGTGTTGTCAAGACCCCGAACGTCATCGGCACGCCTGTCGCCGCAGCCGCAGCGGTGACACCGTGCGCGCACGCCGATGCGATGTACTCGAAGTGCGGCGTCGCGCCGCGTATCACGCAGCCGAGACAGACGACCGCATCGACGCGGCTCGTCTCGGCGACGCGCTGTGCGGCGATCGGGATTTCAAAAGCCCCTGGCACGCGCAGGACCACGACATCATCGACGCCCGATTCGCGAATGGCCTCCTGAGCGCCGGCGAGAAGGCGCTCGGTGACAAAGTCATTGAATTTGGCGACGACGATGGCAACACGCACCTACTTGCCTTTCCAGTCCGCCTTCCGCTTTTCGAGAAAGGCCCGTGTGCCTTCTCTCATGTCGTCGGTCGAAGCCACGAGGCCGAACAGCGAGGTCTCGAGAAACTGGGCATCGGCTTGAGCCATCTCGAACCCGTGATTGACGGACTGAATGATCGAGCGCGCGGCAATGGGCGCCTTCGACGCAAGCGCGGCCGCCAGCTTCTTTGCCTCCGCCATCAAATCCGCCGCCGGCACGACGCGATTCACGAGACCGATCTCGTAGGCGCGGGAGGCCGAGATCATGTCGCCGGTCAGCAGGATCTCGAGCGCGATGCCTTTACCGACCAGACGCGGCAATCGCTGGCTTCCTGCGTAACCGGGAATGATCCCGAGGTTGATTTCGGGCTGCCCCAGCCGCGCCGTATCCGCAGCGATGCGCATGCTGCACGCCATCGCCAGCTCGCATCCGCCACCGAGAGCAAACCCGTTGATCGCAGCCACAACGGGCTTGCCGAGTTGCTCGATGAAGTCGAGCACGGCTTGACCGCGGCGCGCGTGCTCCTTGCCGTCGACCGGGGAGAGTACCGCCAGCTCGTTGATGTCGGCGCCTGCGACGAAGGATTTGTCGCCTGAACCAGTGAGGACGATGGCGCGGATCGACGGGTCCTGCTGCAGCTCCTCCATCGCGCGGCGGAGCTCGTTCATGGTTTGCGTATTGAGCGCATTGAGCACCTTCGGCCGATTGATCGTGACGACGGCAACCGCGTCGTCGCGATCGATCAGAAGGTTTTCAAAGCTCATAAGCGCCTGATTATATCCCACGCTTTTGCGCTGATTCCGGCGACACACGCGCCGACGGCATCCGCGAAGAGATCGCGGAGCTCCGCGTGACGGTTCGGCACGAAGTACTGATGCCACTCGTCGGTCGCGCCATATGCAACGGTGATGATCCACGCGACGGCGAGAACCGCGAGCGTCACGGTCACACCTCTGGTTCCGGCGACCGCACGTACGCTGAGAAGCATCAACCCGCAGTACGCGGCGGCGTGCAGATTCGTATCGGGAATGCCCGTGGGTACGGGAGGATCGGAGAGAGACGACGCGTAAAAAATGGCCGCCATGTACGCGGCAACGGGCAACCAGAGCGTCGCGATGCGCCGGTTCAAAGCGGCAACGGATACATCAACCAACCGATCACCAGCGCAGCGGCAACAAACCCTCCGAACAACCTGAGGCCGAACCGCAGTTGCTCGCGCGGCGTGTCGCGCATGATCGTGGCGAACACGACGGACACAAACAGCGCAAACACGATGAGGAGTCCAAGATGCGTCGTCATTATTTGCGGCCGACGGAGATGTCGTACGCGTCGATGATGACGAGCATGTTGAGCAAACCCGACACGATGAGGAAGGTATTGCCGTACTCGTAGGACGCAGCAGTGACGACGCCCTTGCCAAGTCCCATCGCACTTGCAATGACGTACGGCACGCCATTGCCGAGCGTGGCGAGCGCGGCCAGGGCGACCAGCGGCTGCGCAAGCTCGAACGGAAACAAACGGCCCTTCAGCAGCAGCCCGAAGGCGAACATCAGCGGCAGGACTACGACAAAGACGATGCCCTTCTGCCAGCGGCCCTGCAAGAGATGACCTGCGCCTGGCACAACCCAGGCGGCGATACAGGCGACAAAGGGCGGTTGTTTTACCACAGCTCTCCGGCAAGAACGGCTGCCACGACGACACACGCAGCGAATCCGAGCGGCACGGCGAGCGCGGCTCGCAACGTGTTGGAAGCGTCCCACCATCCGAGTGCGTTGGTGGCGGCGGTGATCACCGTGGGAAGAGCGGCAACAATCAGGAAAGTGCGAGCGCGTGTCGACGTGAGTTGCTTCGTCCGAATCACTCCACGAAATTCCGGCGCTCCGACCAATCCGCCTATCGCCGCCAGCCCGGCGCCAAGATAGACGCCCGTGCACCGAGCGCACACCGGCAGCTGCACACCGGCCATGTGAAAGGAGCGTTCGGGATTCTGATGGCAGATGAGCGACCCGAGGAGGTACGCCAGCGCTCCCCACTCACCAGCACGGGGCGCCAGAAGGATTGCAAGCGGCCACGAGATGGCGGCTGCCACAAAAAAAGAGCGCGCGATGCGCATTGGCATCGCGCTCAATCATACCGGGAACAGCGTCAACGGCGCGCGCCTACCCGCCGTGTGTGGCGGTGTCGCGATCAGCAATGTAACCGGCGCGCGTCCGCCATGTCAGGCCAGGCGCGAGGATCTTCAACGCAATCCTCCGGAACATGCCATTGCGTGCAGAATTGGAGGATTGATAGCCGAGCGAGTACTGATGCGCCAGTTCGCTCGCAATGTCGTCGTAGACCGGCCCGAGCTCGGTGGGCGACGCAGGAAAGAACGATCGGCCGCCGGTTTCAGCCGCGAGCGTCTTCAACTCGAAATCGGCGACCGACGTCGACTGGCCGTAGAACTGCTCGCGCATCGCCTTGGTGATGTTCGTCGGACGCGGCGCAATCGTGTAGATGGGCACGTCGTAACGACGCACTTCCGAGAGAAGCTCGTCGTACGTGAAGGTGCTGGACGTATCCTGCCCATCCGTGAGCACCACCAGCGCCTGTCTTCGTGGCTCCTCTGAAGTCTGTCGACTCTTGTCGAGCTCTTTGAGCGCCGTGTAGATCGAGGAGTACAGAGGCGTACGGCCGGCGGCGGTCGTCGATCGAATCGCGCGCTCCACGGCAGTCATATCGTCGGAGAACGGTTGGATGATTCGAAGACCGCCAGAGATGCCCATGACGGCGGCGCGATCGGTCGAGCGCAGCCCGCGCGCAAATCGCGCGGCTGCCTGCTGTACGAGACCCATCGATGCCGACATACTCGCGCTCGTATCCAGCAGAATGACCACGTCGAGAGGCATTTCGCCGGGTGAGAAGAATTTGACCTGCTGCTGGACGCCGTCCTCGAACACTTGGAATTGGTCGGCGGAGAGACCGATTATCGGTTTCGCGTTAGGACCAATGACGGTCACGTTCAATCCGACCAATTCGGTTCCGCTGTGAAACGTCGGTCGTTGCGCGGTTGGATGCGTTTGCCACAGCGCCAAGAGTGCGATTGCTGCTGTATGTCGACACCACGAGTTCATTGCTGCCCGCTCCTTCCTGCTCTTCCGCAGGAACTGAAACGCCTGTGAGCAAGTTCAGTACCGCACGTAAGTTCACGGAATGGGCTGCGCTCGCGTTCGACTCAGACCTCGGGTTCGGAGCGTCCCGTCACGTAAAAACTTGCCAACTCGACGCAAAAAACGACAGACGACAGCAATCGCGTGACTCGGGCTGCGGCTCATCCAAGGCAAGGACCCAGCGCCCCTTCGCGGTTCGCCCAGATCGGACCGAAGCCGCGATTACTGAGAACGCGTCCGGGGGGTTCTGAGATTTCTGGCGCAATTTCGAGGGAACTTGCCAAAAGGCCCCTCCGTCTAACACCATTAAGTCTTTGAACACTGTTCACTAGTCCCGGCTGACCCCGGGATTCTGCCAAGACAATGGGAATCAGAGAACGTCAAGACCGCGAACGCCAGGCCGTTCGTCAGGCAATCCTTGAAGCCGCGCGCGACCTCTTCATCACGGAGGGGTACCGCAACGTGTCGATCCGCAAGATCGCCGAGCGCATCGAGTACAGCCCGGCGGCGATTTACAGCTATTTCCCCAGCAAAGACGACATCTTCTTCGCGCTCGCCGAAGAAGGGTTTCGTCGCCTCGATCTCAAAATTCGCGACCTCGTGGCCGGCGACGACCCGCTCGAGGACGTCCGGCGCTGCTGGTGGGCGTACTACGAATTCTCAAAAGAGCACCGCGAGTTCTTCGAATTGATGTTCGTTGACAGATCTGTACCGCAGATTACAGATCAGTGGCCGGGCATGGCCGTCGTGCACGACATGCTCGCCGTTGCCGCCGAGCGCATTCAACGGTGTGTCGACGCCGGGATTTTCGCCCCAGGCACCGACGCGGTCGTGGCGCTGCACCTTGTTTGGGGGGCCTTCACCGGACCTGCGGTCATCGGCAACGCCTGCAGGCTGGCGCCCGGCGAGGATCCGGACGCTCTCGCGCGCGATGTGCTGGAGCTCATCATCGCGGGGCTCAAGGCCGGAAGCCCGACGACGTTTATTCCGTGTTCACCACAGACATCCGATATTCCGTGCTTACCCCATACATCCGAATCAGTGCGTCCAGTCGTAACGGGCGTTCGTGGAGTCGACATTCATGACACGTAATGTATTGATCGTCATCCCCGTTTTCGCGGTCGTTTCGCTGTTTGCCGGCTGCGGCGGCAGTGCCACGACCGCGTCCGCCGAGGGGCAGACAACGGCTGCTGTGCCGCCGGCTGCCATCGACGTCGCGACCGCGCGCGCAACGGTCGGCCCCATCGAATCGGCGCTCGAGATCTCCGGGACCCTCGCGCCCCGCACGCGCGTGGGAGTCAAGCCTAAACTGCCCGGGAGACTCGAGCGTGTGCTCGTCGACATCGGCAGTCGCGTGAGCGAGGGGCAAGTCGTCGCCACTCTCGATCGCCGCGAGCTCGATGCTCAGATGGATGCGGCAACGGCCGCGATCGCCGTCGCGCAAGCCTCGATTGAAAGCGCCGATGCCGCACTGGCCAATGCTGAAATCGAGCACGCACGCGCGAAGAACCTGTTTGAAAGCGGCGCCATCGCGCGCCAGCGCCTCGACGCAGCCGACAGTGCTCACCGCGCTGCGACTGCGCAGCGGAATCTTGCGCAAGCGAATCTCGCGCAAGCGCAAGCGGCTCTGCGACGCGCGCGGGAGTTGCAGCGCGATGCCACGCTCACCGCGCCTGTCACCGGCTTCGTCGTCGAACGTAATTACGACGCGGGCGCGATTCCCGGCGAGCAGCCGGTGGTGGTGGTCGCCGATCTGCGGCAACTCAAGCTCGAAGCGGGCGTCTCCGAGCTCGAAGCCGGACGACTGCGGCCAGGGATGCCTGCGACTGTCTCGGTGCAGGCAAAACCCGGCGAAACGTTCAGCGGGCAGCTTGCCGCGATCGCGCCGGAAGTGAACGAGCGCAACCGGCATTTCCAAATCGACGTGCGCGTCGACAATGCGAAGGGCACGCTCCTGGCCGGCATGTACGCGAGCGCCCGCATCGTGCTCGAGACGGTCAAGGACGCCGTGACCATTCCACGCGAAGCGATCACCACACAGAACGGGAAGCGCATGGTTTTC
>WNGA01008121.1_pt1 | contig 22867 bp, 26 predicted proteins | sample 5400061 | NCBI WGS metagenome assembly WNGA01 (sample SAMN13153366, study PRJNA577476) | soil metagenome | isolation source: 100 cm soil or saprolite under grassland replicate 2 | place: USA:California | collected 2016-06-15
GTTGCTGCATTTGCAGGGTCGGATGGGCATGAGCTCTGGACCACCTTTGCGCCCCCTGCGAGTGAGGGAATCAAGGGCCTCGCATTCACAAACTCCACGCTGGCTGTAATACCCGACGTGAACGGGGACGGCAAGCGAGACCTTGTCGTCGGGGCGCCGTGTTATTCGATTGGGCAGGAACTGTGCGTCGGACGTGCCCTTGTCCTATCGGGCGCGACCGGGGCCCAGCTTCGCATTCATGACAACCCGAGTCCCCTCGGATCTGACGAGTTTGGAGTCGGCGTGGCCGGCATTGGCGACCAGAACAGCGACGGCATCGCGGATTATGCGATCTCGGAACCAGGCTCCGCCCTATCGGCTGGAAGTCTCATACATGTCTACAGCGGCGCCTCTGGAACTCCGCTCTCAGCACCGCTGGTTAGTCCGGCAGACGAACGCAACGCACCAGATTCGAACCGATTGACCATGGCGCTGGCCGGCGTTGATGACAAGAATGGCGATGGTCTGCCTGACTTCTGGCTCGGAGCCGCAAAGACCGGCGCCGCATATCTGCTGAACGATCAGGGGCTGGAGCTGGAGACTGCAGCGGACTCAGAGTTGGAGACAAACTTCGGAATTGCCTTGTCCGCGCTGGCAGCGCCCTCTGGCCAGCCCGGACTGGACATCGTGCTTGGAGCGCACACGAGATCGGTTGGTGTCGTACAGGCCGCAGGCGCGGTGTTCCTGTTGCGAGCCGAAGCTGATCTTCAAGTCACCAAGACCGCTACGCCGTCCACAGTTGCGCCAGGCGGAACGATGACCTATTCAGTGACCGTTTTCAACGCGGGACCAAGCGTCGCATTCAAAGTGAAACTCAGCGATCCGATCCAAGCGCCGCTAGAGCTGGTGCCGGCCTCCCTTTCTGACGATCCCGCCTGCACCTTCACAGTTGCGACCGATGAGTTGGAGTGTGCCATCGATGCGCTCGCACCCGGCGCAAGTTTCAAGGTTGAGTTCGACGCGACGGTTCCTGATGATGTAAGCGTTCCGTCGACTGTCGGCAATACGGCGACGGTAGCGGCCTTCACGACCGATCCTGTTCCCGCGAACAACACCGCGACGACCAGTACGCCACTGACCTGCGACATCGTTGGAACGCCGGGGAACGACGTGCTGGTCGGGACGGCAGCGGGGGAGACTATTTGTGGGGCCGGCGGCGATGATGTTTTGATTGGCCTCGGCGGAAGTGATGTGCTCATCGGCGGAGTCGGCGACGACATTTTGATCGGCGGCGCCGGCGACGATACGCTTCTCGGGGGACCTGGAAACGACAGGCTCCTCGGCGAGATCGGAAACGACAACCTGTTCGGCGATGCAGGCGATGATCAGTTGCTCGGCGGCGGCGGCACCGACCAGCTCGACGGCGGCCCTGGTGACGACTTCTGCAAGGCGCAGTCAGACGTCGGCACTATCACGAACTGCGAGAAAGGCTAAAACGAATCGAGGTAGGCCCGCTGGCTATGGGCCTTCTTGCAGGGGCGGCCGGCCGTCATAGTGGTTATGCCGAGGAGGTGGAGATGCGCGAGCAGAACATGGACATCTACGGACACGATCCGATTGCCTGGTCGCGGGCCCTCAAGCAGCTCGAGGCGCAGGCCCGCGAGGAAGGGCCAGGGCGGACATGCTGGCTGGCCACAACCGATGCAGACGGCAAGCCTCACCTGGCGGCGGTGGGCGCGATCTGGGTCGATGGCAAGTTCTATTTCGTGAGCGGGCCGCGACTGCGCAAGAGCCGAAACCTCGCTGCCAACCCGAGATGCGCGGTGTCCGTGTCGTTGGACGACATCGATGTCGTGGTCGAGGGCACTGCGCGCAAGGTCAGTGACGCCTCGACCCTGGAGCGCGTGGCAAACCTTTATGCGTCGCTGGGATGGCCGGCGCGGGCGAACGAAGGAGCAATCACGGCGGAGTACAGCGCGCCCAGTGCGGGACGGGGCCCATGGGATCTCTACGCCGTCACTCCGACTGCGGCGGTAGGGGTTGCGACCAAGGAACCTCATGGCGCGACTCGCTGGAGATTTGACAGCTGATGCCAGCCTTTGACATCGCTCGCTTTGTCGAGACTTGCTTCGCCGCGCTCGAGGCAGACAAGCCGGTCGAGGCGATCAAGGATTTGTTGGTCGTGACAGTGGACAAGCCCGACACGCTGATCGAAGGTCTGCCCGACCCACTAGGTCAAGAGCTGGTTCTCTTCCGGGATCCGCGCTTGACCATAATCCAGGTCACGATCGCGCCCGGCTTGCGTTACCCGCCGCACAACCACGGGATGGAAGCGGCGATCGGGCTGTACTCGGGGCTGGAACAGAATCTGTGGTTTGGCGGCTCGGCGTCAGATTCCATTTCGGTCAGGCGTGTTTCCGAGCTCAGAGCCAAAGACAGCATCAAGATGAACGGCGGCGTCATCCACGCGGTAGCTAACCCAGCAGGCCAATATTCAGCAGGGTTGCATGTCTATCTGGGCGACTTGATCGCCCATGACCGCACGCTGTGGCATCCCGACACATTGCAGCCCATGCCGTTCGACAACGACAAGTACTTCGGACTGGTGCGTGAAGCAGAGGCAGCACGACCCCCAAAGCGGTCGAGCTCGCAGCAGTAGCCTCTTGCTTCTCAGAGTTCGGGACCCAGACGCTCAAATGCCCATCTCCCAAACCAGCCGCCCGACCGACTACCCCTCAGGTGCATGTAGCAACCGAGCCGACTCTGAGAGAATAGCCCTCAGTCCCAAGATTCAGAGCGCTCGTCCTCGGCGGGTATGAGGTTGACTAGCATCCGCGACCATGGCGTGAAGAACGCCGTCAGCCTGGCATCTCGGTGGAGAAGATCCGACAACGTGACTGGCACCCTGAGCTGACGGCCCTCGAGCAGCACCTTAAACGGGCTCTCGTCGTCGCCTTCCCGCAGGATGATCGCCTTTCCGGTCACGCTCACGACTCCACCGCTCCGAAGGTCCGCCACGATGAGGTACAACGCCCAAAGGGCGACCGGAGCGGCGACAGTAGCGATAAGACCAGGTCCAGCCATCCAACGTGTTTCAGCGCTCACGACGACGAACCACCACGCGATCATCGCGAACACAGTCGTGCTTACCCAACCGAGGGCCGCGCCAGTCGCGCGGGCACTTAGGTGAAAACGTTGCCCGCGCGTGATCCTTCCAGCCCGATTCGCCTCCACGGCTCCCGGGTTCAGAGCCGTGCGTTGTCGGTTGAACATCTCCTCAATCGGCGTGTTCCGCCGACGCCGTCAGTCTAAGCGCGGCGGGTACTCAATGCGCCTGAATCGCCCGTTCGAATCCGTCCGAAACCGCGACACGCGTGACCATCGCTACACCCTGATGCCCGCGATCAAGAGCCACAGTCCAGTCGATACTTCCGCGATCAGGATCGGCACAGACCCAAGCACCTGAACCAGTCCTGGAGCGCCTGGTGCGACCAGACCGGCGAACCAAATCGCGAGGTACAGGACCGACGCGAATACGCCCCACCCGGAGAGGATCCGCGGGATGTACCGAGTTTTGAAGAATACGTAGAAGAAGATCGTCGATCCTGTGCTGAAAAAGATCGCCGCAACGTCGGTGGAGGCTCCGAGTGGATCCATCGCGATCAGAGCACGCAGCTGATCTGTGTCGAAAGCAGCCGTATGACTTGCTCCCAAATAGATCTGGAGAACCGCGAATGCACCGACGATTCCTAGCGCGCCGACTGCCGCCTCGACGGTCCTGAAAAGCAAGGCCGTCATCGCCAGGTTCCCGTCGACAGGCTTCAAAGTCACGTAAAGCCCGATCGCCAGCGGGATCGTCGACATGCTGCCAATCAGTGCGAGACAGAGGCCGAGTCGATAGAGGCCTTGCGACGCGACGATATTGCGAGCCGTCTGCCCAAAATCGCCACCACCTTCGATACTCGATGTGATGGCAAGGCCGGCGATGTCGAATGCGAGGACCAACAGATAAAACAGCCCGGCGGCCCGCGCATAGGCTCGCTGCGCATTCTGCCCGCCGCGATTCAGAACCGCGTCGCTCGCGTTCATGGGCCGACCTCGATCGCGATCTTGCCGTCCGCGTGGGCCTCCGCCAGGTAGTCGAGCGCTTCCGCGATTCCGTCAAGGCCGTATCGCCTTGCCGTCGAGACGAGGACCACGCCGTCAGCTCAGCCGGAAAGGCGGGTACTGGTCAGTCACCAGCGTGAACGCATACCCGTTCACCCGGTTGCTCCACCGCAGCACGCCGACCACGAAATCGAACAGGCGGCGAGGATACGTGCCGGTGAAGAGAATCGCGAACCACGCCACGATCACCGCGATCACTGCGCCCAGCGCCAGGAAAAACAGGACGACGTAGTGCGGGATGGCCAGCAGCCATTTGACCAGCGGCAACCAGCGGTTCAAATGGCGGGCGTCGGGATACGCGAAGTCAAGATGGACTGCCTGCTCCTCGTCCGTCGACGGATAGCGATCGTCGAGCAGGGCCAGATACGCGGTGACGCGGTTGGAGAAGCGAAGGAGATTGAGGTTCCAGTCGAACCACCAGCGCGGATACTTCTGGCGGAACACGAGCATCAGCACGAGCGGCAGGAACACCGCCGCGCCGCCGATGACGATCTTGTTGGTGGTGTCGTCGTGGTCGCGAAGCGTCTCTCCTGTCAGCATCGTGAGCACGATCACGATTGGAATCGCCACCAGGAGCCGAAAGGCTGTGGTGAGCCGATCCAGCGGCCGGCTGGGGAAATCGACGTCGAACTGCACGGGATAGCTGCTGACCATGCTTTTTCACACTCCTGTCCGAATTGACTTCAAACCGATGACCTCGTGGCCGCGAAGCGCCTCGAGGAATGGCTGGAAGCTGCCATTCACCGTGCAACGCAAGACCCGACCCTGGACCTCCACCTCGCTGACGCCCACGGCCCGCTCGACCTGTTTGGCCGGCGGCGCGCCGACGAAGGTGACCTCGACTCGCTGCACGTGTAGCTCGTCAGCCATCTGCTGTGAGCCTAGGCAGCCGCCCATGGCCCGGAAATCGGTGGAATCACCGATTGGGTGCCTAGCTGCAAGCCTCGTGCAGCCCGCGCCCGTAGTAATTTCGCTGCATCGATGGCCAGACCCGTCCGCCGTTTGGGCAACCTCCCGGCTGAAACGACGAGCTTCGTGGGTCGCAGGCGCGAGCTGGCAGAGCTCCGCACAAAGCTGGCGACGGCTCGCATCGTCAGCCTGGTCGGCCCGGGCGGGGTTGGTAAGACTCGTCTGGCGATCCGCGCCGCAACCGACCTCGCGAGGGGCTTTCCCGCCGGCGCTTGGCTGGTCGAGCTTGCCGACGTACGCGATTCAGGGCTGGTCGCCAACAGTGTCATAGCGGCCCTCGACCTGCGCGACCAGGCCGCCACCGAGCCGGCCGCGCTCCTTCTTGGATACCTCCAGAACAAGGAGCTGTTGCTCGTGTTGGACAACTGCGAGCACCTACTCGAAGCAGCTTCTCTCCTTGTCACGGAGGTAACCCGTGCCGCGCCGGGGGTGCGCGTCATCGCCACCAGCCGTGAGCCGCTTTCAGCGGCCGGTGAGCACGTCCTCCCCGTGCCGGCTCTCGAGCTGCCATTGGCACGCGCCGTCGAGCCATTGGACCGGCTCCGGCAAAACGAAGCGGTGAGGCTTTTCGTGGAGCGGGCGGAGGGCGCGTCGGGCGCATTCGAGCTGTCAACCGCAAACCAGATGGCGGTCGCGGATGTCTGCCGGCGGCTTGACGGCCTGCCGCTCGCGATCGAGCTGGCGGCGGTCCGGACCCGCGTCCTGACCGTGGAACAGATCCTCGACCGCCTGACCGACCGCTTCGGGCTGCTCACGGGGGGAGGCCGTTCGGCCTTGCCCCGTCACCAGACGCTCGAAACCGCGATCAATTGGAGCCATGAGCTGCTGACGGACGCGGAGCGGACGTTCCTCAGGCGCCTGTGCGTGTTCACCGGCAGGTTCACACTCGAGGACGTCGAGTCGGTCTGCACGCCGGACGGGGAGCCCGCATCTCGCGCCCTCGACCTGCTCGCCTCGCTGGTCGACAAGTCGCTGGTTGTGAAGGAGGACGCTCGAGGTCTCGCGTGCTACCGGCTGCACGAGACGATGCGCGAATACGCCGGCCGCAAGCTGCGCGATGCCGGCGAGGAAGAAGCCGTTGAGCTGCGATGCACCGACTACTACGTGTCGAGGTGCCAGCGAATGGCGCTCGAAGCCCGCTTCCAGCTTCCTTCATGGCTGGCCTGGATGGACCTCGAGGTCGACAACATTCGCTGGGTCCTTCGGCGATGCCTGGTCCGCTCCGACTCCGTGCGCGGCATCCAGCTGGCGACCTCGCTGAGCTGGTTCTGGATCACCCGCGCGACTACCGAAGGTGTTCGGTGGCTGGACGAGCTGCTCGCCTCTGGCCCCGGAAACCCCGAAACGCTCGGGTGGTCCTATTTCATACGTGGATTCCTGGCGGTGCTGCAGGGCGATTGGACCGCGGCGAGGCCGGCGCTCGAGCGGGCGATGCGCGCGTCGCGCGATGCCGGGCAGCCGATTCAGCTGGCGAACTCCCTCTCCATGGCGTCGATCGCCGCCAACATGGCCGGCGATCGCGCCTCTGCCCTTCGCCTCCTCGGCGAGGCCGACGCGTTGGCGGCGGGACTCGACGACATTCCGACCAGGGTCGGCGTGCTGCAGGCGCGGTCGCTCAATGCCCTGTTCGAAGGCGAATTCGAGACGCTCAAGCTGGTCGCGACCGAAGGCGCACGCCTGAGCCGGCAGGTGGGCGACCTCTACGCGCTGCACATGATGAATCTCAACCTCGGCGGCGCCGCGTTGTTCGCCGGCGACACCGAGGAATCAAAGGCGCGGTACTCCGAAGCCCTACGCATCGCGTACCAGATCGACGACCGGATCGGACAGTTCTATCTGCTCGCGGCGCTGGCTTTCCACGCCACGGCGGAGGGCCGAGCGAAGACAGCCGCCCAGCTCCTCGGCGCCTCGGAGACCATACGGATCGGCGCCGGCGCCACAGTCATGCCGGTGATGAACCCGGTCATCACCCAGGCGGAAGAATTGGCGATCGCGGCGCTCGGCAAGGCCAAGTTCGACGTGGAGTTCAGCGCCGGCAAGCGCCTGAGTCGCGACAGTGCCGTCGCCGTCGCCCTCGGTGAACCAGACCGGGCGACCGCCGCGCCTCGAGATGGTGCACGAACGGGACCGCTCGCGAAACGAGAGGTCGACGTCGCGCGCCTCGTCGCCGAAGGCCTGAGCAACAAGCAGATCGGGGCGCGCCTTTTCATCTCGGAACGCACCGTCGACAGCCACGTTCGCAGCATCCTGAACAAGCTGGGGTTCAACTCCCGCGCTCAGATCGCAGGGTGGGTCGCGTCAACGAATCCCTAGCCGGGTCAGCGATCGGGTCCGCTGCCGAAATGTGTGTCTGCGGCGCTCCCTTATACCTGTATAGGGTATTCTGTGGATGTGCCAGGTTACTCAAAAGACAAGAAGAGCATTCAAGCGCGGCTCCGTCGGATCGAAGGCCAGGTCCGCGGCATCGAGAAGATGATCGAACAGGACCGTTACTGCATCGACGTCCTGACCCAGCTCAACGCAACTCGCGCGGCCCTCGAAAGCGTCTCGCTGCAACTGCTGGCAGATCACACCGAGCACTGTGTGGCAGAGGCCGTACGTTCAGGGAAGGGCACCCAGAAGGTCAGGGAGCTCAACGAAGCTGTCGAACGGCTCGTAAGGAGCTAGTCGATGAGCGAAGCCGATCTCTTCGTAATCGGCGGCAGCGCGCTGGTGACTGCGCTGCTGGTTTGGTATTTCTTCGGCCCGCGCAAGGCGGGGATCGCTCATCGGGTCGGGGATGCTCAGGAAGTGCGGATAACGGTGAGGGGCGGTTATTCGCCCGATCTGGTCCGGGTCAAGCAGGGGATACCCCTCCGGATGGTCTTCGATCGCAAGGAGAGTGGCGAGTGCACCTCCCGAGTCGTTTTTCCCGATTTCGCACTCAACCGGGCCCTCCCCGCCTATGCCGCGACGGTCGTTGAGTTGACGCCCGACCGGGCCGGCGAATTTGGCTTCGCCTGCGGGATGAACATGGTCCACGGCAAGCTGCTTGTGGAGCCGGCATCGGAGTCGGTGTCGAACGGCCACCTCGAGTCGGTCGCGCCGGTGCGCAAGCCTGCAACCGACGCGCCCGCCTCGGCGGACGATGGCGTGCACGACGACGCGGCTGAGCGGCGGGCCGAGATCGCCGATCTCACCCGGAGGGTCACGGTGGGCGCTGTCCTCACCGCCCCGGTGTTGATCGGCGCGATGGTCGCTACTTTGTTGCCCTCGCTTGGTCCGTTGTCCTTCCTTTCGAACCCGTGGCTGCAGCTTGCCCTGGTCAGCCCGGTGTTTTTCTACTCGGGCTGGCCGATCCACAAAACGGGATGGCTGAGCCTGCGCCACCGCTCGGCTGAGATGAACTCGCTGATAACGGTTGGCACCACGGCTGCCTACGGGTTCAGCCTGATCGTCACTGTTGCGCCTGGCCTGTTCCCCGCTGAAGTACGGGCGGTCTATTTCGAGACAGTTGGCGTAATCATCACCTTGATCCTCCTCGGTCGCCTCTTCGAGGCACGAGCCAAGGCCGGCACCGGAGAAGCGATCCGCAAGCTGATCGGGCTGACGGCGAAAACCGCGCGCATCGTCCGGGGCGGCGTCGAGGCTGAGATTCCAGTCGCCGAGGTCGTCCCAGAAGACGTCCTTGCTGTGCGGCCGGGCGAGAAGATCCCGGTCGATGGCGAAGTCGTCGACGGCCAGTCATCTATCGACGAGTCGATGGTCACCGGGGAGGCGATGCCCGCCACCAAGCGCCCCGGCGACACCGTCATCGGCGCAACCATCAACCAGACCGGCGCCTTTCGTATGAGAGCGACGCGGGTGGGCAAGGACACAATGCTTGCCCAGATCATCCGGCTGGTGGAGCAGGCGCAAGCGTCCAAGGCTCCGATCCAGCGACTCGCCGACCAGGTGTCGAGCTATTTCGTTCCGGGCGTGATCTTCATCGCCATCTGGACCTTTGCGATCTGGTTCGCAGCAGGTCCCCAACCCGCACTTACGCCTGCACTGGTCAGCGCAGTGGCCGTACTGATCATCGCCTGTCCCTGCGCGCTCGGCCTGGCCACCCCGCTCTCGGTGATGGTCAGCACCGGCAAAGGCGCCGAGCATGGGATCCTCATCCGCTCGGCCGAGGCCCTGGAGTCGGCTGGGAAGCTGGATGCCGTCGTGCTCGATAAGACCGGGACGCTCACCCGTGGGACGCCTGCGCTGACTGACGTGATCGTCACGAATGGTTCGGCAGACAACGAATTGCTGAGCCTGGTCGCCTCGGCGGAACAGTCCTCGGAGCACCCGATTGGCGCCGCGGTTGTGGCCGGTGCCCGCTCTCGCCGGGTTGGCCTGGACGAGGCAAGCGAATTCGGGTCTGTGACCGGTAAAGGGATAAAGGCTTCGGTTCGTGGCCATCGGGTCCTGGCCGGCAACCAGCGGCTGCTGGAGGAGCAGGGGATCTCGACAGGGGAACTGACGCCGATCGCCGATCGGCTCTCGTCGGAAGGCAAGACCGCGATCCTGATCGCGATCGACGGCGTGCCGGCGGGTGTTATTGGGATCGCGGACACCATCAAAGAGGACTCGGCCACCGCAGTGGCTGCGCTCCGTGGATTGGGGGTCACGGTAGCGATGATCACCGGAGACAACCGCCGCACCGCGACCGCGATCGCGCGCGAGGCCGGCATCGAGCGAGTGATGGCTGAGGTGTTGCCCGAGCGTAAGGCGCGCGAGGTGCAGCGTCTGCAGTCCGAGGGACTGAAGGTAGCCATGGTCGGAGACGGCATCAACGACGCGCCGGCGTTGGCGCAAGCCGACGTGGGCATGGCGATCGGGAGCGGAACCGACGTCGCCATCGAGGCTGCAGACATCACACTGATCTCCGGCGCCCTGACTGGTGTGGTGACTGCAATCAAGTTGAGCCGGTCTGCCATGCGCAACATCCGCCAGAACCTCCTCTTTGCGTTCGGATACAACGCGGTCGGCATCCCGATCGCGGCCGGGGTTCTCTATCCGTTCTGGGGTCTGCGGCTGAGCCCGATGATTGCGGCGGGGGCGATGGCGCTCAGCTCGCTGTCTGTGGTGTCGAATTCGAATCGGCTGCGGCGGTTCCGGCCCGCGGCCTTGAAGGCCGCCGCCATGCCGCTGGGTTTGGAGCCCAACGTCGAAGTGCCATCGGGAGTATCCGAGCCATCCAATCAGAAGGTCATCGATCCGGTTTGTGGGATGGAAGTCGATCCCGCAACGGCGCTCAGCCGCGAGCGGAAAGGTGAGCGCTTCTACTTCTGCAGTGAAGGCTGCGCGCAGCGCTTTGAGCGCGACGGCAAGCGGCTGGCGATACAGTCTCACGTCCAAAGTGGCGATCCAGATCGAGGAGGCGAAATGAAAGACCCGAGTACCGCCATTGACCCTGTCTGCGGAATGACGGTGGACACCGCCACCGCCGAGTACCGCTCCTTCCATGACGGAGGGACCTACTACTTCTGCTCCGCGGGATGCAAGCAAACCTTCGACAAGGATCCGGCCAAATACGCGGGGCGCCAGGAGACGGAGCATCACGGCCACTGATTCAGGCGCGGGATTCGAAGCTGGAACGATTCTTCGCACCTGGGACCTCGAATGCTGAGGTGGGTTCTACGACATCCGCGGCTTGCTGACCACGTCAACCCCGAGGCAGCCTCGCGCCAGTACGCCCAACTCGTCGCGACATACGATCGCCAGCTCTGGTGGCTACGTGGTCTCCAGGAGCGTCTGCGCCACCGTGCGGTCGAACTGCTCCACCTGCGGGCGGGACACATCGTCCTCGACGTGGGCTGCGGGACAGGCGCTTCCTTTGCCCTGCTCGAGAAAGAGGTCGGGGGATCAGGCGGCATTGTTGGCATCGAACAGAGCGCCGAGATGCTTCAGCGCGCCCGCGAGCGGATCGAGAGCGCGGGATGGCGAAACGTGACCCTGCTGCAAGGCCGAGCCGAGAAAGTGCAGAACATTGGTGTGGTCGCCGACGCCGCTCTCTTCTTCTTCACCCATGACATCCTGCGCACATCGTTCGCGCTCGAACAAAGCCTTAGGCAAGTGAAGCTGGGTGGCCGTGTGGTGGCTGCGGGCATGAAGATGACGTCTCGGTGGGCTGTGCCGTTGAACCTGGGAATCTGGCTCGCTGCCAGGCGGTACGTCACGACCAGCGAGGGCTTTGATCGGCCGTGGAGCTACCTGGAGCAGCTGGTGCCGGGCCTGCAAGTTGAGGTGTCGGATCTGGGGTTGGCCTACGTCGCGACCGGTAACAGGTCGTTACCTTCGCTCTCTGACTAGCGTCTTTATCCAAGATGAACTGGCGACTCGCCGGCGCGATCCCAATGCTGCTGATCCTGGCTGCCTGCGAGCTTCCGGGCACAGGCCAGTCGTGCGGCACGGTCATGATCGACTGGGTCAACTTCGTGCAGGTCGGTTCGACCCAATACGTCGCGGGGGGGCCGCAGCCCGAGATCGTGCTTCAAGAGGCACAGCTGGGTTCCATCTACACCCACGTCAAGTTCAAGGTCAGCGGCAACATCTGTGATCCGTCCTACCGGCCCAAGGACGGCGATGCCGCCTTTCTCGAGCCCGGAACGCCGGTGTACCAGGTGATCGGCCGCTCGCCAGGCGAGGCGTTGGCGGCCCGGTTCAACGATCGCATCCTGGTGTACCAGGCGATGGCGCCCGCCTCAGACTAAGCCGCCAGCAGTGCCGGCGGCTGTTGCGCCGGGCTAGGCATTGTCTCTAAGTCGGTGGCTGAACGATGAAGAAACCGAGCCAGAAATCGCTGGCCTCGATCCGGCCGTTTGCGTCGAAGTAGGCTCCCCAGGTCTCCCGACCCTGGAAGAAGCAGTTCTGGTTGCAGGCCAGGCTCTTGTTTGCGTTGGGCAGATAGAAAGAAGTTTCGACCGGATTCGTCTTGAGAGTGGTATCGATCAGGCGGATGCCCATCGTGTAGTTGGCGACCAGGAGAGTGTTTTCTCCCCTGACGTCGAGGTTGTGGGCGTCCCAGCTGAAGAATCTTTGGATGACCCCGTGATAGGAGCCCGATCCGCGCCCGTTGACAGCAGCCGCCTGGACCGGATGACCATTGATGTGCCAGGAGCGGACCTGGCTTGGCGTGCAGTAGGTGATGCCGTCGCAAGCGTGCGTGTCGAGTACGTGCACGCCGCCTGTGCCTCCCACGCCAATTTCGTCTTCTTGATATACCCAGTCTCCGGAGGGCGTGGCCGCTGCGTAGTGCGCGCAGCAATTGCCGGGCTGACCGGGGTAGTCGAAGGAGCCGACCTCGTTCGGGTGGACGGGGTCAGTCACATCCACGATGCGCAAACCGCTGTCCCAGTAGGAGACGTAATCGAGCATCCGGCCGCTTCGCGGGTGCCGCATGAGAAACCCCTCGTGCGGCGAGTTGAACTGCTGGCAGTCAGCGTCGGACGGAAAGCAGCCTTGCGGTTCTGGCGATTGGTAGCTGCCGACTGTGGCGCCGGTCAGGATGTTGACGATGAACACAGCCTCGGCGCCGAATTCGAAGGCGTTCGCGTAGGCATAGGGGCGGCCTGCCTCCGCCTCGGGGTCCACCTGCACACTGTGGATGCCGCCCGGGAGGGCGACGCGCCGCAGGAGGGCTGGATGGTATGGATCCGAGGCCGTGTCGTAGATGGAAATTCCCGAAAAGGCGCCGGTGTCGCTCCAGGGCTGGTGGCTCACAGCCAGATAGCGTCCGACCAGATCCAGGTCGGCCGAGTCGGAGGTGAGAGCGTCGTTGATGATGTGCGTGGTCAGCCGGTCGGTGAGTGTCGGATTTGTGGGGTCAACGGTCTTGATGACCGCGACCCCCTGGTCGTCGAAGGATCCGAGGTAGGCGACACCGCGCGTCGAATCTGCCGCCACGTTGGAGAACTGTCCGTCCTTCCATGGGTTCAGTGCGCCGACGAGCTTCATCGGATTGCCTGCGGCGGACGCCGATGTGGCTGCGGCGAAGGAACCGACGAGGACCGCAATCAGCGCGAGCACGCCAAAGCCTCTGCTAGCCATCCCTGATCACCCCCAACTGCAGTCTGAGGATGCCCACCCAGACTGTCAACCTGGTCGCTATGCATCCTGGGCGGAGCCGCTTCCCCCGCGCTCGCGATTGACTCTCGGTTGGTTTCTCAGCGGCGCCGGCCGCGCTCGGTTCGGGTCGCCACCGCGAGCAGACCGCTGAGCACGGCGCCCGCGAACAATCCATAAAAGATCGAGCGCAGAATCGGTTGGTTGAAAGGTCCGACATTGATGAGAAAGGTCAGCACCGCGAAGACCGGAAACGAAAGCGCGAAGTGCTGCCAGGTCTCTAGCGATTCCCACCACACAACCAGCTTTAGTGGCGGATTCGGAGGCGCCGGCTTCATCTTTGCCATTCTGCTGCTTGGGGCGGCCTGCGATCCGCTCCAGGGAAGCGGACCGGGAACCCAGCCCGACGTTGCGCAGTTTATCCACGTGGATGAGTCGTCGCGGTCGGCCGTCATCACTCTGATTGCAGGCCATCCCGCAACCGACAACCAGTTCAACTACGACGGATACTCCAGCGGCGCTCTCGTGCTTACCGTGCCGGTCGGCTGGCAGGTCACCATTCAGTGCCAGAACCATGGCACCGTTCCCAACTCGTGCTCGGTCGTCAGCGGCGCACATTCGAAGTCCCCTGTCAAGCCGGCCTGGACGACGTCCGATCCGCAGGGTGGGCTCAGCCCCGGTCAATCCGGCACCTTCGTCTTTGATCCCGCGGACGTCGCGAGCTACCGCATCGCCTCGTTGGTCGGCGGCAACGAGGCCAGCGGCATGTGGGCGGATCTCCTAGTGGTCGCGAGCGGCAAGCCGTCGCTCAAGGCATTCGGCTAGACGCCTCTACGGGAGCGACGATTTAGATGTCCAGGGGAACGGCATGTTCATTGCCCCATCATGCCCCGCATCATCGCGGGCATCCCATCGCGCACGAATCCACTTACCTCTTGCGCATGCTCGCGGATAGCGTTCGCCAGTCGTGGGTCGCTCGATGTCTCCGTTACAACGACGCCATTGGCGGTAAACATCAACTCTCTTCGGTAGCTGCCGGAATTGCGGAACAAGGTTGGCAGGCTCGAGCTCATGCAGGTGACCTCGGCATGTTGGTTGAGGTGCTCATACATGCTCGAAACATGAGCCTGGAGCTGTCCGACCAGGTCTGGAGAGTTGGATTCGGTCGTTGTGCGAACGCCACCGTCGATCGCCACGACCGATCGTCTTATCTCGCTGTGGCGGTCGAAGAGGTTCATATAGCTGCTCATGTCGGCCTGTCCCCATCATCCCGCCGCCGCGGATGGACTTCAGGGCGTCCCGCAGCAAGTACCCCCCGGCAACCCCCAGGCCGAGCAAGGCACCGCCCGCGGTCAACAGACCGATCGCTGCCCGCCGCGTGATCCTCGTCATCGATGCTTCAGCTATCCGCTGGTCAACAGTTGACTACAGGCCGATAGTAGCATCGCCTCGCAACAGCCGCTGGAGGCCACCTGCGGCAGCAGCGCCAGCACCGCAGCCGTGAGAAGGATTGCGCGCCAGATGCCGCCGGCGGGCGGCCCCGAGGCTATCGCTATACCTTGACCTCGGCCTCCGGCTGGGGTGGTTCCGCACCGCCTGTGCGCCGCCCGCCAGGTGCCGGGCCAACTTTCCAGGACCGGTACAGAGCTATGCCGACGGCCAGCGCAAGCAGCCCTAACGCGATTGCCTGGATGGTGGTCGGCAGGCTGCCTAGCCACACCGACACGTCGCCGGCGAGGCCGGTTGCCCACTGGTTCCACTCCTCCAGCCAGCCAGGGAGGTAGGTGCTCTGGCCGGTGTAGGCGATGAGCAAGGCAAGGATCCCGATGATGAGAAACATGGCAGCGGCAATGGCGTCGGTCCAGGGAAGCGACCATCCCCGAAGCCGGATGCGGCGCGTTCGTAGTGCGAGGACAGGCGAACCCGGGTGGACGCGATCCCAAACCAGAACCGCGACCAGCAGCGGGAAGACCATGCCGAAGACATAGGCGAGGCCAAGCCCCAGCGCACCGGTCACCGAGGAGGCAAGTGCCGACAGGGCGACGACCCCGGCGAGGACGGGTTCGCAGCATGAGCTGGCGACGCCCGCCGTCAGGCCCAGGGCGAAGATGCCGCCGGGCGTCGATCCCGAGACGCGAAGCCGCAGCATCGGGAACGGCAGCGACCATGGCCGGCCGGACAGCACCTGGAGTGCAAGCAGCACCAGGAACAGGCCGACAACAAAGAAGACGAGGCGGTGCTGTGCGCCCAGCAGCTGCCCGAGCAAGCCGACGCCGAGCACGATTGGCAGCATCACCGTGGCGATGCCGGCCGCGAAGATCGCCGCCATCGCCGGCAGCCGCAGGCGTCCGCGCTCAAGCGCTGCGCCGACAAATGTCGGCAGCAGCGAAACCACACAGCAAGGCGCGAACAGGGCCAGTACGCCACCCAGGAAGGCTGCAGCGAGCGAGCTCGAGTAGACGAGCGCGTTCATGAGAGTTTCGTCAGCCGGCGCCTTACCCCGCCCTCAGAGATCCTGCCGTAGCCGAGGAGTTCGTTTCCCGCATAGAGGGCAGGCGGGAATGGCACCCCGTCACGGCGCACAACGTCCGCCTCCGGACTCTCCCAAGCGATCTCTGTGATCTCGGTCCCAAGCTCGGCCGCCAAACGCTGGGCAACACTCCGTGCGTGACCGCAAAGGTGGCAGCCGGCAGCCGTGACCAAGGTGAGTCGTGAGGTCATCGAAGCATCACGCGGACCTGACAGCCGCGACGACCTGGTCGACCGGGACGTGCATTGAGTCGGGGGCCAACTGCTTCCACGCAACACGGCCGGAGGCATCGACTACGAAGATTGAGTGGCCGTCGACGGCGCCCAAGTCCATGCCGCCGGGAAGCCTGAAGACGCCGAAGCCCGAACCGAGCACGTGGTCGCGGTCTTCCAGGATGGGGAACCCAAGGCGAAGCTGAACCGCTAGCGAGGCTGATGTCGCGGCGCGATCCGTGCTCACCCCGACCACCTGGCCACCGGCGGCCTTGATCGCGTCCAACTGTCCCTGCAGCTCCACGAGCTGCTGTTGACACGCGCCTCAAGCGCCTCCTTCATAGAAGTAGACGACCACCTTGGAGCCCCTGAAGTCAGCGAGCGACGCGGTGTCCCCGCTACTGGAGGGCACAGAGTCTGTGGGCACGGGCGACCCCACCGCAAGACCACCACCGGCAGCACCAGCACCGCTGCTGGCGCGCCCAAGTTGCGTGACGGCGACAAAACCCGCAACGAGGACCACGATGCCGCCAGCAATCGCGTACGGCCACCAGTTTCGGGAGGGGTAGCGGCGCGGCAATCTTTTAGGCTTCGACTTCGCGCGGGTGGACCACGCTTCGCGATGGTTTTCTCTCATCGCGGGTCTACTAACCGTCCGTAGTATCTCAGATGGGGGGCCAGCGGGCGCTGGCGTACCAGGCCAGCACGGGTGCGATCAACGGCAGCCAGCGATCGGTGACGAGCAGCGCTCCCATCACGACGAGCAGAGCGCCCGACACCGGCTGCAGGGCCGTTGTGACCCGACCGACGGGGCGCAGCCAACGTCGAACCCGGACCACGGAGAAGCCCAAGGCCAGGAAGGGTATGCCAAGGCCGAGGCTGTAGGCCGTCAGCAAAAGCACGCCCTGGCTCAAGCTCGCCGTTGTTCCGGCCAGCGTCAACACCGCACCCAACACAGGTCCGATGCAGGGGGTCCACGTGACCGCGAATGCCGCTCCCAGAAGCGGTGCCGTCCAGAGACTGCCTCCGGCCAGGCGCCGGCTCCAATCACTACCGCGACTGAGAAACCCGATACGTCCTTCGAGAAGAAGGAGAGCACCTATAACCGCTATGAAGACCCCGGCCACGCGCGCGACAGGCAAACGGTTGGAGAGGAGCAGGGCGCCAAGCTCAGACGCGGTGGCCCCCAGCGTGATGAACACTGCAGTGAAGCCGAGAACGAAAAGTGACGCTGCCGCGATCGTCCGTATCCTGCGAGGAGGCTCGTCACCGCCAAGCCCCGTCAGGTAGCCGAGGTACCCCGGCAGCAGCGGCAGGCAACACGGAGAAGTGATCGAGATGAGCCCAGCGACGAATGCTATGACCAGGCCCGGTTCGCCCACTCCCGGCATCCTAGTACTATCGGTGATTAGTAACGTGGGAGCATGACCAGGCGCACTCGGCTCACCCAGTGGGCGGCGCTGGCGGTCGCAATCGGGGTCGCAGCCGCTGTCTTTGGCTACTTCCTGCTGACGCCCGCCCGTGGCGAGGTTCTGCTCCTACTGACCGCCAAGCAGCCAGACCGAGTCGGCGCCACAGCGGTCGACCTGCACTCGGCTCAGGGTTGGATGGGGTTGGGCTCGATCCCAGCAGGTGCGGTGCCCAAGGCTCCAGAAACGGCTCAGGCTTTCATAGCGCGGGTGCCGGTCGGGAGCTACGACCGCGTCCGCATGGCCGGGGTCTCGGTTCCGGTCGCGCTCACCGTGCAGAAAGGTCTTCTGAACACGTTGTTGGTGGGAATCTCCGGCGGGCGACCGATGCCCCACAGCGCCTATGGCGGGAGCGAAGCGGTCAGCCTCGGGCTGAACGAGTTGGCCGGTCATTTGAAGCCGATGCCGCCATTCAGCTTGGTAGATCAATTCGGGCGTCCCTTCACCAATGCAGACATTGCCGATCATGACGTGCTACTGGCCGCCTTCCACACAAGCTGCCGGGAAACCTGCCCGCTTGTAACCGGGCTCTTCCTCCAGCTGCGCCGCAGCCTGCCCACGACCGTGATGCTCGTGGAGGTGACGGTCACACCGTCGGAGGACACACCCGCCGTCCTCCGCGACTATGCGGGCCGGGTGGGCGCATCGTGGATCTTCGCCACCGGCGATCCGGTTTCCTTGGCGGCATTCTGGAAGCCGTTCGACGTCGACCTGACCACGGGCGACGTCCACCGCTCCACGATCGCCCTCATCGACAGTCACGGCTACATCCGGAGCTACTTCTTAGGTGCGCCCGACGTCGGCGGCACGCTCCCTGCGGCGCTTGACTCCCAGCTCGACGACCAGGGCCGCCAGCTGCTGACGAACCATGGGAGCGGATGGGGCGGCGCGCAGATTCTGGACGCCCTTCAGGCCGTGGACGGACTCGCACAGCCCTCGAGCTCGGGACAAGGCCCAGCGGCCGACTTCACCCTCGAGACGCTGGACGGCAAGCGTTTGAGCCTCGCCGACTATCGCGGGCGGCCGGTGCTGATCAACTTTTGGGCGACCTACTGCGCACCCTGCCGGCGCGAGATGCCGCTCATCGAGCGCACCGCCGCGCAGCATCCCCGGCTGGTCGTCCTGCTCATCGACGAGCGCGACAACCGTCAGTCGGCGTCCGCGTTCGTGACCGCTCTCCAAATCACATCCAACGTCCTGTTCGACGGTGACGGCAGGGTGGGCGATGCTTACGGGATAAGCGGTCTGCCGACGACCTTCTTCATCCGCCCCGACGGTGGAATTGAGGGACGATACATCGGTGAGACCAATGCCGGGATCCTTGGCCCGCACATCAGCGCAATCGGCGCCTAGCCGCGCGTCGCCGCATACGATCGTCGCGCCCGCGACCCGTGGGGACCGATTGCTGGCATGGACCCTCCTCGGCATCTCGGTGCCCTGGCTCATCTACACGCGCCTCTACTTCTTCCTCCAACCTCGCCATCTGACCTTTGACGGCGGCGCTTTCATGTGGCTCTTCAACAAGCCGGATCCCGGCTGCGGCCTGACGCGCACGTTTGCCTGGATGTGGCGGGGTGACCTCGGCCGAGCGGTGGCGGTCTATCCCCTGGGACCACTCGTCTTTGTAGCGATGGTCGCGTTGGCGGTGTATGCGCTCGCCGTTCTGCTCAGCGGTCGAGCCGCGCGCGTCAATCTGGGGCCGGCGACCGTGCGCCGCTTGATCCTGCTCGGATCAGTGGCTCTTGGCCTCAACTGGATCGCCAAGTTGGCCTGGCTCGGCATGTGAGCGCTCTGCTCGATCAAAGGGCCCGTGCGCTTAGGCTACTAGCCCCATATAGTAGGGGGCGTGGGCGAAAGATCGCAGACAAAGGAGTCCGGCCGACGGCGAGCGAGCCCGCCTGCGCGAAAGCTGGTCGAGAAGCGCGCCCGTAGAGAGGAGCGTGCGGCGCGCAAGAGGCGTGGACGCGACTGGACGCCAATCGTTTACATAGCCTCGATCGTCACATTGGCGTTGGGGGGTGCTCTTGTTCACGGCTTACCTGGGCAGCAATGCCCCCAAACTGATCAACCCTGCGGCTGGGGCGCAGCAGCACGTCGGCGAGCAGGTTCCAGTCGAGCCGGCCAACCACATCTCGCCTGGGACGCAGGCACACTACCTCACCGACCCGCCGACCTCGGGCCCGCACTACAGCGTCCGCGGCGAAGCGCCTCTCCCCTGGGGTTTCTACGCCCGGCAGTATCCGCCCGAGGACTGGCTGCACAACCTCGAACACGGCGGCGTGGCGATCCTCTACGACTGCCCCCAACCTCAGGCTACTGGTAGAGCGCGGCTGGTTGACACCGACCTGTCCTGCCCCGACAGCCAGACTCCTGTCCAGGAGTTCATCTCCTCAGCACCCGCGGATGCCCTTTTCCATGAGGTGAAGATCGTCGCCACGCCCTACCCTGTTCCAGGTCACCGCTTTGCGATCGTGGCTTGGGGCTGGCGCCTCTTCATGGACAGCTGGGACTCGGGTCTCGCCGAGAAGTTTTACGAGGCGCACGTGGACAACGGGCCCGAGCGCATCCCGTGACACCGCCGTTAGCGCGCAAGGAGTGCTAGCCGAGTATCTCCGCCAGGTAGATGTCCATTCGGTGTGAGTCGATCGGCCCCACGTTCCGGCTCTGGACGGTTCCGCGGCGGTCGACGAAGAATGTCTCCGGCGGAGCGGTGACTCCAAAGTCGCGATACGAGCCGCGGATTGCCGGGCCCACCGGATAGGGACTTTTGATTTCGGCTTCATAAGCACGCGCGGCGCTATCGGTGTCCTGGATGTCGACGCCCACGAATTGGGCCTGACCGGCGGTGCGGCGTGCCGCGGCTGCGAGCACTGGCGCCTCCTGGCGGCAGGGCACGCACCATGAAGCCCAGAAGTTGATCACCAGTGGTGTCCCAGCCAGCGCCCGGAGGCTAATCACCTCGCCATCGAGGGACCGAATCGTGAGATCCGGGACCTGACGTCCGACAAGCGAGGCCGGCTTCTGAGCTGCATGAATCAGGCCCCACCCGAGAGCAGTGAAAAGCAAAGCCACCACGAGCACTCCCGCGACCCACGCTGCAACTGCGAGCCTGGTCATTTCCGATTGCAGGCTCGATGCGGCCCACGAAAGTGAGTGTTCATTCTTACTATCTGGCCCTAGTAAGAATAGCCATCCGGCGCGCTATGATCGCCGGTGATGACTCGCCGGAACGATCAGCTCGCGCGTGCGATGAGGGTACTGGGTCCGCTCGAGGGCCGCCTCATGAAGCTGATTTGGGAAGGCCGCGTCGATGAGCCGTTCATCGTGCGAGATGTGCTTGCGCACACCCCCGATCTTGCATACACGACGGTCATGACAACACTCAACCGCCTCGCCGACAAGGGTCTTCTCGGCGTCACGAAGATGGCCTCGCACCAGCCCCACAAGTACCGCGCCAGGGGTGGGGTGAGCGAGTTCCTGTCCGATTCCGGTCGTGCCGAGGTCGATCGCCTTGTCGAGCGCTATGGAGACGCCGCGCTCGCTGCTTTCGCCGCTCGCCTCGATCGGCTCTCGCCGGCCACACGCGAGGCGCTCAAGAGGATGCGCTCGCAATGACCCGCCGCAAACTTCTCTTTCTAAGCCTGCTGGCGGCCGTGCCTGTGGCTTGCCTCAGCACGGTTGCCGGCTGTCGATCGGCAGGGCCGTGCGGCTGGATTGCAGCCGGAGGAGATTTCTGGTGGCCCGCCGCGTACGTGCCGCCGCTGGTAGTCGGGGTGGCCTCCGTTCTGGTTTGGGCGCTCAGGCTTGGCCTCATAGCGTCCAGCGCTTCGGTTGAATTGGGGACGTTGCGGCGCATTCCAGTTTCCCTGGAACTTGTCCGAGGGACTCGAGCAGCAGGCATAGACCGCATCGTGTGCGTCGAAGGCGAATCCCCGGTGGCTTTCTGCGCCGGTTTTGTTCGCCCTACGGTGTTCATAAGCGAAGGGGCGCTGGCCGAGCTCTCCGAGTCGGAGCTGCTCGCTGTGCTCCACCACGAGGCGGACCATGCCCGCAGACGCGAACCGCTGCGGCGAGCGGCGAGTGTGGCCGCAGCTGAGGCTTTGAGCTTCCTCCCGATCGTCCGTTGGTGGACCGATCGTCAGCTCACGCGCACCGAGCTCAGGGCAGACATCGCTGCCGAGCAGATGGTGGGACGGCCAGCGCTCGCCGGGGCTCTGCTGGTGATGACGGCCCCGGCGACTTCGCTCGCCGTCTTCGTTGGTCACACCGAGCTATGAGCCCGGCGGCTGCTCGGCCTGGGCATCGATGAGCCGAAGCCGCCTCGCACCGCCTGGGCGGCAACATTGGTTTACTCGTGGCTCGCCTTGAGCCTTGCCGGCTGCCTGTTCGAGGTGGTCGTCGCCCTTTTCTGACGTCGGGTCAGTTGGCCCGCGCCAGCCCGTAGCCTTCACGCTCGAAGGCCCGACGGATCTCGTCTTCGCTGATCTTGTTCTCGTCGTAGTCGATCTCCGCTCGCTGCTTGTGAAGGCTCACTTTGAGACTTCGGATTCCGGCCAACTCGTCCTCGAGGCCCTCCAGCGTCATCACACACGCCGAGCAGTGCATTCCCTTAACGCTGAACACTTGTTTCGCCATTCGTATCTCCTCAGATGAACTCGAAATAGCCGCTGTACATACCCATGGAGCACGTGTAACGCAGATTCCCGCGCGCGGCACCGGCGGGGATGGTGATCGTGGTCTGGCCGCTTTCGGGGAGGACCCGCTGGAACCCGATCGCCGGGATCACGAAAGCCCGAGTACACCCGGTGGTTCCGCTGGTCACTACCGTCAGGCTGACCGCCTTTCCGGCTGGAGCCTTGATCAGACTGGGCGAGTAGCTCGTGTTGTAGACGTAGATCGTGATTGCGCCGTTGGCATCCGGTTGTGCCGCGGTCACATCCCCGGACGCGCCGCTCGCGTCGGCGATCGAAATCGCCGCCGAGTTGAGCAGATTCGAGAACGAGTATGGCGAGCCCATCAGATTCAATCCGCCTTCGATCGACACGAGGCCGAGAATCAGGACGACCGCCCCTGCGAGTTGTAGGAAGCGCGTGTGCAGCACCTCTCCCAGGCGTGTAGCGACATATGCGAGGCCAAAGAAGACCGGAGTGGTGCCGAGGATGAAAGCAAACATGATCGCCGCCCCGAGAAGCGGTGAGCCGGTTCCGACGGCGAGCACCATCATCGCCTGGGTGACCCCGCAGGGGATGAATATCGTGAGCGTGCCGAGAAACAACGGAGTAGCGATCGTGCTGGCACTGTTCTTCGCGTAACGCCGGATGAAGCGGGTTACGAATCGGGGAGGCTCGATCACGAAGTAGCGAAAGATCGGGTGCAGGTTGAACAGCCTTGCCGCGGTGCCCAGCATGAATATGCCGATGCCAATTTGAAGCGCGGCCCGGCTGTAGGGGCTGAGCTGGAGAACTGAA